>Ga0255049_10001998_pt1 | contig 10916 bp, 8 predicted proteins | sample JV7_2_3_MG_FD_183615 | JGI IMG/M metagenome (GOLD analysis project Ga0255049, IMG submission 183615) | Seawater microbial communities from Jervis Inlet, British Columbia, Canada - JV7_2_3 | ecosystem: Environmental > Aquatic > Marine > Inlet | place: Canada: British Columbia | collected 2016-10-06
GGACGCTGGTCAATGCCCTGCTCCACCACGACCCGCAACTGGCCACCATCCCACGGGCCGGCATCGTTCATCGACTGGACAAGGACACCTCCGGACTGATGCTGGTGGCACGAACCTTAAAGGCGCACAAGGCGCTGGTAGCGGCGATCAAGTCTCGGCAAGTAGAACGCTTATACGACGCAGTCGTCACCGGTACCTTGACGGCCGGCGGCACCATCGAAGCACCTGTGGGGCGACACCGAACCCAGCGCACCCGCATGGCGGTCGCGGCGTCGGGCAAATTTGCGGTAAGCCATTACCGTATTCAACAGCGTTACCCGGCCTATACCTGGATCAGGGTAAAGCTGGAAACGGGGCGAACTCACCAGATCCGGGTGCACATGGCCCATATCGGCCACCCGCTGGTGGGCGACCCGGTTTATGGAAAAAAGAAACTGCCGAATCTCCCCGACTCGCCAACATTGGAGGCGGCTCTGCACGGGTTCGGGCGCCAGGCCCTGCACGCCGCATCTTTGCAACTGCCGCATCCGTGCCGCGACGAGGAACTGAGTGTTCAAGCACCGCTACCATCGGATATGCAGGCGCTGGTGAATGCCCTGCACGCGGCCAAATGAGCGGGCGTACGTTGGACCTGCTCAAACCCGACTGGCCTGCCCCGGATCGCGTGCGAGCGGTATCCACGACACGCCGGGGGGGGGCAAGCCAGGGCGCCTATGATGCATTGAATTTGTCCGCATCGGTTGGCGATGACACGGCCATCGTGTCGGAAAACCGACGCTTATTGGTGGATGCCGCGGGGCTTCCAGAGTCGCCGCGTTGGTTGGAGCAGGTGCACGGCAATACGGCCATAACGGCCAGCGAACACGATCACGTTCAGCGCGCGGACGCTTGTGTCACGGATCGACCGGGCCAGGTTTGCGCGGTGCTTACCGCCGACTGCCTCCCACTGCTCCTTTGTAACGAAACCGGCACCCAGGTGGCCGCAATTCACGCCGGTTGGCGGGGTCTGGCGGCTGGCGTTGTCGAATCCGCCTTGGAAACATTTGCGCGACCGGAAGAAGCCATGGCCTGGATCGGACCAGGTATCAGCGCGACTACCTACACTGTGGGTCCGGAGGTTCGTGACGCGTTCATCAGTAGTGACGCAAACGCCGCGAGCGCCTTCAAATCCGGTGATGACGGCCGCTGGCTCGCAGACCTGCCACAACTCGCCCGTCGACGGTTACGGCGTAACGGCGTAACGCGCGTCTACACCAGCGGGCTTTGTACCTTCGGTGATCCGGTCAATTTCTTTTCCTACCGGCGCGATGGCGTGACCGGGCGCATGGCAACACTTATCTGGATCGCCCCCGCCAACCCGGTCTAAATGTGCGGGGGCATACCTCACGCCTCGGCGTAAGACGAATTACAGCGATCCGATAAAAGATTAGCCTGCGCGAGAATCGCCAGATTTGCTTGAATCGGGGCAAATTGGCCGCATGTATCAATAGTAGAGTTCGTGCCAGAGATTCACCGTTGATGCGATTAGACAAACTGACAACCAAGTTCCAAATGGCCATAGCAGACGCTCAGAGTCTGGCGGTGGGCCGCGACCACCAGTTCATCGAACCGATTCACCTGATGACCGCGCTGCTCGACCAGGAAGGCAGCAGTGTGCGGCATTTGCTTACCAGCGCCGGCGTAAACATCAACGCGTTGCGCGCCCAGTTGGGTAGTTCCCTGGAACAGATGCCTCAGGTCCAGGGCACCGGCGGCGATGTGCAGATCTCGAACGGCCTGGGACGCCTGCTCAACCGTACCGACAAACTTGCCCAGGACCGCGACGACCAGTATGTATCCAGCGAATTGTTTGTTCTCGTGGCCGCCGATGACAAAGGCCCGCTCGGAAAGCTGCTGCAAAAAAACGGCGCCAACAAGGAGGCGATTAGTAAGGCCGTGGAGCAATGGCGCGGCGACGAGCGGGTAGACGATCCCAACGCGGAGGAGAACCGCCAGGCCTTGGAGAAATACACCGTGGACCTCACGGAACGCGCCGAGCAGGGAAAACTCGACCCGGTGATCGGTCGCGACGACGAAATCCGTCGCACCATCCAGGTGCTGCAGCGACGCACCAAGAACAACCCGGTACTCATCGGCGCGCCCGGTGTTGGTAAAACGGCCATTGCCGAAGGCCTTGCCCAACGAGTGGTCAACGGTGAAGTTCCGGAAGGCCTGAAAAACCGCCGCCTGTTGTCCCTGGACATGGGCGCCTTGATCGCCGGCGCCAAATACCGAGGTGAATTCGAGGAACGACTGAAAGCCGTTCTGAACGATTTGGCGAAGCAGGAAGGCCAGATCATCCTTTTCATCGACGAACTGCACACGGTAGTCGGAGCGGGCCGGGCCGAAGGGTCTATGGATGCCGGCAACATGCTCAAACCGGCCCTCGCCCGCGGCGAATTGCACTGCGTGGGCGCCACCACCCTGGATGAATACCGCAAACACATTGAGAAGGACGCGGCGCTGGAGCGGCGTTTCCAGAAGGTGTTGGTGAATGAACCCAGTGTCGAGGACACGATTGCCATCCTGCGGGGCCTGAAGGAACGCTACGAAGTACACCACGGCGTCGACATCACCGATCCCGCCATCATTGCCGCCGCCACCCTATCCCATCGCTATATCAGTGATCGCCAGTTGCCCGATAAGGCCATCGACCTGGTGGATGAGGCAGCCAGTCGGATCCGCATGGAGATCGACTCCAAGCCCGAGGAGATGGATCGTCTGGAGCGCCGGCTGATCCAATTGAAGATCGAACGCGAAGCCTTGAAGAAGGAATCCGACGCCGCGTCCCGGGAACGACTTGAACGACTTGAGGAGGAAATTGATGCCGCGGAGAAAGAGTTCGCCGATCTGGAAGAGGTTTGGAAAGTCGAAAAGGCGGCGGTTCAGGGCGCGCAGCATGTGAAAGAAAGCCTCGAGCAGGCCCGTATCGAACTGGAAACGGCCCGGCGGGCCGCTGATCTCACCCGAATGTCGGAGCTGCAATATGGCCGGATCCCGGAACTCGAAAAACAGCTCGAGGCCGCAGCCCAGGCAGAGACCGACAATCTGACTTTGCTGCGAAACTCGGTGACCGATGAGGAGATCGCCGACGTGGTTTCCCGCTGGACCGGCATCCCGGTCGCCCGCATGTTGGAGGGAGAGCGGGACAAACTTTTGCGCATGGCCGACGCCCTCCACACCCGAGTTGTGGGCCAGGAACCCGCGGTGCAGGCGATTACCGAGGCCGTGCAGCGCGCCCGGGCCGGACTGGCCGATCCAAATCGGCCCCACGGTTCCTTTCTGTTTCTCGGTCCCACCGGCGTAGGGAAAACCGAGTTGACCAAAGCTTTGGCCGAATTCTTATTTGACAGCGAAGACGCCATGGTGCGGCTGGATATGTCCGAGTTCATGGAAAAACACGCCGTGGCTCGTCTTATCGGCGCCCCCCCTGGCTACGTGGGCTATGAAGAAGGCGGCTATCTGACCGAGGCGGTAAGGCGCAAACCCTATTCGCTCATTCTTTTGGACGAGGTGGAAAAAGCTCATCCGGATGTCTTCAATATCCTGCTGCAGGTGCTCGAAGACGGCCGCCTGACCGATGGCCAGGGCCGCACCGTGGATTTCCGTAACACCGTGGTGGTGATGACTTCAAATCTGGGCTCCGACCGTATTCAAGACATGGCGGAACACAGTGACTACGACGCCCTGAAGGCCCTCGTGCTGGCCGTGGTCAGCGACCATTTCCGTCCGGAATTCCTCAATCGGATCGACGAAATGGTGATTTTTCATACCCTCGCGGCCGAACACCTGCGGCAGATCGCGGGGCTGCAGGTGGCACGACTGCGTGAACGCCTGCAGGCCCAGGATATGGATATCCGGGTGACGGATGCGGCGTTGGACCATCTGGCGAAGGTAGGCCACGACCCGGTTTATGGGGCCAGGCCATTGAAACGGGCCATTCAGCAGGGATTGGAAAATCCCCTGTCCCGGGCCATCCTCGCCGGCGATTTCGGCCCCGGAGACCTCATCAAAGCCGATAGCAACGGCGACGGGTTGCGGCTGGAAAAAGCCCCGCCCCATACCCCCTGAGGGGTACATCTGCCTGGTCGGTGGCCAGCCTGCCACCCGGGCCGGCCTGGTGCTTTCTGAGCTGCCCCGAGAATTGGCTTATTTCCTTGTATAAACTACTATTTACGGGTCACCCAGAGAGCATTTTACGGGGAAATATCAGTCATGGCGGCTTCATCTGAACGTATCCACCTAAGCGGGTTGGCCCGCAAACTCGTCTTCGACAGCATGATGAGCGAAGACGATGCCATGCAGGCCGCCCAAGACGCGAACAAAGCGAAAGTCCCCTTCATTACCCACGTGGTCTCCAAGGGCCTTGCCAAAGCGGCGGATATCGCCCACGCGGCGGCCGAGGAATTTGGTGCCCCCATCGTCGATCTTGCCTCGGTGGACATCGACCCGGACGTGATCAAACTGGTGGATCAAAAGCTTATCGAAACCCACCACGTGCTGCCGATGTTCAAACGTGGCAACCGGCTGTTCCTCGCCGTCGCCGACCCCACCAATTTACAGGCCCTGGACGAGATCAAGTTCAACACCGGCTGCGGGGTGGAAGGGATCGTCGTGGAGGAAGACAAGCTGAGCGCCACTATCGCGAAGGCAGTGGACGACGCGGACGATTCTTTCGACATGGGCGACGACGACGATCTGGATGATCTGGACCTGGAGGTCGGCGACGACGCCCCACCAGAAGACGACGCCGGCATGGACGTGGACGATGCCCCGGTGGTCAAGTTCGTCAACAAGATCCTGCTTGACGCCATCAAAAAGGGCGCCTCGGATATCCACATCGAGCCCTACGAGAAATACATGCGGGTACGCTTCCGCATAGACGGTGTCCTCCAGGAGATGGCCCGGCCGCCTTTGGGCCTGACCTTGAAGATGGCGGCCCGCATCAAGGTCATGGCGCGCCTGGACGTTTCGGAACGCCGTGTACCCCAGGACGGGCGCATCAAGTTGAAGCTGTCCAAGACCAAGGCCATCGATTTTCGTGTCAGCATGTGCCCGACCCTGTTCGGCGAGAAGACCGTGATGCGTATCCTGGATTCCAGTATGAGCATTCCGCTGGAGGCCCTGGGCTACGAGGACTTTCAACTCAAGATGTTCATGGAAAACCTGGAAAAGCCTTACGGGATGTTCCTGGTCACCGGACCCACGGGTAGCGGCAAGACGGTCTCTCTCTACAGCGGCATCAACGTGCTCAACCAGGTGGACGTGAACATTTCCACGGCCGAAGACCCGGTGGAAATCAACCTGCCCGGGGTCAACCAGGTGCAAATAGATGAGAAAACGGGAATGACCTTCGAGAAGGCCCTGAAGGCCTTCCTGCGCCAGGACCCGGACATCATTCTGGTGGGCGAGATTCGAGATCTCACCACCGGCGGTATCGCCATGAAGGCCGCCCAGACGGGTCACATGGTGATGTCCACCCTGCACACCAACGACGCGCCGCAGACCCTGAGCCGCATGATCGACATGGGCATCCAACCCTTCGCCATCGCCACCGCGGTGAATCTGATCACCGCACAGCGCCTGGGTCGGCGCCTGTGTGGCAACTGTAAAGCGGAATTGGAAATACCGAATGAGGCCCTTATCGATGAGGGATTCACCGAGCAAGAGGTGGATGAGGGGTTGACTCTCTTCCAACCGGTCGGCTGTGATCAGTGCACCGAGGGCTACAAGGGCCGCGTGGGGATCTACCAGATTATGCCGATCTCCGAGGAGATGAAGCGCCTGATCATGGACAAGAAGACCGCCATTGACCTGGCGGACCAGGCCGAGCGTGAAGGCATTCCGGATCTGCGCGTGTCGGGACGAAAGAAGGTCAAGGACGGCGTGACCAGCCTTGTCGAACTCAACCGCATAACGCAGGAGTAAGCCATGGCAGAAGCCGCCGCAATTAAAACCGACATGTTCACCTATGAAGGCCGGGACAAGTCGGGCAAAACCGTCAAAGGGGAGATGTCGGGAACCAGTGATGCCCTGATCAAGTCCACGCTGCGACGGCAGGGGATAAATCCCACCAAGGTCAAGAAAAAACCAAAAGCCCTGTTCGGCGGCGGCGGGCCAAAGATCGTGCCCAAGGACATCTCCATATTCAGCCGCCAGATGGCCACCATGATGTCTGCGGGGGTGCCGCTGGTACAGTCCTTCGAGATCGTCGGCCGCGGGCATGAGAATCCCAACATGCAGGAACTCATCATGACCATCAAAGGCGACGTGGAAGCGGGCAACACACTCGCCGAAGCGCTGGCCAAGCATCCGCTGCAGTTCGACGAACTTTTCGTCAACCTGGTTGCCGCCGGTGAGGCAGCCGGCATCCTGGAAGACCTGCTTAACAAGATCGCCACCTACAAAGAGAAGACCGAGAACATCAAGAACAAGATCAAAAAGGCCCTGTTCTATCCCATAGCGATCCTGGTCATGGCCTTCGTGGTGTCGGCCATACTGATGATCTTCGTTATCCCGCAGTTTTCCGCCTTGTTCGCTGATTTCGGTGCGGATCTTCCCGCGATGACCGTAGTGGTGGTGAACATGTCTGATTTCTTTGTCGCCTATTGGTACATAATCTTCGGCAGCCTCTTTGGCGCTATGTATGCGTTCAAAACGGCCAAGCAGCGCAGTGCAGCGTTTCGGCATGTGCTCGAGCGCATATCGCTCAAGATGCCCATCATCGGTGAAATATTGGTCAAGGCCACCATCGCCCGCTTTGCCCGTACCTTGGCCACCATGTTCGCCGCTGGCGTGCCCTTGGTGGAGGCCATGGATTCAGTCGCAGGCGCCGCGGGCAATATCGTCTACGGCACGGCCATCTACAAGATGCGCGATGAGATCGCCACCGGCCAGCAGTTGCAGATCAGCATGCGGGACTCGGGTCTCTTCCCTAATATGGTGGTGCAGATGGTGGCCATCGGCGAGGAATCCGGATCCATCGATCACATGCTCTCGAAAGTTGCCGACTTCTACGAGGAAGAAGTAGACGACGCGGTAGACGCCATGGCCAGTCTCATGGAGCCGCTGATCATGGCCGTTCTCGGCGTCCTCATCGGTGGTATGGTCATCGCCATGTACCTGCCGATCTTCAAGATGGGCCAGGTCGTCTGAAGGCGGAAACGCCACAGCTGACGCTTCTACCATACCGCACCACCGCTCGTCCGTGAATCGGCGCCGGAAATCGCTGCCGGGGCCGGCATGAGTGTGATTCAGTTACTCTCTTCGAGCCCGACGACGCTGATGGCAGTCGCCGCACTTTTTGGGCTCGTGGTTGGAAGCTTCCTCAACGTCGTTATCGCCCGCCTGCCAGTGATGATGGAGCGGGAATGGCGAGAGGGTTGCGCGGAACTCGATGACGCCACAGCGGATGCCAGCGCCAAGCAAGAAGCGGTGTTTAATCTCGTGGTGCCGCGCTCACGCTGTCCGGAGTGCGGTCATGGCATTACCGCATTGGAGAACATTCCGCTCTTAAGTTACGCCTTTCTCCGCGGTCGGTGCTCCGATTGCGGGAATCGGATCTCCCTGCGCTACCCGCTCGTGGAACTGCTCAGTGGGGTACTGGCCGCCCTGGTAACCTGGCGGTATGGGTTTTCTGTTCAGTGCGCCGGCGCCCTGTTGCTCACCTGGGCCCTGGTTGCACTGACTTTTATCGACCTTGATACCCAATTGCTGCCCGACAGCATCACCCTGCCATTCCTTTGGCTTGGGATCGGTTTCAACCTGTTTTCCGTCTACACCACGCTCGCGGCCAGTGTGATCGGTGCCATGGCAGGGTATCTCAGCCTGTGGATCGTGTATCACACGTTCCGTATTGCCACCGGCAAGGAGGGTATGGGCTTCGGTGATTTCAAACTGTTGGCCGCCATTGGCGCCTGGCTTGGCTGGCAGATGTTGCCCGCCGTCGTTCTCCTCTCATCTCTGGTCGGCGCTGTTGTGGGTATCACGATAATCGTTTTACGTGGACATGATCGCAATGTCCCCATTCCGTTCGGGCCGTATCTCGCGGCGGCCGGTTGGCTCGCCTTGATGTGGGGCCCGCAACTCAACGCGCTTTACCTCCAGTGGATAACACCGGCGGCTTAAAGGACATGGGCAGGTGCCGGCGTCAACAGCTTTGGTCGAAGAGTTGATGCCCTGCCCTTTGGTTGTTGGTCTCACGGGCGGCATCGCCAGCGGAAAGTCCGCTGCCGCCGAAGTGTTCAACAAACTTGGGGTTCCCGTCATCGACGCCGATCTGCTCACCCGTGAACTGGTGGAACCAGGCCGGCCGGACCTGGAGTCTATAGTCGATCGGTTTGGCGCCGATGTGCTGGATGCAGACGGACAACTCGATCGTCGCAGTTTGCGTAATAGGGTGTTCTCTGATCCGAGTGCGCGCCGCGACCTGGAGGAAATTCTCCACCCAGGCGTCAAGCGAACCATGCGAGATGCGCTCGAGGATATTAAGGCATCGTATGTTGTCTTGATGGTGCCGCTACTGGTGGAAACCGGACCTTGGGATTTTGTTGACCGGGTTCTCGTCATCGACACCGAGCCTAGCCGGCAAATCGAGCGCACCATGGAAAGGGATGCCTGCGATGAAGAATCTGTGCGCTTAGTGCTAGCCGCCCAGGCAAGCCGCGAGACACGATTGGCGGCGGCCGATGACGTCATCGACAACAACGGCACGATCCAAGATCTGCGGGTCCAGATCGAAAACTTGCATCACATCTACATGCAAACGCCTCCGACGAATTTGCCTGCCCGATAGATCTCGTGGACAATCGCCCAAGCGCAGCGGAAACAGGCCCACGAAAATCTCCCATGGCCGCTCCTACCGGGGATATCAATCTTTATGAACAACCGCTCAACGAGCGGATACGCACCCTCTTGCGCCTGGAACACCTCTTTCTGCGGGCATCGCATCACCTTCCTAACCCGAACACCTGGTCAAGTCGTGCCACGATCGATGCACTGATGGATATCATGGCACTGATGGGACGCTCCGACCTCAAGACCGAATTGATAAAAGAACTGGAACGCCACTCGGCAACCCTGGAGGGGCTGGAGAAGAATCCCCGGGTGGACGCGGAGCGCCTTCATCACACCCTGGATGAAATTCATCAGACACGAGAAATACTCTACAACGCGGAGACTGCGCCGGGACAACCGTTACGGGAGAACGAATTACTGGCAGCGGTCCGGCAGCGCGACAGTATTCCGGCCGGGAGTTGCGCCTTCGATCTCCCGGGTTATAACTTCTGGCTTCGCCACTCGCCGGAGCGACGTTTGCATGATTTAACGACCTGGCTTTCGTGTTTCGATGCACTACGCCTGGCCGTGTCCATGTGCTTAAAACTGGTTCGCGAAAGCGCCATCTCTACCGATGAGACGGCGATTTCCGGTTTTTTTCAGCGTACCTTGGATCGGGGGACACCCTATCAACTGCTACGTGTTGGGATTTCAACTGACGCGAACTGGTACCCGGAAATTAGTGCCGGCAAACACCGGTTCAGCGTTCGCTTTTTGGAGCAAAACAGTTCTGCTAAACGGCCGATTCAGACCGAAGAAGATGTGGATTTCCAATTGCATTGCTGTGGCCTATGACGTTGAGATCCCGGAAACGCCGCGCCGAATACCCATCGTCAAAAAAACTATAGCAATCGCCTAATCAGCGATTCCGCCTGCCCGAGATACCCGCCACCAAACAGATTGAGATGATTGAGTACATGATAAAGATTGTATAGGGATTTGCGCTGAGCATATCCGCAGTCCAAGGGCCAGACCTCACGGTAAGCCGCATAGAATTTCTCATCAAAACCGCCAAATAACTCGGTCATGGCGAGATCTGCCTCGCGGTCACCATAATATACGGCAGGATCAAAGATCACTGGGCTACCATCGTCGGCCACCGCCCAGTTGCCTCCCCATAGGTCTCCGTGCAACAGGCTTGGCGTCGGTCGGTAGTCGGAGAAAAATTGTTCTGCGCAGGTCAGCAGATCCGCACCCAATTTCTGTAACGTCCCCCGGTAACCATTTTCCCTCGCCAGGTCGAGTTGAAACTGCAGGCGATTCACTTTGAAGAACACTGGCCAATCCTGGTTAAGCAAGTTCTTCTGTAACGTCGAGCCAATGGTGTTATCCCGACGCCAACCGAAGTGACTATGGGTAGTCTGGTGCAATTCGGCCAATTGCCGCCCAAGCAACTCACTGCTCGCGCTATCCGCGTGTCCAAGCGATAACTGCTCTAAAACGAGGAAACTGGTCTCACCTTGTGTACCACAACAAACGGGCTCGGGCACACGTATCACACCCGGCTGGCGAAGTTCTTCCAAACCCTCTGCCTCCGCTTCGAACATCCCCAATGAAGCAGCCTGGTTCAGTTTTACGAAGTAGTCAGAATCCTCGCAATGCAAGGTGAAGGCACTGTTGATGCAGCCGCCCCCAACGCCCTTGGCTCCTATAACCTTGATCCGACGACCTTGGGCATCGCCAATCCGCTTGGCCACATAAGTCCAAAGATCCGGCGTCACCCTCATACGCCGCCGTCGAATCGGCTAAGGCTAAGGAACCTCTGAATAAGTCCTACGTGGCATGCGTTACTGGTCAAAATGTTCAAATTCAAGGCGCAGGTCGCAGGGAATGGCCGTAGCCCTTGCCAAGGCCGGCAACGCAGAAGTTGGGCATTTTGACCGCAACCCCATTGGGGCTCGGGCATTTTCGTCCCCTGACCGTGTTGCAGCTCGTTCGAGTAGAGTGACTACACTTCACTCGCTGCGCCTAGTCAATGGACGAAAATTCCGCGAGCGCAGCCGCGCAGGACTTATTCAGAGGTTCCCTAAGCTGGAACGGTC
>Ga0255049_10001999_pt1 | contig 10915 bp, 12 predicted proteins | sample JV7_2_3_MG_FD_183615 | JGI IMG/M metagenome (GOLD analysis project Ga0255049, IMG submission 183615) | Seawater microbial communities from Jervis Inlet, British Columbia, Canada - JV7_2_3 | ecosystem: Environmental > Aquatic > Marine > Inlet | place: Canada: British Columbia | collected 2016-10-06
CGCCGCGTTCATGCACGCGAAGGTCGATTCTCCCGCGATTCCTGATCGCCATGAAGCCAACATTGGTGCGACTCGGAAATCGCTCATGTGTCTCGATAAGCGGCCCAAGCGTCGAAACATCCGCATCGGCGACCTCAGGCACCTGTAGCACGCAGTGCGGGTTGCCCATGGAAACGGCCGAGATGGTGATGGTCTCGCCGCCAGCCTCCAGCGCGTAATTGAGCGCTCTGTTGTCGGCCACAAACGGGATATTGACTGGCTCGAACTCCGGCTGCCCCATACTCACCGACACCGAGTTTTCTCCGAGGATTCGCACCGGAACCGGTCCGGCGGGGCTGCCAAGCGTAAATTCAGCTCCCTGGCCGCTGTCCTTCGAAATGACCCAGGCTACACAGCGCACGCCGTTGCCACATTGCTCTACTTCGCTGCCGTCCGCATTGAATACACGATAGTAGGCGAGGCTATCGGTGTCACGGGGCGGACTGATCCACATAAGCTGATCAAAGCCGACCCCTGTGCGGCGATCAGCCAGTTTTCGGATCGTCTCCGGTGCCGGTATGTCCTGTCCTTCCCTGCGCTGATCGACGACAAGAAAATCGTTTCCGGCGCCGTGCATTTTTCGGAAGGCGAGCAGCATGCCCGGAGTTTAACAGGACGATTTTGATGCGAATGGACTTTTGCGGTCGGCGCCGGTAGTTTAGAAAAACAAGAACCAACACCAGCAAAATGTACTCCGGGGAAAGTAATGCGGCACATCATGGTTATGAATGCCAAGGGCGGCTGTGGCAAAAGCACCCTTGCAACGAATATTGCTGCTTGTTTTGCACACGAGGGATATTCGGTGGCTTTGGCCGATTACGACCCTCAGCGTTCGAGCCTCGACTGGCTTGAGCGCCGGCCGGACAATCGGCCGGCGATCGCATCGATTGCCGGTTACGACGACGGACTCAAACATGCTCCTCGCGACGCAGATTTTGTCGTTATCGACGCGCCCGCGCGTTCACATGGCAAGGAGTTGACGCAACTTGTTCGTCATGCCGAAACAATCGTCGTTCCGGTTCTGCCCTCGACTATCGATATTCAGGCAACGAAAAATTTTCTCAAGGAATTGAGTTCAGTGGGAAAGATCGAACGCCGGGAAGCGAAGTTCGGCGTCGTTGCGAACCGGTTTCGGGAATACACCCTAATCTGGGAGGAGCTCGACGACTATCTGGCTACAGCAAGGGCCCCCTACCTGGCGGCACTTCGTGAAGCTCAGAACTACGTTCGGGCGTACACCCGGGGTCTCGGTATCCATGAGTTGCCCGAGTATCTTGCCTGGCCCGATTGGAAGCAGTGGGAGCCGCTCGTCAAGTGGCTCAAGAGCGCTCGAAGCCAACCGTAAAAAAGGTCTCAGGTTTATTCTTAAAAAAGGTGTCAGGTTTATTTCTTGCCAGCAAAAAATAAACCTGACACCTTTTTTTATTCTTCGTCCGGGTCGGGTCGCAGATCGGGGATGGCGGGCATCGTTGATGTGGTCACCATGCCGAGACCTGCACGGTAAGCATCCGCCGCTCCATCGCCCTCGCCGAGCCGGTTGAGCAGGCGGCCGTACTCCTGATAGGCCTCCGGTGTTGGCCGGATCGAGATAACCGTCTCGAGATAACTCCGCGCCTTTCCCCATAACTCGTTCTTGAGGCAAAGGCGTGCGGCCGTCAGCAGCAGGTCGACATCTTCGCCATGATTCTTCAGCCAGTTCTCGGCGCGCCGGAGCTGCTTCGTCGCATCGATTCCTTCGACCATGCCGAACAAGCGGACGAGCGGACCGCGCCATTCCTTCTTTATTTCGGCGACGAGGTCTTTTTCCGCTTTCTCGTGCATGCCGGCTCGCATCAGGCCTTCGTAATAGGCCTCGAGAAGCGCGGGGTCCTTCTTAAGGTCTTTCGGTATCGCCTTCCACTCGGCCAGAATGGCGTCTCCGTCGCTTGCGCGATCCAACTCTTCCATAAATACGCGTTTTGACCATATATCGAGCGTCGGCCCATCGAGTCGCGCCTGCTTACGAAGCCTCGGCAACAATTCCGACAGGTGGTTCCAGTCCTCGAGCCGGAAGTAGAGCCGGCCAAGCAATGCGAGGGCATGACTATGATTCGGTGCGTTCTCTTCGAGCCGCCGCAAAGTGGCCAGCGCCTGCTCATATTGCCCCTGGTCGAGCTGCAACTCAGCCTGTGTAAGCAGCACAGCGTTGGCAGCCTCCGGCGTCTGTTCGTAAGCTTCTTTAAGCCAGTTGTCCCGACGTTCATCCTGGCCCAGCAGGTGCGCTGCCCGCGCCGCTTGCAGATAGTTGAGAAGTGGCGCATCACTTACCTTGGCCGCACGAGCCAACAGCCTCTCTCCTTTGGCGAAATTTCCCTCGGCGATCTCGATCATGCCCCTGGTCAATCGCTGCCCGGCACGACCTGTCCTGTAACGACCGGCCGCCTCGCCGAGTTTCTTCGGTGCGCGAAACAGTTTGATGAGCAACCAGATGCCGATGATGATCAGAACGACGATCGCCAGCAGGATCGGCACCGACATCTCTATCAGGTAGTTGCGAAAGTGAATGACGACGTGGCCGGGGTCCTGCAACAGGATATGCGCGGCAAGTGCGCTGACAACAAGCGCGATAACGACAATCAACCCGAACTTCATTAGTTAGGCTCGGTTTCTGAATGTCGTTCGAATCCGGAGAGTGAAACGTGTTGCCGCAACAGCCGCAATGATTCCGAAATATCCGGAGGCGAGATTGAAAACATTCCGCCTCGAATTTCGGCAATTGTTTCAAGCGCGCTCTGCACAGGTGCACCATCGGTATCGTAGTAACGGCTAAGCCACGTTGCCGCATCGTCCAGACTCTGCTCGAATATTTCCTTTTCGCCGCGCAACAAGGCAAGCCTCGCTGCCTGTAACTGCAGTGCAAGGTTGGCCCTGAGAAAGTACACCGCATCAGGGGCGGTAAGTGGGGCCGCAGCTTCATCGGTGCGACGAACCGAGATGACGTCTCGCACAGCTCTCTTCAGTGACGCGAGCGCCCGGTCCAGTCCACTGAGCTCCGGATCGACCTCGTCTGTATCGTCGTCTGAAGCATCGACTTCCTGGCGCAGAGGCAAAGAGTCGACGACGCCTGCGAGGCTCGCCAAAGTCAGTGTGACTCCCTCAATGTCCGGTTTATCCATGGCTTCAAGAGCCCGCAACTCATCGGACAATGCGCGGCGCACCTCGGTAAGCGCCGGATTCGCCAGCTGCAACAATCGTTCGTCGGCGAAACCGAGCGCGAGGCTCGCGAGATTCGGATTTCCCGCAAGTTGCAATTGCGCGTTTGCGATTTGCATGTAGTACTCGGCCTCAGAGAGCAGCCATGTGTCACGAGCTCCCTTTGATATCCCCTGTAAAGCAGTAATAGAACTCTCGAGATTGGTCACACGACCGGGCAATGATTGCAGGCTCGCTATCCGTTCATTGAGCCTTCGTTCCGTGGACTGTAGATCACCGACGCTCGCCACGTCTCTGGAAGCCAGGCTCTCAAGCCGTTGCTCGAGGCCGTCCAGAGAATCGTGGGTGGCATTGACAGCGTCACCAAGGCTTGCCAACGCTGCATCACTGTCTTTTGCAGAGGAACCGGTGCGCCAGTTATCGAAAACCAGGTACGCCGTGCCGAATAGTGCGACCAAAGCGAGAACAAGGGCAAGCCAGGCAGAGAGTCCACCGGTTCCTGAGCGTTGTTGCTGCGGCTTACGTTGAGGCGTCTCGAATCGCGGTCCCGATGAATCCGGCATTTCTGCATGCATCTCGTCGCGCGGCTTTTCGGCCGGAACGTCGCCCGCCTTGGACTCTTTCGCTACTTCAGCCTCGAGCTCGAGCTTCTTCTCGGCAGCTGCCGATTTCTTCCTGGGCGTTTTCTTCGTCGCTTTTGATTTTGGAGTGGTTTTCTTGCTCATCAGGACCTATCCGATTTCCGATTGCCGGCACGCAATCAATGCCCGGACCATGTCACCTGTTTTCGGGCTTTCAGCCAATGAAACCTTCGCTTCCGGGATTCTATCCGAAGCCGTTCGTAATACACGAGTGCTGGGGGTGACCAACGGCGTTTTGGAAAGCAGCTCGCGGCAGCCGGCCGGTAGTATTTCCTCAAGTTTGTCCAGCGAATCGACACTCATCGCAATCACACAATTTACCTGGCCATCACGCCACCGGTGCTCGAGGCCGCTTAGAAGATTCGGCGAATAGATGCGAGCCAGTCTGCGATAAACGGGAAGATAATCGACCGTTGCGCCACGCTCACGCAATGTATCTGCCAGCAATTCTCTGCCACTGTCGCCACGAATGATCCTGATATTTTTTCCGGCAACATCCTGCAATTCGGCCTCAGCAAGCAGATGTTCACTGTCAAACCCCTGCGCCGGAAATATATCCACCTGCAGCCCGGCCGATTCGACGGCCGATCTGGTGCCCGGCCCAACAGCGGCAATAGCAGCGTCATCACTGTTTGCGTATGGCAGGCCAAAAATGACGGCATTCGTACTGATGAAGATCGTGATGTCCGAGGCCGGCAAGGCCTCAAGCGAGTGATTTACGTCCACGGAATCATGAGGCTCGATGTCGATAACGGGAAATCGAATCGCCTCGCCGCCTGCTTCTTCAATAGCCGAAACAAGTTCGCCAGCCTGATGTTCCGGCCTGGTGACAAGAACACCGAACCCTTTGAGCAATTTTTCACTCATTGAGGGTTTCCGCTTTGTGCAAGGAGATCACCAGCCCCCAAGTCGAGCAACTTGTCCGCGAGGCTTGTGCCGAGCGTCTCGGGCTCGTCCAGCGACCCGGTCAACTGCTCGCGGATAATCTGATCGCCCTCCAATGATGCCACCATTGCCTGCAGGCGCAGGGACGATGCGACGATCTGTGCATAGGCCGCAACAGGAGAATGGCAGTCCGCCTGCAGGCGCAACGTGACCGCCCGCTCGGCGGTAGTCGTTACATTCGTCTCGGCGTGGTCGAGATGAGCCAGTACCTGCAGCAAGTCAGTCCGGTCATCCTTGCATTCGATGCCAATGACGCCCTGCGCTGCCGCCGGCAACATCTGTTCCGGTGTGAAGGACTCGCTGATCTGCGATCCCCGGCCAAGCCGCTGAAGCCCGGCACAGGCAAGGACGATCGCGTCGTACTGACCTTCCTCGAGCTTCTTCAGTCTTGTGATTACATTTCCTCGAAGTGATTCGACGACAATATCGGGCCGCAGCGCCAGGAGCTGCGCCTGCCGGCGAAGGCTCGAGCTACCGACACGGGCGCCAGACCCGAGGTCGCTCAGTTTCCCGCCGACAAGCGCGTCCGCGGGATTCGCGCGCGCAAGCAGCGCAGCGATACAAAATCCATCCGGCATTTCTGCAGGAACATCTTTCATGGAATGCACGGCGATATCTGCCTCACCTGCTTCCATCGCAATTTCCAGCTCCTTTATAAAGAGTCCCTTGCCACCGATCTTCTGCAGGCTTCGGTCCAATACCTGATCGCCGCCGGTGGTCAGCGGTACGAGTTCGATTCCGGTCACTTCGGGCCGTTTCCTCAATGCGACGGCGACGTGATTGGCCTGCCAGAGCGCCAGCACACTCTTGCGCGTTGCTATTCTAATCTTCACGCGTGTCCCTTGATTCGGCGACGCACGTTGGCGACATGGCGCCTGCTGATGATCAAGCTGGCTTCGTCATCCTGCGCTGCATCGCGGAGCATCACCAGGGATTGCCCGTCACTCGTCTTCTTCAGGGAATCGATCTGCCTGACCGCAACAAGGGCACTGCGGTGGATGCGAACGAATTCTTCACCGAATTCCTCCTCAAGGTTTTTGAGAGAGTCATCGATCAGGTCAGTGCCATTCCCGTGGTGTACGCGAACATACTTCTGATCCGCATGAAAGTAGAACACGTCGCGCACTGGAATGAGCTTCAACTCGTCCTTGGCGCGCACGCAGATATGCTTCCGCCGATCCGAGATTCCCGAGCGTTTCGCGATTTCACTTAGTGTGAGGTTGCTCAGGCGAGCCGCTTGTTCGAGGGCCCGGTTCAGCCGTTCCCGACGCACGGGCTTCAAAACATAACCTATGGCCCGTGCATCAAACGCTTCGATCGCATACTCGTCGTACGCGGTAGTAAATATAATCGCCGGCGGGGACTCGAAAGTATTGAGATGATGAGCCGTTTCGATGCCATTCATGCCGGGCATGCGGATGTCCAGCAAGACCACGTCGGGCGCCGACGTGCCGGCGATTTCGAGAGCCTGTTCACCGTTTCCCGCCTCGCCGACAACCTCATGTTCGCTCGATTCGGCAAGCAGGCTGCTCAGGCGGTCGCGGGCCGGCGCTTCATCGTCAACGATCAAAACCTTCACGCCAGGTGCTCTTCACAGGGGAACCTGAGCTTGACGCTGAACGCATCATCACTCGCTTCCACGTCCACAGTGGCCCTGGTGCCATATGCCAGCTCGAATCTCTGCCGAATATTGGCCAGCGCCATTTGATTGCCGCCCTTGCCAACCGAATTGTCCTGCGGAACGGGATTCCGTATCTCGATCTCGAGGTCGTCGCCGGATCGCACGCCGTTGACGATGACCTTTCCGCCACCGGGTAGCAATTCGATGCCATGGTAGATGGCGTTCTCCAACAATGGTTGAATCGTAAGGCTCGGGATGAGCGCCCGCATCGGCAATTCACCGACATTCCAGTCAACTTTGAGTCGATCACCGAGGCGGAGCTTCTCGATGCGCTGATATATAGCTGCTACCTCGAGTTCCTCTTTGAGGGTGGTGCGATCCTTCGGCCCACCGAGATTTGCACGCAGCAGGTCGGCCAGGTCCTCGACAGCCTCTTCCGCACGACTCGGATCGGTCCTCGTCAACGACGCGATCGTGTTCATGCTGTTGAAGAGAAAATGCGGGCGAATAAGTGCCTGTAACGCGCTTATTCGCGCTTGTGCCTCCAGCACGATGCTTCGGCGCCATTCGCTGGAGACATACAGGTAGCGCATCGCAAGTGCGATAACGATCGAGCTGATCGCAAAGGTGCGAAAAATAAAACCGGCGTGCGAGTCGTTGATTATGACCGCTTCGCCGTAGATTCGGGTCAGTTGATAAGTAAGCTCCGCAAAAACGAGGCTTAGCAGCAACAACAGCAGAAAACCAAAGACGAAGGCCTCGGTTCCACCGAACTTTTCGACCCACGGGCGAATCTTGCAAAGTATGGCTGCCCCTAGCAAAGCGAGCCACAGTATGAACATCGACATCTTCGCCAGTTCGGTCAGGAATGTGCCCGGCGTAGTGTGGGAAGCGAGCGTCAGAAGTATCGCGATGAGTTCTGCAACAAGCACAACAACGAAGATTGCGCCGGCGGCACAGAAATCAGGTAGATACGCTTGGGCTTCTTTGTCGCCTTCTGGGGGTCGAGACGCCAATCCCGGTCCTCCTTAAATAGGATGCCGGCATTGTAGCGCGAGTTGCGGGGCGAATTATCGGCTCAAGCGCACGGTATTACGTACGATCTCGAGTCAGGAGGTGCAGTATTCCTGGACCTGGTTCTCGACGCGTTCTCGTGCGTCCTGAGTCTGTTTTTCATCAAGATAGACTCGCTCGCCGTTATCGCCCTCTTTGTACAGACGTCGGGACTGAACAAATTTTTGCAGCCGGGCTTTGTAGGTGTCGCATTTTTGCCTGCGTTCCTCAGCCTTCGCGCGAAGTTCATCCTTGGTAGGCCCTTTTGGCTCGCTCGCTGCCGCTTCTTCAGCTGCTTTCCTGGCCGCATAACTCGACTGGGCTCGTGCCTGGACTTTTGATGAATCCGTTGGCTTGGAACTGATGGCCAGTCGCTGCTCAGTTACGTCGCCCGTCGGTCGATCACCATAGTGAATGTTTCCGTTTTCATCGGTCCATTTGTAAATGTCGTTCGCGTACGCTATCCCTGAAGCCGATACGACAAACATGATGAGACATGTAATTACGTTTTTGCGATTCATGAGAGTTCCCCATGTGCCAGCCGCCGAAGACCCTGTGGCGACAGGCATTCACCTTTCAGGCGTTGAACGATAACCCATTACACCACGCTATTCCCGGTAATGGCGTGACCTTGGTCACAGCGCTTTTTGAGTCGTGGTATGCAAAAAAAAGCGGACCTGGGGGTCCGCTAATTATGTTCCGCAATCGGTGGGGAAGGAGTCGTCTCAAAGGCTCCCCGACTGCAGCTCTGGGGTTATGTGGTCGCATTTTACCTCTTTTGAACAAAATAATTCAGCATTTTCGGGGTTCCGGGTACGGCTAATTGATCGCATGCGAGAGATTGGGCGCTGGCCTTTTCCCGTCCATTGCGGTATCAAACCCACATGGCCTTCGAATCAGTTGACGAGCTCGCAAGACGCCTCGCGGAATCCGTACCGCAGGGTATTCGCTCCGTGAAAGACGACCTGGAGAAGAACTTCTCCTCGGTATTGCGTTCCGGTCTTGGAAAACTCGACCTCGTGACGCGCGAGGAATTTGAAGTGCAGGAGGCCGTCTTGGCACGAACGAGAGAAAAACTCGATTCACTGGAGGAACGGCTTCAAACGATAGAAGCGAAAAAGGCGAAGACGAAAAAGAAAAAGGCGACAGCGAAAAAGAAAAAGGCGACAGCGAAAAAGAAAAAGGCGATAGCGAAAAAGACATAGTCTGTCATTGCCACTGCCATGGAGGGTGGATGGGACCTGCAATTCTAATAAGCCGCGCCCAGCTCGGCATTAAGGCGCCGCCGGTAACCATCGAAGTCCTGCTGTCCGGCGGCCTTCCAAAATTCAATATTGTCGGATTGGCCGAGGCCGCCGTTCGTGAGAGCAAAGACCGTGTCCGCGGCGCAATAATCAGTTCGGGTTTCAAATTTCCGCAGGAACGCATTACCGTCAGCCTCGGGCCCGCCGACATGAAAAAGACCGGTGGGCGCTTTGACCTGCCCATCGCGCTTGGCATCCTTGCCGCGAGCCGCCTTATCCCTCAAGAGTCGTTGAACGAGACCGAGTTTTATGGGGAGCTTGGACTCAATGGAGACATTCGTCCGATTCCTGGGGCGTTGCCGGCCGCATTGAAAGCGAAAGAAGCTGGCCGCTCGATTTTCGTCCCCAATGGCAATGCATCTGAGGCGAGATTGTCATCCAGCACGGTATTCGTAGCGAGGCATCTGCTGGAAGTAACGTCTCATCTGAACGGCTTCGAGACGCAGGAACCGCAGCAGCCGCTCCGGCCGCGAAATGGTAGTCCGGACGCTGCCGATCTTAGTGAGGTCAAGGGACAGCATTTCGCCAAGCGGGCCCTTGAGATCGCGGCGGCAGGCAGTCACAACATTCTATTCATAGGCCCGCCGGGCACCGGCAAGAGCATGCTGGCCCGGCGACTGACAGGCATCCTGCCATTAATGAGCGAACAGGAGGCGCTCGAGACATCCGCCGTAAATTCGATCCTCGGTCGCGAACTCGATCTGCGTGAATGGCGAGTGCGTCCTTTCAGAGCGCCGCACCATACTGCGTCGGCTGCCGCCCTCGTTGGGGGAGGCGCGGACCCCCGCCCGGGAGAAATCTCGCGAGCGCACAACGGTGTTCTTTTCCTCGATGAATTGCCGGAGTTCAACCGCCGCGTTCTCGAGGCACTGCGCGAGCCAATGGAGGCCGGCTTCATATCGATAGCTCGCGCCGGGCGACAGGCAGAATTTCCGGCGCGCTTTCAACTCGTTGCTGCAATGAACCCCTGTCCCTGCGGCTATCTTGGTGACCCTCGCGGAGACTGCGGTTGCAGTGCTGAGCGCGTACGGAACTACCGAAGCAAGATCTCGGGGCCACTACTCGATCGGATAGATGTTCACATGGCAGTGCAGCGACCATCCAAGGAAAGTTTGCGGCCAGGTACCACATCGTGTGAATCCAGCAAGGACGTTGCAACGCGCGTGCAGGGTGCCCGCAAGATTCAGCTTGAACGCGCCGGGCTATGCAACTCGCAACTTGAGGGAGACAAGCTGTTCGAACATTGCAGGCTAACGCCACAAGGTTGGCAGATACTGGAAAAAGCGATGGACAGTTTTTCCATGTCAGCTCGCGCCCATCACAAGGTGCTTAAGTTAGCGCGAACAATCGCCGATCTAAACAAAGAGGATAGAATTCTTCCCCGCCACGTCAGCGAGGCACTGAGCCTACGGCAGCTCGACCGTGGTGGCGGGACCTGAATGTACTATCTTGACTCGGCGACTATGTAGTCGACAGCGTCATCGATTTCCTTGTCGGACAGATCAACACGTGCGCCCTTGGGCGGCATGTAGCCGGTAGAACCTTGAAAACCGGCTATCGCGCGTTCGCGCAGGACTCCGATGCCCTGAGCAATACGTGGTGCCCAGGCACCAACATCGCCGAATTTCGGTGCGCCGCCAATGCCAGTCCCATGGCAGGCAATACACGCCTCGTTATATACCTGCGGGCCAGTCAACAAGGTTGCCACTGGTGCAACCGGCACAGCCGACGCGACCACGGGCTCCGCAGCACCATGTTCTTCGCCCGGCAAATAGTATTGGCTCATGGGTTTGATGCGTTCGTCTGCAGATGCCTGAAACTCCTTCGCATCAGCCGCGAACATCCGCAGCGTAAGATCGGGCATGGCGATCGCCAGGACAACGATCAATAGTGCGACAACAGCGAGTGCTATTCCGAAGATTGAATACGCGTCAAGAGATTTTCGGTCTCGCTCCAAAATCTTGCTCCGAATGAGGTACTGCAGGCCCGACGATACGGGGCTCGGGGCCACGCATTATATAGCAATTCAATGTCCAAACACTTATATAGTAAGAGCAGGCACCCTCTTTTCATAGGAATACTCACGTGAACGAATTCAACGACGTTGTTGATACCCTAAA
>Ga0255049_10002001_pt1 | contig 10911 bp, 9 predicted proteins | sample JV7_2_3_MG_FD_183615 | JGI IMG/M metagenome (GOLD analysis project Ga0255049, IMG submission 183615) | Seawater microbial communities from Jervis Inlet, British Columbia, Canada - JV7_2_3 | ecosystem: Environmental > Aquatic > Marine > Inlet | place: Canada: British Columbia | collected 2016-10-06
ATCGTACAAATCACAATATATAGTGATAAAAAACAAAATAATCCACAATATATAGTGGTTGAGCGAAAATTTATCCGATAAATTATTTTTATAATATATCTCAATCAGTTAGCGCTCATTGGTGACGCTCATTGGTGACACTTTACTTGAAAAAACGAGCCAAATAAGGCGAAGATTTATTTTAATGCCCTACTAAATCGAAGGGATCCGCTGAACGGATATACCATTACCTGGTGTGGGAGACCCTGCGGTTAATATTGATGCTGGATCGAACCCGGGATTTCTCTATTCATTCGTATTGAGTGCTTTGAAGCCAATATCCGTACGATAATAAGCATTAGGCCAGTCGATATCGGCAATTAATTGATAAACTTTTTGCTGGGCCTGTTGAACATCATCGCCGAGACATACTGCGCATAAAACACGCCCACCGTTTGAAACGACGTTTCCCTGTGGGTCAGAGATAGTACCGGCGTGAAATACTTTTGAGGATTTTTGCTCCGCAGGAATATTGCGAATCAACTCACCTTTGGCATAGGAGCTGGGGTAACCACTGGCAGCTAGCACAACTCCCAGGCTACAGTGGTGATCCCATTTAGCCGTTTTACTGGAAAGCTGGCCATCGCAGGCGGCCAGGCAAAGTTCTACCAGGTCAGATTGCAGTCGCATCATGATGGGCTGGGCTTCTGGATCACCAAAGCGGCAATTGTATTCGACCACCTTTGCGTTACCGCGCTGATCAATCATCAATCCCGCGTATAAAAAGCCGGTATAGCTTGCGCCTTCGTCAGCCATGCCCCGTATAGTTGGCATGATAATATTTTGCATGACATCAGTTTCTACCTCGGCTGTCACTAGAGGTGCGGGTGAATAAGCACCCATACCACCGGTATTAGGCCCCCGGTCGCCATTATCCCTGGCCTTGTGGTCTTGCGATGTAGCCATCGGCAATACATTATAACCATCGACCATGCAGATAAAGCTGGCCTCTTCGCCAGGCAGAAATTCTTCGATAACAACCCGGTGTCCGGCTTCGCCAAACGCGTTACCTTCGAGCATGTCTTTAATCGCGTCAATTGCCTGCGCCTCGGTATCGGCCAGAATCACCCCTTTACCCGCAGCGAGACCGTCAGCCTTGACGACTATAGGGGCGCCCTGTGCTTTTACATAATTGACTGCCGCTTCTATTTCGGTAAAGCTTTGATAATCGGCAGTCGGTATTTGGTGGCGGGCGAGAAAATCTTTGCTGAATGTTTTAGATCCTTCGAGTTGTGCAGCGGCAGCGTTTGGGCCGAAGATACGCAATCCGGATTGTTGAAATAAATCAACAATGCCATTCACCAGTGGTGCCTCCGGCCCTACGATGGTCAGATCGATATTTTCTTTTAATGCGAATTCAAGCAATGCATCGATGTCTTCGGCAGCAATATCGATATTACTGATTTTGTCTTCCTGTTCAGTTCCGGCATTACCGGGCGCGACAAATACCCGCCGCACTTGTCCTGACTGAGCTGCTTTCCAGGCCAGGGCGTGTTCGCGCCCGCCACCACCTACGATCAATATTCTCATTCCAAAATCCTGGTTAAAAGCAGTTTTTTGTGAAAGCTGAGCGCGCTCAATGCCGGAAATGTCGCATGCCGGTAAATACCATAGACATGCCGTGTGCGTTTACCGCCGCGATGACTTCATCATCTTTCATAGATCCACCGGGCTGAACAATCGTGCTTATTCCAGCTTCATGAGCAGCATCAATGCCATCACGAAATGGAAAGAATGCGTCAGAAGCCATTACCGATCCGGCTACCGGCAGATTAGCGTGCTCGGCCTTAATACCAGCAATGCGGGCGCTGTTAATTCGAGACATCTGGCCAGCGCCAACGCCGATGGTCATACTGTTTTTTGCATAGACGATGGCATTTGATTTAACAAACTTGGCTACCTGCCAGGCAAATAGCAGATCCCGCATTTGTGCCTCGGTAGGTTTTAGTTCGCTCACAACGTCAAGTGACTGGTAAAGTTTTGCATCGATATCCTGAACCAGAAGACCACCATTTACGCGTTTGTAGTCGAGTCGGTATGTGGGTTCCCCCCATTCGCCACAGGCGAGCAGGCGAACGTTAGCCTTGCTTGCAACAATGCCATTCGCATCTGCGTCTACCTCTGGGGCAATGATAACCTCGACAAACTGCTGGTCGATAATTGCCTGTGCGGTATTTGCATCGAGCGGGCGATTGAATGCAATAATGCCACCAAAAGCTGATTCAGGGTCGGTACTAAAGGCGCGTTGATAAGCCTGGTAAATATTTTCATCTACCGCGACCCCGCAGGGGTTAGCGTGCTTGACGATAACGCAGGCGGGCTGGTCGAATTGCTTGATGCATTCTAATGCCGCATCGGTGTCACCAATATTGTTATAGGACAGCGCCTTGCCCTGGAGTTGTCTGGCGCTTGCGATGCCGGGTTCGGTTAATTCAGATTCAACATAAAATGCCGCATTTTGGTGTGGGTTTTCGCCATAACGCATACCCTGCGCATGTTTATACTGGAAATTGATAGTACGCGGAAACTGTTGATCGCCGGGTTCCTGTACCAGACGCCCAAAGTAATTTGCTATCGCGCCATCATAATTGGCGGTATGTTCATAAGCTTTTATCGCCAGCGAAAACCGGGTTTTGTCGCTGACGCTGCCATTGTTGTTATCCATTTCGCCGAGGACGGTGGCGTAGTCCACCGGATCGACGACAATCGTGACGCTGCTGTGGTTTTTAGCCGCTGCGCGTACCATCGCTGGCCCGCCGATATCGATGTTTTCAATAGCGTCCTCGAAACTGCAATCCGGTTTCGCCACTGTTTCCTGAAAAGGGTATAAATTGATTATTACGAGATCGATTGGTTGTATACCGTGTGACTGCATCACTTCGTCGTCGACACCGCGGCGACCGAGGATGCCGCCATGTACTTTTGGATGAAGTGTTTTGACTCGACCAGCCATCATTTCCGGAAAGCCCGTATAGTCGGAGATTTCGGTTACCGGTATGTCCTGTTGAGCGATCAGGCTGGCGGTGCCACCGGTAGACAAAAGCTCTACACCTTTTTTATGCAGGATTCGGGCGAGGTCGACTATGCCTGATTTATCGGAAACGCTGATTAGCGCGCGGCGAATGGGCGGGGCAGAAGTTGACATGATGTTAGCCCGCATATTGCATGAAGGGAACGAAGCTCAGGGGAAATCTGGCAAACAAGGTTGATCGATCGTCCGCAGATTCATAGTCGTAGCTATGGATCAAGGGGGATCGATCAACATTGGCAGCCAGATTTTTCCTGACTTCGTTCAGGTACAAACTGTATATTTCGTTATTCATGATTTTGGTGTCTAAATTGTTTGAAATTAATGATAAATATCATTAGACGTTACCGCCTTCGTGCAATATGCGGGCTAGGACTGGTCTGAAAAAACCGGCATTATAGCGGATCGAAAAAAGAGAAGTGTAAGTTAATGCTCTATTTGATAGTGCTTCAGTTTTTTACGCAGCGTGCCGCGGTTGATGCCAAGATAGGAAGCGGTTTTACATTGATTATTGTTGCAGTGCTGCAACACGGTTTGCAGTAGGGGTTGTTCGATTTCGGCGATTACGGTCTCAAATAGGTTGCAGGGAATTTCTCCATCTAAATCAGATAGATACTCGCGAATTGCGTGCTCGACCGATTGTTGTAACGAGCTTGTCTGCTGTCTGTTTTTCCCGACAACCAACTATTAAATCCCCCACAGATTTATGAAGCCTTGGCAAATCTCCCGAGGAGCCATTGCTCAAAGTACCTATTTATAATATCTAACTGGGCTTCGGCTCCTGTCGCCTGCATCATTTCCGGCTTGACCTGGCGATATGTCGAAAATTGGCCTAGCTGCCAGTTAATGTGTTTGCGTGCAATCTGTACTCCCTGAAACTCCCCATAAAACGCGTACAGATTTTTAAGATGGTTAACTAACCATAGCTGTTTTTGTTGTTCTGTCGGTTCCTTCGCGTTTTTACCGGTCGTCAGATAATGCCCTATCTGTTGAAAAATCCATGGTCGATGCTGCGCAACACGGCCTATCATAATAGCATCCGCGGCTGTGAAGTCCAAAACCATTTTGGCTTTTTTCCCACAATCGATATCGCCATTTGCTATAACAGGAATTTGCACAGCTTGTTTCACCTGTCGGATGGTCTCGTATTCCGCGGCTCCAAGAAATTTGTCTTCGCGAGTACGTCCATGGACAGTTAAGGCCTGAATGCCGCAGTCTTCAGCGATCCGGGCGACTTCTAAAGCATTCCTGTTATCACGCGCCCAGCCCGTTCTTATTTTCACTGTCACAGGCACGGAGACTGACTTAACCACGGTTTCGAGAATTGCACGCACCAGCGCCGTATCCTTTAATAAAGATGACCCAGCATCGACCTTGCATACTTTTTTTGCCGGACAACCCATATTGATATCGATGATTTGAGCACCGTGGTCAACGTTATAGGCCGCCGCATCGGCAAGCATATTTGGAATACCACCGGCGATCTGGACGATAATCGGACCCGGCTCTCCCTGGTGGTCCATGCGTAGCTGGGTTTTACGGCTTTGCCTCAAATCGACCCGACTGCTTACCATCTCCGATACTGTCATACCAGCACCCAATGAACGGCAAAGTTGTCGAAACGGCCGATCAGTCACTCCGGCCATCGGCGCCAGCACCAGACGATTTGGGAAAGCATAGGGGCCAATACTAAATGACATAATTGTTTTTCAATGTAGAGAGTGCTCAGGCATTAGACTCGGCCTTTCTCCGGCTCGCCAGGTCCGGAGCACCACATTCCAGAAAAATTCGATTGGTACAGGTAGCACATATATCTTTATCAAGCTTTTCAAAAATCCCGGAGATGGCTTCAGATTTCGAGTCGAAAAAATTCTCGGCTTTGATTTCCTCGGTATAACCACCTCTATCCATTACCTTTGCAGCTGCATCCTTGAGTTTATACAAATATAAATCCCCACCCATTTTACGCCTCGCCCTGGCTTCGCTGACCAACAACTCGGCGCCGGCAACATCAATTTGATTAATACCTTTAGTCAACAGGAATAAATTTCTCTGTTCCGGATAATGCTCACGATAACGTCGCAACAATTCGCCCACGTGCGAAACCGATCCAAAATAAAGCGAATCTTCCAGCCTTAATATTTTTAGCTGGGGGCATTCGGGAAGGGTAACACCTGTCTTAAATTTGCGCAGTCTGGAATCCGGATCGGGCACGCGCGGAGATAATTTAGGTCTGGAGGTTTTGCGCAAAAATATCATCAACGATAAAATTACCCCGAGCAGGATGGCGAATTCGAGTTTGAGAAAAAGTGTACTGAGAAATGTGAGTGTTAAAACAACTGCCTCGTTGGTGTCGGCGCGGAGAATTTTTTTAATCTGTGAGAAACTAATCAAGCGCCAGGCAACCAGGATCAGCAAGCCTGCTACCGCCGCCTTTGGTAGATAAGCAGTTAACGGCGCAACAGCCAGTACAATAATGACTAATATTACACCGGCCGAAGCTGCCGCTAAGGGGGTACGGGCACCCGCGTCATAGTTAGCGCCACTGCGGTTAAATGAACCGGTAGCAACGTAGGCGGAGAAAAAGCTGCCGAAGATATTGGAGAGCCCCTGACCAATGAATTCCTGGTTTCCTGAAATCGGCTGACCCGACTTAATGGAGATAGAACGTGCAATCGATACCGCCTCGGTCAAGGCAAATAGCGTCATTGCCAGCGCCAGCGGCGCCAGATCTCTTAACACGCTGAGCGAAAATTCAGGTGTCGACAATGGTGGTAATTGCCGTGGCAATGCACCTAACATTTGAATGCCGGTAAATTCCTCGCCGAATGCCAGATTCAGTGAAACGGCGACGATACTGCCGAGCAGCAAAGCGGCGATCATGCCGGGAAATCGCGGGTCAATCCTGTGGGCAAGCGCACCAGTTGCCAGTGTTGTCAGCGCCACTACCGAGGCCAGTGGGTGCAGTGAGTCCCAGTGGCCAAACAGGTAACTCAGGTCCTGTGTCAGGTGCTCGGCATCGTGTAAGTCGATGCCCAGAAATGTTTTAGCCTGTTTGGCAGCTATCAGGCAGGCCGCGCCAGCGGTAAATCCGATTATTACGGAATGAGATATAAAATTGACCAGCGTGCCTAGTCGTACCAATCCCATCGCCAGCTGTATAATGCCAACCATGAACGAGAGCGTGATCGCCATCGATATGTACTCCGCACTGCCGGGTGTCGCGATGACGCTGAGGGATGAAAACATAACAATTGATGCGGCCGTGGTCGGACCCGATACCAGGTGCCACGAAGAGCCGAATAGCGCGGCAATAATCGCCGGCACCATGCTGGTGTAAAGACCGTACTCGGGTGGCATGCCAGCGATTGCAGCAAATGCAACTCCCTGGGGTAAGACGATTGCAGCGCCGGTTAAACCAGCCAACATGTCTACCTTGACTGTCTCTTTGGTAAGGTTTTTACCCCAGCGTAGAAACGGCAATAATCGTGTTAGTTGGACTGGGAAATTCATGTTCGATTCTGTTCGAATATTAGATGCACAAACGGGCACGCACTCGATCGTATCGGGCGTGAATTTAAATTAACAAAAATAATGATGCCTGGCTTCCCTGTTGCCAACAAACTCACTAAAAACTCCTTTAAATCAGAAAAATAGTAAGGTATTTATACCAATATTAAACAGACTTACTAGCCAGGTAATGTACCCGAGATTAATCGGAAATTATAGTCTCTAAATTTTATCAAAGCGTGTGTAAATTTCGATGCTGGTATTAATGGGTCTTATGTAAATATTATAAGTTGTTACCGCCTTCACGCAATATGCGGGCTAGCTGTGCGCTATCACATAAACTCGAATTCGTAAGTGAGGGCATCGGTACCCGGGTCACTTATTTCAAGTCGAAACTGTACCGGTTTGGCGTTTACCATAAGCATTCGATTCTTATCGGTTTGCAGGTATTCCATTGGTGTGAATAGTCGGTTAGCAATCAAGTTGCCCTGAATATCAAACAGGCTAACCAGAAGTTTTGGTAACTTCTGGTCAAATACCGCCTGGTTTACAAATGATCCGGTGACCATCAACGCGCTGGGCTGAACCGGATGGGAAAATACGTTTCGCTCCAGCAACTTGATTTGTTGAGTGTTTGAAAATTTTGATTCGTTACATGGTACTAACTGGCACAGACTCAAAACCTGTTTTTGATATTGTGGCTTTTCGATTAAGGGATAGCGTTGGTAATAAATGGCCTGGGCTATGCCCAGGGTGAATAGTAATAAAATGCCGATCAACCACATTAAAGGTGCAAATTGCGATAATCTGCTGTGCCGGTCGCCGTACATGGCTTCGTGCAAACTAAGCTCCGGTCTCGCTTCGGGCGGGGTGTCGACTATTACTGCCGTTTGCGGTTGATGGTCGGTCGATCGCTTGCCCTTGTAGGTTTTCAGTGACACCATAGCTTCAAAAACCTTGCCGCATTCGCCGCATTGAACCTTGCCTCTGCCAGCATGCAATTGCTGTTCGTAGATTCGAAATCGGCTTTGACAATGGTAGCAGGCTGTTTCCATAACCGTGCCGCGATTAGCTCTATCCATTTTTTCGTGTTCCGGTTACCCTGATCCAGTCTTCTCGCGTGTTTTCCGGGTCCAAATCAAACCAGGATTGGTAGGCGCATTTTATATCATTTACCTGCGTCTTGAGTATCCCCGAGAGTAAGATTTTTCCGCCGGGTTTAACCATGTCGGAAAATTTTGGCGCTAATTCGACTAATGGCCCGGACAGAATATTGGCGATTAGCAGATCTACTTTGTCAATATCAAGTTTTGATGGCTGGGAAATATGCAGTAAATCTGGCTTTATGCCATTTCTTCGTGAATTTTCTATGCTCGCATCAACCGCCTGTGGATCGATATCGACGCCAAACACCTGTTTTGCGCCGAGTTTGGCGGCGGCGATCGAAAGTATGCCGGAGCCACAGCCATAATCGATGACAGAATGATCATTAAGGTTTTCGTGCGCCATCCAGTCCAGGCAAAGTGCTGTAGTAGGGTGACTACCGGTGCCAAATGCCAGCCCCGGGTCTAGCCGTATGTTAATTGCCGCCGGGTCGGGCGGTTCCAGCCAGCTGGGCACTACCCATAATTTATCCGCGCACTGGATCGGGTTGAAATGCTGTAAATGAACGCGTTCCCAATCCTGCTCTTCGAGAATTGCCTTACGCGCTGTTGCCACCTGATGATCGGGCAGTAATTTAAGTAGATGGTCGTAGAGGTCTTCAAGCGTTTGCTTCGCCTCGAACATGCCGATAATTACCGTATGTTGCCAAACCGGGGTGTCACCGGCCAGTGGTTCGTAGATAGGTTCGTCCTGCGCGTCGCACAGGGTGATACTCACTGCGCCGAGCGCAAGCAAACTGTCTTCAGTCGCTTCGAGCTCGTCATCGCGGCATTGAACGCTGAGTTGCCACCAGGCCATTGGACCCCTAACTGATCCCCAGCTTTTTTTCCAGATAGTGGATATTGGTACCACCGTTGGCGAAATTACCATCGCTCATAATTTCTCTTTGTAACTGGATATTGGTTTTAATGCCTTCGATTACAATCTCGGAAAGCGCGCCTTGCATACGTGCGATTGCCGATTCGCGTGAGTTGCCATAAGTGATTAGCTTGCCAATCATCGAGTCGTAATAAGGCGGTACTGTATAACCATTATAGATATGGGAATCCATACGTACGCCTGGTCCCCCTGGCGCATGGTAGAGTGTTATTTTGCCGGGCGAGGGCATAAATGTTTTAGAGTCTTCGGCATTGATCCGGCACTCAATCGAATGGCCGTGTACCACAATGTCTTCCTGTTTGTAGCGCAGTGGATTGCCTGAAGCGATCGAAATTTGTTCTTTGATAATATCGACCCAGGTAATCATTTCGGTAACCGGATGCTCGACCTGTACACGCGTGTTCATTTCGATGAAATAAAACTCACCGTTTTCGTATAGAAATTCAAACGTACCCGCGCCCTCATAACCCATCTGTACACAGGCATTAGCGCATCGCTCGCCTATCTCCTTGCGCTGCTCGGGTGTAATTCCGGGAGCCGGCGCTTCCTCGACGACTTTTTGATGTTTGCGTTGCATCGAGCAATCGCGTTCGGCCAGATGAATTGCGTTACCGTGCGAATCGGCCAGAACCTGAATTTCTATATGCCGGGGCGAACCGAGGAATTTTTCCATGTATACAATATCATTATTGAATGCAGCGGCGGCTTCAGATTTTGTCAATTGAATCGAGTTCAATAAACCGCCCTCTGCGTGCACGACACGCATACCGCGGCCACCTCCGCCGCCTGCAGCTTTAATAATAACTGGATAGCCAATTCTTCGTCCGTGCTCGAGACTCGCTTCTTTGTCATCGGTCAGCGGACCGTCGGAACCGGGTACCGTTGGTACACCAGCATCTTTCATTGTTTTGATAGCGGCGACCTTATCGCCCATGACTCTAATCGCCGCCGCGCTAGGGCCGATAAATTTGAATCCACTGGATTCGACCTGCTCTGCGAATTCTGCGTTTTCTGACAGGAATCCGTATCCCGGATGGATGCCTGCGGCATTAGTCAATTCTGCGGCGCAAATCAAAGCAGGGATATTGAGATAGCTTTCCAGGGAAGACGGGGGCCCAATACAAACAGACTCATCGGCGAGTCGCACATGTTTGAGATCCCGGTCGGCGGTCGAATGTACCGCTACGGTTTGGATACCCATTTCACGACAGGCGCGCAGAATACGCAGTGCGATTTCGCCTCGGTTGGCGATGACGATTTTTTCTAGCATCTTAGTACTCCTGCAAGGTGGTATTTACGCATTCAGAGTTACAGCAGCGTGTCAGTGCAAGACGCATCTCGCGGGCAAGGGTTATTCCCTTGGCGAGAGCTGCAACGCAGCAATGGCTCGCTGCTGTGGCTCCCGAAGGGCAAGGCGCAAAGCATCCATCTGCGGCGTTGCTTGTCCTTGGAGCAGGATGGCTGCTCCGGCGGACCAGCGCCTTGCATCTGAATGCCTCTCGCCTTGCTGAATGCGTAAATACCACCTTGCAGGAGTACCACTACTCGATGATGAACATGATCTGATCGAATTCAACCGGGCTGCCGTTTTCGATCAGGATCTTCGCGACCGTGCCTGATTTGTCCGATTCGATCTGGTTCATCATTTTCATTGCTTCGATAATACACAGGGTATCGCCGACCTTAACCTGTTGGCCCTCGACCACAAACGGTTCCGATGTTGGTGAAACAGCACCGTAATAAGTACCAACCATCGGTGATTTTATATGGTGTCCGCGTGGTTCCGAGGCAGGCAATGGCGCGGCTGTCGCTGCTGCTGCAGGCGCAACGGGTGCGGAAGCCACTGCTGGCGCTGCATATTGCGTGACCGCAGATTGACGACTGATACGAACTGATTCTTCGCCTTCCTTGATTTCCAGTTCCGCGATATCCGAATCTTCGAGCAGCTCGATTAGTTTTTTTACTTTGCGTATATCCATTATTGAATTCTCTTTAAATTGGATTGTTTGCACTGACTGACTGCAGCCTCGAAGGCCAGCAAATAGCTATTTTTACCAAATCCACTAATAACACCGGTAGCGATATCAGACAGGTAGGAATGCTTGCGAAAATCCTCACGTGCATAAATATTGGAGAGGTGTACCTCGATAAAAGAAACATTCGAGGCCAGGAAAGCGTCGCGAATGGCGATGCTGGTATGGGTAAAGGCCGCTGGATTGATAATGATAAACCCGGTCTGGTCGGATCCTGCCTGTTGAATGCGCCCGACAATATCACCTTCGATATTCGAC
>Ga0255049_10002005_pt1 | contig 10900 bp, 9 predicted proteins | sample JV7_2_3_MG_FD_183615 | JGI IMG/M metagenome (GOLD analysis project Ga0255049, IMG submission 183615) | Seawater microbial communities from Jervis Inlet, British Columbia, Canada - JV7_2_3 | ecosystem: Environmental > Aquatic > Marine > Inlet | place: Canada: British Columbia | collected 2016-10-06
TGGATCAGTTTTGCTCATGACAACCAGGGCATACGCGCCTTCGAGTTCTGCGATCGTCTGCTTGACCGCCGCGACCAGATCGGTGGCTTCTTTCAGGTAGTGAGCAATGCGATGTGCCACGACCTCCGTGTCGGTATCGGAGTCAAACTCGTAGCCTTTCTTCTTGAGGTCTTCGCGAAGTTCCTCGTAATTCTCGATGATGCCGTTGTGCACGATGGCAACATCGCTGCCCGACATGTGCGGATGTGCGTTGCTCTCGTTCGGCACTCCATGCGTCGCCCAACGCGTATGCGAAATACCCATGACGCCGCGTACCGGTTCGTCATCGAGAGCATTTTGCAGCTGCTGAACTTTACCGACACGGCGCGTGCGCGTGATAGTGCCATCATCGAGAACAGCAAGACCGGCCGAATCGTAGCCACGATATTCGAGCCTTCGCAGGCCCTCCATCAGGATCGGGACCACATTTCTTTCGGCTACCGCGCCGACAATTCCACACATAAACCTGTTCTCCGAATTAGTTCTTTTTACTCGGCTTTTTCCAGCCCTCGACGGACACTTGCTTCGAGCGCTCTATTGCTAACTGGTCTTCGGCCACCGGCTTGGTGATTGTTGATCCCGCGCCGATAGTTGCGCCTTTGCCAATCTCCACCGGTGCTACAAGATTGACACCAGAGCCGATGAAGACGCCGTCGCCGATGGTCGTCTTGTGCTTGTTGGCACCGTCGTAATTACACGTGATTGTGCCCGCGCCAACGTTGACGCCTGTCCCAATCTCGGCATCTCCGATATAGGTCAGATGATTCACTTTGCTGCCGTCGGCAATGGTGCTTTTTTTCACCTCCACGAAATTGCCGATCTTGACCTTGTTGGCGAGCTCGGCGCCGGGTCGCAAACGAGCAAATGGACCAATTTCGCAATTGTCGCCGGCGGTCGCGCCTTCGATGTGACAATTTGAGTGAATAACGGTGTTGGCTCCAAACTTGCTGTCGCGAATCAGGTTGTTCGATTCGATGCGACTACCATCGCCCAGCGACACGTCGCCTTCGAAGATGGCGTTGACGTCGATGAAGACATCCTTACCACAACTAAGGTTGCCGCGAATATCGACGCGTGCCGGGTCGGCGAAACCAACGCCCGCAGCCATCAGCTCGTCGACTAACCTCGCCTGCAATGCACGTTCGGCCTCAGCCAGTTGTTTCTTGTCGTTGATGCCCATTACCTCTGCCCAGTTGTCTGCCTTCACGCCATTGACGTTCACGCCATCCCGAACGGCCATACCGATCACGTCGGTCAGATAATACTCGCCCTGGGCGTTGTTATTACCGATGGCATCGAGCCAGCCCTTAAGTTTATCGCCCGGAGCCACCATAACGCCTGTATTGATTTCGGTAACCGCGCGTTGCTCGTCCGTCGCATCTTTCTCTTCGATGCTCGCACTCACCTTGCCATCGATACGGATGATCCGGCCGTAGCCAGTCGGATCGTCCATGTCGACCGTTAGCACGCTGACCTCGTCCGCGGCGGTTGCGTCGATGAGTCGTTGCACCGTGGCTACCGATAGTAACGGCACATCGCCGTAGAGAATCAGGACCTGGTTTTGATCTGGCGTGGCTGGGGCCGCTTGTTGCACGGCATGGCCTGTGCCGAGCTGTTCGGCCTGCAGAGCCCAGCGTAAATCATCGCCCGCGCAGGCCGCCTGAACGTCATCACCGCCGTGGCCATAGACAACCGCGATATCAGCAGCGCCGACAGCCCGGGCAAGATCCAGAACGTGGCTGAGCAACGGTTTGCCCGCCAATAGCTGCAGTACTTTCGGCAGGTCCGAATGCATACGCGTGCCCTGTCCGGCCGCGAGAATGATGGTGCTTAGCCCCAAGTCTTGTAGTCCCTATCGATGGTCGGGCCTAAAGGCCCTCCTACATGGTCGGCCTGGAGGCGCTCCTGCGTAGGAGGGCCTTTAGGCCCGAATTTAGTGGCAAATGATACCGCAAGACCCATGGCACAAGGGTGCGGCAATTGTGGCAAACAATGCTAGTCTTGCCGTTCGCAAAAAAAGAAGAATTCCATATGTCGACTGAAACAGTCATTTTTATTGGTGTTGCCATTTATATGCTGATGATGCTTGGCATAGGCGTGTACGCCTCAGGAAAGACTCACTCCGTCACCGAGTTCATGATCGCGGGGCGGAGCCTCCCTCTACCGATCTGCACGATGACCGTTATGGCTACCTGGTTCGGCGGCGCCATGATGTTGGGCGGGGCCGGCGCGGCATATGACGAAGGAATGCTCGGTGTTATTGCGGATCCCTGGGGTGGCGCGCTGGCGCTGATTTTGATTGGCTTGTTTTTTGCCCGCATTTTCCGGCGGCTGCGCATTGTTACCGTCGCGGATTTCATGGAGCAACGTTTTGGCAAAGTTGCCGGGCTCGGGATGACCGTCACCACGCTTTTTTCCAATGTCATGTGGGTCGCCGGGATGCTGGTCGCTTTCGGAACTATCTTCGACTCGTTAACGAGCATTCCGCTGGAGACCGGCATTGTCATGGGCGCGATTATCGTCTTCGTCTATACCGCCGTCGGCGGTATGTGGGCGGTTGCGTTAACCGACTTCGTGCAGATGCTCATCATTATTGTAGGCCTCATAATCCTGTTCGTGGTCGTGCTCACCGATGTGGGAGGCTGGAGCGCGATTTCGCCGCAGCTTTCGGAAACGACATTCCGCATGCTGCCGCTCGAGAATAGCGGCGAGCAATGGCTGAACTATTTCCGGGCGTGGACCATTATCGGCCTGGTCGACATTTCAGCGCAGACTTTGTTTCAACGATTAGCCGCCGCAAAAACCGAACGCGTAGCCCAGTACGCCTTCTATTTCGGCGGTGTCGGCTACCTGGTGTTCGGCATGATCCCGGTTTTTCTCGGCATCATCGGCAGCGTAACGATGCCGGATATCGGCAATTCCGAGTTCATAATACCGGAGATGGCCAAACATCATCTGCACCCTGTCGCCATCGCCACCTTTGTCGGCGCGATGCTCGCCGCCATCATGAGTTCGGCGGATAGCGCGCTGCTGGCATCGTCAAGCGTGCTGGCGAAAAACGTATTGCCGTACGTGAAACCGGATGCGTCGCCAAAACTGACGCTTCTCGTTGCCCGATTGGCAATCCCGTTCTTCGGCGGTATCGCCATTGTGATCGCGCTCAGAATTCAGGTTGTTTTCGACCTGATGGTCGATGCGAACATTCTCGGCCTCGCGGCGATAATCGTTCCCTTTATTTTGGGCGTGTACTGGAAGAAGGCAAATCGCCTGGGCGCCGTATCTGCAATGGGCGTTGGCTTGTCGACCTGGATCCTGACGAATATGCTGGCGCCGGATTTGCCGTCTGACTTCATGGGAATGACCGCTTCGCTGGTCACGATGATCGTCGTTACGCTGTCAACTCAGAAAATTGACCCACCGCGACCCATAGCGGACGCGGAGGGCGTCGAGGTGGAGGCCAGCAATCGACTTGGAATTTTGCCTTTGTTGGAGCGATCCTCGGATCGCGTTTGATCGCGCCTCGGGAGACGCTCCGACATGAAGAAGCTGGCTCGTCGCGTTACCCGAATTGCGCTGCGCATTTTCGCGTTGGGCGTCACCGCGCTGGCTACCGTGTGGCTGGTGCGTGGCATCGATTCACGCGGCATGCCCGATTTACAGATATGGCACACCTACAACCCGAGTAACGAGTTTCGTGCGCGCGATTATCCTGACGGTATTAGCTTTGAGGATTATCAGCAGCTCGAGCTGCGGCTTGCGAAGGAGCTGGACGAGCATGTCTATGCCACAGTCGATGCGGATGGTGGCGAAGTGCTCAATCGCTACAACAAGCAAAGTATGGTTTACGCGGGTCGCGAGGGTCAGGCGTGGAACCGAAGTTTCGAGATAGATACTGCCGATCCGCGTGGCGGAATCCTGTTACTGCATGGCGCTTCTGACAGCCCATACAGCATGCGGGCCCTGGCGGAGTTATTTGCGGAACACGGACTGTATGTTGCTGCCTATCGCATGCCTGGCCACGGCACCGTTCCGGCCGGACTCCAACACGCCCGTGTGGAGGATTGGGCGGCGATTGCTCGCTCGGGCGTCAAGCATGTCGCGCGGAAAGTAGGTGCGGACAAGCCTGTCTATATCGGTGGTTATTCGGCCGGTGCTGCGGTTGCTGTCGACTACACGCTCGACGCGGTACTGGACTCATCGCTGATCCCGGTTGACCGACTCTTTTTGTATTCCCCGGCAATCGCTGTGACGCCGTTCGCCCGCTTTGGCGGCTGGGACGAGGCGCTGGCATCTGTTTCCGGTTTTGAAAAGCTCGGTTGGATATCGATTGAGACGGAATACGATCCGTTCAAGTACAACTCCTTTCCGAAGAATGGCGGCTATCTGAGCTTTGCGTTTTCGGAGCGCGTGATGAACAAGCTCGAAATTGCGCTAAATGAGAATCCGACCGCGTTGCCGGCGATTATTTCGTTTCAATCGCTGATCGATTCAACGGTGAGAACGGGCAGCGTCGTGCATGATCTGTATCAGCAACTGCCCGCTAACGACAGTCAGCTGGTTCTATTCGACTTTAATCGTGCGGCCGATATTCAGCATTTTGTCATTGACGGCAGGCGTGAGCTACTGGCCGAACTAAATGAAGACGCACCAGTGGATTTTTCATACACGCTTGTGACCAACCGCTCTGAGCGGACGCGGTACACAGAGGCTCGCACCCGGCGCGCAGGCAACATCGAAGTGGTCAGGGAAGAGCTGCCCTCCGAATGGCCGCGCGGCGTCTATTCGCTTTCTCACGTTGCCATACCGTTCCCGGCAACCGATGCCTGGTACGGTGTGGTCAATAAAGACGGCACGCCGAAGCCAGGCACTTTCAGCTCGGTCGCACCGCGTGGCGATCAGGCTATTCTTGCCATACCACTCGGCCGGCTGATGCGGCTGCGTTACAACCCGTTTTTCGATTACGTTGAAACGCGGACGCTCGAGTTTTGCGAGACGTGTGTGTCACCCAATCGGGGTCAGAGCCCTTTCGAAAAAGAGCTCTGACCCCTCTTTCTAATGCTAGTGCGGAGTTTGTAGGGGGGCCGTGCCTGCGATTCCGCAGCATTATTGCTGGATGCCGCGGCGTCCTCGACTCATAACTCCAGGCATTCCACTGCACCTCGTTCATAGAGGTAATAACAGGCGGGATTGCTTCTTAACTGCCCGAGACTACCGTGTATATTTGTTGGCTTTGGAGGAATACTCGCGCCGGTACTCCGTCTCCATTCACGCATATGTGCTGATGACAAATCACATTCATCTATTGGTAACGCCAGAGAACCGAACCGGTGTATCTCGAATGATGCAGCAAATCGGTCGCAAGTATGTAAGCTACTTCAACGATACGCATGAACGCACAGGTACGCTTTGGGAGGGTCGATTCAGATCAACAGTTGTCTTGGCCGATGAACATCTTCTCGCATGTTATCGATACATCGAACTCAACCCGGTTCGCGCTAGCCTTGTCTCAAATCCTGCGCAGTATCAATGGTCAAGTTATCGGGCCAATGCACTCGGACACCCAAGCGATATCATCCGGCCTCGCCATGAATGGATCGCTCTAGGATTGAACCGAAGTGCGCGAAGCGAGAAATATCGGCGGCTATTCCAAGAATAGATCGGGGTCAGAGCCCGTTCTTCAGGGGGCTCTGACCCCGAAAAGAGCGGTTAGCGCTTACCTTTGAGCTTTTGCGCGGCGCGGTAGCGAGCGCGAGCTTCGGCGAGCTCGGTCTGGGCGCGGGCAACATCGGTTTCTTCCGATGCGCCTTCGAGTGCTTGCTCCGCCTCCTGCTGTGCGGCAAGCGCCGCGGCCTCGTCGAGCTGTTCGCCGCGCAGCGCGGTGTCGGCAAGAATTGTTACGAGGTGCGGCTGCACCTCGAGCATGCCGCCCGTGATGTAGAAACTCTCTTCCGTGCCATCTTCCGTCTCAACGCGAACCTCACCCGGGTTTAGTGCCGTCAACAATGGCGCATGGCGGGGCGCTATGCCGACTTCGCCCATCTTGGCGGGTGCGAAGACCATTTTGGCTGTGCCTGAATGGATTTCGCCCTCTGCGGAGACTATGTCGACTTTGATGGTGGCCATTTTGAAACCTTTATCGCGGCTCAAGAGCCGCTCCTACAACTCGCTCTTACGTGAAGTTCTTGGCGTTTTCGACAGCTTCGTCGATCGTGCCAACCATGTAGAACGCCTGCTCAGGTATGTGATCGTAGTCGCCGTTTACGATGCCGTTGAAGCCGCGGATCGTCTCAGCCAGCGTAACGTACTTTCCTGGAGAGTTTGTAAACACTTCCGCAACAAAGAACGGTTGTGACAGGAACTTCTGAATCTTGCGTGCCCGGGTTACGGTTTGCTTGTCATCTTCAGACAACTCGTCCATACCCAGAATCGCGATGATGTCCTGCAACTCCTTGTAGCGTTGCAATACCGCCTGTACTCCGCGAGTACAGTCGTAATGTTCCTGGCCAATGACGAGCGGATCAAGAATACGCGATGTTGAATCCAGCGGGTCAACAGCAGGGTAGATACCAAGCTCAGCAATGTTTCGTGACAGTACGAGTGTTGCGTCAAGGTGAGCAAAGGTCGTTGCCGGAGACGGATCGGTCAGATCGTCGGCTGGTACATAGACGGCCTGGAACGAGGTGATGGAACCAGTCTTCGTGGACGCAATGCGCTCCTGCAGAATACCCATTTCCTCAGCGAGTGTCGGCTGGTAGCCCACCGCTGATGGCATACGACCGAGCAGTGCCGATACTTCGGTTCCGGCCAGCGTGTAACGGTAAATGTTATCGATGAACATGAGAACGTCGCGGCCTTCGTCGCGGAACGCTTCAGCCATCGTCAATCCCGTGAGTGCAACACGAAGGCGGTTGCCTGGCGGCTCGTTCATCTGGCCATAAACCAGCGAAACCTTGTCGATGACGCCCGAGTCCGTCATCTCGTGGTAGAAGTCGTTTCCTTCACGAGTACGCTCACCTACACCAGCGAATACCGAGTAGCCGCCGTGCTCTTTAGCGATGTTGTTGATCAACTCCATCAGCGTCACGGTCTTACCAACGCCGGCACCGCCAAACAGGCCAACCTTGCCGCCCTTGGAGATCGGCATGATCAGGTCAACTACCTTGATGCCCGTTTCGAGCAATTCGGTCGTCGCCGCTTGTTCTTCATACGTCGGCGGTGCGCGATGAATCGGCATGCGAACCTCTTCACCAATCTCGCCGGCGTTATCGATAGGCACGCCGAGCACATCCATGATGCGACCCAGTGTTTTCTCACCGACGGGCACCGTGATCGGGCTGCCTGTATCGGTCACGGACATGCCACGTTTCAGGCCTTCCGACGAGCCCATGGCAATTGTACGGACAACGCCGTCACCCAACTGTTGCTGAACTTCGAGCGTGACTGCCGCATCGTCAATGACCAACGCGTCGTAAATTTTGGGGATTTGACCTGCAGGGAACTCTACGTCCACAACAGCGCCAATAACCTGCACAGTAGTTCCGGTGCTCATTTTTTATCCTTAGCCTTAGCTTGATACAGCGGCTGCGCCGCCAACAATTTCTGAAATTTCTTGTGTGATCGCTGCCTGTCGCGCCTTGTTGTATTTCAACTGCAGTTCATCAATGATGTCGCCAGCGTTGTCCGTGGCCGACTTCATCGCTACCATCTTCGCTGCCATTTCGCAGGCGAAGTTTTCAACCGCGCCACGATAAACCTGCGACTCGATGTAACGCATCAACACGTGTTCGAGCAATTCGCCGGCATCGGGCTCATAAATGTAATCCCAGTGATCCTGCAGATCGCCCTTGTCACTTCCGACGCCGCTGGCTGGCAACAACTGTGACACCGTCGGCGTCTGCGTCATTGAGTTTATAAACTCGTTGTGTACGAGATACAGGCGATCGATTTTTCCTTCGCTGTATGAGTCGAGCATTATCTTGATCGAGCCGATCAGGTCGTTGGCGCTTGGCTTGTCTCCGAGATGGGTCGCAGTGCCAACAACGCTGCCGCCCATGCGCCGGAAGAAGGCAACCGCCTTCGCACCAACCAATACCAGATCAACTTCAACATTCTCGTCCTGCCGCTGAGCGATTTCACCAATCATGCTCTTGAACAGGTTGGCGTTGAGACCACCACAAAGCCCGCGGTCTGTTGAAATAACGATATAGCCAACCCGCTTTACTTCGCGCTCTGTCAGGAACGGATGCTTGTAGTCAGGATTGGCATGCGCAAGATGGCCGACGACGCGACGAATGCGCTCGGCATACGGACGCGACGCCTTCATCTGCAGTTGCGCTTTGCGAATCTTGCTCGCCGCAACTTTCTCCATCGCACTCGTGATCTTCTGCATGTTCTTTACAGAAGCGATCTTGGAGCGTATTTCCTTTTCACCTGCCATAAATCATCCAGTAGGAGGCCGCCATGCGGGCGACCTAATAGGCGCCCTTCTCAGCAAACGCCTCGCAGATTGCCTTCAGGCTGGCTGCAACATCATCGTTGTAGTCGCCACTTGCATTGATCGACTCGAGCACTTCGGCGTTGTTTGACCGAGCGAAGTCATGCAAGGCTTCCTCGTAATCTACAACCTTGTTGACAGCAACTTCATCGATAAACCCTTCGTTAACCGCGAACAATGACAGCCCCATCTCGGCAACTGACAATGGCGAGTACTGTTTCTGCTTCATCAACTCCGTCGCACGTTCGCCGCGCTCGAGCTGTGCCCGTGTCGCCGCGTCGAGGTCAGACGCAAACTGTGCAAACGCCGCAAGCTCACGATACTGGGCGAGCGCGAGACGAATACCGCCGCCGAGCTTTTTGATGATCTTCGTTTGTGCCGCACCACCCACACGAGATACCGACAGGCCGGCGTTAATTGCGGGGCGGATACCTGCGTTAAAGAGGTCGGTCTCGAGGAAGATCTGGCCGTCAGTAATGGAGATCACGTTGGTCGGCACGAACGCCGATACGTCGCCGGCCTGCGTCTCGATGATCGGCAGGGCCGTCAAAGAGCCCGTCTTGCCTTTGACCTTGCCATCCGAAACGTTCTCGACATGTGCAGCAGTGACGCGCGATGCGCGCTCGAGCAGGCGTGAGTGCAGGTAGAAAACGTCGCCCGGATACGCTTCGCGGCCTGGCGGGCGGCGCAGCAACAGCGATACCTGGCGATAAGCCCAGGCCTGCTTCGTAAGATCGTCAAAAATGATCAGCGCATCCTCGCCCTTGTCGAGGAAGTACTCACCCATCGAGGTACCGGAATACGGTGCGATGTATTGCATCGCCGCAGAATCTGCCGCGGTGGCAGCAACAACGATCGTGTGCGCCATCGCGCCTTCTTCTTCGAGCTTACGCACGACGCCTGCAACCGAAGAGGCCTTCTGGCCAATAGCAACGTAAATGCACTTAATGCCGGTGCCGCGTTGATTGATGATTGTGTCGACCGCGACGGCCGTCTTGCCGGTCTGGCGATCGCCAATGATCAGCTCGCGCTGACCACGGCCAATCGGCACCATCGAGTCAATCGACTTCAGCCCGGTCTGTACCGGCTGGTCGACAGACTGGCGCTCAATTACACCCGGTGCGACTTTTTCGATCGGCGCCGACAAATCAGTGTCGATCGGTCCCTTACCATCGATGGGATTGCCAAGTGAGTCAACGACGCGACCCAGCATGGCATCACCAATCGGCACCTCGAGAATGCGCCCCGTCGTCTTGACCGTGTCGCCTTCCGAAATGTGTTTGTACTCACCGAGGACAACCGCGCCTACCGAGTCCTGCTCGAGGTTCAGCGCCATGCCAAATGTGTTTTGCGGGAACTCGAGCATTTCGCCGTAACGTGCGTCGGCCAGACCGTGGATGCGGACGATACCGTCGGTGACCGCGATCACGGTGCCGACATCGCGCGCTTCCGCGGATGCTTCGAAGTTCTCGATGCGCTCTTTAATCAGCTGACTGATTTCAGAAGCTTTGAGTGCCATTTTTCTTTCCTCTTATTTGGTCAGTGCGGTTGCGAGGCCTTCGAGCCTTGCACGCAGCGAGCCATCAATTACGACATCGCCGGCACGAATAACTGCGCCACCGATGAGGTTTTCGTCTATTTCAGTCGTGACCTTCACGTCACGACCCAGTCTTTCTTTCAGTGCACCTGCGATTTTGTCGGCTTGCGCCTTGCTCAGCGGTACCGCAGAAGTAATCGTCGCATCGACGCTGTTCTCGATGTCGGCCTTGAGTACCTCAAAATGCTCGGCAATTTCCGGCAGTACGCCAATCCGCCTGTTTTCGAGCAGCAGCCTGAGAAAATTCGTGCCTTTCTGGTCGCCGCCCGCAAGTTGTTTCGCGCCCGCCTTCTTGAAAAGACCGGCCAGAAACTCAAGTCGTTGCTCATCGCTTAACGCGGGTGCGCCGAGGTATTCGACCAGCCCACCATCGGCCAGTAACTGCCCGGCAACATCCAGCGATTCCGACCATACAGCGAGTTCACCAGCCTCATTGGCCAGTTCAAACACGGCCTGTGCGTACGGCCTCGCGACTGTGTTGTTGTCCGCCATGGTCGCTTAGAGCTCCGCCGCCAGCTTGCCGAGGATGTCCTCGTGCTGCTTGTCGTCGATCTCGCGCTGCAGAATTTTCTCTGCACTTGCGACAGCAATGGCGGACACCTGGGCGCGTAACTCTTCGCGTGCCCGGTTCGCCTCCTGCTCGATCTCTGCTTTCGCTGCATCGAGTTGGCGGTCGCGCTCTTTGACGCCGTCCGACTTGCCTTCGGCAACGATCTCACCGGCACGTGCGTGTGCCTGATCGAGAATCGTGGTCGCCTGCTTGCGCGCCT
>Ga0255049_10002006_pt1 | contig 10897 bp, 14 predicted proteins | sample JV7_2_3_MG_FD_183615 | JGI IMG/M metagenome (GOLD analysis project Ga0255049, IMG submission 183615) | Seawater microbial communities from Jervis Inlet, British Columbia, Canada - JV7_2_3 | ecosystem: Environmental > Aquatic > Marine > Inlet | place: Canada: British Columbia | collected 2016-10-06
TGCGAGCCTGGAAAAACTCGATTTCGGATTGATAGAAGCCGCTCACGACCTCTACGCGAATCGCAGGACTGTCATCCGGTGTATTGTCGTTCCGCTTTGTGCACCTGGTATCATCGCGGGTTGTATCCTGGTATTCGTGCTCAGCCTGGGTGATTTCATTTCCCCCTCGGTACTCGGCGGTGGCAAGAAGATGATGCTGAGTAATTTAATTCAGTTTCAGTTTTCCTCCGCACGAAACTGGCCTTTCGGTGGCGCTCTGACCATGCTACTGCTAATGATAGTCGCCTTCGGCTCCTATTTTTACATCAGGGCCTCGCGTAAAAGCGCGGACCTGGAGGATTAAACATGGCGAGCAATATTGGCCGGTCCAGCATCGATAACAAACGCGGCAAGATCTCCTGGTTAAAATTGTGGACCGGTGTGTTTTTTATCTATCTTTACGGACCGATTGCGGTTTTGATCGGATATTCGTTCAACGATAACCGTATCGCACAAGTATGGACCGGCTTCAGCACCAAATGGTATATCAAAGCATTTACCAACGAAAACATACAAAACGCTATCATCAATAGCCTGATTGTTGCCACAGTTGCTACTATCTGTGCAACGGTGTTTGCAACGATGGCGGCGTTAGCGTTATCGAAGGGAAGATTCAGGGGCCAGACCTTAAGCCTCGGCATCATCAGCCTGCCATTGCTGGTGCCGGAAATTGCCACGGCGGTCGCGACGCTAAGCTTCTACGCGGCGATCAAATTTCCGCTTGGATTGATGTCTATCATTGTCGCGCATATCGTATTTTGCATTCCGTTCGCATTTATGCCGATTCGCGCGCGCCTTGCCGGCATGGACGAAACCATGCAGGAAGCCGGGCGCGACCTCTATGCGAATGATGCACAAGTGCTGTGGTATATCGTGCTGCCACAACTCAAACCGGGCATTTTCGCGGGCGCCATTCTCGCCTTCATTATCTCGGTAGACGATTTCATAATTTCGTTGATGGTTGCCGGAGCTGGCGCCACAACCTTGCCGTTGTATATCTACGGCATGATCCGTTTAGGTGTTTCACCTGAAATTAACGCAGTATCGACCGTCCTGTTTCTGATTTCCGTGACGCTGGTCGGGACATACTGGTTCATATCAAAGCAAAACGAGGGGGTAAACTATGCCCACTAGCGTTATATCAAAAGCTGCACGTCAAAACCTATAATTCGGAAACCATGGTTGCCAACCTGTCCAGTGGTGAAGTATTGGTCAGCAGCCACTGGGATGGTTATTCGATGAAAAACCGCACCGAAAACAATGTTCCGAAGCTCAGGTACGTGCACCCCAGGGAAGGCATTATCGGTTGGTTCGATAGCCTGGTAGTACCCATAAGCGCGTCCAATAAGACCAACGCCGAGAAATTCATCAACTTCATGATGGATGCAAAGAATGGTGCGGAAATATCCAATTTCAATCGATACGCTTCACCACTGGACCCAGGTGCAATAGCAAATTATATCGATCCGGAACTGGCAAGGCGCCTGAAATTAATATCGACCCCAGTGTCCCGGTTCATTTCAGCCAGACCTGTAGTTCGAAGTCGATCAAGCTGTACGACAGGGTCTGGACCAAGGTACTTCAATAGTCCAGTATCAGTAGCATTCAGCGCCCGCATAACCGGGCGCTGAATTTATCCAACCAATGGTGAATCGTGCTTACCGTATTCAGTGAAAAACACGTCCTACGCGATGCCAAGACCGAATTATACGGTGGCCAACTGGTACCACCTTTCGAATGCCCGGTGCGTGCCGAACATATCCTAAACCGTCTGAAAGCGGTTAATCTCGGCGAGATTATCTCCCCCGACGAATTCGGACTAGATCCGGTAACTCGCATTCATGACCGTGCATTCCTCGGCTTTCTCGAACAATGCTGGAATGACTGGACTGCAGTAGGTTATAAAGGTGAAGCTATACCTACCATCTGGCCGTCACGGCGGACCCAACAACGCATACCCAATCATATCGAAGGCAGAATGGGTTATTACGCACTGGCCGGAGAAACCGCTATCTCGAACGGCACCTGGGAAGCCGCAAGAGCGAGTGTTAACGTCGCACTCACTGCGCAGGCTGCGATCAAAAATGGCGCCAAAGAGGCCTTTGCCCTATGCCGACCACCCGGTCATCACGCCGCAGGCGACATGTACGGTGGATATTGTTTTATCAATAATGCAGCCGTGGCGACTCAGGCGTTTATCGACCAGGGCGCGAGCCGTGTGGCTATCCTCGATGTCGACTTCCACCATGGTAACGGCACACAGGCAATTTTTTTCGACCGCGCAGATGTGATGTTTTTATCCCTGCACGGTGACCCGAAAGACGCGTTTCCCCATTTTCTCGGATACGACGATGAAACCGGCGCGGGCCATGGAGAAAGCTTCAATATTAATTACCCCATGGGTCCGGGAACAAATTTTAAAACCTGGGGATCAGCGCTCGATGATGCCTGTAAGAAAATCGCCAATTACGGCCCCGACGCGCTAGTGATTTCACTCGGCGTCGACACTTTCGAACACGATCCAATTTCATTTTTCAAACTCACCAGTGACGATTTCAAACGTTACGGTGCGATCATCGGCGGGCTCAAGTTACCTACGCTGTTTATTATGGAAGGTGGTTATGCGGTTGAGGAAATAGGCCTCAATGCGGTGAATGTATTGCAGGGTTACGAAGGCCTATAAATTGGCTGGGTTGTAAGCAGCATTAAATTTCTTTCTCCACCGTCTCAATATAAACCGCCATCACACAACCGGTTTTAGTATGCGACGAGTGCTCGGTACCCTTCTTTAACCAGACCAGGTCACCCTCACGAAATACTGTACCGTCGTTTTCGATCAACTCACCACTTAGAATCAAAAACTCCTCGTTGTTGGTGTGCTGATGTGGTGTCGTGGCGGAGCCGGGTTCCATCTTGTAGACATGGAAACCAACGCCGTTGGGCTTGCTGGTATCGAGTTGTAACACGCTGCTATCGTGTAGCTCGCCGTTCTCCATCACCCAGGGTTGGAACTCGGCATCGTGAATATTGGCTACTTTGCGTTTATTTTTGGCGGTCGGATTCATAGGAATATCTAAAATAGAATTAATAAAGATTGAGGTTTCAATTGTGCCATTTCAGACCCGAATGGCAAAGCCTGTAACCAAGACTAAAAGTATTCAGGCCAGAATGACACTTACTTAGGCCTGTCATTCCCGCTTTCGAGACTTAAGTAAGTGCCATCCTATTCAGATCAGGGTTTTTCGAAAATGAAGAATACTGGCCTCACCCGGACTCGGGCGCAGTATGCCAGCGAGCAGTCGGATGATGGTTGATTTACCCGCGGCATTGGATCCCAGGAGACCAAATATTTCGCCTGAATTTATCGATAGACTGACCTGATCGACCGCTACAAAATCGCCCAATTTTCGCGTTAAATGCTGTGTTTCAACCGTAATGGACATAGATTAACAACTACTGCTGTTGAATGCGGTTATTACCGCAGCCAGGCATGGACCTTGTTAAAGATCTCACTGTCGTCGTGCGCCAGTTGATTGACCAGGTCGAAGTGGTCTACATCGGGTTCGACATGGGTTTCGATCGGTACCTGATATTGACCCCATTGCTCAACAAACTGGTCCGTTTGCCAATGCAACACAGCGCTCTCGGCACCGCCGATAGTGGCCAGGATGGGGGCATCGGTCGCGGGTTTAAGAAAATAGGGGCTGTTGTCATGCGCGACGGACGCATCCATGCCCAGGGCATCGCTAAGGGTTGTATGACGTAGCGGTTCCAGTTGATATAAGCCGCTCATCGGAATCCCGGTTTTAACTAAATTATCCGGCAGTTTGTCACCGAACTGGTTCCACTGTGTGGCCAGCATCATGCCGGTCAGATGCCCACCAGCCGAATGACCGCCAACGTTGATGCGATCGGCCGAAAATCCAGACTGTGCCGCATTGCGCCACAGCCAGATAATCGCCTTGCGAACCTGGGCAACCAGCGAACTCATATCGGTCGCCGGGCAGAGTTGGTAGCTGATCAGCGCAACATCGACGCCCCGCTCGACGAAAGGCGCTGCAATAAAACTAAACACGGCTTTGTCGCCACGTTGCCAGTAACCGCCGTGGATAAATACCAGCAGCGGCGCAGCGTGCTCGCCACAACGGAACAGGTCGAGTTTGTCCCTCGGCCCGTCGTCATAGGCACAATCGAGTTGCGCATCGGCATTGGCGCGAAACGTCTCGCTACGCGTTGCCCAGCCTTCGTAAAGTTGCTGAAAGTCGTCGCGTAGCTGGCGTAGGTTGTAGCCTTTTTCAAGCTCTGTATCTACCGGGAATTCTCTATCCAATTTACTACTCTGGCAGCATTATGTTTCTAAGGATTTACACCGCTTTTATCTTGCGCGCGACCGCATCTATAAGAATCTACTATACCTATTAGCCAGCAAATAATTAACACTGGCCAGACAACATCAAGCAATTGAGATTCTTTGCCGGTTGCTTGTCTGGATAATAAATCTGTAATTGCGGCCACGTCCGGAGCGACTTCGCCACTCAGGATTTTGTCAGCTATTTGCTGCGCCCTCTCTACCACATCAGCAACGATCAAATATAGTGCTGCCAGTGAAGCAGCGGCTAACACAGCGCCGGTGATGCGCTTCTTCAGGAAAAAATGCCCCGCTCCCGGGAATACTAAGGCCGATAGCAGGACAGCCTTGTTTGTTTTAGTCATAAACGGTTCCTGTAATAAATCAGTAGCCTTTTTTCTCGGCTTCATGCAATGATACGAATGCCTTCCAGCAGTAAACGTATAAATCCACTCACCAATGGCGCCACGGCCACCGATAATAATACGGAAAACAGTGCCTGTTTGCGACCGATAGTCCTGAGCATGACCGCGAAGGTTGAAACTCAGGGAATATAGAAAGTCAGGAATAGCAGGAAGGTAGTGAGCTGTACCCAGTCCATATACGCACCCACTGCCTGATCCATCATGTTCAGAGCGATCACCAGCGGCCGGCTAAGCATGGCCATAGCTATTGTTCAAGGGGGATCGGTCAAAATATAGAGCCAGATTTTTTCCAAAACCGATCAGGTACAAACTGTATTTTTCTAATTTCGCCAATTCTCTCTGTAACTCACTGATTTTAAATCTTAAATAACCTAAACCGTACCATCTTCGTGCAATATACGGGCTAGATAGCTGCTTGAGGTTAATAGCGTTAAGGTAATAGCACCGGGATATATCATGTTACCTTGCGGAAACGACAATAGAGATACATTTGCTCTACTCCACCCGGCGTAATATGCAATTCTTTATTGTGGCGATTTAGCTCAAATTCCTTGCCTAGAATGTTCGCTAACTGTTCCTGGTTGTAGCGTTGTACCGGCAGACCACTGCATTTAGGCGGTGCCTCTGTGGTAAATGTACCGATAATCAGGTGTCCACCCGGTTTCAAGGCGCTTAAAAGCCTGTCTCGGTATTTGTCTTGCTGCCCGGCCTCGGTGAGGAAGTGAAACACTGCGCGGTCATGCCATAGTTCATAGTATTGTGTCGGCAAATCAAGCGAGGTGATATTGCCTTCCAGCCACTTCACCAATTTTGCTTTTCCCCCTAACCTTGCCCTCGCCAAAGACAATGCTTTGTCTGATATGTCGACCACTGTGATTGATCGGTGGTCTGCCTCTAGCAGGTCGTCAACCAATGTGGATGCGCCACCACCAACATCGATGATTGGCGCATTTGCGTCGAGGTCAAGTTCCTGAATCCAGCTTAAGGAGGTCTGCAAGTGATGTGTATACCAACCCAGGGCCTCGGTTTGATTGCTTGAGTAGATTTGTTCCCAGTGCTTATTATGGTTCATCGCTTACCCGTGTAAAGTCTGCGTAACGCCAGTTAAGATTCCCAATAGCATTGTATTTAAGACAAATTGAGCATTCCTTATTTATTCCATAAAAAAGGCTGGTAGTCGGAAACAGCTCCGGAAAAAGCTCAAATAAAACCTCTGAAACAGCCAACTACGGTATTTAAGCTAACCTAATATTTTGGTATCAATTTGACCTGTATCAATTTTCATTTCATTAGATTCCCTATATTATTGGCTATGAACGGGAAATCAGGCGTGAGATATGAACATACTGTCAGTTGTAATCGTAGTTGCTCTGTTGTTGACCATCGCCGTACTCGGTATTGGTATCTGGTCAATGGCTCATGGTGGGGAGTTCGATAGGAAACATTCGAGCCAGTTAATGTTTGCCAGGGTAGGAATGCAAGCTGTTACCCTGGTGTTTCTATTTTTAGCTATTTACCTAGCCAATAACTGACGATTAAACATGACAACAGGGTTCACTGGTTTGATTGATTCACCACTATCTTTGAACCCGGGTTGCTCACATAGAGCGCAGGCATTAACGAAGACCTGGCAGTCGTCGCTGTGCAGACTATTGCTATCTGCATAGTAACTTTTCTACAGACAGTAACTCAGGATTTAGCGATTCCATCTTTAGATACAGGTGATTTATGCAAAACCAGGCGTATTTCAAAAATCAGCTTATGGCACTGAAGCATGGACTCGTCCATCGAATCAATGCTATCGATAAGGACATTAGACATGAAGGCATGTCCGCGGACTGGGGTGAGCAGGCAACCGAACGTGAAAATGATGAAGTACTGGAATCGCTCGGTAATACCGCGGCACAGGAATTGGCAATGATTAACATGGCTTTGAAGAGAATTGATGCCGGTGAATATTTTAACTGTAGAAATTGTGGTGAAGAAATCCCGCCTGCCCGCCTTGAACTCCTGCCATTTAGCTCACTTTGTGTAAATTGCGCGGATAAACTTGAAAAATAATAGAAGGCCAGGCATATGCTGAATGAAAAACACGATCTGGCGCATGAGTTTCCGAAATACCGTGAGACGATCCGTCAGCTAAAAGCCGGCAATCACCATTTTTCCCGATTATTTGACGAATATCATGAAATCGACCACGAAGTGCTTCGCATCGAAACGGGCATTGAAAACTCTTCAGACGAATACCTCGATGAAAGGAAAAAAATACGCCTGCACCTGAAAGACGAACTTTTTCGGATGATCAGGAACAGGTAATCCCTGTTAAGCTCCCAACCCTGATCAAGCTCGTCTCTGGGCAATTTTTGCCTTACCGGCTCGTTAAAGAATATCGTATCGCCGATCTATGTACGTGGAACTTATTCCCCAAGGTTCGCCATGCCAGGAATATTCTCGGTATTTATCTGTTCGCAGCAATATTGGCTGAAAATATCCACTACTATGGTTTTCCTGATGCTGGCCAGCGTCGCTATGCCGAGTATTAAGCCCTGGTTGTAACCGGACAAGGGTACATAGACCAGTTTACTGCCATCGAGAGATTTCTGATTTAGCGGGCGCACATTGGCCAGGCTGTATCCGTAACTCTTTGCTACCAGTCCGCGCTGCACTTCGATATGGCGAGTGCGTGCGTATACATGGGGTTTTATATTATGGCTGGCAAACAATGACATAAAATAATTATCGCTCAGTGGTAAATCCAGCAGGATAAATTTCTCCTCTGCGAGGCTGGTCAACGATATGGTATTTTTGTCTGCCAGATGATGTTCGGCCGATAATAAAACATAGGGTTTGAGTTCCACCAACGGCGTAATACTGATATCGCTATCGAGCTGTAAATCGTAAGTCAGCGCCAGGTCGATCGCCCCATTCTTGAGTTTATTGAATAATTCGGACTGGTTGTTTTCGCTGACGCTGACTTCTACCCCAGTATGTGCCTGCATAAAACCGTGGCACAGTCCGGGAGTTACAATCGGTGCTAGCGGATTCCCCTGCCGCGACAAAATAGCCGAGTTGCTTGAACGTAAATTGAACCTGGACAGACACCCTGGCTGGTTACTCCGGGATTACCGCGATTACGTCGATTTCCATCAACCATTCGGGCCGGCCCAAACCGGCAACTACGATTCCAGTCGATATCGGGAACACACCCTTGAGCCATTTTCCTATCTCCTGATACACCGGTTCACGGTAGCGTGGGTCGGTAATATAAGTCGTGGTCTTAACAATATGGCTCAGGTCACTACCGGCTTCTTCGAGCAACTGCTTGACATTTTTCATCGCCTGCTCGGCCTGCGCGCGCGGATCACCGAGACCAATCAGGTTGCCATCGAAATCGCTGCCTACCTGGCCCCGTACATATACCGTGTTTCCGGCGACTACAGCCTGACATAAATCGTTATCCAGCGACAGATTCGGATAGGTATCCTTCGTATTAAACATACGGATGCGCTTGTGTGTTGGCATAGTAATTTTCCCGGTCAGGCGTTAACTGCAGCGGCGGTAGTACCCAGGAAAGCACCCTGACCTGTAACGCTGGTGGTTTTCTTTTGCAACACTTGATCACTAATGCCAGCAGCCTCGCGTGCCATCTCTGCAGGGCCATTCCAGTCAAAATAGTGATAGACCGCAGCCAGATGGGCAAAGCGTGGTGACTGGGCAAATTCCTGGAAAGTCAGACGATGCCCGGCGTAGTCGGAGTACAACAAATCTCGGCTAAAGGCGAGTAACTTGCGGCGGTCCCCGGCAATCCAGTTTTCGTTGATGGTATAGAATTTATCCAGCCACGGCCTGGTGGCCTCAGCTGTGAAGCTGGCGGCGTCTGGCGTTACGCAGACCTGACCACCGCCCAGTTCGCGGGCAATTTCAATCATCTCGTACATGCGTGAGCAGGCATGCACCCGACCAGCATAGAGCAGCGGCTGGTTAGGCATCAGCAGACCACCGGGACTCGGCTCCGCGGTAGCAATCGCTGCAGTGAGATGAGCGTTAATTGTTTCGCGATAGCAAGCCAGCCTGGCCAGGTTTTCCTGCACAGCCTGCTGTTTTTCGAGGCCAGTTTGACGGACATCGAGCAGCGCCGCCCCAATCATCAGGTCTGCGACACGCAGGTTGCACTGCACAAAAGCGAAGGCTGAATAACGATGCAAGGTCGAACGGATAAACATGGCTGCCCTGGTGTGTCGATAGAACCATACGTTCTCCCAGGGGATCAACACATTGTCGAAAATAACCAGCGCGTCGATCTCGTCAAATTTATTCGCCAACGGGTAATCTTCGATCGGTGCGCGACCTGCAAATCCGGTGCGGCATATCATCTTGATTCCGGGGGAAGCCAGATCGCAGATAAAGCCGATCGCATAGTCAGAGTATTTTTCTCCACCGGCCCAGTTGGCGATGGTCGGCCTGGTAAAGGCCTGATTCGCATAAGCAGCCGCGGTTTCGAACTTGGCGCCGCGAACCATGATACCGGCATCGGTTTCCTTGACCACATGAAGCAACATGTCAGAATCCTGCTCCTGCGGCGACTTGGAGCGATCGCCCTTGGGATCGGTATTGGCCGAGATGGGGAATGGATCTTCATAGAGCACCTTGTCAACATAGCACTTGATATTCTCAGAGAATTGCGGGTCGACCTCGTTCAGAACGTCCTGACCATCGAACAGCGACCACACCTCGCCCACGGTTTCATCGCCAACACGCGTCACTACTCCACCAATATCGTCGAACACGGCGTCGAGGCCCGCTTATCGTGCCAGTCCCGCTGATTACGCGGCATGTTCAGGCCGATGGCGTGTTCCTCGCCCTGCTCGTCTTTATAAGTCATCACTTCCCTGGTCGCCTCTTCATGCTGCATATCATAGATACGAGCGCGTATGCCAACCAATGGTTTAAACATCGGATGGGTGGTGACATCCTCGACCCGCTCGCCGCTGATATAAATCTCTCGCCCGCCTTGAAGGGATGCCTTGTATTTGTATTCGTCTCCAGTTCTGATCATGGTTTAGACTGCCTTAGTATTAAATTGGAATTTCTACTGCGTTCTAATATCGGCTAGTCTGATAGGATGCCTGATACATGTAAATTATTATTTTTAGCTATATTGGATAATAAAATATAAACCAACCGGCGCTGGATGGCCCTAACCCGCATATTGCATGAAGGGAACGAAGCTCAGGGGAAATTTGGCAAACAAGGTTGGTCGATCGATCACCCGCCGATGCATAGCAATAGCTACGCATCAAGGGGGATCGATCAAGATCGCCTACAGGGATGTAGGTGGTAGAGCAACGCAGGAGCAGCTTGCCGGGAGCAGCCAGATTTTTCCTGAATTCGTTCAGGTACAAACTGCTTTTTTAGATACTCTTGATTTTCGTGTCTAATGGTTATTCAATTTATAATAAATGGTTATTCAATTTATAATAAATATCATGAGTCGTTACCGCCTTCGTGCAATATGCGGGTTAAATAGCTATCATTTTTATACCCTGGATCACTGCTGTCCCGTTAACCAAAAAACCGTCATACCGGGCTTGACCCGGTATCCAGTAAACTGTTGAAAATCCTGGATTCCGGATCAGCAAAAACCGCTGTCCGGAATGACGGCGCTTTTGTTGATTTTCATGTCTCATAGTTTCTATGTGCCCTTATGACTTTTATCAATAAGGCTTACAGCCAAATTCGCCGAAAGTTAACGGGACAGCAGTGACCCTGGATATAATACTTTTGCCCGCGCTATTTCTCGATTCCGTAGCGTTTCATCTTTTCCCAGAGGTTCTTACGCGATATACCAAGGTCATTCGCGGCCTGATTTATTTTACCGCAATTTTCAGCCAATGCCGCATGAATAGCCAGACGCTCGGTATCTTCGATGGATTGTTTCAGTGTCGTAATATGTGCAACCTGCTCGCCGACGTCACCATCTTCGGTCAACAAATCGCCCGGGCCTATCCATGGGGCATCACACAAGGCCACAGCTCTTTCAATCATATTTTTAAGTTCACGTATATTACCCGGAAAAGGTAACCCA
>Ga0255049_10002008_pt1 | contig 10878 bp, 11 predicted proteins | sample JV7_2_3_MG_FD_183615 | JGI IMG/M metagenome (GOLD analysis project Ga0255049, IMG submission 183615) | Seawater microbial communities from Jervis Inlet, British Columbia, Canada - JV7_2_3 | ecosystem: Environmental > Aquatic > Marine > Inlet | place: Canada: British Columbia | collected 2016-10-06
CGCGGTTTTTGACGAGTACGTCGCAGGCCGCGGACGGGATCCAGTCGCTCTGGTCTAACATTGCCGCATGGACGTGCTGATCTTCACGGTCCTCATCGGGGTGTACATCTGGGCCATCGAGCCTTCGTTCGGGCCGTCCCGGCCGCTGCTCGGGCCGATCATCCTGATCGGCCTGTGGATCGCCGGATCGTCGCTGCGCAGGCGCGGCGCGACCTTGAAGCGCATCGGCATCCGGTTCGACAATCTGTTGCCCGCCCTGCTGTTCTACGGGATCCTCTCCGTGACGCTGGCCGGTGTCGTTCTCTGGTTGTATCGCGACCGTATTTCCTGGCCCGCGCTCGGCCCGCGGCACCTGCTCGGCTGGATCACCTACTTCGCCTGGGGGTTTGCCCAGCAGTTCTGTCTGCTCAGCTTCCTGCTGACGCGACTGCGCGCGATCATCGGCCGGGACATCCCGGCCGTTCTCGTGGCGGCGTCGATCTTCGCGGTCTTCCACCTGCCCAACCCGTTTCTTACCGTCTACTCGCTCGTCGGAGGACTGGTGGGCACCACCCTGTTCCTGCGCTGGCCCAACGTGTTCGCGGCCGCGTTCGCCCACGCGACAGCCTCGTGTCTCGTGTACTGGCTGCTGCCCCCCGAAGTGTTTGGAAGCCTGTGGGTCGGACCCAGGTTCTGGACGACGTGACCGGTACGGCCCCACCGGGAAGGCGCGAGTGGATCCACGGCGTTCTTCTGCTCTGTGGGATGACGGTCGTCGTGGGGGTGGCGTCGGTTTTCCTGCAAACGCCGACGTCGATCAAGGCCGGGCTCGCCACGACGTTCCTGCTACTGTCGGCGGGACCGCTCCTGGCGGCCCACCCCGGGTGGTTGGAGTTGTTTCGGGCATGGGTCGGCCGGGGGTCCGTTCGCTGGTGGCTGGGTGTTGGCGTTGTGGCGGCCCTCGTGCCGACCTACTGGGCCCGAGGGGAGCTTCGCAGTCTTCCGCTGGTGGCGTTGTACGTTGCGGCGCCCCTGCTGATCACCGCCGATCGCCCTCGTCGACCGCGGGCCCTGGCGCGCGACCTCGCGATCGTCCCGCTTCTGTGGCTACCGCTCGAGTTCGGTCTCATTCCCGGGGACGGTGTCGTGCTCAAGCTCGCGGCGCTGAATATCCTGCTGCTGCTGTACGTCCTGGAGCGCGGCCTGTTCGAGCCGGGCCGTCTGGTGGCGTCGAGGAAGGTCGAATGGGCCTGGGGCGTGGGAGCCGCTCTCGTGTTTCTCGCGGCCGCCATACCGCTCGCGATCGCCACCGGCTTTGCCCGGTTTGGCCTGAGCCGAACCCCACCGCTCGAGCAGTTCGTTTCGCTGGTGTTGCTGTTCTGGTTGACCGCGCTGCCCGAGGAGGCGCTGTTCCGCGGCACGATCCAGGGGCTGATCGAGAAGGTGTCCGGACCGTGGATCGCGCTCGCCGTGGCCTCCGTGATCTTCGGCCTCGCGCACTTCCCGGACTGGCGCTACATCCTGCTGGCCACCGTCGCCGGCGGGGCCTACGGGCTGGCCTACCTCAAAACGCGCAACCTGGCCGCTCCCATCCTCACCCACTTCCTGGTGGACGCCGTCTGGCGCGTGTTCTTCTCCGGGGCGACCTAGGGCGTATGATCGTGCGAGTCGTGAACGGAGGAACGCCTCGCATGCTTTCATCGATCCGGATCACTCTCGGCAACGCGTTGCTCTGGACCCTGATCGGGTTTTCTCCGGCAGTCGTCGAAGCCGCGGAAGCCCTCCGGCCGCCCAAGCCGTCGGGGTTCAATGAGGCGTTGCCGTATGCCCTGGCAACGACTGCCGAGGGCACGCTGAAGATTCGTTTCTCGGTGCTGGAAACCGGCGAGGTCGAGAGTTGGGAAATCCTCGAGGTCCCGACAGGGATCGACAACGTTCATGAGCTCACTCGGGAGACGGTCGAGTACTGGGAATTCGAACCGGCGCAGAACGCCCACGGCAAACCCGTGCCGGGGACCTATGACTACGTCTGGATGTTCTCCCCGTACTACCGGTACGAACTGGCGCGTGTTTACCCGAAAGGCTCGGCGGAAGTAAAGCAGGTCTTCGACGCGCTGGCGAAGGAATTGAAGCTCAAGTTCCCCAGGAAGGACGAAGCCAACGGCGTCTACGTCTCGAAGTGGATCAGATTTGACAAGAGCCGGTTCTCCGGCCTCGAGGCGCCCGAGGGGATTCGGCCCTTCCGCGTGCGTTTCTTCATTCACATTCCACAGGGTATCGAACCAGCGCGTGTGTACTTCAATTCGGAACTCGAAGCAGAAACGCGCCCCGCGCGCCTGTCGATGCTCTTTTACAACGCGGGTGGATTCGAGTCCTGGTTATTCGACAGGCTGGAGGAAAAGCTGGAAACTCAGGGCCGCCTCGTTCCACGCAACTTCGAGGCACGCCGAGAGCTGTTCCGGCAGTTGGCTCCAGGATCGAGCGACTGCAGTCAAAAGGAACCGATGATGTCGGGCGTGGGTAACGTCTCGAATCCGGTACTGATCGATCTATCCAAGCACGATCTCATCTACCCACCGTCCGGTGTGAAAGCCAGGGAAGATGCGCAGGTGATCGTGCAGGCGATTGTCAACGAGGACGGTTCGGTGGGGGAACTGTTCGTCATCAGGAGCACGACACGGAACGTCGATTTCAGCGTGTCGACGAAGCAGACCGTGTCGTTCTGGCGTTACAAACCGGCGCGTTACGAGGGTTGTCCGGTGGCGGTTTATTTCACCGTGGTTGCTGACTTTAAGGTTCGCTGAGGCGAAACGCGGGCGATTCCGATTGGGTGGTTCTGCTCGAGCGTTTTCGATCCGCAACGGATTCTCGGCAGATCGTAAAGCGTTCCCGGCATCATCGAACTATCGTCGGTTAGAGAATCTGATCGGGTCGTCTCACCGAAGCAGGATTGGAGGAATCGTGGCCCGGTTGGTTTTTTCAGCAGGTCTTCAACTGTTATAAGAATTCGGCATAGCCGATTTTACCGTTTCCGTGTCGCAACCCAGTTTGATTTTTTTCGCGACGCCGGCGCCGTTTCGCGGTTTATTCATTAACGCGCTACTACCCGCACGGTGTGTCGGCGGCTCGCTGCTCGAATGAGGGCGGTTGCCGCATCCGGGGACGGCGTGGTTTCGGTCGGATGGATAGCCGGAACCGTTCGCTAGTGAGAGGGGGATCATGAGCGAACACAGGATCGTGACGGAGAACCGGCATTTCGGCCGCTACCTTCGCCGAATCCGTGAAGACCGAAAGCTGTCTCTCGACGCCGTCGAGGAGATGACGATGGGCTATCCGGAACCGGTGACAAAATCGCACCTCTCGCGTATCGAGAACGGACGCGCTGTGCCTACGTTCCCTCGCATGTTTGCGCTTTGCCAGATTTATGGGGTGCCGATTTCCTCGATGGCCGAGCGGTTTGAGACGGATCTGCGAAGGGGAGACAGAATCTCGATCGACGCCACGGATCCCGACCGCTTCCTTGGGCGATTGAGCCAATTGCGAAAAGCGGGTCGACACGATTCGATCCTGAGCTTAACGGCATCGGCACTTGAATCGCTCTCCGAGTCGGACGCGCACGACTCAAACGAACTCTTCACCACGATAACAATCTGGCACATCCAAGCGATGATCAAGCTTGGTCATTATGAGTCTGCGAAAGTAAAGAGTGAAAAAATTCTCAGTCAAACGCCGAACGACTCGGAGGCTCACCTTCGGGCCTTGATATGTTTTGTGATGACCAGTTACCGGCTCAAGCGCTTTGCAGTCGCGTTGATGGGTCTACGGCAAATCAGTCAACTTCTGGACAAAGGTGAGTGGGAACCATCTTTATGCGCGACAGCCCACGGCATCCAAGGCCCCGTTCACCACGCGATCGGCGATCTGGACCGCGCCAAGGAGTGTTTTGAATCGTCGATCGAGTTGTTTCGGAAGGCCGGCAACGGTTACGAGGCGTGCAAAGCCCGAATCAATCTAGGTCAAGTTCTCATCGACACGAATTCACTCGGTGCTGCCCGACGGCACTTAACTCAGAGTCTCGAGTACGCATCCGACGAAAAGTTCGACTGGCTGATTTCGCTGGCTACGAGCCACCTTACGGTTCTGAACTACAAGCATGGTTCGGTTGAATCGGCCGAATCTTATGCCCTTCGCTCGAACGCGCTTGCTCGACCCAACGGCTATCGAACGATCTTGTTCCGGAACATCTTTTATCTCTGGCAGATCGCTCTCGACAAGGAAGATTTGACAGCGATGAACTCTAACGAACGGACACTCCGAGCGTTGTCGAATCGAATCCATGACAGCTTTCCCGAACTTGATCAGTTCCGCCGCTTCGCAGAGGGAGGCGACCAATGAAGATTCTCAAGCACTTCCGAGTAACGTTGTGTTTGGCGTTGGTCGTTTCCGTATGTGGGCTAGCTCTCGCGGAAGTCGGAATCTCGACCAATGAAGGTACGAGCATAGTTGCGACCGGCCCCTATCTAATGAGCATCATTGATGACCCCGATCCGATTGGGATATGGATGCGACAATCGCAACCGTCGAGCACAAGAGCCGTGCTAAACGAGAGCGGTGGGATGAATGGTGATGGCCGTCCAAGTATGGCGTTCGATCCCGGTTACGGCCTCCCAATCGTGACCTGGGGCAAGAACAACGGTTCGGGTTTTGACATCGTCGAGAGTCATTTTGAGAACGGTGCCTGGACGACGCCGGCGGTCGTCGTCGCAGCGGTGTCGACAACGATTGATCCGGAACCTGCGATTGCTATCGATAAACAAACGGGCGCTATCCATATCGCCTACCTGATGAGCGATACGGCGCCAAAGGTAATGCACATCAAGACCCCGGCGGATCTTTCGTCCTGGACTCCGCCGAGCCTGGTTTCGGAGGTCGGAGAGAACGCGGTGCGTCCTTCAGCCGTTATCCACCAGGGAACACTGACCGTGGCCTACGAATCCCACGTATCTGGCGTCGGCAGCACGCCGCGCATGATAACGGTCGCGACCTCGGATGGGCTAGGCGGTTTCACGCACGAAACGCTCACGAATTCGCATGGAGGTAGCCCCAATCGACCGCGGCTGCACACCGGGATAGGCAGTTTCTTGTGGATCGACTGGATCGACAACGCGAACGACATGGCCTGGGTGAGATGGAATCCCACCACCGGATGGGGATCCGTGCAGATCGAGCCGTTCACCGACATTGAAGATCGTGACTACCACGCCCGCGGCCGAGTCAAGCGAATGGCGACGCAGTAGCGCTGGTGCCCGTTTCCGAACCGTAACCGGTTCCGAGGTTTGACCGGGGCGAGATTCTCCAGTTGCACCGTAGCATCCCGAGTAAGTCGGTCCCGATGCTGGAGGTGTCATGAAGAGATTGTTGTTGATCGCCACGTTGCTTTGCCTCGCCCCCTTGCCCGTCTTCGCGGCGGAGCCAAATGACTGCTCGTCCGACGTGCTACCCGACGGTTCGAAGAACTGCCGCTACCGGCACGTCGAATACGATTCGTTCTCCTACTCCGGAGGCGAACTCTCCGTCCGCTGGCCCAAGAACTACGAGGTCGAGGACATCCGACTGTCCAAGAACTGGAAGAAAATGTTCGCCTACGAGCCCGGCTCGAGCGTCCAGGTCGAACTTTCGCCCATGGCTCGATACGACCTGGTTGCCCGTTTCACGGACAAGCAAACGGGTGAGACTTTTCTGGGAATCACACCGGTGTCCTGCGTGTCGCGAATAAGCGGCCACCAAGCGGTAACTCTGACGCCGGCGCCGACGGGAGGTTGCATCGGCGATACAGGTCCGCGCAGTTGTACGGTCAAAACCGACGTTCCCTGTACGGACGATCAGGGTAGTCCCGCCGGTACCGTGGCCGCCGAATGCAGCGGCGACACCGGAACGTGTTCGGATAGTTGCAGCGACAGCGAGACGGCCTGCTGCACGGCTTCGCGAACGACCACAACGACATCCGGGAACGGGACGAACAGTTCGTCCACGACGATCGAGGAAAACGAGCAGCCTTGCGAATAGTGTCTTGATGGGGAAGGGGGCGAGTGCCCTCTTCCCCTGTATACTTCCCGGCTGCGGCCTTGGCGAGCCCGGGGAGTCGATGTACCAGGACAAGAAAGTCATCGTCGTAATGCCGGCATACAACGCCGCATCCACCGTCGAGCGCACCCACGCCGAAGTCGTCGCGCAGGACTACGTCGACCAGATCATCCTTGTCGACGACGGCAGCAGCGACGCCACCGTCGACGTGGCCCGCAACCTCGAAAAAGTCACGGTCCACGTCCACGAGCAGAACCTGGGCTACGGCGGCAATCAAAAGACCTGCTACCGCCTGGCACTCGAGCACGGTGGCGACATCGTGATCATGATCCACCCCGATTACCAGTACACGCCCAAGCTGATCCCGGCGATGACGTCGCTGATCGGCAACGGCCTGTACCCCTGCGTCGTCGGCTCGCGCATCCTCGGCGGGCACGCCCTGCGCGGCGGCATGCCCTGGTGGCGTTACGTCAGCAACCGCTTCCTGACGGCCGCGGGCAACCTCTTGATGGGCGCCAAACTCTCCGAGTACCACACGGGCTACCGCGCGTTCTCCGGAGAACTCCTCCGTAGGCTCCCGCTGCACGAAAACTCCGACGACTTCGTCTTCGACAACCAGATGCTGGCCCAGATCCTGTGGCTCAACGGCACGATCGCCGAGGTCAGTTGCCCGACGAAATATTTTGCCGAGGCCTCCTCGATCAACTTCATGCGCAGCGTAAAATACGGCTTCGGCTGCCTGGGCACGGCGTTGCAGTACTTCCTCGCCCGCCGCGGCCTGATCCGCGTCGCTCGATTCCCGCGCGGCGACTCCGACTGAGCCGTTTCCCCTTTGGGACCGTCAGGCATCGCGGTAGAATCGAGGGCAGTTACATCCTTCCATCGGAGTGACGTATGAAAAAGCTCGCGGCCCCCGTCGCACTGGCACTTGTCGTTTGTTTGACGATTCCCCCGGTCAGCTTCGCCGAAACCGAACACAAACTGACCGGCGGAGACCGTGTGGGGAAAGACCCCCAGATCGTGGTCCTGGTGCGTCTCGAAAACATCATGACGCTCGTCGACGACATGCTGGACAGGGTGTCGAAGATCAACAAGGAGATAACACCGGAGAAGATCGAAGAGGGTTTTGCCAAGATCGAGAAAGAACTCGGCTTCCCTCTGCGCGACGACCTGCTGTCCCAGCTCGGACCCGAGTTCGGCGTGGTGATCGACCTACCCCCGCTGGACGAGATCTTTGAACACGCTCCGGGATTCCCCAAGACGGCCACGTCGATCCTGATGGGAACCGGTGTATTCGCCCAGGTGCGCGATGCCGAAAAAGTCCACCGCTCAATTCGAAAACTGTTGGCTTCCGAGGAGGGAGCCGAGGTCGTCGATGGCGAGGACGGACTGGTTCGGTTGCGCTTCCCGATGGATTCCCCGTTCTCCGGGGCGGACAGCTCGATCGAGTTCATCTACGGGATTCGCGACGGTTGGCTGGCCTTGGGGATGAACCCCGACTGGGTGGCGTCGACGCTTGCCGGGCCGGACAAGGGACAACGCCTGACCGACGGCGCGGACTATGCCCGTGTGATGTCCCACCTCGACGCCGATCCACACACGGTGGTCTACGCCAACCTGCCCGAAGTGCTCGATCTCGTGCAGGACTCGAACATGCTGAAGATGATGCTCGGCGCCAACGAGGAAGCCCGCGCCGTGGTGGATGCCATCGCCAATGAGGAGTTTCTCGGCGTCGGTTGGGGCTATACGTCGATCGAACTCGATGGCGGAGCTCGGACCTCGAGCTTCGGTCCGTCCGCCTTCAGCGGCGGCGTCATGATGGTCGGCATCGTCGCGGCCATCGCCATCCCCAACCTCTTGAATGCGATCGATCGCGGCAAGCAGAAACGGACGATGGCCGACCTCCGTTCGATCGGCACCGCGATCGAGTCCTACAGCATCGACAACAACCGCTACCCGAAAACGGACCACTGGCAATCGGTCGAGGTGTTGACCGAGCACTTGCAGCCGGTCTACATCCGGACCCTGCCCACGGTCGACGGCTGGGGTCGTCTGTTCCGCGTGTGGTCCGACGGCGAATCCTACGTGCTGGTCAGCGCCGGCAAGGACGGCGAACTGGATCAGGACTGGATCGAACCGGAACAACGCGGCGCGACGACCAGTTTCAACAGCGACATCGTCTTTAGTGACGGGCAGTTCGTGACCTGGCCCGAGGGCACGCAGCAGTAGGCCCACGTTCGTTTCGTCCATTCGCGGCTCCCGTGCGTACAACCAGACGGGGGGCAGGTCCGCTCGGACAAGCCGAAGGAGTGTGTGATGAGTCGAATCGGACGGAAAACAGGAATTCTCTTTGGACTCGTGGCGATTCTGGCCGTCGTGGGAGTGGGCTCGAGCCTGGCCGACACCGAGGTCGAATCCAAAGGCAAGATGCGCTGGGTCGTGGTCGATGACGACGGCACGAAGCACGAGGAAACCATCGAGTTCGACGGCCCGCGGCCGTTCCTGGGCGTCGGCCTCGAGCGCGTCCGTGGCGGCAGCGGCGCACTAATCGACTCGATCGTCGAGGACAGCGCCGCCGCTCAGGCCGGGCTGGAGGAAGGCGACGTGGTCGTGGGCTACAACGGCGACGCGATCGAAACGCCCTGGGACCTGACCCGTGCGGTGCTCAAATCCGAGGCCGGCGAGCGTGTCGACATCGAGATCGAGCGCGACGGGAAAAGCCGGACCCTCAGCGCCGAGCTCGGCGAGCACGAAGGCTGGGTCGGAGCCTTCGCCTTCGGCGAAGGCGATTTCGACTTCAACTTCGAAAACCTGGGCGAGCCGTTTCGCGTACCACTGCAGGGCCTTCAGTTCGACGCGGAGCAACACGAGCAGACAATGGAGCAACTCAGGGAGCGGCTCGAGAACATGAACTTCAGCTTCGGCCGCCCGCGACTCGGTGTCCAACTGGTCAACGTCACCGGCGAGTTGCGCGAGCATCTCGGAGCCGACCCCAACGAGGGCGTGCTGGTCGGTCGTGTCCTGGGCGACACGCCCGCGGAGGAAGCCGGCGTCAAGGTCGGCGATCTGATCGTTGCGGTGGGTGGCGAAACGGTCGCCCAACGTGGGGATCTGACCCGCCTGCTACGCGAGCGCGATGGAGAGACCTTCAACCTCGACGTGATTCGGGACGGACGGCCGATGTCCTTGACGGTTTCGTTAGCCGAGTTGTTCGAGGAAGTCGCGCCGGGTCGCTTTCAGCGCCGGCAACGCCGGCACGAGGAACGGTCGGATTCAACCTGATCGGGAGATCAGCCCTCTGCGCGGATGAAACAGCGGCAGACGCGGTAGGTCAACTCGGCGAGCCAGATGCGAACTCGGGGATAGTCACGGGAATCGTCGACGACGGGCCCGAGGCACCAGATCACTCCGCCGTAGAACGCACCACGCGCGGAGTGGTAGACGTATTCGTTAACTTCCCCAAAGCCGGAGTTTTCGACCATAACCCTGTTCTCCCAGAGTGCGTTCCCCATATACGTTGCTGTAACAAGTTTGCCACAGATTATCAATTTTTAGAAGTTTTATGGGTAAGTTTGGACCTGAAAAACGCCTGGGTGGGCCCCCCCAGGGGGCCGGATGCTAGAAAGGAAAGGCGTAGCCGACGGTCACCTCGACGTCCGGGGATCCGTCCGACAGGCCGAGCGCCAGGGCGCCGCGCAGGGAACCCTCTTTCAGCAGCAAGTTCACGCCGCCGAGGACGACGGTCTCGTCGTCGAAACCCGAGAACCGTTCGCCCTCGTAGCCGACCTCGCCGATCACGGCCAGCCGGTGGGACACGGGTGCGATCAGGCCGACGCTGATGCCGAACGCGGTCTCGCCCGACAGGCCGAGACCGAAGATTTGTCCGTCGCTGTTGAAGGACAGGCCCAGGTTGCCGGTGAGCACACCCCAGGAAATCTCCCGCCGCCCCGCCACGAACATCTTCGATGCCGTCGAATCGAACCCCGCGCCGTCGCTGTCGGACCCCGTCGGGAGCGTCACCGCGACGCCGAAGGCGAGTTCGTGACGGTTATCGGACGTGGCACCGAGCACGTACTTGGCCCACAGATCGGTATCGCCGAGACCGTCGCCGCCGAGGCCGGAGGCACCGTTCACGCCCACGAGGCTCAACCTGGCGCCGAACTCGACGTTCGGGATCGAGTCGAACTGCGCGGAGCCGATCAGGTTCATCAGCCCGCGGTCCAGGGTGTCGCCTTCCTCGCGTTGAAACTGGGTCTCCACCCGGTAATGGCTGGTAATCGCAGTGTCTTCGACGAACGACCGGAACAGCCGGTCCGAGCCGGGGAAGTTCTGCACGACGGCACTGGGGTTCCAGCGCCGCGGGACATCGATGGAGATCTGCTGTGTCATCCCGGCGATCGCCCGCGCCGGGGAGACCTCCCCGAGCTCGATCCGCGTCCCGTCGGACACCACGACGGCAACCGGCCGGCAGCGCGCACCGCCGGGAAGTTCCAGCGTATAGAGCCCGGACCCATCGGTGGGTTGGCTGATGAACACACCCTCGGAGTCGATCAGCCGGTAGACCACCCGGGCGCCCGCGACCGGGTCACCGTCGGCGTCCTGGACGGCGCCCTCGATCTGGACCATTTCCTGCCCTGGAACCTGCGGTGCCGCCAGCACGGCAAAGAGGATGATCAGGGACGCGATCCACACCCCGGGGTTCGAAAATGTCCAGGATTGTCTAGCCATCCCCATTGGTCCCGTCCTTCCACGGCCCCTTGCCGCAACGAAAATGCAGTCTAGCAGCGAACTCCACCCCACGGAGGCCGTCCTCCC
>Ga0255049_10002009_pt1 | contig 10877 bp, 6 predicted proteins | sample JV7_2_3_MG_FD_183615 | JGI IMG/M metagenome (GOLD analysis project Ga0255049, IMG submission 183615) | Seawater microbial communities from Jervis Inlet, British Columbia, Canada - JV7_2_3 | ecosystem: Environmental > Aquatic > Marine > Inlet | place: Canada: British Columbia | collected 2016-10-06
TCGGCGCTGACCTGGTTGGCAAAGTTGAAGCAGGTATTCCCGAAGATGATCCGCGCAACCCGGGCGTTATTGCCGATAACGTTGGCGACAACGTCGGTGATTGCGCGGGCATGGCGGCTGACTTGTTTGAAACGTATGCGGTGACCATCATTGCGACAATGCTGCTCGGCAGCCTGATGGTCGACAGCTATGGCATCCAGGCGGTGATGTACCCGTTGGTACTCGGCGCTGTTTCGATCGTTGCATCAATCATTGGCTCGTTCTTCGTCAAGACATCGGACGGCGGCAAAGTCATGGGTGCGCTGTACAAGGGCGTGATCGTATCCGGCGTTCTCGCCGCAGGTGCATTCTACTTTGTCACCAATATGATGCTGGCAGAAACTGGTGCTGCGTTGAATATCTTCTACTCCGCACTGATTGGCCTCGCATTAACTGCGGCGTTGGTTGTCATCACCGAGTACTACACCAGCACCGAATATTCACCGGTCAAGACGATTGCGAATGCATCACTGACTGGCGACGCAACTAACATTATCGCGGGCCTTGGCATCTCGATGAAAGCGACGGCTCTGCCGGTTCTGGCGGTGTGCGCAAGCATCTGGGGCGCATTTGAGCTGGCCCCCGAGGGCGTTCCGCTGGGTGGCCTTTACAATATCGCGATTGCGGCGACGGCCATGCTATCGATGACGGGGGTCATAGTTGCACTGGACGCGTTCGGTCCGATCACCGATAACGCGGGCGGCATCGCCGAAATGTCGGAGCTTCCGCCGGAGGTCCGCAAGATCACCGACCAGCTCGATGCGGTGGGCAATACGACCAAAGCGGTCACCAAAGGTTACGCGATCGGCTCCGCGGGTCTCGCGGCACTGGTTCTTTTCGCCGACTACAACAATGCATTGGGCGCTGCCGGCAAAGGCGTGACCTTCCTTCTGAACGATCACCGCGTCATCATTGGTCTGTTCATTGGTGGTCTCGTTCCGTTCCTGTTCGGGGCAATGGCGATGGAAGCTGTTGGCCGCGCCGCAGGCGCTGTTGTAGAGGAAGTTCGTCGCCAGTTCAGGGAAATCGAAGGCATCATGGAAGGTACCGGCAAGCCAGACTACAGTCGCGCTGTCGACCTGTTGACTAAAGCCGCGATCAAGGAAATGATTATTCCTTCGTTGCTGCCAATTGCGGTGCCGCTGGCCGTCGGGTATTTCCTCGGTGCAGAAGCCCTGGGTGGTCTGCTGCTCGGGACGATCGTTACCGGACTCTTCGTCGCAATCTCAATGACCGCTGGTGGCGGCGCCTGGGATAACGCCAAGAAGTACATCGAGGATGGCAATTGCGGTGGTAAGGGCTCTGACGCTCATAAAGCCGCCATAACCGGCGACACGGTCGGCGATCCGTATAAGGATACCGCTGGCCCGGCGATCAACCCGCTCATCAAGATCATCAACATCGTCGCACTCTTGATGGTGCCACTACTGTAAGCGCACCGTCCGCGAGGCTTCAAAATCGAACGGTCGGCAGTTCGGACATTTCTCGCCGGAATGGCTCGCTGCGCTGCGCTTTATTTCTCGGCGAGAAACATCCCGCCTGCCGACCCTACGAACCACGGCGGGCTTGCGGCCGTAGGACTTTGTTATCCGAAGTAAAGCGCAGCGCAGCGAGCCATGAGGATCACAAGGCCCTACGGTCGCAGGCCGTGTGATATTCCTAGGCTACGGATCGAGGATGCGGAATGTGCCGGTCGTGCCGCTGCCGATCGGTGATGGCGGCTCGATGAAATGACCTTGCGCGAAATCGACACCGCTATCTCGCAGCCAGTCAAAGTCCTCCTGGCGCTCGACCTGCTCGGCCACGATTCGAAAGTTCATCGTGCGCGCCAGCTTGATCATTGCGGCAACCATCTCCTGGTTAACCTGGTCAGAATTCAAGTTTCGCGTATATGCACCGTCGATCTTCAGGTAATCGATGGGCAGATGTTTGAGACTTGAAAATGAACCGAGTCCACTGCCAAAGTCATCCAGCGAAAACTCGCAACCGATGCCATGCAGCACTTCAATGAACCGTTGCGCATGTTGCACGTTGGACAGAATTGCATTTTCGGTGACTTCAAAGCATATCGTCTGAGGGGCAACCCCGGTTCGGTCGAGCGCATCGACAACAAACCCGAGAATCGACTCGTCGCCCAGGGTTTGCCCGGAGAGGTTAATTGCACAATTGCGACCGCTCGGGATTTTGATTTCACCGCCCGAGATCGCCGCGAGAGTCGCATTAATCACCCATCGATCGATTTGCGGCATCAGTTGATAGCGCTCCGCCGGACGCAGAAATTCCGCCGTGTCTGCGCTGCGACCACGTCCGTCAGGCAGTCGAATGAGTACTTCCACCGCGGGCCCTGATTCCGCACCACCGCTCATCGAAATGATCGGCTGAACGGCAAGCTCAAACCTGTCCTCATGCAATGCGCGTTGCAGTTGTCGCAACCACTGGATGTCGCCACGCTCCCTGGCGATCGCTTCGTCGCGTGCCGAATATACGTGCACCTGACCCCTGCCCTGCTGCTTCGCGACGTAACAAGCTGAGTCGGCAGCGCTCATGACATCTTGTATCGTTCCGCTGACATGACTGATTTCAACAAGCCCGACCGAAATCCCAATATTAAAAATCTTGTCTTGCCAGACGAACCTGTAGTCGGCCACTGCATTGCAGATATCGGTGGCGATTTGCCTCGCTTTCTCAATCGGGCAGCCAATTAGAATGGCGCCAAACTCATCGCCGCCGAGCCGACCAACAATGTCTGAATCGCGGACCTGTTCTTTGATCAGGCCGGCAACTTCCTTAAGCATGTTGTCGCCAGCCATATGACCACAGCTGTCGTTTACGGCTTTGAAGCGATCGAGGTCCATGTAAAAGAGCATGTGATTTGCTTCTTCCGCGTGCGCGGAGTCCACTGCCTCTTCAAGCCTGCGCTCAAACTCGCGCCGGTTGATTTGGCCGGTCAATGGATCGTGGGTCGCCTGGTAGCTCATTTGCCGCGTCAGACCGCGAATCTCACTGACATCGTGAAAAACGACGACGGTCCCGGAAATACTGCTGCCGGGCCCGCGAATCGGCGACGCAGAAATTTCCACCGGGTGCTCTTGCTCACCATCGTTACTGATCATGACGGCACGTCGGCCCATGTTGACACGCCGGCGCATCGCAAGACTTCGCTCAACCGGATCACCGAGTGATCGATGATCGGCATCATCGACGAGTTTGAATAGTTCGCCTACCCGGTGGCCGGCCGCATCGTCGCGATTGGTGCCGATTAAAGCTTCGGCGGATTGATTCATATAGTCGATGTGGCCGTCGTTGTCTGTCGTGATCACGCCCTCCGCAATCGACTCCAGAGTGTACTGCGCCTGACGCTTGCTCCTGCTCAGCGACACCTCGAGGCTCTTGCGATGGCTCACATCCCTCGCCACTGTAATGATCGCCGGGTGGCCGCGAAATTCGATATTGGTACTCTGCGCCTCTACCCATAACCCGGATTCGTTACCGTTAATTAGTTGTATCTCAAGTCGGCGCGGAACATTTTCGCCGGCCAGTCGCTTTGCCATCGTATTGCGAAATAACGCGCGATACGCAGGTTTGACAAGATCGGCTACTTCGCGCCCAATCAGCTGCGACGAATCAAGACCAATCAGGCTCGCAGCCGATTCGTTCGCCAGCATTATTTTTTCGTCGTGAATAATGACGATCTCCGGCAAAGTCTGGGCAAAATCTTTGAACAGGCGGTCACGTCCCTGAATCTTCTCGTCACGTTCACCGAGCGCATCAAATAGTCGGTTTACTGTGTGAGCCAGGCGCGCAGACTCCAGGTCCTTGGGAATGGTTAGCCGTCGACCGACCGACGCATCGCGTGAGGCCTCAAGCAGCTCCTTGTTGATCGTGGCAATACGGCGCTTCGCCCGGTGCTTCTGGATACCGAACCAGCTGCTGACCAGGACGGCCAGGCCCAGCGAAATCGACAGCGCGATGATGATTTGAAAAGACGACATTTGTTATTATTCTATGCCCGATGTGTATTTCCACACGGAGAAACATCGGTCATTAGCATTCCCTGCCAGAGCATATTGCAGCATATCGCAGCAGCCACAACGGGCTGCGGCGATTCACCATAATTCGGTATCCGTTGGCATACGATACCGCGATTTGAAGGTTAGACGATTATGAACACCAATTTCGCCAGGCGGCAGATGGTAGAGCAACAGGTACGCACATTAGATGTCCTGAACGCAGGTATTCTTGACCTGCTCATCAGAACCCCTCGCGAGCAGTTCGTACCGTCCGGGTTCGAGTCGCTGGCATTTGCCGATACCGAAATTCCGATTGGTCATGGCCAATACATGATGACCCCGGCCTTGGAAGGCCGTGTGCTTCAGTCGTTGAAAATCTCCAAAGATGACTCTGTTCTTGAGATCGGCACGGGCAGCGGATTTTTGACCGCGTGCATGGCCAGGCTCGCAGATTCCGTAACCAGTATCGACATACACGAGGATTTTCTGGAAACCGCATCCGCGAATCTTGAAGACTCCGGCATCAGCAATTTCGAACTCGTGGCCATGGATGCCACGCAACAACTACCCGACAGCGAGTTCGACGTCATTGTTGTTACAGGGTCCATCCAGGTGTTTGACCCACGGTACAAGATCGCGCTCAAACCGGGGGGGCGGTTGTTTGTCGTCGTCGGCCGCAGGCCCGCGATGGATGCGCAACTGCTGTGCCGCGAGGACGACGACCGCTGGCTCACCACCAGCTTGTTCGAGACCGAGCTGGCACCACTTGTCAATGGCGTCCTGCCGCCACAATTTAGCTTATAGCGAACGAAACCACTTTACCCGCTGCTGCATCTAATCAACGAAATCCGGTATTGACTGATTTAGTGATATAGTTCACTATAACACCATAAGGAATGCCCACTCGAGGCGTTCAAGCTGCGGAACGCAATAACATGAGAAAAGTAATGACAATCAGAACGTTAGTTGCCGTTTTCGGCACTCTTGCGATAGCGGGCCCGATCCAAGCCGAGTCGCTACTCGAAATTTACCAGCAGGCGCTACAAAGCGATCCTCGCATTCATGAGGCCGAGGCACGCAGACTAGCGGCGCTCGAAGCCGAGCCACAGGCGCGCGGTCTGTATCTGCCACAGATTGACTTCAATGGTGATTGGACCGATTTGGACCAGTCGGGCTCCGGCGTCGAGCAACAATTAATCTTTGATATTAATGGGGATCCGGCTGGGGTCGTACCATTCTCGTTTTCCCAGGAAAACAGGGACGAGACCAAGCGTTGGCAGCTCAGCCTGCGGCAAACCCTGTTTCGCTGGGACCAGATTGTCGGCCTGCGCCGCGCTGATAAAATAGTGGCGAGAGCGGAGGCCGATCGCGAGGCCGCGCAGCAGGACTTGATTATTCGCGTTGGACAGACCTATTTCAACGTACTGGCAGCCGAAGACCGGTTGACATCGATTCATGCAAATCGTCAGGCCATCGCTCGCCAGCTCGAGCAAGCCAATCAACGCTTTGAAGTCGGTCTGATCGCGATCACCGACGTACAGGAATCGCAAGCGGCACACGATCAGGCAGTCGCGGACGAAATTGCGGCCAAGCGTACACTTGCGACCGCACGCGAGTTCCTGCGTGAGATTACCGGGCAGTACGTTGAATCATTGGCCGCGCCCGGCGACGAATTTCCGATGCAAACACCGAATCCCGCGAGCGCGAACGGCTGGGTGGATCTCGCCCTGAGCCAGAACCTAGCGCTGGTATCCAGCCGGCTGGATGAGCAGCTTGCGCGGGACGAAATCTCATTTCGCAAAAATGGACACTACCCAACGATTGATCTCGTCGTGACTACGAGCAGTTTCGATTCGGTAGCAGAAAGAAACAACAACGATCAGGGTTTTCTCGACGCGAACAGCGACTTCAAGACCGACACAATCGGCATCCAGTTCAACCTGCCGATATTCGCCGGAGGTGCTACGTCATCGCGGGTCCGGGAAGCTGTATACCTGCATACTGCATCTCGCGAACAACTGCAAAGAGTGACTCGTGAGACAGAGCGGCAGACCAGGGACGCCTATCTCGGAGTTTTGTCTGAAAAGAGCCGGGTTGAAGCGCTCCAACAGGCAGTTCAGTCGAGCCGGACGGCGCTCGATGCGACGCAGGCGGGTTTCGAAGTTGGAACAAGAACGATTGTCGACGTCCTCGATTCGCAGTTCGCGTTATACCGCTCGATTACGCTTTTTTACCAGGCCCGGTACGACTACCTGATGAACGTGCTCCGGCTTAAACAGGCGGCGGGCAACCTGCAAATTCAGGACCTGGAGGATATCGATCGCTGGCTGACTGACCGGCCAACGCCTGAACAGACAATTGCCGAAGAAGAGAATTCCTAGGTAGCGCAGCGTGCTATTTTACGGAGTCACCGATTAGCGGCTCGAGCAAGCCCAGCAGTTTGCTAAGCGAGCCGCGATTCTCCAGCACAATTTTTCGCCCCATTTCACCAATCCTCGCTGCCGCGTCCGGGTCCGCTATCAGGTCTCCGACGCTGCTCGCGAGCTCGTTACTGTCGTGAACCAGAAGGATCGCCCCCAACTCAAAAAACATGTCGGCGATGTCTTCCGCATTAAAAACATGTGGGCCACTGACAACCGGCAGGCCGAGCGCGGCTGGCTCGAGCAGATTGTGCCCACCGATCGGCACGAGGCTGCCGCCAACAAAAGCAACATCGCTGGCCGCGTAAAACAGCGGTAACTCGCCCATTGTATCGACGAGATATACCTCAGTGGCATCGTCGTACGATGTTTCTTCTGTTCTGCGGACACATTGAAATCCCCGTTGCTCGACCAGCTTACCCACGTCGCGAAATCGCTCCGGATGCCTGGGAACGAGGACCAGTAACAGGTCGGGAAATCGCTCCCTGAGCAGTGCATGTGCTGCAAGTGCCTGCTCCTCCTCATCCTCATGTGTGCTCGCCGCAATCCAAACCCGTCGATCGCCGAACAATTGCTGACGAAGTCGTCGTCCATCCGCAACCAGGGTTTCCGGTAACTCGATGTCGAATTTGATGTTGCCGATCACCCAGGTTCTGACCAAACTCGCTCCAAGCGATCGAAAGCGATCTGCATCGGCCCTGCTTTGCGCCGCGATTATGATGCCGTGCGACAGGGTCTCTCGAAACAGTGGCAACACTCTGCGGTAGCCGCCTAACGACTTCGGTGATATTCGTGCACTGACGAGAATCAGTGGTATTTCCCGGATGCCGCAACCGCGGTACAGGTTCGGCCAGATTTCCGTTTCCATGATCAACGCAAGCTCCGGATGCACTGACTCGAAGAAACGATTGACCGCCACCGGCATCTCAAACGGTATGTAACATTGCACGACCGTGTCGCCGAACAGGGCCTTGACTCTTGCGGCCCCTGTCGGCGTTACGGACGTGACAAGAATTTGGTGATCCGGGAAGCGCTTTGCAAGCTCTCGTATAAGCGGCACCGCCGCTTGAACTTCGCCGACGGATACGGCGTGAATCCAGATGCAATTATCCAGTTTCGGATATCCGAAACCGAATCGCTGCCCGGTACCTTGCCGATAGGAACTATTACTCAGCGCACGAAACAGCCAGTATGTTGCGACAGGGATCTGTAGCAGATAGGTGAGCAGGCTGTAGAGTATGCGCACTGGCTACGCGGTTGCTACTCGCGCCTTCTGCTTACCCGCACTTGGAGTCGCCGCACGCCAGGCACGTCATGCAGCCATCCATCGTGATGACCGCCGCGGTGCTGCACTTGTTGCAAAGCTGCGCGCCCACCGGATACTCGCTTTCCGAAAACGCGTCCCTTTGTTTCTTGCTTTCCTCAAACTCTGCGCGCTTTTGCTCGATTAGCTTTTTCTGCGCTTCATCGAGGCCCGGCTTGGCCAACATTCCGATGGAGATCAGATGCTTTTCAACAATGTAGCCCAGCTCGGCGATGATTGACGGCATGAATTTGCCACCCGGCTGCCAGTAGCCCCCACGCGGATCGAAAACCGCTTTGAGTTCATCGACGAGAAAAGCGACATCGCCGCCTTTGCGAAATACAGCTGAAATAATGCGCGTTAGCGCGACGATCCATTGGTAATGATCGAGATTCTTGGAATTGATGAAAATCTCAAACGGCCGGCGCTTCTCGAACTCAGTGCCCTGGTTCAACACGATATCGTTGACCGTTACGTACATCGCGTGATCGGACATGGGCGTCTTGACCTTGTAGGTCGAGCCTACCAATACCTCGGGCCGTTCCAGCTTTTCGTGCATGCGAATGATTTCGGCGCCACTGCCTTTACCGCCTTCGCGCTTGTAATCAGGTTTTTCTGCTTTTTCTTCGGCACCTGCCTGCGCTACAGCGTAGCCGACTATCTTTTCATCTATCTTAATCATCGTTTGCTCAAAGTTTTCCGTAATAACCTTCTTTCAATGCATCGAACAGATTGGCTGCCGTGTGGACCTCGCCATCGTATTCGATCTCCTCGTCACCTTTGAGATCGACGGTCGAACCATCGGCCAGCTCAAAGGTATATACCGTATTTTTCAGGTCCTTCTCCTTGACCAAGACGCCCTGGAACGCCTCTGGATTGAACCGAAACGTCGTGCATCCTTTCAGACCCTGCTCATACGCATACAGGTATACGTCCTTGAAATCTTCGTAGGGATAATCTGTTGGCACATTCGCCGTTTTGGAGATCGACGAATCGATCCACTTCTGAGCTGCCGCCTGAATATCCACATGCGCCGTCGGCGAAATGTCCTCGGCCGTAACAAAATAGTCCGGCAGCTTATCGCCCTCCTCATCCGTTGTGTCCGCCGGCATCGCCGACTTATTGACCAGTTCACGGTATGCCAACAATTCGAATGAATAAACGGCAACTTTTTCCTTGGTCTTCTTGCCTTGCCGAATAACATTGCGGAAGTAGTGATGGGCGAAACTTGGTTCTATGCCGTTGCTCGCATTATTCGCCAGTGACAACGAAATCGTCCCCGTCGGGGCGATCGAACTGTGGTGTGTAAATCGTGCGCCAACGTCGGCGAGCGCCTCGACCAGCTTGGGGTCCTCCGCGGCGATGCGTTGCATATAGCGACTGTACCGTGCATGCAAAATCCGCCCTGCGACTTTATCGCCAGCCTGGTAACCATCCGAAATCATCTCCGGGCGCTTACGCAGCATTTCTTCGGTCACTTCGAACTGCTCACTCATGATCGGAGCCGCGCCCTTCTCCTGCGCCAGCTTCAGGCCTTCTTCCCAGCCGGCGAGCGCCAGTTGCCGGGCGACTTCCTCGGTGAATTCCACGGCCTTTTCGTCGCCATACACCATGCGTAACATCGTGATCGTCGATCCGAGGCCAAGAAAACCCAACCCGTGGCGGCGTTTTCTCTGAATCTCGTTCCGCTGCTGCGGCAATGGCAGACCGTTGATCTCAACGACGTTATCGAGCATGCGGGTAAATGTTTTGACCACCTTGCGAAAAGCGTCCCAGTCAAAGCGCGCTTCATCCGTGAACGGATCGACAACAAAGCGCGTCAGGTTGACCGATCCCAGCAGACAGGACCCATACGGCGGCAACGGCTGCTCACCACAGGGATTAGTAGCGCGAATATTTTCGTCGAACCAGTTGTTGTTCATCTCGTTGACCTTGTCGATCAACACAAATCCTGGCTCGGCGAAATCGTAGGTCGATGCCATGATCAGATCCCAGACGCGACGCGCGGGCAGGGTCTTGTAGATCTTGCACGAAACCAGTCCCTGCGCATCGGTCACGTAACTGCTGCCCTCCGGCCACTCGCGCCAGACAAACTGGCTCGCATCGCTGATGTCGAGATTTTCGTCATCCACTTCTTTTTGCGTAATCGGAAATGCGAGGTTCCAATCATCTTCGTTGATAACGGCCTGCATGAATTCATCGCTAACTAACAAGGACAGGTTGAATTGCCGCAGTCGGCCGTCCTCTCGTTTCGCTCGAATGAATTCGAGAATGTCTGGGTGGCCTACGTCAAACGTGCCCATTTGCGCGCCACGCCGGCCGCCCGCCGACGAAACCGTGAAACACATCTTGTCGTAGATATCCATGAACGACAGTGGGCCCGACGTATACGCTCCGGCGCCCGTGACATAAGCTCCTTTCGGCCGCAAGGTCGAGAACTCATAACCAATGCCACAGCCTGCCTTCAGCGTCAGACCGGCTTCGTGCACCTTGTTGAGGATGTTGTCCATCGAGTCGCCAACCGTGCCGGACACGGTGCAGTTGATCGTCGATGTGGCTGGTTTGTGCTCTCGTGCCCCGGCATTCGATACAATTCGACCCGCCGGTATCGCGCCGCTTCGCAGGGCCCAAAGAAATTCTTCGTAAAATTCGTCCCGCTTTGACTCAACTTCGACGCCCGCCAGCGCGGTCGCGATACGCTTATAGGTGTCGTCGATCGTCTCGTCTATCTTCTGTCCGTTCTTCGCTGTCAGTCGATATTTCGCATCCCAGATATCAACAGACGTAGCTTGAAATTCAATGTCGGCGACCGTGTTTACATCCAAATTAACGGCAGACTTCATGCCAGTATTTCTCCCTTTTCTCCGTCAGGAGACCCCTTAGTTTTGTTGTGACCCACTTTTCTTGAGGGAAAAGGGGCCTGCTCACCGCATGTGTGATTCTGCGCGGCGAGTGCCAGAAATGGCCTCTTTTCCTTCATTGTTTGGACACAAGATGTTGTGTCCGGACGTTCACAAGATTATGCCCGTATGGGCCGACTGTCAAGGTTTTGCGGTAATTTTCTGTACACCCTTTTTATATTTATTATCAATATGTTACGAATGA
>Ga0255049_10002011_pt1 | contig 10870 bp, 10 predicted proteins | sample JV7_2_3_MG_FD_183615 | JGI IMG/M metagenome (GOLD analysis project Ga0255049, IMG submission 183615) | Seawater microbial communities from Jervis Inlet, British Columbia, Canada - JV7_2_3 | ecosystem: Environmental > Aquatic > Marine > Inlet | place: Canada: British Columbia | collected 2016-10-06
TGGCACCGCAATGGCCCGGAACGCCGGCGGATTGTTTGTGTCCGTCGAGATATCGTTGATCGGTGGCGCGCCCGAAGTGCCGGGGCGCTGGCTCAATACCGTTGCAACGATCATCACGCTGACGGCCAGTGCGCCCCACGAGCGTGCCGCCGATGCGTCGCCGGCCGTGCCCATGCTGATCACGATGCCGATGGCCGTCGTCAGCGCGGACAGAATAGCGCACAGTAACCCGATTCCGAACCCCGAGAATGCGCCCATCGGCGGCAGCAAGCCGATCCTGGCGCCTCCGAGGCCGATGGCGAATGCAATGACTGCGATCACTGCGAACCCGATGCCTGTTTTGCACCAGCGCGTACCCCGCGCCCGCTTGACCGCATTGGTGTTGCTCATTGTTAACCGTCCTTTTTCCTGCAGAACGTGTCGGCTGACATTAACACAGCCAGAATCGTTCGGTCTCGCGCCTGTCGGGCCTGAAATCTGCATCGCGGGCCGGTCGCGGGCGGATTCCACCGGGCGTAAAATGTAATTCTTTCTGATGAACCGGATGGCGCTTATGGACCAGACACTGGCTGATTTACTCCGTCTGCTGGACCTGGAGAAACTCGAACGGAATATCTTTCGTGGCTGGAGTCACGATATCGGCACGCCGCAGGTTTTCGGCGGACAGGTGCTGGCGCAGGCTCTGTCGGCCGCCACCGAGACGGTCAAGAACGGCGTTGCGCACTCGTTGCATGCGTATTTCCTGCGCCGCGGCGATGTCGAGGCGCCGATCGTCTACCAGGTCGATCATGCCCGAAATGGCCTGAGTTTTTCGAATCGACGCATCGTGGCTATTCAACACGGCAAGCAGATATTCAATATGACGGCCTCCTTTCAGATTCCCGAGGATGGGCTCGAGCATCAGGCTGCTGCGCCTGAGGTGCCCGGTCCGGACGGCCTGGCCGATATAACCGATGTGACGCCCGACGAGCTCGAAAAGTTGCCCGAAAAACTGCGTCGCTTCCTGCTGATTCCACGCCCGTTTCACATGCGCCCGGTGCTGCGCGATACCACGGGTGGCGGCAGCCTGAAACCGATCAAGTACGTCTGGATGAAAGCCATCGATGCGCTGCCTGAAGATCCCGGGCTGCATCAGGTTCTGTTGGCCTACATATCGGACTTGCAGTTGCTCAGTACCGCAACATTGCCCCATGGTGATCTGAGCTTCATGCGCAACAACCTGCAGATGGCCAGTCTCGATCATGCGATGTGGTTTCACAAACCGACCCGTGTAGACGAGTGGCTGTTATTCTCGTACGACAGCCCCAGGGCGGCGGGTGCACGCGGGCTGGCGCGCGGGCTGGTATTCGATCAGTCGGGTGTGCTGGTTGCGTCGACGGTGCAGGAAGGGCTGATCAGGTTGCGAGAATAAGGGGACAGAATCAGGGGGCAGTGACCTTAATTTAAAAAATTAAGGTCACTACCCCCTTAACCTAACTTGTCGCCCGAAGCTCACGCCGGTACCGGTCCGCGCGTTCGATATAGCGTGTCGCGTAATCGGGCAGGGTGGCTATTTCCTCTGCCGACAGTTCGCGAATGACCCTGGCCGGAGCGCCCAGAATCAAAACACCATCGGGAAACTCCTTGTTTTCGGTAATCAACGCATTCGCGCCGACAATCGAGTTGGCGCCGATGCAGGCATGATTCAGTATCGTGCTGCCGATGCCGATCAGTGAATTGCGACCGACCCGGCAACCGTGCAGCATGACCTGGTGTCCGACCGTAACGTATTCATCGAGGACCAGCGGTGCGCCCGGGTCGCAATGCAGGACCGAGTTATCCTGTATGTTTGAACCGCGACCGATCGTAATGCGTTCGACATCCCCGCGTAATACGGCGCCGAACCAAATGCTCGAGTCTTCACCGAGCAATACATCGCCGATGACGGCCGCCGTCGGAGCGATGTAACAGCGGCCGCCGATCTCCGGGCTGATTTCATCCAGCGCGTAAATCATCGTGGCCGGGGGACTACTTGCCCGCCGCCTGTTGTGCAACGGCTGCCGCTGCCTGTTTGATAGCCTCGGCATCGCCGAGGAATTCCCGGCCCAGTGAGCCGAGGTTATCGTCCAGTTCATAAAGGATCGGTACGCCGGTCGGAATATTAAATTCCGTGATGTCCTCATCGGAGATGCCGTCGAGCATCTTGATGAGTGCGCGCAGGCTGTTGCCATGCGCCGCGATCAGCACGTTCTTGCCGGCCTTGAGTTCTGGCACGATCGTTTGTTCCCAGTAGGGTTGTACGCGTTCGAGTGTTGTCTTGAGCGATTCGCTGGCCGGCAGGTTATTGATACCGGCATAGCGCGGGTCATGACAGGGATGGCGTTCGTCTGATGCTTCCAGCGCCGGTGGGGGAATGTCGTAGCTGCGTCGCCAGATCTTGACCTGATCGGCGCCGTGTTTCTCGGCCGTCTGGGCCTTGTTCAGTCCCTGTAGCGCACCGTAATGGCGTTCGTTCAGTTTCCAGGAGCGTTCGACCGGAAGCCACATCAGGTCCAGTTCATCGAGGATGATCCATAACGTACGAATCGCGCGTTTGAGTACGGACGTATAGGCGAGATCGAATCTGAAATCGAGTTCCCCGAGCAACTGGCCGGCCGATTTGGCTTCGGCCAGTCCCTGCTCGGTCAGATCCACGTCATGCCAGCCCGTAAACAGGTTTTGCTTGTTCCAGGTGCTTTGCCCGTGTCGACACAGGACCAGTTTGCCGGCCATTCATTATTCTCCGAGAGTGTGCAAGGCGGCGTAGTGTAGCAGGACCGCCATGGTTTGCTCCAAGTGCGCTGCAGTCCGGGTGTAAGGATTTTCCACCGGGATATTCCGTGGCATGACCGCGGCAAGTTACCGGTAAACCTTCATGAAAGATTTGGCACTTATATTTATCATTTATTAGGGCCGATGCGCCGCCGCGAGGTAATCGTGCGACTGCATCTCCAGGAGTCTGCTGCGGGTGCGCTCGAATTCATGACGTAGACGCCGGCCTGTATAAATCTCGGTGATCGGCGCCTCGGCCGAGATAATCAGCTTGACCCTGCGATCGTAAAATTCGTCCACGAGGGCGATAAAGCGACGAGCCTCGTCTTCTCTGAGGCGGTCGAGTATCGGCAGATTGGACACGATGACCGTCTGGAAACTGCGGGCGATTTCGATGTAGTCGTCCTGACTGCGCGGGCCGGCACATAACGCGGCGAAGTCAAACCACGCGATACCGTCTGCGCGACGGCGATACGGAATCTCGCGACCGTGTATCTCGATCGATTGCGCCACGATGCCCGATTCCGGTGCAATACGTTCGAAATAACTTGCCAGGTTTTTCGTCGCGTCGTCATCGAGTGGTGAATGATAGATTTCGGCCTGTTCCAGTACGCGGAGTCGATAGTCGGTGTCTCCGTCGACCTCAAGGGTTTCTGTGTGGTTTTTCAGCAGGTCGATCGCCGGCAGAAATTGTTGTCGCTGCAAGCCGTCGAGATACAGCCGGCCGGGCGGGATGTTTGACGTTGCGACAAGTGTGACACCGCGTTTAAAGAGGTTTTTCAACAGTCGGCCAAGAATCATGGCGTCGGCAATATCCGCCACGAAGAATTCGTCAAAGCAGATGATGCGGGCGCGCCGTGCCAGGTCTTCGGCAACCGTTTCGAGCGGATCCTGTTGGTGCCCGAGTTGTTTAAGCTGGCCGTGTACGTGGTACATCAGCCGATGAAAATGTTGCCGCAGCTTGTCGTCAAAAGGCAGGCTGTCGAAGAAAATGTCCATGACAAAGGTCTTGCCGCGACCGACGCCGCCCCATAGGTAGGCGCCTTGTACGGGCCGGGCCTGGTTTTTTCCGAGCAGAGATCTGACGAGACCGGCAAGGGAATGCTCCCTGTGCGCAGCGGCCATCAGTTCTCCATGCACGCGTTCAAGCGTTGCAATTGCCTTGAGTTGTGCAGTGTCGGCGGTAAACCCGTGTTCGTTTATCGCATTCATATAGCGATCATGCAGATTCATCCGGTAACTGTACCGTACAATACGGCCCGGGTGCGGCAGGGCCATTGACAATCATGAGTAAGGGTTATGTCTGAACGGGAATCTATGGAATTCGATGTTGTGATCGTCGGCGGTGGTCCGTGCGGTCTTGCCGCGGCCTGTCGCCTGATGCAACTCGCCGGAGAGGCGGGTCAGGAACTAAATGTTTGCCTGGTCGAAAAGGGTTCGGAAATCGGCGCGCATATATTGTCCGGCGCCGTGTTCGAGCCGCGTCCGCTCGACGAATTGTTTCCGGACTGGCGGGAAAGAGGCGCGCCGGTAACGGTGCCTGTATCCGCTGATGCGGTACGCTATTTATCAGGAGACAAGGGTGCGCTGAAGGTGCCCGAATTCTTCGTGCCGAAACCGGCGCGCAATCACGATAATTACATTATCAGTCTCGGCGCCTTGTGTCGCTGGTTCGCGGATCAGGCCGAGGCGCTCGGTGTCAATATATTTCCAGGATTTGCCGCGGCCGAGGTGTTGTACGAAAACGGTCGGGTCGTTGGTGTCGCAACCGGGGACATGGGTCGCGATGCGTCGGGCGAGCCGAAGCCGACGTTCGAACCGGGTTACGAGTTACGTGCTCGATATACGTTATTTGCCGAAGGCTGTCGCGGCAGTCTCGGTAAGTCCCTGATGGATGAGTTCGGGTTGCGTGATGACTGTGATCCTCAGCACTACGGCATTGGCATCAAGGAAATCTGGACCGTCGAACCGGACAGGCATCACGAGGGCCGGGTCGAGCATACCTTCGGATGGCCGCTCGGCAAGACCGAGGGCGGCGGGTTTGTGTATCACGCGCAGGACAACCAGGTCTATCTTGGCCTGATCGTCGCGCTGAATTATGCCAATCCACACCTCAATCCTTTCGATGAGTTTCAGCGCTGGAAACAACATCCGGCAGTTCGCGGTACGCTTGAGGGCGGAAAGAGAATTGCTTACGGTGCACGCGCAGTGAACAAGGGCGGGTTGCAATCGCTGCCGAAGCTCGCGTTCCCCGGAGGGTTGCTGGCCGGTTGTGAGGCCGGTTTTCTGAACGGCGCCAAGATCAAGGGTTCGCATACGGCCATGAAGACCGGCATGCTGGCCGCCGAATCGATTTTCGCCGCTGTTTCGTCCGGCGAAGATGCGCCGGCGGTTCTGGACGATTACGAGGGACGCGTGCGTTCGTCATGGGTTCATGATGAACTGTACCGGGCGCGCAATTTCGGACCGGCCATGAAGAAGTTCGGTACGTTGATCGGCGCCGCATTCATCTGGTTTGACCAGAATATTTTTAACGGCCGGTTGCCGTTTACATTGCGTAATCCACAGCCGGATCATGAATGTCTGCAAAAAGCCGGGGATGCCGCCCCGATCGATTACCCGGGTCCCGACGGGGTGATCAGTTTCGACCGGCTGTCTTCGGTGTTCCTGTCGAGCACGAATCACGAAGAAGACCAGGTTTGTCACCTGCAATTGAAGGATCCTGATATACCGATCAGTTTCAATCTGCCCGAATACGACGAACCGGCCCAGCGTTACTGTCCGGCAGGCGTATATGAGGTCATACGCGAAGGGGATGAGCCCCGGTTTCAGATTAATGCCCAGAACTGCGTGCACTGCAAGAGTTGCGATATCAAGGATCCGCAGCAGAATATTAACTGGACGGTGCCCGAGGGCGGTGGCGGCCCGAACTATTCGGGAATGTAATTACAGGCTTAGTGGCGGATCTTTCAGATTGGTGAAAAGTCTCAGGTGGTTCAAGACAAGGCACGCAGTCCCGGAAAGAATTAATAAGCGCCGGGAAAAAGTGGCGAGCGAGCGCAGTGTACACGCGAGTTTGCCGCTTCGCGGCCCCGCATCGCGAGCCGCTTTTTAACGCAGGATTGGGCCACCTGAGGCTTTTCGTGTCAGATAACCTCTAATGCCACAGCGACGGCCTCGCCGCCGCCGATACATAGCGCGGCAATACCGCGGCGGCCGCCACGATTGCGCAGGGCATGGATCAGGGTTGTCATGATCCGTGCGCCGCTGGCACCGAGCGGATGCCCGAGCGCGCATGCGCCGCCATTGACATTGACTTTTGCATGGTCGAGACCGACATCGGTCATGGCGGCCATCGTGACGCAGGCAAACGCCTCGTTGATTTCGTACAGATCGACATTGTCGGGTGACCAGCCGGTCTTTTCGTGCAGTTTTTTAATGGCCGATACCGGCGCCGTCGTGAACCACTCCGGTTCATGTGAATGCCCGGCGTGCCCGGCGATGCGTGCGAGCGGCGTCAGTCCGCGTTGGTCGGCTTCGCTTTGTGACATCAGCAGCAGTGATGCGGCGCCGTCGGCAATCGTCGACGACGTTGCCGCAGTAACCGTGCCTTCTTTTGCAAATGCCGGGCGCAATGTCGGGATTCTTTCGAGGTTGGCTCGAAAGGGCTCTTCATCCGTCTCGACGACGGTCTGTGTTTTGCGCTGCGTGACCGTCACCGGCGCCAGTTCAGCGGCGAAGGCGCCGTTTTCGGAGGCCGCCACTGCGCGCCTGACCGATTCAATCGCGTAGTTATCCTGTGCCTCACGACTGAATTCGTAGCGTTCGGCCGTTTGTTCCGCATACTGACCCATCATGTTGCCGGAGTAGGCGTCCTGTAAGCCGTCAAAAAACATATGGTCGACAACTTCCTGGTGGCCCATGCGATACCCGGAGCGTGCTTTCGGCAGCAGGTACGGCGCATTGCTCATCGACTCCATGCCGCCTGCAAGTACGATTTTTGCCGACCGGGCGAGAATCAGATCGTGTGCCAGCATGGCCGCTTTCATGCCGGAGCCGCAGACCTTGTTGATCGTCATGCAGCCGGTATGGTTTGGCAGGCCGGCCGCCAGGGCCGCCTGACGAGCGGGCGCCTGTCCGATACCGGCAGGCAAAACGCAACCGATGATGGCTTCATCGATATCTGCGGCATCGATTCCGGCGTCCTCGATGCAAGCGGTGGAGGCCGCTGCTGACAGGTTCGGTGCACTGACCGGGCTCAGGACGCCCTGAAAGGCGCCGATCGGCGTTCGGCGGGCGGCGACAATTACGATGGATTTGGCAATAGATTCGGTGTTTTCGTTCATCTGGCTCAATAGTCTGTTTCTGGGACACAGGGAGTACCGACACCCGTAATACCCACGGTGTGATACACAACAGGTCGGCATTATGCTTTGCTATTGGTATTCAGCCAAGCGCACTGCCCGGGTAGTCTGGCGGTATCCTGCCGCCCCTGCAGTTACTGCGACTATTTATTAGCCAGCTGTATTTCTTTTTAGAAAATAATTATTCAGTCTGAGGACGGGCATCCGGCTCATTTAATTCCGCGAGAATGCTGTTGCGACAGGCTTCCATCAGGCCGCGTGTAGAAGCACTGGCCTGGTCCGGGCTGACCGAAGGCCTGATGATAACCTCAAGTTTCGTCCGGGCAGGCAATATCCGATGAGCAGGCAGCATGTCGCGGCTGCCGCGTATGACGACCGGGACGAGTTTCAGGTTCCCGCGTCTTGCGATGGCGAATGCACCATTATGGAACGACCGCAAACCCGCCTCGCTGCGGAACGTGCCTTCGGGAAAAAATGCCAGTGACTGATCGGATGTGGCTGCGCCCATGATGCGCCTCGTATCGATCGCGCTGCGCTGGTGGTCAAATCGGTCGACGAATTCGGAACCAATGCGCCGCAGCAAAAAACCGGCAAACGGTACGCGGGTCATTTCCCGCTTGATGACAAAAGTAAAACGGGGCGGCAATACCGCGGTCAGGATAATGCCGTCGAGATAACTCGCGTGATTCGCGACAACGACACACCTTTCGGCCGGCAGGTGTTCCTGGCCGGTTACCCTCGGTGTGACGCCCGTCACAAAAAAGATCAATGCGGCCGCTTTTCGTACGAGTATTCGCCGATTGCGCTGCCCGGGAGTGATTGTCAGCAGACATATTGTCGGAACTGTGATCGCGACAAACGTCAGTCCGGAAAAAATCCCGTAAATTCGTCCGCCGATCGTGCTTAGACCGGTTGGCATAAGTGAGATTTTGTTAACACTATTTTTATGTAATCCATTGATACTTTTTGTGAAATCTATCACGGCGGCCGGAGACCGGACGGCACATACTGATTACCAGCCTAACCGATTTGATGTCGTTGAGGAGGTCAGCGACGGCATCCGGTCTTGCTGACTTAGGGCATGCGGTGCCGGCCGGAGGGATTATCGGCGTTTGCATGAATAGAGTTCAATCCCGCCGGGCTCGAGCCGAACGATTGGGTATGTATGTGAGTCTATTGGATTGCTGAAGGGACGAATCTGAAGTAATGTCACAAAATTCTGTAAATATCGCAGCCGAAGCCGGCTCCGGAAAATCTGCGCCCGAGGCGATTATCGACAAATTTCTCGATACGATCTGGATGGAGCGTGGCCTGTCGGTCAATACGCTTGGCGCCTATCGTGCCGACCTGATGGTATTGAAGCGCTGGCTCGCGAATCGGGACAAGAGCCTGATTTATGCGACTCGTGCCGACTTGCTGGCTTTTATCGCCTGGCGGGCCAAAGAAGGCGCCAAACCCAGATCTACGGCCCGACAGCTGTCGAGCTTTCGGCGCTTTTATCGTTTCCTGTTACGCGAGAATGTCATCGGTGAAGATCCGACGCTGAAAATCGACATGCCGAAGATTGGCCGGTCGTTGCCACGGTCGCTGACCGAGAACGAGGTGAATGCCTTGCTCGCGGCACCCGATACACACGATCCGCTCGGTCACCGGGATCGTACGATGCTCGAGGTTTTGTATGCGACCGGGCTGCGCGTCACCGAATTGATCAACCTGAAGCAAAGCGAAATTAACCTGAATCAGGGCGTTTTGCGCGTCACCGGCAAGGCTGAGCGCGAGCGACTGATTCCGATCGGTGACGAAGCGCAGGACTGGCTGCGAGAATTTCTGTCCGGCCCGCGAGTCGAGATACTGCTCGAGCGTCAGACTGATTATCTGTTTCCGACCCGCCGTGGTGACCGGATGACCCGCCAGGCCTTCTGGCACATCATCAAGCGCTACACGAAAAAAGCGGAGATACAGGGCAAGCTGTCGCCGCATACGCTGCGCCATGCTTTTGCGACGCATCTACTGAACAACGGGGCTGATTTGCGTGTCGTGCAGATGTTGCTGGGTCACAGCGATCTTTCCACAACGCAGATCTATACGCATGTTGCCCGTGCCCGCATGAAGGAATTGCACTCGCAGCATCATCCACGAGGATAATTCAGGCTCTTCTTACTGCAGGGACGGTACCGTTTCACGGTCCCGTCCCTGTTTATTTGTCGCCGTGCTAATATTTCGGCGCCGCGCCTGCGGGCGCAAAAGGACCCGGCCGATGGAACCCGAGATGCCGTAACGCGGTCCAACCCTTGGTATGTACCTGCTATTGGAACCGAATAATGAAATTGATTCGAACATTGTGCGCTTTGACCTTCTTCGTCTTCCTGTCGTCGGCCTCCGTGGTCGGCGCCGCAGATGTCAGTGATATGGAGTACGAAAAGATCCAGGAGGTATTTCCTGAATTAGCGAGGAACGCAATCTCACCGTCGCCGATTCCCGGGCTCTACCAGATTATGCTGGGCGGACAGATCAGCTATGTTTCGGCCGATGGACGGTATCTGGTGCAGGGTGACGTGTATGACATAGAGGAAGAGCGTAATCTGACGGAAATGCACCGCGAGTCCGCGCGTCAATCGGCGATCGACATGATCGGGGAGAAACGCATGATTGTGTTCAGCCCCGCAGAGGTCAAACATTCGATCACCGTGTTTACCGATATCGATTGCGGCTACTGTCGCAAGCTGCATCGCCAGATCAGCGTATATAACCAACTCGGTATCGAGGTGCGTTACATGTTCTTCCCGCGTAGCGGTCCCGATACCGACAGCTGGTTCAAGGCCGAGAGTGTCTGGTGTGCCGATGACAGAAATACGGCATTAACCCAGGCCAAATCCGGCGCCAGCATCGATTCGGACGACTGTAGCCCGACACCCGTTGCTGAGCATTATCAATTGGGTCGAACGATCGGAATTCGCGGAACACCGGCAATCATCGCGCAGGGCGGTGAATTGATACCCGGTTATGTGGCGCCGAATGAGTTGCTGACGCACCTCGAAGAGTAAAAAATTTAATAAATGGTGTCAGACACCAATTATTAAAATTTTACCGCTCCAGCAATTCAAGCTTATTGGGCTTGTCGCGCCACTCGTCACAATCTTCCGGCGGTGTGCCGGCCTCGGTGATCACGGGCCATTGTTGCGACAACTCTTCGTTCAGCTGCAGGAAAGGCTTCTGATCTTCCGGGACCTCGTCATCCGCCATGATGGCCTCGATCGGGCATTCGGGTTCGCACAGTGTGCAGTCAATGCATTCGTCGGGATCGATGACGAGCATATTAGGCCCTTCGTGGAAACAGTCGACAGGACAGACCTCGACACAATCCATTAATTTGCACTTGATGCAGTTTTCGATCACAACAAAAGTCATTAAATTCTCCGGGTCAGCTTGAGCGATCCCCCTGAAACAGATCGCGGTACTTTAGTGATTTCGGGCTGAAAATCAAATTTTTTAAGCTTATATAGGTATATCGCGTAGCCCGGGACCGTGCTCCGGACGGTTAATCGATGGGCCTGCCCGGTGCTGTGCGAAGGCAGAGTGCTTCGCGGCCTGTTTTACGATTATGTAAAAACTGTTCCAGGGCGATACGGATGCTCGGAAATGCGATGTCATCCCATGGAATATCATCGGGCGAGAAAAGGTCGGCGGCCAGGGTTTCATGGCCGGCGCCGAATTTC
>Ga0255049_10002012_pt1 | contig 10868 bp, 13 predicted proteins | sample JV7_2_3_MG_FD_183615 | JGI IMG/M metagenome (GOLD analysis project Ga0255049, IMG submission 183615) | Seawater microbial communities from Jervis Inlet, British Columbia, Canada - JV7_2_3 | ecosystem: Environmental > Aquatic > Marine > Inlet | place: Canada: British Columbia | collected 2016-10-06
CATTGTCTAAAAGTGCTCGGTCGGCCGCGTATGCTGGCCATATCGACACGCGGCAAGACCGCGTATAGCGAGCATCGTTTCCGGCCTGGCGATACATTGCTGCTCGGCCCTGAAACACGAGGCTTGCCCGGAGATATTCTGCAGTCCATGGATCCCGCCCACGTGCTGAGGATTCCAATGCTGGCACAGAGCCGCAGCCTGAACCTGTCGAACGCCGCGGCGGTCGTGCTTTACGAGGCATGGCGCCAGCAGGGTTTTACGACGGGCCGATAAAGCCCTCAGGGACACAGATGTGATTCGGTTTCCGGTTTCAGCGCCCGGTTCATGAGCTTGTCGACGACATCGGTCGGTGCGGCGCCTTCGTACAGGATCCGGTAGACCTGTTCGCAAATTGGCATGTCGACGCCCGCGCGCGTCGCAACCGTATGCACGGCCTGGGCCGCATAGACGCCTTCGACGACCTGGCCGATTTCTTTTGCCACCTCTTCCGCGCCGCGACCGCCGGCCAGCGCAAGGCCCATGCGTCGATTGCGTGACTGATCGTCGGTACAGGTCAGGACCAGGTCACCCATGCCGGACAGGCCCATGAAGGTTTCGGCTTTTGCACCGAGCGCGACGCCGAGACGGGTCATTTCGTTCAGCCCCCGGCTGATCAGTGCAATGCGGGTGTTCGCGCCGTAACCGAAACCGTCCGACATGCCGGCGGCAATGGCGAGGACATTCTTGACGGCTCCACCGACCTCGACGCCGATGATGTCGTCGGACGTATAAGCGCGAAACTGCGCATTGGAAATTCGCGTGGCCAGTTCGACGGCAAACTCCGGTTCGGGCGACGCCACGGTAATGGCGGTCGGCAGTCCGGCGCCGACCTCGGTGGCGAATGTCGGGCCCGACAGAACTGCAAGTGAATACCCTTTCCCCAGTACATCTAATGCCACCTGGTGTGGCAGTTCGCCCGTGCCCTGCTCGAAACCTTTCGTCGCCCACGCAATGCGCTTGGATGGATCGAGATACGGCTGAACCTGTTCGAGTACCAGCCTGAACGCATGGCTCGGTACGCAAATCAGGATATCGGTATTCGTGCTGATGACATGGTGCAGATCGCCGTCGATCTTCAGCTCATCCGGGAACCGGCTGCCGGGCAGATAGCGGGCGTTGCAGCGCTCTTGCGCCATCCTGTCGGGTTCATCCTCGGCGCGTCCCCAGAGCACCGTCGGTTGACCGGCGCGGGCAAACTGAATCGCGAGCGCTGTACCCCATGAACCGGCGCCGATGACCGCCAGTGAAGTTGTCGGCGCCGTTGTCACGTATTCTGCCGCCGTCAGGCCTGCTGAGCCTGTTTCTGTTGTGCCTGCGCGAACAGCGCATCGAAATTGATGGGCTGCAACAGCATTGCCGGAAATCCGCCCTTGCCGATGATGGAGGATATCGTTTCACGCATATAGGGAAACAGCGTGGCAGGACAGTATGTGCCTAACAGCGTCTTGCGTTCTTCATCGAGATAGCTCTTGATCAGGAAGATGCCCGCCTGGTCGATTTCAACCATGAACAGCGTGCGATCATTCTGGGTGGCATGGATGCTGGCGTGCAGGACGACTTCAACATTGTCTTCGGACAGGTCCGAATGGCTGTTCTTCAGGTTCAGCTGGATTTGCGGCTCGTTCTGATCTGCATCGCCGTCGATGAAGACAGCGGGCGCATTGGGCGCCTCGAACGATAGATCCTTGACATAAATTTTCTGCAGGGAGAACTGGCCGGTTGCCGATGCTGAGCCGTTACCGTTCGTTTCTTTCGTTGTTTCGTTCATATCCGGTTCCGATGCCTTGAAAGCAATAATACCGTTACTGTTTAATTTCTGCCCAACAATGCATCGAGTTTATCGTGTCGATCCAGTTCGGCCATATCTTCATAACCGCCGATATGTTGATCATTGATAAATATCTGCGGCACGGTGTTTTGTCCGCAACGGTTGACCATTTCACGTCGTTTGGCGGCATTCATTGTGACATTGATCTCGGTGAAGTCGATGCTTTTTTTTCGCAGTAATTTTTTTGCAGCGATGCAATATCCGCATAGTGCCTGCGTGTACATGACGATTTGCGTCGTAGCGGTTTTGTTGTTCGTATGCGCGCTCAATTTGATGTGACGATCGGCAGGTTTTCATTGCGCCATGCCGCAAGACCACCCTTCAGGTTGAAGGCTTTTTCCTGGCCGCTTCTTCGCAACGTGGCGACGGTCTGACCGCTGCGTGTCCCGGTGTCGCAAATGACAATAACTGTCTTTGCCTTGAATTTCTTGTCGAAATGATCGGCCAGTTCGGCGGCCGGTATATTGACCGCATCGACGATGTGTCCGGTGTCGAAATGCTGCTGATCACGAATGTCGACGACGCGCGCACCCTGGTTAATGAGTCGTACGGCCTGTGCTGACGACAGTGCAGTGAATCCGCTGGCCTTCAGGCGTAATTCATAGAAGATGACGGCGAGCGCCATTGCGATCGTCCCGGAGGCTAGCCAGGGATGATTGGTGGCGAATTCAAATATGTTTCCCATCTGCTGTTGAGTCTATCTGCTGGTTGTTGACGGAGTGCCCGTTCGGCGGCGCATTATAACCTCAGGTTGACGTCAGGAGCGGCATCCTGCCGCGATTCTATTCATGCAGTAATCCGTGTCGTCCGGATTGCGGCAATCTCCGAATCCTGCGGATGCTCCGAAAAAATTCCGCCCATGGCCTTCCAGTCGGCTGGCTGCCGCTCCTGCGGTTACAGGCAACTCATGGCGTTCGCCTCGCATCGGCCGATGCCCTACACTCGCTGGCCCATGAGATCGCTCATGCCATTTTCCATACGAGGGCCGATACAAGGGCCAATAAGAGGGCCGATACGATGGCGGCTTGCCGGCCTCTCGGCCTTATTGCTCGTTGCGTCCGTTGCGGCGCCGGCCGACGATGCCGCCCTGGCCGAACTGGATCTGGCCGATCTGCGCATACGGCTGCAGCAGGTCGAGCAGGCCCTCGATCGGCAGTCGCAGCAACGTAATCAGGCGCAACGGGATCTCAGTAAGGCGGAAAAGTCTGAATCCGGGGTTCGGCGCAGGCTCGCTACAATCGACGCCGAGCTCGGTGCAACACAGGAACGGCTCAGCGTATTACAGCGTCGTGCGGACGAAGGCCGGGCTGAATTGTCGCTGCATGTAGCCAGCCTGGAACAGGAACTGCGCCGTGCCTATATCCTCGGCCGTGACGACTGGTTGCGGGCCGTGCTCAGCCAGCAGGACCCGGTCGAGGTCGGTCGTCAGCTCGTGTATTCGAGTTATTTTGCCCGCGAACGCAACGAACTGGCCGAGACAGTACGAGCCGATCTCGAAACGCTCGATATGACTTTGTCCTCGCTGGATGAGGAAAAAAGACGGCTGGACGACATCCGGACCCGTGAACGAGAGCGATTGGCGGAACTGCAGGTTCTGCGTGAGAATCGTTCGGCGGCACTCGTTGAGATCAACCGGGGGATTGCATCCGATAGTGAGAAACTCGAGCAATTACGCACCGAGATGGCGCAATTGCAATCGCTCGTCGATGAGCTGACGCGTGTTTTGACGGAGTTGCCGATCGGAGATGCGGAACCATTCGCCGGGACACGCGGGCGCCTGGCGTGGCCGACCGATGGACGAGTCATCAGGAGGTTCGGACAATCACGTGCCGACGGACGACTGCGGTGGGACGGTGTATTGCTCGCGGCCGGTGCCGGCGAGGACGTGCGTGCCGTGCATCATGGTCGGGTTGTTTATGCTGATTGGTTGCAGGGCATGGGCCTGCTCGTGATTATCGAGCACGGTAACGGGTATCTGAGTCTGTACGGACACAATCAGGATATCGTCGCGGAGACGGGCGAATGGGTCACGCCCGATAATGTGATCGCTCATGTCGGTGACAGCGGCGGTCAGGCGGTCCCGGGCCTGTATTTTGAGATTCGCAAGGACGGCAAGCCGGTTGATCCGGGCGGCTGGATTGCAAAGTAAGGCATTGTTTTTTTTGATGTAAACAGACTTGTTCTGTCGGCTGCATCAGCTGTTCCGCTGATGCAGCCGGCCCTGCCTCTGTGCTATCGTCAGCCAGTGCATCGGCACATGGGTGGAACCTGAATGTCTTTTCGAACCAGAAGCACGTTGATCCTGCTGCTCGGGGTCGTACTGGGTATCACGCTATCGCTTGGCAGTGGCGTATTCGCAGAACGTGATGCAACACAAAATAATCTTCCATGGGAGGATGCACGGCTGCTTGCAGAGGTTCTCGAGCGGGTCAAGCAGGAATACGTCGAGCCGGTCGAAGACAGCGCACTGATCGAAAGCGCCGTGCGCGGCATGGTCACCAATCTCGACCCGCACTCGCAGTTCCTCGATTCGAAGGAATACGAAGAAATTCGTATCAGCACCACCGGTAAATATTCGGGTGTCGGTCTGGAAATAAACATGGCTGACAATAAGGTCACGATTGTTACACCGATTGATGACACTCCTGCCGCCAGGGCCGGTCTAAGGACGGGTGACCAGATTGTCAGCATCGACGGTATCGAAGTTGACGAGCATAACGTCAACGATGCGATTGGTCGCATGCGTGGCAAGCCCGGGACGCAGGTCTTGATTACCGTCGCACGTGAGGACGAGCCGGAGCCGATCGATTTCAATCTCGTCCGCAGTCACGTCAAGGTTAAAAGCGTTTGGTCCGAGATGCTCGAGCCCAATTTCGGTTATGTGCGAATTACGCATTTCAGTGAGACGACGAATAAGGATTTGCGCAACGCAATAGGAGAACTGAAAAGCAGTACGGATGACTTGCAGGGTGTTCTGCTCGATCTCAGGAACAATCCTGGTGGCGTACTCGAGGCGGCCGTCGACGTCTCCGATGTGTTTCTCGATGGCGGGCTGATTGTGTCGGCCAACGGGCGCGGTCAAGATGCAACTTTCCGGCACGAGGCGCACCCCAGGGATTTACTGGACGGCATCATTATCGTCGTCATGGTCAATGGCGGTTCCGCATCGGCGTCCGAAATCGTGGCCGGTGCGTTACAGGATAATAATCGCGCGACGATCGTGGGCACCCAGACGTTCGGCAAGGGGTCGGTGCAGACTGTTATGCCGTTGTCGAACGGTCGGGCGATCAAGCTGACGACGTCCCGGTATTTCACACCGTCTGGAGAATCTATTCACGGGTCCGGAATCACACCCGACATTATGCTTAAGGACGCATCGCAGGAGGACCTGCTGGCGGGCGTTGTCGAACACAGGACCGAGGCCGGATCCGCGTTGTTGCAAAAGGACAGACAATTGCGCCAGGCATTGCATGTCCTGATGGGCGGACGCATTCTGCAAAGCAAGGCCGAGTAATTTGGAGCCGGGCACAGGCCATGTTAAGCGGATCTGATCTGAGCCGAATCACGATAGCCGTTTTTCTCGCATTCAGCGTTTCGCTTGCATCGGCAGAGCCCGTTCCTCCCGTTCCCATAATTTTGGCGGACGAGAGTTCGCCCCGTATCGCATTGATCATCGATGATCTCGGCAACTGGCGTAGCGCCGGGGTGCGCACCGCATTATTACCCGGCCCGGTCGCCTGCGCAGTTTTACCGCACACGCCTTTTGCGGCGCTGATTGCCGAGCGCGCTTATATCGCCGGTAAGGAAGTCATGTTGCATCTGCCGATGGCACCGATTCAGCACAGAGATAACGCCGCCGGCACGATTTATGTGGATACGACACGGTCGCAACTGGCCCGCATTTTTGCCCTCGATATCGAATCGATACCCCATGTTGTCGGTGTCAATAATCATATGGGCAGCCTGGTGACGCAGCATCCCGGTCACATGGCCTGGCTCATGACGGAAATGCGTGAGCGTGGCGGGCTGTTTTTCGTCGACAGCGTGACGAGCGAAGCGAGCATCGCACTGAAAATTGCGACCGAAACTGGCATACCGGCAACCCGCCGCGATGTTTTTCTCGATAACGTACCGACCGAAGCTGCGATCGCCCAGGAGTTTAATAAACTCAAGCAGTTGGCCAGACGCAACGGGATAGCGGTCGGCATCGGTCATCCTTATCCTGCGACGCTGACCTACCTGGAGCGAGCCTTGCCCGAACTGGCAAATGAAGGCATCGAGCTGATATCGATAACCGATTCAATCCGCTATCGTGTTTCATCGGTGAATGGGAGCGTTGCACAAAATTGAATTACCTGAGCCAGCTTTTGATCGTCGGTGCCGGCGGGTTTATCGGTTCGGCGATGCGATTTGTCGTCAGTAGCTCGGTGCAGAGGATGATCGCTCCGAGCCTGATGCCGTACGGCACCCTTGTAGTCAATGTGTTCGGTTGCCTGGCGATTGGATTGCTGGGCGGGCTGGCCGAGTCACGCTACGTGCTCGAACCCGGCCAAAGACTTTTTTTGATGGCGGGAATTCTCGGGGGGCTTACGACGTTCTCGGCATTTGCGTTCGAATCGCTTGCACTGGTGCAGGACGGGGCATTGATGAAGGCAACCTTTAACGTCGTTGCACAGCTGGTGCTCGGTTTCGGCGCGGCGATCGCAGGTTACGCCATGACCCGTGCCCTGTAGCCGACCAGGAACCAGGCGGAAAAGGCTAGCCGAGCGCCGCGCGAATTTTCGCGGCATGCGCTTCGAGAACTGTCGCATCGGCCATTCTTTGTGCATGTGGCTGCGACGGCGCATTCGAATAGCACGGCACGATATGCATGTGCACATGGAGTACCGTTTGGCCGGCGGCCTCGCCGTTCAGTTGCATCAAGCGGATGCCGTCGGGTGAGAACGCAGTGCGTACGGCAGCGGCGACGGTCCTGACCGCGGCGATCAGGTGTCCGGCCGACTCATCATTGAGTTCGAACAGAGTTTCAGCCGGCTGTTTCGGTAGCACCAGCGTATGTCCGTCGCTTTGCGGCATGACGTCGAGAAATGCGAGGCAGTGCCCGGTCTCGTAGACCGTAAAGGCGGGCATTTCGCCGCGCAGGATCTTCGCGAAAATGTTGTCGTTATCGTACGGCATGTTCTTTACCTCGTACCTGTGATCGGCGCCCTGTTAGGATAGGGCGCACCCGTTTCAGGTGCAATAAATACAGGAGAGGCAGGGTGAGCGAAGAACGAGTACGGCCCGATGCAAATCACTGTTTCGTCTGCGGTCCGGATAACCCGGACGGTCTCAGGATCGAATACAGGATGGACGGAGATCTGTGCCGGGCATCATTTACGCCGGGCGAAGCGTACGTCGGTTATGACGAGATGACGCACGGCGGAATTATTTTCAGCGCACTCGATGACGTCATGGCGAACTGGTTGTTCCTGCAGGGCGCGCGGGCGCATACGGCCAAATGCGAAATTCGCTATCGGCAACCGGTGCCGGTCGGTACTCGAATCGAACTGACGGGACGACTCATCAGGCGCAAGGGCCCGGTCGCCGTGTTGACCGGAGAAGCCTGCCGGGCAACGGATGGTCAGGTTGTTGCCGACGCTCAGGCTAGCTTCATGATTGTCGATCCGGGGTAAGAAATGGTGTCAGACACCACAACTCCCTACCATTAAAAGTAATATAGCCGTTTGATGTAAGAAATTGGTGTCTGACACCATTTCTTACCCCACCGATTCATAACAGGCAAAGTCATAGATTCCGGTGCCTTCACGCAGCGGCGCGATCTCATTGACGTATTTTTCGTCGGTGACGAAGCCCTTCAGCGTAGCCATATCGGGGAATTCGCTGATGATGACGGCCTTGCCCTTGAGCAAATCGCCCTTAAGCACTTCCGCTGCCGGTCCGCGTACGATGTATTTGCCGCCGTGTTCGTGCAGAAGCTTCGCCGAGTCAGCCGAGTATTTTTTGAAGTTCTCGTTCGGGTCTGTCACCTGACAGACGGCAACCAGATATGCGGGCATTGTTGTTCTCCTTCCGGTTGGAATTTGGTGGTTCATTCTAGCCTGAATTACAGACAAGATTGATTCTTTTGGTTTTCAGAGGAATTAGCAGTCGAGAGCCGCCGGTTATCCGACGTTGCTCAGGCCGAAGCTCGCCCCGTCGGATAACCGGCGGCTCTCGACTGCGGAAAGATCGTATACATTTTTGTACAGATCTATTTCACATCCCCCATCAATTTGCGGATCGGGCGGACAAAAACGGCGAGTAGCAGGCCGCTGCCGGCCGTCGTCAGAACGATTTGTGTGTAGAGGGCCGGCATCGTGTCGATCGCATCCGCGCTGAATTCGCCGGCCAGGATACCGGCGACGATCAGGCCGAGGGCCGAGCTGACGAACCAGATGCCCATCATCTGCCCGCAGTATCGTTTCGGTGCGAGTTTCGTCATCGCGCTCAGGCCGACGGGGCTTAATGCGAGCTCGCCCATCGTGTGCAGCAGGAACGTAAAGATCAGCCAGGTCGGCAGTACCTTGTTTCCGGCGACGACGAGCTGTGCCGCGAAAATCATGATCGCAAAACCGGCGCCGAGTAATACCAGTCCGATCGCAAACTTGGCCGGTGTCGACGGATCGAGCTGCCGTTTCGCCAGGCCGATCCAGAGCGCTGAGTACACCGGCGCGAGGAGGATGATGAAAGTCGGGTTCAGTGTCTGGAACCAGCCGGCCGGGATTTCGAAGTTGCCGATGATCCGGTCGGTATAGCGTTCGGCGAACAGGTTCAGCGAGGAACCGGCCTGCTCGAAGCCGGCCCAGAACATCGCCGAGGCGAGAAACAACACCATGATGACGACTACCCGTTTTTTTTCATCGCTGTTCAGGTTACCGAACGCAAACAGCGCGATGAAATACAGTCCGGCGACTGCGGCGATAAATACCGTTGCCTGTTCTGCGAGTGTTTGTGGGTTGACCGACATGGACCCGGTCATCAACAGCACCATGACGATGACCAGACCAATTAACGCCGTGATGATCAGGCGCCAGCCATTGCGTATCTTGCGCCGGTCCTCGTGTTTGTCACGGTTCAGGTGCGGTAAGAGGCCCGCCGTTCCCAGCTTGTCTGCGCTCATGCGAAACTGGATCAGGCCCAGCAGCATGCCGACTCCGGCGGCAGCAAAACCCCAGTGCCAGCCGAAATGCTCGCTTTCACCCAGCGTGCTGCAGACCAGGGGGCCGAGTGCGCCACCGACGTTGATGCCCATATAGAAAATGGTAAAACCGGCATCCCGGCGCGGATCTCCGGGTGGATACAGCTCCCCGACCACGGCGCTGATGTTCGGCTTCAACAGGCCGGTGCCGACGATGACAAACACGAGGCCGATAAAAAATGTATAGAGCGAGGGTATGGCGAGGATAAAATGCCCGCACATGATGATGATGCCGCCGAACCAGATCGTTTTCTGCGCACCGAGCAACCTGTCGGCAATCCAGCCGCCCGGCAGCGTCATGAAATAGACGCTCGCCGTATACAGGCCATAGATAGCGGTTGCATTGGCGTCGTTGAAACCGAGGCCGCCGTCTTCGATCGCATCGACCATGAACAGCACGAGCAGCGCGCGCATGCCGTAATAACTCATGCGTTCCCACATTTCAGTGAAGAACAATGTGCGCAGTCCGGCCGGATGGCCCGACGGTGGAGCAGTGTCTGCTTCGGTCAGGGCTTCATCCGTCATGTGAGGCCGGATGCCTCGTGTTGGATCTCCGTGATCATGCCGGCTTGTCGCTGGCGACGTCTTGTTCGTTCTTGTTGCGCAGCATCAGCCGCGACATCAGTATGCCGGCCTCGAACAACAGGTAGATCGGGACCGCGAGCAGTGTTTGTGAAATAACGTCCGGCGGCGTCAGGAACATGCCGGCCACGAAGGCGCCGAGAAATACGTATGGACGCTTTTTCCCGAGGCTCTCCGGACTGGTCATTCCCGTCGCAACCAGCATGACGGTGGCGATCGGGACTTCGAAAGCGATCCCGAATGCAAAGAAAATGGTCAGGATGAAATCCAGGTAGCTGCTGATGTCCGTCATCATCTGCACGCCTTCGGGCGTGACCGAGTTGAAAAAGGCAAACATCAGCGGAAACACGACGAAATAGGCGAACGCGATGCCGCAGTAAAACAAAACAATACTCGATACAACGAGCGGGACCGCAAAGCTTTTTTCCTTGCGATACAGGCCCGGCGCGACGAACGCCCAGATCTGGTAGATCACGACCGGCATGGCGAAGAACAGGGCGACAAACAGTGTGGTTTTGAATGGGGTCAGGAATGGTGAGGCAACCTGGGTCGCGATCATCGACGAACCCTCGGGCAGCTGTTCGATCAGCGGATCGGCCACCGCTGAAAAAATCTCTTGAGCAAAGGGTACGAGGCAGATAAATATGACGAGCACCGACACGCTCGCCCTGACCAGCCGCTGGCGCAGTTCGATCAGGTGCGATATCAGCGAGGCTTCTTCGAGCTGATCTTCCTCTTCCGCAGAAGAAGGCTCCTGGCTGCCATTTGGGTCGGTCATCAGTCAACGGACTCGTTGAGGGGTTCAGTTGGCCTTATCGGCCTTGGTGTCGTCGGCTGCGGGTGAATGAGCGTGCGCTTCTTCCTTCGTCGTCGGCTCATCTGTCGGCCCTTCTTCTGTAGACGAGTCATCCGCGGATGAGGACGGATCGAGGTCATCGACACCCGGGCGGTTGTATTGAGTGTCAGAGTGGCTGGCGGAGGCCGACGGGAACGGATCCTTTATATCGATATCGTTCGGAATATTGATGTCGTTGAGTTCACTGCGACTCTGCACGGACAGTTGTCGTGCCATGCGACGTGCCTGGCCTGCCCAGTTGCCGACCTGCATAGCCACCTTCGGCAGGCGTTCCGGTCCAAGGATAATCAGGCCGAGGCCGAACAGGATGATCAGTTCCCAGA
>Ga0255049_10002014_pt1 | contig 10862 bp, 5 predicted proteins | sample JV7_2_3_MG_FD_183615 | JGI IMG/M metagenome (GOLD analysis project Ga0255049, IMG submission 183615) | Seawater microbial communities from Jervis Inlet, British Columbia, Canada - JV7_2_3 | ecosystem: Environmental > Aquatic > Marine > Inlet | place: Canada: British Columbia | collected 2016-10-06
GAGTACCACCTAATGTTATTTAGTCAACTCGGCCTGTCGGCCGAATTGCTGCGTGCGGTTGAAAAACAGGGTTACCAGCAGGCGACCCCCATTCAGCGCGAAGCAATACCCCATATTCTTGAAGGCCGTGACATTCTGGCCAGTGCCCAAACGGGCACCGGCAAGACTGCGGGCTTCACGCTGCCGTTGCTACAGCGACTGCAGTCTTCCAGCCCCGGCAAGCGCCACGTGCGTGCACTGATATTGGTGCCGACGCGTGAGCTCGCCGCCCAGGTCAGTGAAAGCGTTAGAAACTACGGCTCAAATCTGCCGCTCAGATCGATGCAGATATTCGGCGGTGTCAGTATTCGTCCGCAGATATCGAAGCTTCGACAGGGCGTCGACATCGTTGTCGCAACTCCTGGCCGATTGCTTGATCACGTGCAACAGAGGACGATCGATCTTTCAGCAATTGAGATACTCGTTCTGGATGAGGCAGATCGTATGCTCGACATGGGCTTCATCCGCGACATCCGCAAAATAATCAAACTGATACCAGCAGAGCGGCAGAACCTGCTGTTCTCGGCAACATTTTCCAGCGAAATCCGCAGCCTTGCGGCCAACCTTCTTAATAACCCGGCCGAGGTTCAGGTTGCGCCACGAAATACGACGGCGGATCGGGTCAGTCAGCTCGTGCACCCGGTGGACAAGCGTCGCAAGCGCGAGCTCCTGTCGCACCGCATCGGCACAGAGAACTGGCGCCAGGTGCTCGTATTCACGCGCACCAAACATGGTGCGAACCGCCTGGCCGAACAGCTGCGCGACGATGGCATACACTCGGCCGCAATTCACGGCAACAAATCACAAGGCGCACGTACCAAAGCGCTTGCGGACTTCAAGGCCAACAAAGTCAGGGTACTGGTTGCCACCGATATTGCCGCGCGCGGTCTGGATATCGACAAGCTTCCGCATGTCGTAAATTACGAACTGCCGCATGTAGCGGAAGACTACGTACACCGTATTGGACGCACGGCGCGTGCCGGTCTGGATGGCCATGCTGTCTCTCTTGTCTGCGTCGACGAAAAGAAGCTGCTACTTGAAATAGAGCGGTTGTTGAAGCGCAACATCAGGAAAGAAATTATTCCCGGTTTTGAGCCCGACCCACGCATCCGCGCGGAGCCCATCAACAAGGGACGTAATCAAGGTTCAAAACGGCGCACAAGAAAAAAGCCCCTGCGACACAAATCGCAGGGGCAACTATGTAGAGCCTAGGTCGAGCCTAGAGTTCGAACATTACCTTCGCGAAGAAGGAATCGGAATTCCAGCGATCGGCGAATTGCCGGTCATACTCGAATCTCATGACCCAGTTCTGGCGCGCCAGGATGTCGATACCGAGTGCGAAACTCGTGTAGTTGTCATCGACGCCAAGGACTTGCGTGAAGTCCGGAACACTCTCGGGTGCACCAGCAAGCCTGGCTGATATCTCACTTCTAGTGCCACTATGAATGTGCGTGGCAGTGGCGCGAATGAATGGGCGATACAACGTCTGAGTGTCGGCCGTAAATTCGCCACCGAGCTTAAGGTCGAGACGGGAAGTCACAAACGCATCGTCGGTGCTTTTGACAATCAGCGCGGCCGGGCCAGCTCCAACTTCGTCGAAGCGATCGCCAGTGACGTCGGTCCAGCCGATATCCAGACCAGGCCGCAGATACCAGGTATCGCGTTCGATGCTGTAGCCATAACCTACATGCGCGGAGACGAATCGTATGTCGCGGTCCGCCATTGTGAATGCGCCGTCACTGGAGACTTCGGTGTAGCGCCGTGTGTCGAAGTTGCCGCGCCCCATCGTCACCGACAGATCGATAGCATTCTGACCGTAACGTCCTTTGAGGATGCCGCCGAGCTGCTGTTGTGAGCCGCTGCGGTCGGCAAGCTGCGGAATCTTGTAGTCAGATTTCTCGAAACCGAATGCCACGCCGCCGTGCCAGTGCGCAGACAATGCTTTTTGCAGACCCATATTGGCGATGGAGGCGTAGTCGGTTGCACCTGGCAGCCCGTGCCGGCCTTCAAACTCGAAGTCCCTGTCGGCAACCCGTAGCCATGTGCAATCACCTTCGCGTGAGAAGCGCAGGTCGCCGTCCCTGACAGCGCAGCTGTGCATGGATTGTTCGAAGTCGAGGCTCGAGAACAGGCGGCTGAGTTGGTTCGCCGTGTAAATGTGCGGGCTTAGTAGATCATAAGCCGCTCCAAGTGAGGCGATATCCGGTTGCGCGACGATGGATGCCGTCAATGGCTGCATCATCTCAGTGCTTCCTGCCAACTGAATATCGTTGAAGTGCTCTCCCAACGCGCCCTGGTTGCGTGACAGACCCGATGGCGCGAAATCTACGTCATAGAACAGCGAGTAATCCGTGTCACTGGATGCCATTAATGAAAACCCGACCACGGCCGAAATCGGCGCATCGAGAGACAGCCCGAATTCGCTGATGCCGCCGTCGCTCGATATCAGGACTGCTTGCCACTGACCCGGCATGATGCTGCCCGTATCGAGCAGGACCAGCCCGAGTGTGCCGCTGAGATCGGAGCTGCCGCTGACATTAAGCCGGTCCCAGGAGTCCAGACCGAAGTCGAACTGTAAGTCGAACCACGAGATGCCGGTTTCTGATTGCGTGAAGTCACCAAAAACATTTGTTGTGTAAACATTCATGACGCCGCCCGGTGCGAAGTCACCTTCGTTCAGCAACAGATTGTCTAAACCGAGATCGAAGTACATGCCGGCGTTGATCAGTCCGTAGTTAACGGCATAGTTGTCGCCGCTACCCAGGTGGACCGAGCCGATGATCGTGCCGTGGTTTTCGATAAACTCGTCGCCGCCCGTGGCGAGAATCGCGCGTCCGTCGATGCCGCTAACCGAAGTGATCAGTCCGCTATTGACAAGCGAGTTAGCGTCACCAGCAGCGATAAACACGCCGGAGCCCATTCCGGATCCGCCCATGACAACGCCATCATTAATCGTCACTGCGATGTTGCCGTTGCCGCCGAGTCCACCGCTCTGCGCGAAAATGCCGTAGGCGTGGTCGCCGAAGGTGTATATATCGCCATCCAGCGTAACGTTGACACTGCCGGCGGCTCCCACACCTGCTGCACTTTGCGCGAACAGACCATGGGCGCCGTCACCCAGTGTCTGGATGTTACCGACATGGTTCAGAGTAACCGTAGCGGCTGTGCCAGCGCCGCCAACGCTGCCGGCGAAGCTGAGGCCGGCGTCTGTGTCGATCAGCGTATTGAACACTGTATTGACGATTTCACTATCGGTTATGCCGTGCGGATTGTAAAAACCAGCCAGTCCGCCGCCACCGGCGACACTCTGTGCGACAACAGCCATCGCAAAATCGCCCTCGGTCCAGATGTTGCCGTTGCTGTTTAACAGGACATTGCCGCCGTCACCGCCAGCGCCGCCACTGCCTTGCAGCGTCATCTCGATCGTCGTCAGGCCCGAGATATCATCGAGGATCGGGATGTCGACGGGCAGGTCGGTATTCGAGAACTCGAACGTCATTGCACTGCCGCCGGAGCCGCCGCCACCACCGACACTCTGTGCGACGATGCCGTGCGCAAGGGCTCCCGTGGTTGCGATGTCGCCGTCATTGCTGACTGATACCTGGCCACCGTGTCCGCCCGACCCGCCGTTGCCGCCGAAGACGAGCGTCGTTTCAAGGCTTGTCAGGTCGAGTAGTGGGATGAAGTCCATCGGATCGGCACTGAGATCAACAGAGATGACCCGGGCATCACCGCCGGTACCGCCGCTGCCACCAACGCTTTGCGCCATGACGCCTGTTGCGAAGTGACCTTCAGTAAAGATGGTGCCGGTATTCGTGACGTCGACATTGCCGCCAATCGCCCCGATGCCGCCATTGCCACCGATCGCCAGATCAAATGCCATGCTCGGAGAAGGGATGAAGTCTGCCGGGGCTGTTGGCGGTGGTGTGAGCGTAAGACTGACAGTCGTCGCGTCGCCGCCGAGGCCGCCGCCACCGCCGATGCTTTGTGCAAAGACGCCGTTGGAGAAGTCGCCCAGTGTATGAATCAGGCCGCCGTTATTGACTGTTACAACGTCGCCGACACCGCCTTTGCCGCCCGATCCGCCAACCGCTACCGTACCAGTGAAGAGAGCATCGACCGCGACCTGGATATTGGTCGCATTTCCGCCCCGTCCGCCGCTGCCGCCGACGCTTTGTGCGAAAACGCCATTCGACAGGAAACCGGTGGTCGTGATCGTGCCGAGATTATCGACGTCAACCGTGCCGCCCGTGCCGCCACCGCCACCCTGGCCGCCAACAGCAACGTTGACGCTGATGGCCGGTATCTCGACGTCTTTGATCTCGACGGGGAAGACCAGCGATGCGGTTGTGGCGCTACCGCCAGTACCGCCGCCACCACCAATGCTCTGCGCGAACACGCCATCACTGTTGATGCCGCGGGTGACAATACTGCCGCTGCTTTCGTTCGTGACTGCGACGTTGCTGCCGTCGCCGCCGTCGCCGGCAGATCCGCCTACGCCAACTGCCACTGCTAACGGGCCAGCCAGTGAAATGCTTGTTGCGTTGCCGCCGTTGCCGCCACCGCCACCGATGCTTTGCGCGAAAATACCGCTCGAGTTGTTGCCGAGTGTGTCAATCAGGCCAGCGTTAGAAATATCAACGAGACCGCCATCGTTGCCTTCGCCACCTGCGCCTCCGACCGAAGTCGAGACGGCCATAAGGCCAACGCTGCCAGACAGCGCGGAGCCGCCGTTACCGCCGCCACCGCCGATGCTTTGCGCGAAAATACCGGCAGCGTTTTCACCGCCTGTTGTGATCGTATTGGAGTTCGCAACGTCGACCGTTCCGCCTGTTCCACCAGTGCCGCCCTGGCCGCCGAGGCCTATGCTGGCCGACGCTGCACCAACCGCCAGGCTACCAGCGAAACCGCCGTTACCGCCGCCTCCGCCAAGGCTCTGCGCGAAGATACCAGCGGAAAGATCGTTGCTTGTTGTAATTGTCCCTGCATTGTCGACGTCTACAGTCTTGCCATCGCCGGCCACTCCGCCTTTGCCGCCGATGCTGACAGCCACGCTGATAACACCGCCGCCAGAACCGGAGAGTGCAAAACCGCCGTTGCCGCCACCGCCACCGATACTCTGGGCGGAGATTCCATAGGAGTTGACGCCGCTGGTGTCGATATTCGTTGAATCTGAAGTAGTGACACTGACAATATCGCCAGCGTTGCCGCCACCACCGCCATTGCCGCCAAGGGCGACCGAAACGCTGTAGGCCGATCCTGTCGGCAGAGCACCGGTCAGAGCCAATCCTCCGTTGCCGCCGCCACCACCGATCGTTTGAGCGTGAATGCCATGGGCCTCATCACCGCTGGTATCGATATCGCTGCCCGCCGCGGTGACATGTACCTCATGTCCCTCGCCGCCGAGGCCGCCGTTACCGCCGACGGCGACGCTGATAACGTCGGAAAAGGCAACCGCATCGCCGCCATTGCCGCCGCCGCCACCAATCGACTGAGCGAATATCGCCGTGGAACGGTCTCCACTGGTCCGAACGGTGCCTGAGTCAAAGACAGAAACAACGTCGGAATTACCGCCTGATCCGCCTCTGCCGCCGACGGTAAACAAGCCACCGGCACCGCCGCCGTCGCCGCCACCGCCGCCGATCGATTGCGCGAGGATGCCGTAGGAATCGGAACTCTGTGTTGTGATAGTGCCGCTGTTATTGATATCCACCATCGCGCCGTCGGATTCGCCGCCGCCATTGCCACCTTCTGCGTAGATTCCACCAGTACTACTGCCAGAGCCCGCGCCTGCCCCGACACTTTGTGCGAGGATTCCGTGGGAGTTCCAGCCGGCGGTCAGTATCGAGCCATCGTTATAGACAGTGACATTACCCGCGTCACCGCCATTGCCGCCTGAGTCGCCGAATGCCAGAGCGCCATAAGAGTAGCCGGCCGCTCCGCCATCGCCACCGTGACTCCGGGCGAACACGCCGTGGCTGCGGGGGCCGTAGGTCGTGATATCGGAGTCTGGTCCGAGCATGACAAAAACATCATTGCCGGCACCGCCATCGCCGCCAGCCCCGGCATCAGCGATCAGGCCGATGAACCCGCCGCCTTTGCCGCCGTTTCCTCCGCGGCTGATCGCCACGATGCCGTGCTGTCCTTCGGCACTGCCGTTCACGGTAATTGCCGCATTGTTGTTGACCGCGACCGAGCCGGCGCTGCCGCCATTACTCCCGTCACTGCAATGCGTATAGATAAGAAGAATAGTCCAGCAGCCGCCATCGCCGCCCGGGCCACCCAAAGATGTCACGGCAATGCCGTCGGCATTTGTCGTGTTAAATGGTGCCTCGTTATTGACCGTGAGTTCGCCGGTGACCGTACCGCCCGCATCAACAGATGATTCCGCCAGGAACTCGGCGAGTTCCCCACCCTCGTAGGTGTCGGCACCGATCGTAAACGTCCGCGGATCGCCGCCGTTGTCAAAAATGAATTCGCCATCGACCTTGAGTGGACTGGTGCCGTCCTCGGTCACGACACTCACAGGATCGGTGCCTGGGTTTTCGTCGGTGTCCCAGAGAATCGTCTCGAATTCCATGTACACATCAGTCGTACCGTCTGAACCATACCGATAGAGATCGATGCCTCTCCTTCCAGGGTTAACGGCCGTCTCACCCTCTACGCCGTCCCCGACATTCATTTCAGTGACACCACTGAAATTGGTGATGTAACCAAGCCCGTCAGCCGGTACATCGGGACAATTCGCCGTAGAGCCGTCTACCTCGCAGGCACTGGTATCAGACACGGCCGGGGCCGCGAGCATCAGAGTCAGTACTAACGCACTGCCAGCGATTAGGCAGCGGAAGAGTGTTGTGTGGGGAACGTGTTTGTCTTGAACGCAGTTAATCCTGCGCCGCCGGTAGTAACCGGTATTGGCGCGAAGTTTTCGGGTGGCCATGGTGCTCTCCGAGCATTTGGTGTGACAAGAAATCCCTTGTCGGGGCCACTAGTTCCTTGGGGTGAACGGAGCCGCTTCAATGCAGGATAAACCGCAAAAAAATGTGCCTGGACCGGATTGACCACTGCCCTCAGCGAGCGGAAACTACGGTAGATGTCCACGAACCTCCAAGAATAATCAGCGAAAACAGAAGATGCAGGCGGGTCGAGTCGCGTCTCCATTTATTCCAATTGAATCTATCCACGAAGTAATAAGTTTCAGCTTGTTCCGGTCTTGTTCCAGTAACCACCCGCGACTGAAATGGCTTGACTCACGTATGAGACACTTTTTCCCGGCAATTGCACTTGGCCTGTTCCTGCCGGGCACAGTTTCGGCCGACAGCCGCACCGTTGCACCAGACTGGGTTCTCGCTTCGCCCGATGGCGAGACTGTGCGTCTCAGCGAAGAGGTATCAAAACAGCCCGTAATTCTGTTGTTTTGGGCGACCTGGTGTCCGTATTGCAAGGCTTTGATGCCTCACCTGCAGAGTTTACGTCTGGAGCATGGTGACAGGATCAAAGTTCTTGCCATCAACTTCAGCGACAAAGACGGCGATCCGGTCGCCTACATCCGCAACGCAGCCTACGACTTCACGTTATTGCCGGACGGTGATGCGGTAGCGGCTGCATACAGGATTTACGGAACGCCTGGCGTCATCATTGTTGATCAGGACCAGATCATTCGCTTCGACCTGCGGTCCTTGCCAAGACGGGACCCACCAGCCGCGGACAAGGCCTCCAGTCACAAGCGTAAGGCCGCGTTTCGGGCCCCGTACTGGGCTGCGGAAATTCGCAAGAGCATTGACCGGGTACTCGGCGAGTCATCGCGGTGACTCGCGTACGCATTACACACAAAGAGAGCGGGGTCTTGCTGGCCGATGGCCCGCTTGGCTGGGGAATAACGCCCTTCGAAGGCAATTTCTACATTCGCAACAAGTATCTCAAGACGGATCAATTTCGACCCAACTATGTGCCCGGGCTGTGTCCGTACAAATTCCTGTACGTGTGGATGGACCTGCACCTCACAGAGGGCAGGCGCGTTCGCAATCTGGCGTGGATGTACTGGCTACCTAATCCCATCTTGCCGTTCATCTGGTTCCGGGTGGCACTACCTCGGGCGCACCATGAAATTGAGGTTGAGGAGTATTGACCGACAAGAAGGCCAGGACGATTGTGCGTCCCGGCCTCTGACTTACGGCTGCTTAGAAATGATATCCGAGGTTAAGTGAATAAATCCAAGGATCGATTTCGGCCCTAAAGAGTTTCTCTTTTCCGGAAAATGCCGGGCTCGTGACCGAGACGTCGGAATCGATGTCAATCCAGCGCACGTCCAGGTTCACGACCACGCGATCACCGACCGCCCAGTCAAGACCAATCTGTGCGGCAAGGCCATAGGAGTCTTCGACTATCAGCTTGTCAATTTCCTCTTCCAGCAGGTCGGCCAGTTCAGGAACGAATTTGGTGCTGGAAAACGACGTCCAGTTGAAGCCGATCCCTGCATAAGGCTGAAAGTCTCCATCAGGCGAGAAGTGATACTGGAGCGAGATTGTCGGCGGTATCTGCTTTGTTTCGGCAATCTTCAGCGATTCGGTCGCGAAGTCTTCCGAGTCCGGTATCGGCGTAGTCAGCGTAGCCCTGATGTCATGCTTGAACGGCATTGCGGCCAGGATATCCAATGCCCAATTTTGGTTAAACATGTAGGTGCCGGTCAGCGTCATGTTTGAGCTGTTTCTTACATCGATGATGACCGTCTCCGGACCCGCGCCAAAATCCTCGGTTATCGAGAAGTTTGTCGATTTCGGATCGACCGTGCCTACGCCACCGCGGAGCACGAATGTTCCCGGTTCATAAGCCAATGCCGGGCCAGCAGCAAGTGCCAGCAGCCCGGCGGCTAGCAATGATTGTTTAAAGATCTTCATGATGACGTCCTTTAGTCCGTTTTCGGACTACTTATCGCCGCGAAGTCGCGACGCCGGGCCTGTACAAAACCCGTATTGATAACGTCAAGTTGGCCTATGCCATTTCAAGTCAGGGCTTTTACCTACGTGCGCAAGAAAGGTCTCGCTTAGGGGGCTAGCCGTAGTGCCTGCGGCCGTAGGATCCCGCGAAGAACCTGGCTACGATGTGAATCCACCGATTGTTCGGATTGCGCCAACTATCGGCGATGGCGATACGGACGTCGTTCTTCTTTTCGGCCAGCACGCGTTCATTCGCTGGCGGGAACAAATGCTGGTTGCTCCAGTCCAGGTACACCCGATCCGATTGCACAAACATCGACTCAGGGACCGGCAAGTCGGCCCATGCGGCTACTGCCTCAATGGCATCGATCGGTGTCGTGGCCAGGTCCTCGTATCGCAGCGTGTGGAAGCGCTCGCCAAGTGCGGGTTTCCAGGATTCCAGCCGGCGTTGGCGAACGAGCCAGTCGCGAGCGTTCTTACACGTTGCCGAAAAGCTCTTTTTCCTTTTTTGCCAACTGCAGGCAACCGCTCTTGGATCGCGAATGAGATTCAGCAAATAAAGCTCCACCCGGGGCAACAGGCTGAATGCCAGTGCGACTTCGGGCGCTTTGGACGTATCCACGAAACTCGAGGCGCCGGTGCGCTCGCTGATTCGATCGAGCACATCCTGCATGCTGCCGAGAAATCCTGCATGACGATCCTGTAATCGGGCACGAACGTCGCCGTCAGCCCAATCTGACTGGCTCGCCGCGTCCCGGAGAAACGCCTTTGCGAGTGAATGCATTTGCGAGAGTTCGGGGCCGCCGCTTCTGGCGTGACTTTCTGCGACGAGATCGCCGTAAACAGAGCAAGCCTGCAGCTTATCCCCGCAACTGCAGGTGGCGTCGCTGGCGTAGGCCCGCCACAAGTGACGCAGCTGCCCAAGATTGAATACCGACGTGTCTTGCGACAACAGAAGCGACAGCAGCGTGCTTCCGGAGCGGCCGGAGCCACTGATTGCTATGACCTTCAGCAATGCAGAATGCTCGTATTTACCACTAGTTTGGCAGCCATTTATCCATATACTGCATAGGGTCGCACAACGAGCCCAATGTTTCCTTCATGCAATTCTCCAACGACGTCACGCTTCCTGCGCCGATATTCTTGATTTGCTCCGAGCGCTCGGGCTCGAACCTTGTCAGCTCCATTGTTGGCGAGCACCCCGAAGTCTATGCGCACCCGCCGTACCATCTTGGCCGAGACCTGATACTGAGACTGCATGAAGCGGCCAGAGGCGGGGTGTCATCGACCGCCATGCAGGTGCTCACGAAGAACGCGGTAACACGAGTCAAAAAGTATCGAGGTGAAGAAGAGGCCACACGGCTGTCAAATTGGCTGGCCAGTCAAATCGAGCTGTCGCCACATGCGATCGCGCGTTTTGTTTTTCAGGAGATGCCACTCGAGGCACAGGGCAAGCATGCCCTCGTGAAGGAAAACAACGCGCACCAGTTGTTATTTTTCCTGGTCGACTGCTTTCCCGACGCCAAATTCATTTTCCAGGTCCGCGACCCACGGGATTTCCTGCTATCGGCGGTTGCGCGCCGCAAGCGTTGGCTGGGTAACAAGTTTGGTTCCATTCGCAATGCACTGAATGTCTGGCGCGAGGACCAACTCGGCGGCCTGACGGCATATGGATTACTCGGGCCCGAGCGAGTATTCCTGCAACGCTACGAGGACCTTGTCGGACGTTTTGACGAAACCGTTACGGATCTGTGTGCCTTTCTGGGTCTGAGTTTTGATGAACGCATGCACAAATTTCATGAGACAGAGCATGCACAGCGCCTGGCGGTCAAAGGCGGTCCCAGGGAGAATCTCGCGAAGCCCTTGATGACTGAGAACTTCCGCAAG
>Ga0255049_10002015_pt1 | contig 10862 bp, 11 predicted proteins | sample JV7_2_3_MG_FD_183615 | JGI IMG/M metagenome (GOLD analysis project Ga0255049, IMG submission 183615) | Seawater microbial communities from Jervis Inlet, British Columbia, Canada - JV7_2_3 | ecosystem: Environmental > Aquatic > Marine > Inlet | place: Canada: British Columbia | collected 2016-10-06
GCACTCTACCAACTGAGCTACGCCCACCATAAATAATGGCACGCCCGGCAGGATTCGAACCTGCTACCCTCGGCTTAGAAGGCCGATGCTCTATCCAAATGAGCTACGGGCGCTCAGGATACCTTTATTAGTGCGTATTTTACGCGATTGCGGCGTTGACATTGTGCTCAAATCCTCATGCATGTTTGAATACACTCCCGTTCTGCGCGCTGTCGCCTGACACTCACGTAAAATACGCACTAATAAAGGCATCCTGCTAACCGCGAATGCTTTTCTGCTACTTGAGCGAAACGACATTCGGCCTCCTGCCATCAACCCTGGGGTTGATCTTTCAAAAATGTCGAGGCTCAAAAGGCAGGAAATACATACCTTAAATTTTTCGCACCGACCATTTTAATAACTGGTCGGGGTGGAGAGATTCGAACTCCCGACCCACTGCTCCCAAAGCAGTTGCGCTACCAGGCTGCGCTACACCCCGAAATCTGCCTAACGCCACCAAACACAGCGTTATATGCAAGGCGCGGAATAATACGCTGATCAAAAATAATCGTCAATTGAACATTGACGATTTTGTTAATTATCCGTTGGTTGGTTATTCACCTTTATAATAGCGTCAGTTTTTATATCTATAAAATTTCCTGGTTAATCAGGATTTCGCGCTCTTACTCCGTAAAAGCTACGAAGCAAAGAGAGCCTTGGTGTGCAAAACAATGCAATAAAACGCAATAATAGAGTAAAAACCTCAAGACCTCCGCCACCGCGTCCCATCAGCCCCATCTTCAATGCTGATGCCCGCATCGACAAGCTCATCCCGGATACGGTCAGCCTCCCCCCAATCCTTGTTTTTCCGCGCATCGAGCCGTTGTTGTATCATCGCCTCGATCACCTCGTCAGACAGGCCTGTAGCCCCACTCACCTGCGATTTAAGGTAGGCCTCGGCATCATCTTGCAACAACCCGATGATGCCGGCTAGATATTTCAACAGTCTGGCCAGTGAATTAGCCTTGTCGGAGTTATTCGTCTTTTCTCGATTGATATCACGCGCCAGATCGAATAATACCGCCATCGCATTCGCGGTATTAAAATCGTCGCATAGGGCTTGCTCGAACTGTTCCTGATATTTCGTATTTTGCGGTATCTCGGCTGGCCCTGTGCCGAGCAGCGCGCCGTAGAGGCGTTGCAGACCACTGCGCGCATTGTTTAACTGTTCTTCAGAGTAATTAAGCTGGCTGCGATAATGACTGCCTGTAATAAAGTATCTGATCTCTTCCGCTTTATATTCCCGCAATACATCGCGCAGGGTGAAAAAATTTCCCAGCGACTTCGACATTTTTTCTTCGTTGACGCGGACAAAGCCATTGTGCATCCAGCAATTAACAAATTTCTCACCGGTGCAACTTTCACTTTGCGCAATCTCATTCTCATGATGCGGAAATTGCAAATCCTGTCCGCCTCCGTGAATGTCGAAGTGATTACCCAGCATTTGAGTGGACATCGCCGAACATTCGATATGCCAACCGGGGCGGCCGTCACCGTAGGGCGAGGGCCAACTGGGTTCTCCGGGTTTGGCCGATTTCCACAGGACGAAATCGAGCGGATCTTTTTTTCCAGGATCGACATCGACGCGTTCACCGGCGCGCAATTCATCTATTTTCTTGCCTGAAAGCTGGCCGTAATGTTCAAATTTAGCGACCGAAAAATAAACGTCCCCGTTCTCCGCCTGATAGGCATACTCCGTATCCAACAGACCGTCGATCATCACGATAATCGATTCGATATGATCGGTGGCTTTGGGTTCGTGACTCGGTCTTAATACGCCAAGCGCATCAGCATCTTCGTGCATGGCATCGATAAAGCGTTGCGTCAGGACACTAAAATCTTCGCCAATTTCATTCGCGCGATTAATTATCTTGTCGTCTATATCGGTAATATTGCGCACATAGTTCACCTCGAAGCCGAGGTGTTTTAGGAATCGATAGACTACATCGAATACCACCAATACCCGCGCATGGCCGATATGGCAATAGTCATATACCGTCATACCACATACATACATCCGAACCTGGCCAGGCACGATCGGGGTAAAAGGTTCTTTGCGATTAGTAAAGCTGTTGTAAATAGTAAGCATCTGCACCGATTTCAGCCAATCTGGCGGGTCAGTTGATAAAGGGGGAGAGTTTAAGATATCGAACCAGACAGTGGAACCCGAATTATGATTTCGCAAACAATTAAAAATCTCTGATTCGATTGTGGCGTCCTGGCCTTCCATCTGGCATAACAAATCAGTAGAATCCGCGTATCTTTTTTGACCACCGGAATGCTGATGAAAAAAACACTCCTTCCCTTATCGGTTGTGCTTGCAGCGATTCTGTCTCTGGTTTTATTTCCAACCCTAAAAGGTGCCAATTCCATGAACGACGAAACTGCAAGTAACCCACAAGTACTGCTCGAAACGACGATGGGTAACATCACCATCGAACTGGACGCTCAAAATGCACCCGTTACCAGTGCTAATTTCCTCACTTATGTCGACGACGGTTATTTTGTCAACACCACCTTTCACCGGGTAATACCAAACTTTATGATTCAGGGCGGCGGTATTACCGCTGATATGCAGGACAAACCTAGCAAGCATAAGCCGATTCAAAACGAAGCCAATAATGGTTTGAAAAATGACCGTGGGACATTGGCGATGGCGCGTACCGGCGACCCACACTCGGCTACTTCACAGTTTTTTATCAATCATAATGACAACGCATTTTTAAATTTTAGCAGCGAAACCCCACAGGGCTGGGGTTACGCTGTATTCGGCAAGGTCGTCGACGGCATGGACGTGGTCGATGAAATAGCAAAAGTAGAAACCGGCAATAGTGGCGGTCATCAGGACGTTCCGGTTAACACCATCACCATCACCGGGGCCAGTCGCCTCTAGCCCGGATGGCTGACGAATATCTGTTTATTTCGGACTGTCATCTCGATACGTCGAAGCCAGAAATCACCACAAGCCTGCTGGACTTTATTAAAAACCGGGCATCGACCGCCCGGTTTTTGTATATTCTCGGCGATTTGTTTGAAGTCTGGCTAGGCGATGATGACCCGGCGCCTGACTTTGGCGAAGTTATCGCAAGCTTGAGCCAGTTATCGGAAACTACAGATATTTACTTTGTTGCCGGCAATCGGGATTTTCTGCTTGGTGATGGATTTGCCAGGCGCGCTAGATTTAAAGTCATACGCGAGCCTGTGAATCTGGATCTCGGCGGCAATCGCGTCGTATTATTGCACGGTGATGTACTGTGCACCGACGATCATGACTACCAGGCTTTCCGTTCGCAGGTACGCGATCCCGCCTGGCAACTGGAGTTTTTACAAAAACCACTATTCGAGCGACATGAAATTGTGGCTGCTTTACGCGTTGACAGTATCGCTGCATTGCTCGAGAAAACCCCAGAAATCATGGATGTCAACCTGGCCGCGGTGGAATTCTGTTTTGATACGAATGATGCTGAAATACTGATCCATGGTCATACACACCGGCCAGGTGTCCATCGATACGGCCAGTCGCGTACACGTTACGTGCTCGGTGACTGGAACCCGCAACCGAGCTATCTTAGCTGGAATAGTTCGAGCGGATTCGAGTTGCACGATTCCAGGTTGCCAGTTTATCAATAGCTGATATTACCGCGCTATGCCCTGCCTCCATGGCTTTTAATTCAGTTGCTTCAAAACCGGCTTCCAGTCTGGCCGGCCAGTTAAACGGGCCGCGTAAATTCCCCTTCAGGTAGATATCGACTAACTCGCGGAAGGTATCCGTTAGATTTAATCCACGCTGCTCGCACAAATATCGAAACCAGTGATTACCAATCCGCACATGCCCTATTTCATCACGATAAATCACCTGTAATATTTCCACCGCCCGCTGATCACCAATATTGGTAAATCGCTTTATCATGCCGGGGGTAACGTCCAGACCACGAGCCTCCATGACGCGCGGCACCAGGGCCATCCGGTGCAATATATCATCACGGGTTTTACACACCATATCCCACAGGCCGTTGTGCGCATCCAGCTCCCCATAAAAGGACCCCTGGTTGCATAAGTGCTGACTTAGCAAACTAAAATGTTTTGCCTCTTCACTGGCGACCAGCAACCAGTCACTAATAAATTGATCGGGCATTTGCCGGAATCGATAGGCGGCATCGAGCGCGATATTAATCGCATTGAACTCGATATGGACGAATGCATGTAACAGGCCGATTCGACCCGCACTATTATATGTCGTGCGTCGGCTGAGCTTGCGCGGATCAACCAGTCGGGGTAAGTCGGGTTTACCAGGAATGTCGATGGGCAGAACTGGAAAACCGTTGCCACGTACCAGTTTTCCATCGTTCCAAAGATTAAATATCTTTGCAGCAGCGTTACATTTGCGCGTGGGATCTTTTTCCAGCAAGGCGCGCTGAAGCTGCTGAAACAAATATTCCGACATAATCGATAACCCGTATATTGCATGAAGGGAACGAATCTCAGGGTAAATATGCGGGTTAAGCAGATAAACCCTGATCCATATCGGCAATTATATCGTCTATTGACTCCAATCCGACAGCGATACGAATTAAGCCTTCACTAATACCGGTCAGCGCCTTTATTTCGTCGCTGACCCTACCATGGGTCGTCGTCGCTGGATGCGTGATGGTAGTTTTAACATCGCCAAGATTCGCAGTTATCGACACCATACTGGTGTTGTCTATTACCCGCCACGCCTTTTGCCGGCCGCCTTTGACGACAAAAGAGACGATACCGCCGCTTCCGCTTTGCTGCTTTTTAGCCAGTTCATATTGTGGATGCGATGGCAATCCGAGATGATATACCCGCTCCACCGCGGCATGGTCCGACAGGTAACGGGCCAATTCGATTGCATTATCGGAATGTGCTTTCATGCGCAGCGACAGGGTTTCAAGACCCTTGGTCGCAACCCATGCATTGAACGGACTCATGGTTGGCCCGGTGGTTCGGATGGCGCCAAATATTTCTTCGCCAACGCGTTGATGGTCACCTACCACGGCCCCGCCGACAATTCGTCCCTGTCCATCGAGATACTTGGTCGCCGAGTGCACGATCAGATCCGCACCCAGTTGCAGCGGTTTTTGCAGGGCCGGTGTGCAAAAGCAGTTGTCGACTACCAGCAAACAACCATGCTCATGCGCCAGATTCGCCAGTTCGGCAATATCAGCGACTTCAGTCAACGGGTTAGACGGTGTTTCAATAAACAGTATTCGGGTATTGGGTCGTATGGCCGCTTTCCATGCATCGATATCGGTCATATCGACCATGCTGGTTTCGATTCCAAAGCGTGGTAAATAGCGATCGAACAATACCGTCGTCGTACCAAAGATCGACCGTGATGATACCAGATGGTCTCCCGCTTCAAGCAGCGCAATGCATATCACCGTGATCGCTGCCATCCCTGATGCCGTGGCCACACAACTTTCACCGCCTTCTAACGCAGCCAGTCGCTGTTCAAAATTCTGCACTGTGGGATTGGTAAAGCGCGAATAAATATTGCCCGGGTCGTCGCCGCTAAATCGGGCGGCAGCCTGCGCGGCATCGTCAAACACGAAACTGGAAGTGGTAAATATCGGTTCGCCGTGTTCGTTTTCGCCGGTACGCCGATGCCCGGTGCGCACCGCGAGGGTGTCGAACTGGTATGAATGAATGGTCAAGATTAAGCTCCCAAAAAAGCTCGGGAGAGGGATGTGAATACAGAATAATGTTTCGACTACCCTCTTTAGCACATTTATTTTCAGATTCTGCCTGCGCAAAATCGTCAGCGCTTGCAAGCCGAGAAACAAATCAGCGCTGTGAGGTGGACATTAAGGCCAAGGTAGCTTTATGTCAAGATGGGATTTTTATTGTTTTTGGCTGTTCAGGACATTTAGTGGTTACTTTTAGTAAAATTTGCCTCTCGCAAAGGCGCAGAACTCGCAATGGTTTTTTTAAACAATTCACAAACCTGACGACTGGTATCACTGGCAGTACCCACAATACAAATTCCAGTCTAACTTTCTTCAGACTTAATGCCTTTCCTTTACGTACTCTGCGCCTCTGCGAGAGCATCAACAAAGGACCAAGGGTCAGACCAGCGATCGGGATCAAGAGGTCTAAAGGCTAGACCTGACCCCGGCATGATACTTAACTTATTGAATTATAACAAAATCATTGACGAGCACCTCGTCAAACAGTTCGATCACGTCCGCATTTTTCATACGGATACAACCGTGGGAAACGCGTTGGCCGATACGCTTTTCGTCCGAAGTTCCATGGATATAGATATAACGCGAATAGCTGTCGTGAACCCCGCCATTATTAAAGCCCTGCTCCAGTCCATCCAGCCATAGTATTCTTGAGGTGATTTCGTCTTCTTCGCGATTATCGGTTTTATTGCTCACTCGCCCGGTAGGTTCGCGGGCGCTAAACACCATGCCGAGAGGTTCGCCACCACCAATTTTTTGTTTTATCCGATGTATTCCGATCGGTGTCTTAAGGCTATCGATCCGATTGCCGAGGCCGTTGGCCGCGGTCGACACCGAGTAGGTCCTGTTTTCTGCTTCTTCGATATCGATCCATTGCAATAGCTGTTTACCAGCATCTATAAAAATAAAAGGTCGCTGATCGGCCAGTGCCGCATTGCCGGGCAGTTTATCGATCACCAACCGGTAGATGTCCGACCAAATCATCAGACGTTGTTGTGCAGATCCATACCGACAACGTTTAAATTTTGATCGCCACTATCCTTCGCCGAATCATTGCGAATATTACTGATCTTGTCGAGATAGTCGTTGTCTATGGTTTTCGTCACATACTTGCCGTTAAAACAGGAGCAATCAAATTCGGTGATGGCACGATTGCCTTTTTGTACTGCGTCGATCAAATCATCGAGGTCCTGATAAATTAACCAGTCCGCGCCGATTATTTCAGCAATTTCGGCTTCACTGCGGTCATGAGCGATGAGCTCTTCTACCGCGGGCATATCGATGCCATATACATTGGGATATCGAACTGGTGGTGCTGCCGATGCCAGGTATACCTTGTTGGCACCCGCATCACGGGCCATTTGTATAATTTGCTGCGACGTTGTGCCTCGCACAATCGAGTCATCTACGAGTAAAACATTCTTACCCTTGAACTCGATATCGATCGGATTGAGTTTGCGGAGCACCGATTGTTTGCGCATTTTCTGTCCCGGCATCATAAAGGTTCGACCAATGTAGCGATTCTTGATAAAACCTTCACGATATTTAACCCCGAGGTGATAGGCCAGTTCCATCGCCGAGGGCCGGCTGGTATCCGGAATCGGGATCACCACGTCGATATCGTGTTGCGGCATTTCGCGTAATATTTTACGCCCCAGCTTTACGCCCATGCGCAAACGGGCTTTATAAACATAGATGTCATCGATGATTGAATCGGGCCTCGCCAGATAAACATGTTCAAATATGCAGGGATTTAAACTGGTCGACTGGGCACACTGTTTTAAGGTGATATTGCCTTCGATATCGATATAGATTGCTTCCCCAGGTTTCAGATCCGCAATAAGATCGAATCCCGATGTCTGTAATGCAACACTTTCTGAGGCTATCATATAGTCGGCACCCTCATCGGTTTCGCGCTTTCCGTATACGATCGGGCGTATTCCGCAGGGATCACGAAATCCCAGGATTCCCTTGCCGGTAAGCATCGCAACCACGGCATAGGCGCCCTCGATACGCGCATGGGTTTCGCTCACCGCGGTAAAAATCTCTTCCGCAGTCAGATCGAGCGTGCCCGATATATGCAGCTCATGCGCCAGTACGTTCAACAGCACCTCGGAATCCGACTCGGTGTTGATGTGGCGCAAATCGGATTGATACAGTCCTCGCTTGAGTTCGTCTACATTGTTTAGATTGCCATTATGCGCAAGCGTTATGCCATAGGGTGAGTTGACATAAAATGGCTGCGCCTCGGCAGATGATGAGCAACCAGCAGTTGGATAGCGAACATGCCCTATACCCATATTGCCGACCAGATCACGCATATGCCGCGTATGGAATACATCACTGACCTGTCCATTGCCCTTGCGTAAATTCAACTTGTTGCCGTCACAAACGACTATGCCTGCGGAGTCCTGGCCCCGGTGCTGCAACACCAGTAAACCATCGTAGATCACCTGGGCAACAGGCTTTTGACTGACGATTCCAATAATTCCACACATGTTAGGGCCTTCTCAATTTATAATGAAAATCGGCTTGCCACATCCTGTGGCAATATGTCTTTAATCCAGTTAGCCATATCTGAAAAATATTCGATCATAGCTGAATCATTCCACCAGGGCTCGGATGGCATCGGCGTCAATCCGGCGAGCAATACAAGCATGGTTACGATGAGTACTCCACGCGCTGCACCAAATACCACGCCAAGGCTTTTGTCGGTACCCGTGAGACCGGTTTTTGTCACCAGTTGGCTAGCCATAAAATTGATAATCGCACCAATAATCAGGCTGCTGACAAACAATATCGCGAAGCCGGTTGCGGTACGAATAGTCGGTGATTCGATATAGGGCTCGAGCAGCTCGGCCAGTGGTGTAAAATAGCGCAGCGCGATAAAACCCGCAAGAATCCAGCTCGCCAGGGAAAGGGACTCCTTGACAAAACCCCGTACCAGGCTGATCAACGCCGATATTATTATTATTACAATAATAATCAGGTCCACCCAGCTCATGACAGCTTCCTCGGTACTCGTATCTCATGCATCATTTGTGATATTTCATGATCAGTCCGTCAATATCATACTTCGCTTTTATCTTGTTGAGGGCGACCTTGGACTGGTCACGATTCAAAAACGGACCCAGCCGCACACGATAAACCGGTTGGTTGTCAATACTGAACTTCTCAATAAATACCGCGGCGATATTTGATTTGCGCAGCTTGTCGCGCTGTGACAACGCTTTTTTCCGGTCTTTATAGCTACCGACCTGCAACACCCAGGTATCGCCGCCGACACGTGTGACCTCTACTTCAGGCTGTGTTTGTTGTTTGCTGGCGGGCTGGCTTTGCACCGCCTCGGATTTGGAGCCGGAGTCTTTTGGTTCGGCTTGTTCGGTTTTACGCTCTATTTGGTTTGCATTTTCGCTCGAGCGTTCGTCAACAAATTGTGATTCCAGACTCGGCAGATCTTCAACTTTAGCGTGTAATTCGACAATTTTCTGCTCGAATTCCGGGTTATTTTTAATCACTGGCTGCGGTGGTATGACCACCTCCAGGGTATTTTTACGGATACCCGAACCATCGAGTATCAGCGGCAGAAATATCACCGCAAGGGCAAAAATTACCGCTATTCCAACCAGGCGCTGTTTAGTATTTTGATCCACGTTAAATTGATTGGGTTAGTTTGATGGTAAATTCGAGAGAGACTGAAGGAATAATTCGACTGTTACAAAAGATCCGGTGACCAGTATTATATCCTGATTAGATAAAGATGACAGCGCGTGATTGATCGCCGTTTCAGCGCTCGAAAACTTGCGTTCAATCTTCAGCGGGTCAAGGCGCTGCTCTATGGCGTCAGCGCTGAGGCCCCGATCACAGTCGAGCGATAACAGCCACCAGTCATCGACAACTCCCCCAAACTCGGCCACAAATTTAGCAGTTTCTTTATCTTCCAGCATGCCCAGTAACACCACAATTCGACCGTGAGGTTTTTTTAGTGCCGAGAGGTTTATCGCCAGCGCTTTTGCCGCGTCGGGATTGTGACCCACATCGACGTAAACTTCGGATTTGAGCCTGGTCGCCAATCGTTGGAATCGTCCCGCCAGTTCAGTGCCATCAAAATTTTGTGCAACCACCGATGGCTCATATTGATTCAGAGGCAATAACAATCCGAGTCCGGCGACAACCCCAGCGAGGTTCTGTAGCTGGTGAATTCCGCTTAGAGGCGGTGTCAGCCCGAAACTTAAATCGCACCCCGACCAATCGTACTCCCCGGCCGTATCGGATCGTTTAATGCTGAAATCGCGCTGATATTGTAAACACGGGCATTCCAGGCGTTCGATCTCATCGACAACCGATTGCGGTGGCTGGCTATCATTACACACCACCGGCACACCCGCTCTTAATACACCAGCTTTTTCGAATCCGATTTTTTCACGGCTATCGCCTAACCATCCCCGATGATCGATGCCGATACTGGTTAAGTGTACCAGGTCGGCATCGATTATATTAACTGCATCGAGACGACCGCCGAGGCCAACCTCAAGAATGGCATAATCGGGCGCATGTTTTTGAATCAGCCAGAATGCAGCGAGAGTGCCATATTCAAAATAAGTTAGCGAAGTGTTTTGCCTGGCCGAATCAACCGCTTCAAAGGCCTCGCACAGGGCAGCATCGTCAACCATCACCAAATCCAGCTTGATGCGTTCGTTATAGCGCAGCAAATGCGGTGAAGTGTAGCTGGCGACCGAGAACCCGGCTCTATTTAGCCAATTTTCGTAACAGGCAACTGTCGAACCCTTACCGTTAGTCCCCGCCACGGTAATCACTTTTTTAGCGATAGTCCCTATATCAAGGCGGTTTGCAACTTCGGAAACCCGTTCCAGACCGAGGTCAATCGATTTAATATGTAACTGCAGCTGCCAATCCAGCCACTCGTCGAGTGTTTCAAAACGCATTATCGATCATCTAATAAACACGAACTAATCCTGCTACCTCGATAACAGGAGGATTAAAAAACTCATTGAAATTTTTCCAATTCAGCAAATAACAGGCTAGCAGGCTGTTGAAAAAGTCTCAGGCGAGTGCAGAACAAGGCAAATATTGGCGAAAAAGCGTAGTTTACAC
>Ga0255049_10002017_pt1 | contig 10852 bp, 7 predicted proteins | sample JV7_2_3_MG_FD_183615 | JGI IMG/M metagenome (GOLD analysis project Ga0255049, IMG submission 183615) | Seawater microbial communities from Jervis Inlet, British Columbia, Canada - JV7_2_3 | ecosystem: Environmental > Aquatic > Marine > Inlet | place: Canada: British Columbia | collected 2016-10-06
TAGCAAGGCACCGGTCCGTACGCAGACCACAGTTAATTGCCTCAGTCACGAATCAGGGCTCTACTCAGTAGCCACGAATCAGGGTAACTGGCACAGTCGCAGCGTGGTGATCGCCAGTGGTGCGTGCAATCTGCCAGCGGTTCCAAGAATACGTGATGACCTCGGAGATGACATTGACGTTGTTACGCCGTACGAGTACCGCAATCCGGAGCAGCTCAGAGAGGGCAAAGTGCTGGTCGTGGGTGCGTCTGCTACGGGATTGCAACTCGCTGATGAAATTCATCGCTCCGGACGTGCGGTTACTATCGCGGTTGGCGAACACGTGCGTTTGCCGCGCACCTATCGTGGCCGGGACATTCAATGGTGGATGCATTCGGCTGGCGTGCTCGACGAAGGCATCGCGGATGTTGATGACATCAACCGGGCTCGAAACTTGCCGTCACCGCAGTTGGTCGGATCGCACGAGCGGCAAATCCTGGATCTCAACGCGATGAGCGATGCGGGAATCAAGTTGTTTGGGCGTTTGATGGGTGTTCGAGACGGCGTCGCGCAGTTCTCGGGTTCGTTCAAGAACGTCTGCGCACTGGCGGACCTGAAAATGGGTCGACTGCTCGACACGATCGACGAGTGGGCGGCATCCAGTCCTGATGCAGCGACCTTTGAACCGCCGGAACGTTTCGCAAATACCCGGGTCGAAAAATCGCCACGCCTGGCGCTGGATCTGGACGCGGAAGGCTTCAAGACCGTGCTGTTTGCGACCGGATACAAATCAGACTACTCGTGGCTCGACTTGCCAGTGCTGGATCGGAAAGGAAAAATTCGACATCGTGAAGGTGTTGTTGATGTGCCGGGCCTGTACGTCGCAGGTCTGCCGTTTTTGCGACGCCGAAAATCCAGTTTCATACATGGTACGGAAGACGATGTTCGCTACGTCACCGGACACCTCGAATCGTTCTTGTCTGGCTAGAACACACTCGGTAATTAGGGCATTACCAGTCTTTCAGCGGCCACTCAGTCGGTGAGCCTGGTGGCCACGGCAAGCTGGCCTCGTCAATTCGGCGAGCGAAATCGGGGGTTGCCTCCAGGTCGAACGGCGCACCGCAATTACAGGTCAATACAGCGGTCATGAGGCGCAAATAGCCGTACGGTTGCGTGTCGATTCTACCTGCCATTTCATTGGCAAGATTTCGATTGCCGCTCAACGCCAAATCCGCCAAATCGGTGTCGTCGATGTTGGGGCCATAGGACTCCAGCAGCCGCGCTACCTCCTTGGCATCCCCTCTGGCCGCAGCGAGCGCCATGCGAGTCCGAAACACTCGACGTTGTTCACGAAATTCACTGTTGATATACGCTTCGGCATCGTCAAATTGGCCGGCCGAGATTAATGCGTTAATGAGCGCTTCCTTGATTCGCGTGTGTGGCACGGAAATTAGTCCTTTGCGGGCGACCTCGATTGCCGCCTCAGGATCGCCGGACCAAATGATGGCCTGCGCCATGTTGCTCCAGCCCGGGTAACTCATCGGGTCACATTCCAGCCTTTTCTCCAGCAGGATAATGGCTTCTTCCGTCATCCCGAATGCAAACGCATAAGTGTCTAACCAACTTGGCTTGACGCATTCGCCCGCCTTGACCAGTTCGCCAAGCATTGACCGTAGCCTGCTCCAGTCGCCGGTCAAAAATGCGAGATCAAAAGCAATACTCAGGCGTCGTGTTTCGGTAGGTGCATAGCGAATCGCATTTTCCAGATCTCGTTCCAGGTTATCCCTCGCATCCGTAAGCATGGATGAAGAAGTGTCGCGCAGGCCACTGTCGATGATGACATGGGCGAAATAGTCTGCGTGAGCCTCGTAAGCGGTAGGGAATTCAGGGGCGAGTTCGATCGTCCGATCGAAGTACGTATTCGCCCGTTGCAGCATGGCGAGCCGGTCCTGGTCGCCGTGAGCAAGGGCATAAAGCTCGTTGCCCTTTTGATAAGCGATAAAAGCCTCAGGATTACGCAGGCCGATAGCACGCATATTCTCCCGTTGATCTTCATCCAGTACGACGTCCAGCGACGAAGCGACCTTCTCGGCGATATCCGATTGCACGGCAAAGCTGCTCGCTGCGGGCCGGTCATAAGTATCGGACCAAAGGTGAAAACCGTCGCTGGCCCGGATCAGCTGCGCCGTAACACGAATTTGCGTGCCGTCACGCCGGACTGAGCCTTCGACGATATGTGCAACTCCGAGTTTCGTGGCGATTTCACCGACAGGAATATCCTGGCCCTTAAAATAGAACGCAGAGGTACGAGCTGATACCAGCAAGTCCGGTAACTGGGCGAGTGAATTGAGGATTTCTTCAGTCAGGCCGTCGGCGAAGTACTCGTCGTCGGGTCCACTGCTCATCGCGACGAAGGGCAGCACCGCGACCGACTTGTCGGTGACTGCTTCGTCAACGGGCTCGTCCTGTAACACGAAGCGGTCAACGAGCAGGAGCGCAATGGCGGCGAGGAGAACGACAATAATTGTCCGGTCGAGCTTGCGGCCGGTTTGTTGCGTAATCGAGCTTGATCGATCGACCTCGCGTTCTCGTTTGACGCCCTCAGGTGTCATCTCGAAGGCCCAGGCGAACAACAGCGCGATCGGCAGGCCCACGGCGATCGCCAACAGGAAGACCGGCATAACCCAGCGGGGTGCTGTCACGGCATCAAGCACGAGGTCAGCGACCTGCAACAACAGCCAGGCCGCCACAACGTAGGCGATGCCCACACGGAAAACGTTGCGGCGTTTTAATTCCTCAAAGAGTTGGCTCAAAGTGGTCTCTTACTCGGGTTTGCGCAATCTCAACAGGAAGCGATTGGTTTTGCCGCGGACGCCGTCACTGCGCATGTGCTGGGTCATGTCATCGATATCCGACTGCAGAATGTCGCTGTCAGCCTCGATGACAAAACCAGCTGCTTCTGCAACGCGAATAGCGTCCGCTTTGACCATGCGATGTAGTTCCGCGTTGTCGTTGCCTGCAATCCCTTCATGATCGATCAGACCGAAGATGCCACCAGGCTTCAATGTGGTGTAGACCGCGGACAATATGGCGATTGTGAATTCATCGCCGCCCCGGTTATACAGGTCGTGCAGGTTCAGCGCTGTCAGGCCGGCATCGAATGGGCCGTCGTCGGCCGAGAGCTCGATCGTTTCCTTGTTCAGCCGACTGACATTGGGCATGCGACCGTCAGCGAGACGAGCGCTGAGTGCTTTCTCGTTTGCGCCCTCGCGCATTTGCAGGCCGAACTCGGTGTTTTGTGAGACCACATGACCGTCAGGCCCAACGGCAATTGACAGGACTTCGGTGTACCAGCCCCCTGCCGCCATCAAGTCGAGGACCTGCATGCCAGGTTCGATGCCAAGAAATTCAATAACTTCAGCCGGTCTTCGGCCCGCATCCCTGGCGCGATCCTCCTCAGATCGGAAGTCACCGGCCAGCTGACTGGTGAGATCGGGTGCCGGATCGGCGTGTGGCATCTTGCCGCTATCGGGAGGGGTAGCCTCGTTGCCACAGGCAACAAGTGTCAGGGCTGCTATTACCGGCAGCGCGGTTCGTAGTATTCTCATCGGCCAAGAATACTAGATCGGGCACAAAAAAGGGCGAGACCCGAGGATCTCGCCCTTCGTAGCAATCTGTTAAGAGAGCTTAGACGGGTACGATGTTCTCCGCCTGCGGGCCTTTTTGGCCGTCGACGATGGTGAACTCGACTTTCTGGCCTTCAGAGAGGCTTTTGAAGCCGTCGCCCTGGATTGCACTGAAGTGTGCAAACACGTCCGGGCCATTCTCTTGCTCGATGAAGCCGAAGCCCTTCGAATCGTTAAACCATTTAACCGTTCCGGTTGTCGTAGACATAATAATTACCTATTTAAACATGAGTATTTCAGGCCTCAACATGAGACCGATATCGCTAGAAGTGACGCTACTACTTATGAAAAACAGGTCGAGCTACTAAAAAGGAACACGAGACGAAAACATAAATATCAGCCGATCGTTCAAGCTGGCCGCAGTATAACCAGTAGTTCCCTGTAGTCAACGACTTAGGCTGTAAAAATCCGCTAAGATCGGGTCTATCCCGGGAGGAGAAAAAGTGATCAATCGTAGAGAATTCCTAAATTATTCAGGACTTACAGCCCTGACGGCCGCTATGCCGGTGTTGGCCGCCGAGCGCGAGAAAATACTACCCAGACTGATCCCGGGCACCTCGGAGTCCCTTCCGGTCATCGGACTGGGCAGTTCGGGCTCGTTCCGTGATGAAGACCTGACAGCCGCTGGCCGGCTGCTGGACATCTTCCTGGAGCACGGCGGGGGTTATGTGGATGCCGGTGGGGTCAGTCGCATGTCAGTGGGCTCGATCGCGCAAAGCAGGAACGCATCGGACCAGCTGTTCATCGGCAATTACCTCGACCCAAGGCGCATGACGGCGATGCGCAGCGAAGCCGGGAATGTCGCCAAAGGGCAGGGCAAAGCCGCGCTTGATCTCGTGCACACTCGGGGTCTGGCCGGTTACCGGGAGAACCACGGCCTGTATCTGCAGTTGAAAGAGGAGGGCCTGGTTCGCTACATCGGTATTGCTCGCTCGGGGGCGCAGAATTTCGACACCATTGGACAGCTGGTCGTAGACGGGCTGGTCGACTTCATTCAGGTCAACTATTCACTGGTTGAGCCAGAAGCGGCCGAGCGCTTGCTGCCGCTCGCTGCGGATAATGGTGTCGCAGTGAACATCAATCGGCCATTCATCAACGGCCAGTATTTCGGCATGGTCAGCGGCCTGCAGTTGCCTGAGTGGGCCGCTGAATTTGACTGCGAGAGCTGGGCGCAGTTTTCGCTCAAGTTCATCGTTGCCAACCCGGCTGTAAATTGTGTGCTGACCGAGACGGCAGATCCGAAACACGCCATAGATAATCTCGGTGCCGGGTACGGTGGCTTGCCGGATCTGGCCACACAGAAGAAGATGCTCGAACTCATCAAGGGCCTGTAACAATATGCTAACGGTTCATCACCTTGAGAACTCACGCTCGCAACGCATCCTCTGGTTGCTCGAAGAAATGGGCGTCGACTACGAGATCAAGTCCTACCAGCGCGACCAGGAGACCAGTCTTGCACCGCCCGAACTACTCGCCATTCATCCGCTCGGCAAATCACCGGTAATCACCGACGACGAGATTACCGTCGCCGAGTCGGGGGCCGTCATGGAATACCTGTTGGGCAAATATGACGACGGTACATTGTGGCCGGCAGAGGGAACGGCCGAGCGACGTGCCTGCAGTTATTGGCTGCACTACGCCGAGGGCTCGTTCGCTCCGCTGATGCTCGTGTCTTTGTTAATGGGCCGGATCGAAACGGCACCAATGCCTTTCATGATAAAACCCATTGCCAAAGGAATTGTTGCAAAGATTCGCGAAAACTATCTCGACCGCAATGTTGGCCGCAATCTGGATTTTCTGGAAGCGACGCTGGCCGACTCGGGCTGGTTCGCCGGGGAGGCGTTTACGGCGGCCGATATTCAAATGAGTTTTGCCGTGGATGCGGCCGAAGTACGAACCAATCTTCGCGAAGATTATCCAAATCTTGCAGCGTATCTTGACCGGATCAGGGCCCGGCCCGCCTACCAGGCGGCGGTTGAGAGAGGTGGTCCATACGGGTTACTTAGTATTAATAAAAAGTAATTCAAATACTTACCGAGTTTTTCTCATGGCGAGCTAACGCTCGCCGGAGCTAATAAGCCCTATTGTTATATTGACAGGGCTAATAGTACTATGTGGCGCAGGCGTGCCTGACTCGCCTGTTGGGAAAACGATAACAAGATGAGAGAAACATCGGGGCGCAAAGGCCCGCTTACCGACATACGGCTAATCGAACTCGGCCAACTAATCGCCGGACCTTTCTGTGGCCAGCTCATGGCCGACATGGGTGCGGACGTAATCAAAGTGGAGCCGCCCGGTCAGGGTGATCCGATGCGTTCCTGGGGCCGCGGCGATTTTCCGCTTTGGTGGCAGGTTTGTGCACGCAACAAGCGGGTCGTCACGGCCAATCTTCGCGAGCCCGAAGGTCAGGAACTCGTTCGCAAATTGATCGCCGAAGCAGACATGGTATTGGAGAATTTCCGACCCGGGACGTTGGAGCGTTGGGGTCTCAATTACGAGGAACTCGCCAAAGACAACCCCGGACTCATCATGATCCGTGTTTCCGGGTACGGTCAGACCGGACCGTACGCAAAACGAGCTGGTTATGCGTCGGTCGGCGAGGCGATGGGCGGCATGCGATACCTTGGCGGGGAGCCGGACCACCAACCGAGTCGCGCCGGTCTTTCAATTGGTGATTCGCTGGCAGCGACTTACGCGTGCATGGGCGCGCTGGCCGCGTTGCATCATCGGGACAAGACTGGCGAGGGACAGGTCATCGATGCGTCGATATTCGAGTCGGTGCTCAACGTAATGGAGTCGACTATCCCGGAATATACCGTCAGCGGTCATATTCGCGAACGTTCCGGTGCGACCTTGCCCGGCGTGGCGCCGTCCAACATTTACGACTGCAAGGATGGCGGCTTTCTAATCGCCGCGAATCAGGACACGGTGTTTCGTCGTTTGTGCAAAATCATGGGCCAGCCCGAATTGGCCGACGACGATCGTTTCAGCACACACGTGGCGCGTGGCGCGAACATGCAGGAGCTCGACGGGCTGATCACCGACTGGACAAGAACCCGGACGGTTGCCGAAGTGGATGAATTGATGCAGGAAGCCGGTGTACCCGCCGGCCGGCTCTACCGAGCGCCGGAGATGCTCGAGGACCCGCAATTCAAGGCGCGTGACGCGATCATCGATACACCCACCGATGAGTGGCCGGATCTCAAAATGCAAAACGTGTTCCCCAAGATGTCGAAGACCCAGGGCGAAGTTAGCTGGACAGGGGTGACGACCTTGGGGGCACACAACCAAGACGTTTATGGCGAGTTGCTCGGACTGAGCAGTGAAGAACTCGCGGAATTACAGGAAAAGTTGATTATTTAGGGGATTAAGTATGTCGTTTCGTCTGGGAGTTGATGTTGGCGGTACGTTTACCGACCTGTTGCTGGTTAATGAGGCATCCGGCCAAACCTACATGGCAAAGGTCTTGTCTACGCCGGATGATTCATCCATTGGCGTCCTAAATGGCATCGACCGAATTTGCGACGAATCGGATATCGACGCAAAGCAGGTCAATCAGGTGATGCACGGCACGACCGTTGCCACTAATGCTGTCCTGACCCGCAACGGTGCGAAAGTGGGATTGATTACGACCAAGGGTTATCGCCAGGTGTTGCAAGTCGCACGTTCGTTCTGTCCAGGCGGTCTCGGTGGCTGGGTTAGCTATATGAAAGCACCTTTGCTGGCGCCGCTTGAATTGACAATTGAAGCCGATGAGCGAATGGGGGCAGACGGGAGCGTGGTTACGGCGCTGGATGCCGATGCGTTGCGGAGGGATGCCAAAGCGTTGGCGGCAACAGGCGAGGTGGAAGCGCTGACTATTTGTTTATTGAACTCCTACGTGAATGGCGAGCACGAGAAACAGGTGCGCGACGTTGTGCAGCCCATCTTCGGCGAGGTCCCGATCTCAATAAGCAGTGCCGTTGTTCCGGAGATGCAAGAGTACGAACGCGCCGAAACCACCGTCGTGAATTCTTACGTTCGACCACAGGTATCGAAATACATACAGAATTTGCAGACGTCGTTGGAAGAACGTCTTGGTGACGACGTGAATCTGGCGATATTACGATCCGACGGTGGTCTCGCATCTTCGCGTGCGTCAAGCGAATCTCCCGTGAACATGTTGCTATCCGGTCCGGCCGGTGGCGTTGCGGGTGCCATGTATTTCTGCGCGCGTGGCGGGTTCGAGAACATCCTGACGTTCGATATGGGCGGTACGTCTACCGATGTTGCGTTAATTCAAAATGGACAAGCGCGCATTCGACGCGAAACACGTGTCAGCGACATCACCGTACGCGCGCCGTCTGTCGACGTTCGCACAATTGGCGCCGGTGGTGGTTCGATCGCCTTTAGCCCGGAGCTTACAAAGGCTCTGCGTGTTGGCCCGGACTCGGCCGGCGCAGATCCGGGACCCGCTGCGTACATGAAAGGCGGTGACAAGCCGACCGTCTGTGACGCCAATGTTGTACTTGGCTATTTGCCATCTGACGTTAAATTGGGCGGTGCGATGACCATCAATCGCGATGCCGCGGTTGCCGCCGTGCAAACAGTTGCTGACGCAATGAATATCGAATTGATGACCGCAGCTGAAGGCATTATCAAGATCGTCAATGAATCGATGCTTGGTGCATTGCGACTGGTATCGGTAGAGCAGGGTTACGATCCAAGAGATTTTGCCCTGGTCGGATTCGGCGGTGCTGGTCCGCTGCATGCAAATTCGCTCGGCGTATTGAGCGGGTCGTGGCCGGTCATCGTGCCGCCGGGTCCGGGTGTTCTTTGTGCTTACGGCGACGCGACGACGCGAATTCAGGATGAGGCATCGCAAACCTTTGTCGCCCGGATCGATGAGCTTACAGTCGATGCATTGATTGCTGAGCTGGAAACATTACGCGCGCGAGCGAGCGAGTCATTCGAGGCCGACGGAATTCCTGCAGATGAGCAGGAAGTCAGTTATCAGGCAGACATTCGTTATTCAGGCCAGGCGTTTCAGTTGTCGTTGGCTATGACGACCGATGAATTGAGAAGCAGCGGCCTTGCCGTGCTGACCGACGAATTCGATCGACAGCACGAACAGTTGTTTACTTTCGCGCACGGCAAGGACCACGAAATCGTCATGCTTCGCGCGATCGTCAAGGCCAGGAGAAGTCTTGCCGCCGATCTCAAGGAGGTCAGTGACTCGAAGACCAGGCTAGCGGATGCCAAGTTGCACGACACCAGGTTCTATCACGAGAAGGAGTGGCACGAAGCCGTAATCTACGATCGCGGCAAGCTCGGTGTAGGCACAGTCGTGACCGGTCCGGCGATCGTGGTCGAGATGGACTCGACGACATTGGTTTTGCCCGGACACGCCGCCACCGTCGACAGCGTCGGCAACCTTTTAATTAACCCGGCATAAGTTGAGGAGTTAGTCATGACAGCAACAATCATCGAAACAAACTCCACGCCGTTCAAGTCCGTCGACGTTGACACAGTCACCGTGGACATCATCGAGAACGCGCTGAAAAACGTGCGGGTTGAAATGGACGCGGTGTTATTTCGCACGGCAATGAGTCCGGGAATTCGTGAGCAGGGTGATTGCTTCCCGATGGTCGCGAATCGTGACGGCAAGATGGTCGTTGGCCAGTTTGGCTCGTTCATTGGCGGGTTCATGGATGCTTACGACGGTGAGATCGAAGAAGGCGACATCATCCTGACGAATGATCCGTATATGTGTAATGCCGCGGTATCGCATTTGCCGGACTGGATCGTGCTGGTACCGGTTTTTAAGGATGGACGACACATGGCGTGGTCCGCGATGTTCGGTCACATGTCCGATAACGGTGGCATGGTGCCGGGTTCGATACCGATCAGTGCCGAAACTATTTACCAGGAAGGCATTCGTATTCCGCCGACCAAGCTCTATAAGAAAGGCGAGTTACAGGAAGACGTACTTGAGTTGATCCTGCACAACGTGCGCACGACCGAATGGAACCGCTTTGATTTGAACGCGTTGGTCGCCGCATGTCGCACCGCCGGCAAGCGCTGTGTTGAGATCGCCGAACGCTTCGGTGACGACACGTTCTTCACCACTATGCAGATTATGCTCGATCGCAATCTCGAGGCGATGCGCGCGATCATCAACATGATTGTTCCAGAAGAGCCGCAATATTTTGAAGACTATGTCTGCGACGACGGAGTAGGCAAAGGACCATACAAAATTGCGTGCAAGCTCTGGCGCGAGGGTGACGTTGCGATCTTCGACTTCACGGGAACCGACCCACAGGCCAAGAGTTCGATCAATTTCTATCTCAGCGAAGATATGTTCAAGATGTTTTTTGGCTCGTTTACGATCAATCTATTTGATCCGCACATTCTCTTTAACGACGGATTCTACGAGCTCGTCGATGTGCGTATCCCGGACGGTAGTCTTCTGAAGCCGAAATTCCCGGCGGCACTTTCCGGGCGCACCCATGCTTTGGGCCGGATATTCGATGTCATGGGCGGCGTATTGGGCCAGGGCGCACCCGACGCGATGAATGCGGCTGGCTTTTCGGACAGTCCACACTTGTTCTATTCCGGGTACGACAAGAAAGGCGAATGGTTCCAGCTGTTCCAGATCGGATTTGGTGGAATCCCAGGGCGGCCTGTCGGCGATGGACCTGACGGGCATTCGCTGTGGCCGGGCTTCACTAATGTGCCGAACGAATTCATCGAAGCGTACTTTCCCTTGCGCATCGTCAAATACGAGCCGATTGCTGACTCCGGAGGCGCGGGATTGCACAGAGGCGGTAACGGTCTTTCGGTGGCCTATGAGTTCCTCGTTGACGGTCAGATCGGTATTCACGATGAACGTTGGCTGACCTACCCGTGGGGCGTGCGTGGCGGAGATCCGGGTATGCGATCAACGAAGAAACTGGTTCGGGCCGACGGCAGTGAACAGTGGTTGCCGGCCAAGTGCGATGGCGTGAATGTGAAAGAAGGTGACGTTCTGTACTTCAATACCTGGGGCGGTGGCGGCTGGGGCGATCCCATGGATCGTGATCCTGAGCTCGTGCGGGTCGACGTTGCTCGCGGCGTCGTGTCTCGCGACGGTGCGAAACGATACGGTGTTGTTGTAGATGATGCTGGCGATGTTGAAGCAGCGGCGACTGAAAAGCTTCGCGACAAAA
>Ga0255049_10002020_pt1 | contig 10844 bp, 12 predicted proteins | sample JV7_2_3_MG_FD_183615 | JGI IMG/M metagenome (GOLD analysis project Ga0255049, IMG submission 183615) | Seawater microbial communities from Jervis Inlet, British Columbia, Canada - JV7_2_3 | ecosystem: Environmental > Aquatic > Marine > Inlet | place: Canada: British Columbia | collected 2016-10-06
GCCATCAGAAACGAAATTACCCGGCTTGAGGGCGGCGGTGAGGATGAAGGAAGATTGACCACTCTGACGGACGAGCTTCGGGAGGGTGCTGAGGGTGGTGCAGGATCTGGAGCGAAATTTGTTAATAGGGGCAAAAGAGTTAGCGAAATACAGCTTGCATTGGGAATCGAAGATTTAAGTTCCAAGAAACAGTCAGTAGGACTGACTGAAGATGAATCCAAAGAACTGAGGATTTTAACTAAAGCGCAGGAACGTGTGTCAAAATTGACTCCAGGAGAAAAAGTAGCCTCTAGGCTTACGGCTAAAGAGGAGACTCAGTTAGACCAGAGAATTACCCCAGATAAATTAGCCCGTACATTAGACCCAGCAACTTTCAAGCCAGTTCCCGCAAGGATAGATGGGGCTCCAATAACTAACCGGCAAGCATCCGACATGTTTAGTGCCGTAATCGCAACCACAAAACAGATGGAAGAGATGGCTGATCTTGCAGGGCTTAGAGGCACGGTTGACATACTTGGAACTTTAGCACTTAAAGCAATAACGGCTGAGAGTGCAACAGGCGCAGCCTTTAAAGGGGCAAAACTTAAGGCTGCGGCAATAGCAAAGGCCGATGCAGTCGCAGCTACCTATCTATCTCAGAGAGAGGCTTACTTAGACCAAGTGGGCAGGGTGTTGGGTGGTCAGCGAGGCGTTCTCACAGACCAGGACGTTCAGAGGGTCAAAAGCGCGTTCCCCAGTTTAAGAGACACGGCTGAGATCGCAAAGGTGAAGATGGCTTTAATAGAGTTTTTTATAACAAACGCCGAATTTGCAAAAAAGCAAAAAGTTTTCGGTTTGCTGAATGACAGGACTTATGAGGCTCGAAAATCAAAGGCGCTTTCAAACCTAGAAGCATTTAATGATCCAAGAGACGTTGATGTCAGTGGAACCAGTAGCCTCCCGATTCAGGGTCAGGGTGGCACAGGCTTAGCCGCGCCTACTGAAGATTTCTCCGGAAAAACAGACGAAGAGATAAATAGGATATTAAACGAATAATGGCTAAATTAGGTGCAATATTAGAAGCTGAAAGGAGAGGACTGCCGATACCTCCAATGAAAGCGGCAGCCTTAGCGGAGGCTAGGAGAAGGGGCTTAGTGCCTCCTCTGCAAGCCTCATCTCAGGAACCTCACGCTCAAGAGCAGATCCCAGCACAACAAGACCAAAGACAGACGCAGGATGTTGTCACTGGTGGTGATCTCGGATTCAGGCCGCCTGACCAATTTATAGCTGACCAGTTCACGCAAGGCAGGGCGGCCTCTTTTGCCACAGGAGCAAACAGGGGCATAGCGCAGACTCTTGGTATACCTGTAGATCTAGTCAATTCAGTGGCCTCCATGCTTGGTGTGGAAGTGTCAGACAAGCCGTATCTCGGAGGTAAATTCATAGAAGAGGAGATAGTAGACCCTCTTACTCTTGGAGTTCAGAATACATTTAAGCCGGAAGGAAAGTCCGAGAAGTTTATCTCCAGAGTTGGCGAGGAAGTCGGAGCGTCTTTATTAGTTACGGGCGGAACTCTGAAGGCCGTTGATTTATTCAGGAAGGCCGGAAGACTTAATAAGCTGAATCCCACTGTAATAGAAAAAGTGGCTACTGACTTATCAAAACTTTCTCCGGAAGAATTTGCTATTGCAGAGACATTTTTGTCTGTTTCTAGCGGTGCAGGGGCGGCGGCGGCTCAAGAGGAATTTCCTGGTAATCCTGTTGCTGAGTTCATAGGGCAGATCGTTGGCGGAATTGGCCCTGTAGCGCTCAAATCCATGCTAACAAAGGCAAAAACCTTGTCAGGTTTAGTGCCAAGCAGAAAGCCTGAAGCTATACAAAAGAGGGCAAGGCAGATATTGGAGGCTGAATCCGTAAACCCTGGCTACATATCTGGAACCACTAAGCAGATAGAGAGAATACAAAAAGACATACCAGATTTCAAGCCTGGAACAGCAGACACGACATCAGACCCAGGGTTAATTTCTCTTGAGAGATCACAAGCAAGAAAAGGATCTGATTTTGAGGGGCAAGTTATAGAGCTTCAAGCCACAAACAATAAAGCAATTAGAAACTCCTTTGACCGGCCCTCCACGCCGGAGACTGTCGGAGATGTAGCCGACACTAGAAGGTTGGTTGAGGGGACAGCAGAAGGTCTTAAAAGACAGCTTCAGGCAAACGTAGACTCCATGCCAGACATTCCCATCACGAAGGACGCAGATAAGCTGGAAAGCGCAATAGACGCTGCAAACAAATTCGTGCGTGACAATTTAGAACAAGTGAATTTAGCTTTCAGGAAAAAGGCTGATCGTATGTTTGGTGATTTAGACCCAGAGGGAGAAATCAAGCTATCCGGTAAAAAAATATTAGATAGAGCGGAATCAATAAGGAAGAGAAAGTTTGCCAATGAACAGGACTTCCCATCGGATCTGGTCAGTGAAATCAAAGAAACCTTCGGAGTCCCAGACGCGCAAGACAGGAAAGTTGCTGGTTTTATAAGGCCGGATGCGCCAAAAGCAACGAAGGCTCCTCTCGCTAGATTCAACGACATAAGGACTCTCAGGACTCGGATTGTAGAGGATCTAAGGAGCAACTTAGACAACGGCAAGCTCAGGGAGAACCTTTGGGGTCTGCTTGACTCAGTGGAAGATACTCTTGACGATTTAGGCAGAAGCCTAAAGCACCCTGAAGCTGCTACAAAATATAAAAAAGCTAGGGATTTCTATAGAGAAGGGCTTGTAAAAATACGCCAAGGGAGCGCAGGAAAAGCCATTGGAAGAGGCCCAAAGGGTGCGAGGTTTAAGACTCCAGACGATGAAGTTATAAGCACCTTCTTCTCTAAGGGGAGGGCGGCAAAAACTAAAGCGAAGGGATTGAAAGATTTAGAGACATTCAGGAAAGATTTAGGAGTAAAGGGCAGCCAAGAGGTGAACGATGCCGTCCGGACGTTTGCTTTGGACGATCTGACCACCTTTGCCACGAATGTAGAGACAAAGAAAGTGTCTACCGCTCTAATTCAGAGATGGGTGAAAAATCATCGCAGGGCGTTGACTCAGTTCCCAGAACTAAAGAAAGAGCTGTCTAATTTAGTGACCATGAGAAAGACAGTAGAGGGGCATGGCCTGAAGATAAACGCATCAATAGACGACTTAGAAAGGACGACAGCTAAATTTTTCACGGATGTAGATCCAGAGAAGATAATTCCCAAAATACTCTCATCTGACAAGTCTCAGGTAGAAATGGCAAAGCTCTTAAAACTTGCAAAGAACAACCCTAAAGCCATCAACGGTCTAAGGAAGGCGGTGTGGAGCGCGTTTGAGGAAACCATAGAATCGTCCTCTAAAGACATCACTGGAAGTCCATTATTGAATCCTAAAAAGATGAAAGAATTTATGAAGAGTCATAAGAATGTTCTCTCTCAATTATACAGCAAAGAAGATATCCGGAAGCTAAATAGCGTGCAAGCGGCAGCAGAAATATCTCAGAGGTCAGGAACTACTCCATTGCCATCTGGCAACATATCTTCAGCAAGCAAGCATACGGCCATAACAGTGAATGAACTATTAAGAAAGAGCTTCGCTCGTCACATACCCGTGGTTGGCAGGGCTGCGTTGGTTGGGGAGGTGTTCACCAGAAAGATATTCGGTGCGCTTCAAGACTTGTCTGAAAAAGAGGCAAGAATATTGCTCGAAAGAGCCTTGATAGATCCTGAAGTAGCAGAAACCTTAATACTCAGTAAGACTCTTCCTCAGAGAGCTATAACCAAGAGGATCAACGCCCACCTGATAAACATAGGCGCAAAAGAAAGAAAAGATATTAAAAATAACCCAGAACAGACCATATCTCAGGGGCAGTAATTAAACCCCGAAAATATCGCACAGCCTCTCAAGCGGATCGTACTCTTCAGACCTCGATTCCGTCCACTCGATGTGCCTAGCCGCGTGTTCGGCCTTATTCAGATTTTCACACTTCAAGCAATATTTCTTCTGACCGAATTTTGCCTCGAACGATTCATGGCATTGCTTGCATTTGTTTGTTCTCATTTCCCCCACACTCCCCCTGAGTTATACATTTCAGGAAGATCCCAGGTCTGACGACCACCTGACCTCGTAGGCTCTCCCTTCACTTTCCTTAGCGCGTCACCGCACTCTCTTTTCTGTATCCATGTTGGAGCTTTGTAACCCAGCTCTATGCAGATCTCTGTTGCTGTTTTCTTTGTCATGATCGGCGAATCATTACCGTAGTGCTTCACTATCAGTTCCTCAAACGGAGATGCCGATTCAAACAGTCTATTAGATTCAGCTAGTAATTTCACCTCATCCATTTCTAGCCACCACTTTTCGCCCTGTATGTAAGCAATCAGAGCTTGCGCCCAAACCTGCTGAACATCAACTTTATGGTACGAATCCAGATCTTCAGTACAAGCGATTGTCCAGATACGGGAGCTTCCTGTCGGATCGTTCAGGAACGCTTCAGGGTTTACCGTGCCGCAAAATATTGTCCTTCTTGGGTAAACGCTCTCAGTTCTGGAGTACCTTAGAAACAGGCTGTCGCTTTTCCTGCCGATGAAACTCTTGAACGAGGCGATGTCAGCTTTCTTGAAAGTGGCTTCGATCTCTCCAAGCTCAACAATAAATCTCGACAAGGCAGATTTCACAGAATCCTTGTCTTTCGGGTCTAGTGTGTGACCTTCAAGGAAAAACTCTGAATTCTCACCTACAAGCTGTTTGAACCACCACGTCTTACCGATGCTCTGTGAACCTTGCAAAACAAGAACGCCTCTTGCTGCCACTCCGTTTGGTTCAAACATTGCTGCCACTCCGCTTATGAGCCACTTCCACAGCATTTTCTTTGCCTGTACTGTATCTTTTGCTCCTAGCGTGGCAGTGAGTTCATCTATGCGGTCAACTCCGTCCCACTTCTTGTGGCTGATCCACTCTGATACCGGGTTGTACGATTTGTTGTCTGCTATTTCAACTAAAAATCCCTCTAATGATGTTATTGGCATCCTGTTTACGATTGCCAACGATTCAACTGCTTTGAGAGAGCAATGCCGCCTGTTATCGGCTTGATAAGTTTTGCCAGGGACATTTATCTCCACTTCCTTCGATACGATGTTGTACCGGCAATGAATGCCGTACGCCTGAAGTAATAATTTGATGTTCGTCATGGTAGGAAACGGAGCCCCGCTTTCCTTCTGGTGAATCCAGTCAATAAGTACTTCTGATTCGTTTCTGACGAGTCTTTCGTGGTCCGTCTCTTCGGCTTGGATGGTGTCGGTGCTGCCTAGGTCAGGTGGTTCCGGCCGAGTTGCGACCTCTTGTGTTGCTTTAAGGCTTTCCGTCAGGGCTACGAGTTCGTCTTTCCCGTTGCCTTTCTCTATCCAGTCGGAAACGTCCTGCTTGTTTTCCAGATCCGGCAGGTTGATTATTTTGATTTCCGAGGCAATGTCTTTCATGGAGAGGGCTAGCCCTGCCATGTGCTTCCGGCCTGGATTGTCGTTGTCTGGTATCAGGAATACCTTTCTACCAGAAAACCATTTCACGAATGACTTGTGCCAGCTACCGGACGCGCTGCCAAGGGATGTGGCTGTCACACCGATTGATTGCAGTGAACGAACGTCCTTCTCGCCTTCTGCTATGAAGATATCTGATTTTGATTCGATCAGCTCAGGAAGCATGAAGGGCAGCGGAGGGAGGCCATCGAGTCTCCATACCCACCGGCCTTGATTGTCTGGGTCGGGCATCCTTCTCATAAATCTAGGATTCAAGCCGTCACTGAATTCCACGTTCTGATAACTCAGTTTCCCGTTTTCGTCACGATACTCATTTTCGTGTTTTTTGGGACGCTCCCAAGGGGCAGGGGAGGAGTATTTCTTTTTGCTGTGCTGCTTTTTAGCCACGCTGCGTTGCCTTGGCTCGATACCCTCAATAGGTTTGCCGCCCCACAGACCAAGTTCCTGTAGGGCAGCCATGATCTCCTCTTGGCTACATCCACCGTGACACTTGAATAGAGGTGTTTCGTTATGCCCCCTGCTGATCTTGCATGAGGGCTCAAAATCGTCATGGGCAGGGCAGGACACCATTCCATTTCTGACTTTGGCCCCCTTGCTCAGACCATCTATTATTTCCTGGTAGGTTGCCATGCGGTTAGGCCCGTTTAACTCCACTGTCCTTGCGGGTTTTACGGGGTTTTTTCGGCTTGATTATTTGGTATGTTCCGTTTGGTTTCTTCTCTAACAGCTTGGCGGCAGATACCGCAAAAACATTAGCTGAAAAAAAATCAACTGAGTCCAGTCCTTTTTCTAAGGCTTCTTTCTTTGCTTCTTCAAAACATTCATCGTAAAGTGTCATTCGTCTTCTCCGTTTTTAAATTCCATGATTGCCTTCTCGCAATCCTTATCGTTCCTTGCCACAAACGCTATGCCGCCGTCCGATCTTACACACGACAGGAAGGCAGCCTGTTTTGGGCTTGTCCTGCCTTTATCTGTCTTCACCTCACATCCAGTGAAAACGGCTACTGTTTTTCCAACCATATCTTTCGTTATGGTGACGGGTGTCCATCCTGATAAATCCGGATAACCCTTTGGAGGGCCAGCCTTAAACGGTCGAGGGTTTTTTATGAGCATATCCCCGTTTTTCAGCCTCATCATTTTGTCACCCGTCCAGGCCATGCCCACGTTGAATCGAAACATTTTGGAGGACAATTCAGACATCTTCAGGCGAATCAATTTTTGTATATTTGATTCGTTTATTTCTTCACCCCCAGATGCTTCTTAATCAGCCTTCTAATCACAGACGAAACACTCCTTTCATCCCGCTGAGATTCACGGATTAGCTTCCGCATTGTGTCGTCATCAACTCTGAAACTTATCATTTTATCCATGACCTTACTGTAAAACATTGTAAGACATATTGCAAGTAAAAACTACGCCCTCGATGCTTTTTTTCTTCGTGCTTCCATTATGTAACCCGCCCACCTTTCGGGTGACTTATAGTTTTTCCTCCGACCTAATGCTATGAGGTCGGACAGGGTTTTAGCTCCTCCCTGCTCAATTTTTCTCTTCCTGCGGATCATATCTTTATCAACTTTCGCAAGTTCGCCTTCAACCTCATCAATCACCCTTTCCTGTATCTGGAATTCACGACCGCACTTTGGGCATTTATGCCGATTTCTCGACACATAAAAACAGGGAGCTGGGCATTGCCTGATGAATATGTACGGCTCGTCACTCTTGGCCCGTGTTTTTTTCTTGGCCCCCTCAAGGCTCCATTCACGATCATCGTCCGGTAGCCCGTGTTTAACCGATCCGTCTGCGTTCACGCAATTTCCGGAAAAATCAAAAATCATGGCTCGGCCTTCCTGCTTTCTAAGAGATCTATACCACGCCTGGAGAACTTTGCTCAGGCTCAGGCTTGGAGCGCAATCCAGAACGACTTGAACAGGGCAATCAACTCCTGCTTGGGCTGACAGATCATATCCCTCGCCAAACAGGTTCACGTTGCACAGAACATCTATTTCTCCTGCTGCGAACTTGCGAGACATTTCACGCCTGATGCTCTTATCCGTTTTCCCGTCCATGTGAACGGCGTTGACTCCCTGCTTCTTAAAATCCTCGGCGTAAGCCCTAGATCGCTTAATGGATGTCGAGAATAATATCGCCCGTTTTCCAAGACAGTTATTTCCGTATGTGTCGATCACATTTCCAGTTATGGAGGCCGACCCCATAACCTCATCAATTTCGTGCTGGTTGTAGTCACCGGCTAGCTTATGAACTCCCTCAATATCTGGTCTTGAGGGCATATAAAAATCGTATTCTGCAAGAAATCCGTTCTCGATCAGCCATGACGGGGAAGGCCCGACAACCATTTCATTGAAGTGATGCCCCAAGCCCTTACCGTCAAGCCTGTGAGGTGTTCCGGACAGCCCTATTGTGTAGGCGTTCGGGTAATGGTTTTTAACTTTGGTCCAACTCCCTGCGCCTAGATGATGGCACTCATCGAATATCATCAAGCCGGGTTCTTTCACTGTGCCTAAACGCCGTTGAAGCGATCCAATTGAACATATCTGAATCATTTTCGATGGCGATTTCTGGTATCCAGCCGCTATAAATCCATATTCTAGGCCATAGGCAGAAAATGTCTTCGCCGTCTGGTGTATCAGCTCAGATCTGTGACAGATAAACCAAGTCCTGATATTTTTCCCTGTGGCCCGTTTTGCGAATTCAGAGGCAATGACGGTTTTCCCTCCTCCGGGGCATAACTGAAGAAGGACTGAATTAGTACGCCCAAGAGCTTGAAGGGATTTCTCCAATAGTTTGTCTTGGAATGGGTATAGTTTCACCCCTCCTCCCGTCTTATTTCGTCTGCCATTTCTCTGTAGTACATTTCATCTTCACACTCATCTTCATCCATTTTGATCTCCCTTTTATATGTGAATTTTATTCTTAAGGCTCAGCCAGCATCTCTTGCATGTGTCGTTTTCCTCTCCTCCCCACGGAACATGGTATTCTTTCCGCCACTGTGCAACCTTCTTTGCCTTCTCGTTAGCCCTGAATATCCTTCCTGCTTTCCTCTTGTATGCCCTTCGCTTCTCAGCACAGATAAAGCAATGGTCAGCTGTCCCGCCATCGGTCATCTCTCCCCCGCATCCTATACAGCGGCCTTCTGCCTTCTTGCTTATTTGCCATTTGCTCTGTCTTGATATTCCCATTTATCTCCTTATAATCCGCCGATATCGGTGTTATACCGCGATAATTCCGTATAAGACCTAGTTAGGCCACGTCATCTCTTCAGCCAAATAGCGCGTGTAGGCTGGCGGTATCGCCTCTTTAAGTTCACTGAATCCCATCCAATCTATCCCGTAGGCCAGTGGCGCATTGTTCACGGTCTTGGGTTGCATACCAAGCGCAAACCGCTTTTCTCTGCTTGCCTTGCTCGCCGTTGTAACGAGTAGCGGTATTTCGCTATGGTCACATTTGCGCGGGCTCATTACTGGATATGACGTTTCAAAAAACCTATGCCGCTGGGTGCGTAGCCCGAACATTGAGCCGCACAGCATCAATGGGTCGCACAGCTCTTTTCTTGCTCCGGCTACGTTCTCAATCACATACGGCTTGCCTGTCTTAATCATCAGCTCGCGCACTGCGGGTATCATCCGTTCATGGTCGCCTTTATTCTTCGCGGGTGTCAGGTGGCTATATCCTTGACACGGCGGAGAAGCATGGATAAAGTCAAACTCATTCCCGTGCGCGGTAAGGTATTCAAGCGCGTCGCCCTGCACGAATGTAAACGGATATTTCGGCTGCGGCTTTATGTCTACACCTACCACTTCCATTCCAGCCAAATGATAACCCATGCCCGCTCCACCACCACAACAAAACAAATCTAAACATCGCATTTTTTATATCCCGTTAAAAAGGCATAACAAGTCGTTCCAGCGGAGCCGCACCACTTCGCTGGGTTTAGGCCGATCCGGTGCGCGGCCCGCTGAACATCGACGTTATAAAACTTTGCGCGAACAGCCTCGCAGTTCAAACGCTTCATCTATTTGCATCAAAGAATGCCTGTGCAAATCCCTGTGAACACAAAGACCGAAAAGACATATCATCGGCAACCTCAAAGCAGTCAAACTCTCTGATGCTGTTCTTCGCGCTCTTGTGTAAAAACGCCATGCTCGGCTTCGGTCTTCCGGGCCTCACATACAAATCAGGGTTCTTCGGAACATCCTGCCATCTGTAATACTTCGGAACTGGCCTATTGAACTTGCCCCACAATGCTGTTCTTTTTGTCCAAGGGCTTCCAAACATCCACGGTTCATACGTCATTACAGGTTTTCCGAGAAAGTCCTTCAGTCGTCCCGTTGCCGGGTTCTCAATCGTCCAGAATGTCGGATCACACTCTTTGATTATCCTCAGGCATTCGTTTACCAGAAACATGCCCTTTTCATAATCGCCTGTCTTGTGAAATCCCGAAGCCACGCTGAACTCAGTGCAAACCGGATTTGCAATCACTCCATGCACATTTTCAGGCGGGTGGTAATTCTCCACGCCTATGCTCCTGCCGATCAGCCGAACGTCATACCCTGCATCTTGATACGGCCTTGAGTCTGAACCAATATCTGCACATAAATGAAGAATAATCACGGCAACAGCCCGCGCAAAATTTTATAACAAGTCATTCAACTTCGCTCCTTTCAGTCGCCCGACGCGGAGAAACCGCGCGGGTTAATTCCGGCGTTATCTCTCAGACTGTTCACGCTTCTTACGCCTAGCCTCTTGCATCTTCGCCTGTGCTTCAGGCGTAATATTGCGCTTTGATTTCTTGCCGCCTTCTGCCTTGGCCTTGTCCTTCCAGGTGTGGCCGCAATTAGGACATTTCATACCTGTATTTCCTTGTCTTGTATGTCCCACACCCTTCCATTATATGAAACTCTGCCGACCAAAATTCCGTCCTTCAGAATTTCCCCCCCGGCCCAATTTCCCCCGCCCAGATTATTTGCCTCTATCCAGGAACGGCACACGGCTGAGGCTTCCAAGAAAGACCCGACCGGAATAATAATCGTTTCTGCACCTGCACACGTCCTGTCTGGGTTTTGTCCAAAGTCTGGGTTTCCACAACTTGATAATTTCACTCTCATAATTAGCTCCTTTTGTTTAGGTTATGGCTTACCTTATCATATCTAGTTATGTTATGTCAAGGGAATAATCAAATAAAAATACGAGATAACCAGCGCATTAACTCAGACGGGAAGAAGCTCGGCGGCTTTTCTGCAACCTCCCCGGCCCGCTGGTTATTTCGGGCGTTATGTTTCACCACATCCCGTTT
>Ga0255049_10002021_pt1 | contig 10840 bp, 12 predicted proteins | sample JV7_2_3_MG_FD_183615 | JGI IMG/M metagenome (GOLD analysis project Ga0255049, IMG submission 183615) | Seawater microbial communities from Jervis Inlet, British Columbia, Canada - JV7_2_3 | ecosystem: Environmental > Aquatic > Marine > Inlet | place: Canada: British Columbia | collected 2016-10-06
TCGAGAGAATGGTCGAATTCAATGCACTCTTAACAGTTGCAGAACTCGCAGTTGCTGTGGCTGGATTCTCCGTCGTCATATCGGTATTTATAACGCGCGGTCGGCTTACCCAAATCGACCGTTCACGATTTATTTGGCTGTTCACCACAGCATTGATCACCGCACTTCTCGCCTTCCTCCCCATCATCCTCAATCAGGCTGGACTGTCAGGTGAAATACTTTGGCAGTCCGCGAGTAGCATAATGATCGCGGTGTGGTTCATGTCCTTCATACCGTGGGTAGTGTTGACGCTTCGAAAGAGGCGTGCACGCTTGAATGCACCTATCGGATATGGGGAGCCTTTCTCACTGGTGATTCCGGCCTCGTTCAATCTGGGTATTCAGATCGCAAACACGGGGGGCTGGTTCTGGGCTCCTTCTTCTGCTTACTATCTCTTCGGTACATTAGTGTGGCTCTACGCGGCAGCACTTGTTTTTGTTGCCATATTTCTTCATCGACCGGTCGAGTAGCCTAATCTCCGAATTCGTCCGCTAACGACCCAAAGCAGACATTGCGACGTTAGATAATTCGCGTCTAGTTACAAGACAACTTTGTCTGATAAATACTAGTCATGCCGAAGTCACGTTCGTGGCAGAGGGGTAGCCAATGACCGATCAATTTACCGAAATGTCGCAGGCGCAGGTTGAGCAGTTTTTGCAGGTGCCACGATTTGCCATTGTCGGAACCAACCGTGTGAACGGTCCTCCTCAGCTCACACCAGTGTGGTATCTCTACGAAAACGAACGCATATATGTGTCGATGTCTGTAAGCAGCGTGAAATACCGAAATTTGCGCCGTGACCCTCGCATCGGTATTTGCATCGCTGGGGAACACCCCGACGCTCGGGCGGTAATGATCTACGGGACGGTAGAGCTAATCCTAGAGGATAGCGCCTGGCATGACGATATCGATTGGCGATTGGTGCGTCGATATCATGACAGCAATGAAAAAGCACAGTCCTATATAGAGACCATGCCTACTGAAGAGGAGAGCGCGCTGGCAGTGGTCACTCCTGATAAAGTCATAGCCCAAGATTACAACTGAGATACTAACGCCGGAAATCGTTGCACAAGCCGCCTGTCGGAGTCGCGTTGTGGTGTCTGCTGTTGGCCGAAAGCAGACCTTTATTTTCGCCATTTTCCAGTGATCTGAACGTCCGCTTTTGGGAAAAGCGGCCATCTAGTGTGAGACTAGGCAGTGAAAAGACTTGCCTCGATTAGATTCGTACTACGATACGCTGCCGAGCGCGACCCTGATCGCTTCGCCACTGACGCCGCTGGATTCCTCGGATGCGAGGAATGCGATCATCTCAGCGACTTCTTGGGGCGTGACAACGCGACCCGCCGGATACAGCGCCGCTCGTTCTTCCCACACCTGGTCGGTTGTAATGTTCCGATCCTTCGCTTCGTGGCGGGCATAACGTTCGGCCATTTCCGTCCGCACCCAGCCCGGCAAAACAGCGTTCGATGTAATTCCGTAAGGTCCGCCGTCCTGCGCAACCGAGCGCATTAAGCCCAGCAAGCCGTGTTTGGAGCTCGTGTACGCGCTCCCGGCGTGTTCGGCAACCAGGCCGGCCGTAGAACTCGTGAATACAATGCGTCCGTATTTGCGTTCAATCATCCCCGGGGTAACAAGCTTCGAGAGATGGAATGGCCCATCAAGATTGACGCGCATCGTCTCTCTCCAGACGTCGGGTTCCTGTTCCCAGATCACCCGCTCGTGAGCTGATCCGATACCGTGGTTGCATATGAGGATTTCAACTGGACCAAGTCGTTGCTCGGCGTCTGCAACCGCAAGCGCGCAGCCCTCTGGACTACCGAGGTCTACCACCGAATATTCGAGACCTGTTTCTTCCAGCTCGTGCTGGCTTCGGGCAACGCACAGCACCTTAGCGCCGCGCGACGCCAAAAGTTCTGCTGCTGCACGCCCAATTCCCCGGCCTCCGCCGGTGATTAGAACGACTCGCCCGTCAACTCCCGCCATGCTTCAAACACTTTCTGCGGTACTTCACGACTCAGCTTTATCCAGCAAATCCGCCAGGGTCTGATCGCCGAAAGTGCTGGAAATCGCTGAGTCGAGCTCAACACCGAGCCCGTACACCGCAGTTTCCCATTTCGGGTCACGATACGAGCCAGTCTCGCCACGAATACGTACGACGTCGAGAATATCGCTCAGTTTGATGCGCGACATTTCCCTCGCAGGCACCAGGTCCTCTAGTTCGGTAAGGGCCAGAAGATGTTCCTCTTCGAGGCCGGTGATGACCGGCATCAAGGTGACTGACGGAATTTTCATGTGACTTGCGAGTGACTGAATTGTTTCGCTGGACTCGCCATCGCGAAATGCCCGACCGACCATAAACATGATATTAAGGGCGAGATGTTCACGCATTGAATTCGACAGACGCGGTTCGCGTCGGCCGATGCGCAAATATGCAGAATGTTGGTGATAGAACGCGAGCTGCGACCCGATCAGCAAAATTAGCCAGTTCATGTATAGCCAGATCAATGTCGTAATCGCGATGGCAAATCCCGAATAAATCAGTTGTGTTCGTGATGAATACACGACAAAAGTCGCGAATATCACGCTGATGCTTGCCCAGGCGAATCCCGCGGCGAGCCCCCCGATGAGAGCGGAGCGAAAGCGAACCCGGGTGTTGGGCATGTACATGTACAAAAATGTAAATACGCCGGTCACGAGCATGTAGGGCGTTAGCTTGCTGGTTGCCACGACTATTGGACCGAGAAATTCGATGCTCAGGAAAAACTGCACGATCGCGTTACTGCGCAACGAAGCGATCATGCCAAGCGCGACGACGATAACGACAGGACCGATCAGCATCACCACCATGTATTCAACCATGCGGCGGGCAAAATTCTGGCGCTTTGCAACGTGCCAGACGTAGTTAAAGCTCTCCTCGATTTTCTGAATCATCGAAACCGCGGTATAAATGAAGAACGCCAGGCTGATGCCACCGAGCACACCACCCTTGACGTTATCGACCAGGTCGATGACCTGTCTCGTAATTTCCGCGCCCTGGGCGCCCAGAGGTTCAAGCAGCGTGTACAACAAGGGTTCGAGCTGGTTATGGACGCCGAATCCCTTGAGAACCGAAAAACTGAGTGCCAACAAAGGCACGATCGAAAGCAAGGTTGTGTATACCAGGCTCATCGAGCGCATCATCAGGCCGCCCGCGAACATATCCCGAATAATCGCGACGGCATATCGCAGAACATTGGCGAGAACGCGCCCAGCTACGCCGTACTCGTACAGCATGTCGCTCCAAACGAGCTGTTCAAAACGTTCACGGAGTAAGGCAATCATGGTCGGTATTATAGGCTATTGTTGGAGCGCCTCTCGAGGCGCGACTAGCTGAACAGCCGATTCAGGGCTTCCTGGTACTTCTCGGCGGTTTGATTCACGACTTCGGCAGGCAGTTCGGGGCCTGGAGCGGTCTTGTCCCAGTCCATCGTGTCGAGATAGTCCCGAACGAACTGCTTGTCGAAACTCGGTGGGCTAACGCCGACCTTGTAATCTTCGACCGGCCAGAATCTCGACGAGTCCGGCGTGAGCACTTCATCAATCAGGTACAGACGACCTTCGTCGTCGAGACCGAATTCGAACTTGGTATCGGCAATGATGATTCCGCGGTCCAGTGCATAAGCTGCTGCGCGCTCGTAAATTTCAATGGACAGGTCGCGGACCCGGGTGGCCAATTTTTCTCCAATGAGATCGACGACATCGTCAAAGGAGATATTTTCGTCATGATCGCCGGCTTCGGCTTTGCTCGCGGGCGTAAACAAGGTTTGCGGCAATTGCTCGGCCTGTCTGAGGCCCGTCGGCAGCACGATGCCACAAAGCCGGCCCGATTCCTGGTAATCACGCCAGCCGGACCCGATCAGGTAGCCGCGTACAACGGCTTCGATGGGCAACGGCTTGAGCCGCTTTACGACCATCGATCGATCACTCAAGGATTCGGCGATCTCCGGATCGTCTACAACGTCCTCGACGCGGCGTTCCGTTAACTGATTCTCGACGAGGTCAGCCATCATGCGGAACCAGCGAAGCGAGATACTTGTGAGTACGCTCCCCTTCGTCGGCACCGGGTCCGGTAGAACGACGTCATACGCGGACAGACGATCCGTCGTTACTATCAGGAGGTGTTCGCTGTCCACGCTGTAGATGTCGCGCACTTTTCCGCGACCGATCAGAGGCAGGTTCGGTATCATCGATTCGAAGAGCGCATCGCAGGGTTTCATGGTACGAATAATCACCGTTGGGCTGAAACGACGCAAGCGGTTGCGATACGATTAGCAAACGGCGTCTCGTGAGGTTTTCGATTGTATTGGGGCAAAATCATCGGCACCCTGGCCGGGCTCGCGACACTGAAGCCCTGGTTTGCATTACTCGGCTTGTTCCTTGGTCACCAGTTCGACCGTGGTTTCGCCGCGCGTTATCGTGAATTCGAATACCAGGGAAGCACGGTTGGCCGCCTGCCGGAAGAGTATGTTCGGCCTTTGTTTCAATCGATGGGACACCTGGCCAAATCTGACGGTCGAGTCAGCGAGGCCGAAATTCGTGCGGCTCGGTCGATCATGCATCGCATTGGACTAGGACCGGCCAAGGTGCGTAGCGCGATTAACTGGTTTGACGACGGAAAGCGAACGGATTTTCCGTTGCAGCAGACGATTCAACGCACAAGGCGAGTCGCGGCGCGCAAGCGCGAATTGCGCTTGCTGTTTGTGCGCCTGTTGCTCGAAGTCGTATTGGCGACGGATCGCTTCAATCAGAAGAAGAGGGCGTTGATCTGGACGATCTGCACAGAGTTCGATATCGGACGAGTCGAACTGGCCCAACTCGAGGCTATGATTCGCGCACAAAAGGGATTCAGGCGCTCGCCGGCAGGCGATGCCGATGCTGCGCGGGTCAAGAATTCCTACCAGACGCTTGGCGTGGAACAGTCTGCGACCAATGCGGAGATCAAGAAGGCGTATCGACGACTCATGAGCCGTAATCACCCGGATAAGATCGCGGGCAGCAACCCGGGTCCAGAGCTTATCGCTGAGTCGGAGCGTCGCACACGCGAAATCAGGAGCGCTTACGAGATGCTCAAGGCACGGCGTTCGATTCGTTAAGTCCGCTGACCGAAATATAGAGTGTCGTCGCAATTTATTACTGCTCGAATGTCTCCGTATTGTAAGTACTTCCATCGACCGCGTGGTGAACAAAGGAGATTTCGGCATGGTTCTCATGTTCCGATACGACAACAGACAAGAAGCCGCCTTTGATATTCAAGTACCTGAGCATTGAGGTCCCTTCGCGTAGGTCGTACTCCCTGGCATGGGCGTCAGTTGTAGGACCGCTACCGAATTCAATCACACCGCTTACAGGATCTTTTGAAACATACTGCCAGTGGCGATCACCAGTGATGACAAACATGTTTTTCTGAGATCCTACAAATGATCGAATCTCTTCACCCTCCATGTAAAACGCGGCGTTGGCATGGTTGTCAGCCTTATCTGCCTGGTCTGGACCGAGAATTGGCGTTGGAGAAATCAAAATTCGAAAGGTCGCGTCGGAGTTTTGCACTGTTTCAAAAAACCAGTCTTTCTGCGTGTTGCCCCATATTGTCTTGTCGGGACCATCGGGCATATCGTTGTTGCTGCGAAAATCCCGTCCCTCCATCATCCAGATTTGCAGGTGCTTTCCCCAGCGATAAGTGCGATACGTCTTGTCTCCCATCGGGACCTGTTCGCGAAATAATTCCACTCCCTGATCCCAGGTTAGGTTTTTGTACGTTTGACCGGGGTAGCTATCGTTCTTCAAGGTATCGTGATCGTCTTTCATGAAGTAGCTGGCGGCATTATTGTAAAACGATCGTTGGAAAGGAAAGGCATACATCCGATTCCATTTGAATCGAGCCAAAGCAAGCGTTGTCGCATACGGTTTCGGGTTGTCGTAGTAAACGTTGTCGCCGGTATGCACGAGGAAACTGAGGTCCATCGAACGCATAGTTTGATAGATCCTATGACCGTTCTTGTCGTCGTCTCGTCTACGATACTCTTGACCTGTGATGACCGAGAAATGGACTCGGGCAGAATTCTCTTTCCCCGGGGCCGTTTTAAATTTTCCGTCCAGACGACTGACGTTTTTCAAATTCTCGATTGGACGCCCTTCAACGAGCACAGAGTAGTCCGTAGCAGGTGCCAGCTCGGTAAGATGCAACTGACGAGTAAAATCCTTATCGGCGTCGACTGCGATCCAGGGAGTTTCTCGTTGCAAGCTCTTGTCCTCTCCGGGCCAGTACGATATGCGGACTTCTCCGCGTATACCCGTGACGACGCGTCCCCATTTCGTGTTGGGGTCTGTCGCTGGATCTCGTGTCAATCGAGTCCAGATTATTGCGGATTCGCTGCTAACCTCACCGATTTTTATTCCATTGGCCATATACACGGAGCTGGCGGTACCGGCTGGCAAGGCGGTTACCTCAGGAAGAACGAACTCACGATGCGATATGACCTCCATGGCGTAATTCGAAGCTACGACTAGAATGACTACCGATCCGATTATTACGTATTTGCGTCGCATTGGACTTCCCCTTGGGTGACCCGAATTGTGAAAAGATTAAAGGATAAAAGATAGGAAATTCCACCGCGACTCGCTAGAGAATGCCAGCTCAGGTACATTTGGCCAAAACGGGGATTAAATAGTGACACCACTCATTGCACCTTCAATTCTATCCGCCGACTTCGCGCGGCTCGGCGAGGACGTTATGGCCGTACTCGCTGCCGGTGCAGACATTGTGCACTTCGACGTCATGGACAATCATTTTGTGCCGAATCTGACGATTGGCCCGCTGCTCTGCGAGGCGCTGCGGAAACACGGAATCGAAGCACCGATCGACGTGCACCTGATGATCGAACCGGTTGACCGTATTATCCCGGACTTCGCCAAAGCCGGCGCCAGTTACATCACATTCCATCCCGAGGCGAGCCGGCATATCGATCGCTCGCTTGCGCTCATTCGCGATGAGGGCTGCAAGGCCGGGCTCGTTTTCAACCCGGCAACACCGTTGTCGGTCCTCGAGCACGTAATAGACAAGATCGATATGGTATTGATCATGTCAGTGAATCCCGGGTTCGGTGGCCAGAAATTCATTGCATCTGCGCTCGATAAATTGCGCGAGGCGCGCGAACTGATCGACGCGAGCGGCAACGAGATTCGCCTGGAGATCGATGGTGGCGTGAAAGTGGACAATATCGGCGACATCGCTGCGGCGGGCGCCGACACGTTTGTCGCGGGATCCGCGATTTTCGGTAGCGAGAACTACGCGGCGACGATCGCAGCGATGAAAGAAGAGATCAATAAACGATCGTAGGAGGCCCTACAGTTTTCTATTCGGTCTCGCGCCGTATACGACAATCGTCTTGCCACTCGCCGTCACGAGGCCCTGTTCCTCGAGAACTTTGAGCACGCGACCGGCCATTTCCCTTGAGCATCCGACCAGGCGACTCAACTCCTGGCGGCTGACTTTGATCTGCATGCCGTCGGGATGCGTCATCGCGTCAGGTTCGTTACAAAGGTCCATGATGGCGTGGGCAACGCGTCCTGTGACGTCGACGAAGGCAAGATCACCGAGTTTGCGATTGGTCCTGTCCAGGCGTGTCGCGAGCTGCGTCGCGAGTTCAAACACAAGCCCCGGGCTTTCGCTCGCAATTTGACGGAATCGTGGATACGTCATCTCGGCGATTTCGCATTCGGTACGCGTACGCACCCAGGCGCTGCGCGTGGGTTGTTCGTAGAAAAGACCCATTTCACCGAAGAACTGACCCTTGTTCAGGTACGCCAGCACCATCTCATTGCCGTCCTCGTCCTCAATCATGACTTCGACCGATCCGTCAACGATGTAATACAACACGTCGGGCAGATCGCCGGCGTGAATCATGACCGTTTTCGAAGGCACGGTTCGAACGCGGCAGTAGCTCAGAAATCGGTTGATCGCTGGTACGTCGCTCAAGGTCTTCGCTGTATTTTGCATTGGGTGTTCCTCTACAGAGCTGCGGCCCCTCTTTTAATACAGATGGCCGTTAAGGGCAAGCTGAGTTCGTCAGACCCAGTAGGCGGTTTTGGTCATGATCTTCGAGGTCCAGCGCATAAGCAGTCGCGCGGGTTCCGGCAAGTCGGCAGCACCGGCGTCGACCGCATTGTCGCCGTGCTGTTGTTCCTCATCGCGCATCTTCTCGACGATGGCGCGGCTTCGCGCGTCGTCTTCGGGCAATCGGTACAGGTGACCGGTCAGGTGGGCGCAAACCTGGCGCTCTGTCTCAGCGATAAAACCGAGACTCCACTTGTCGCCAAATAGACCGCTAGCAGCACCGATCGCAAAAGAGCCTGCATACCACAAAGGGCCCAGTCGACTGGGCCCGGCGTCCAGTTCCGTCAGTCGCTGCTCGCACCACGCGAGGTGATCGAACTCCTCCTCAGCGGCGTGCTGCATTTGCTGTGTGACCGCTTCATCCCGCGCTACGGTGGCATGGCCTTGATACAGGCCCTGGGCCGCGACTTCGCCGGCATGGTTGACGCGCATCAATCCCGCAGCATGAGTCTTCTCGCGCTCGCTGAGAGCCGTATCGGCAATGCCTTCGGCCGGGTTCTCGCGGGCAGTTCTGCCCGCCGGGGCGGTAGCCGTTCTCAGGGCATCGTTAATGCCCGAGATTAACCGGTCAAGCGGGGTAAGATCGCGCTCATGCATCCGCATATTATAACCCGATATACGCCGCGATCGATTTGAGGAACCCTACAATGAAATTTCACAGTCTAATTGTCATCGTGCTCATGTCTGCCGTCGCAACTGTTAACGCGGCCGAGGAAGAGCCCCCGGCTAGCCCGTGGGCGGGCAAGGTGACGCTCGGCTATCTGGCCACCTCTGGAAACACAGACAATTCCAATCTCAATACGGGGTTTGAAATCGCGTACACGACTGGCGACTGGCAGCATTTATTTGACGCATCGGCGATTTACGCGACCGTTGACGGCGACACCACGGCGGAGGCTTACGCCGTCGGTTGGAAAAGCGAGCGGCAGTTGTCGGAGGCCAATTTCCTGTTTGGTCGGCTCAATGGGCGCAAGGATCGATTCAGCGGCTACGATACCCAGTTCTCGGAGACTCTCGGCTACGGCCGTCGCATCATCGGCAACGACAAACACAGCCTGAACGGCGAGCTAGGGGCAGGCGCGCGGCAATCCGAACTATCTGATGGCACCGACGAGAACGAAACAATTCTCAGCGGCGCTTTGCACTATACGTGGGCAATTAGCGAGACGGCCGAGTTTCGACAGGATCTGCTGGTCGAAGCCGGTTCCGAAAACACCTATTTCGAGTCGGTGACAGCCTTGTCGGCCAGGCTTGTTGGAAATTTGGCCTTGGTTGCCTCTTACAAGATCAAAAATAACTCGGAAGTGCCGGTTGGCACTGAAAAGACCGATACTTTCACAGCCTTGTCGTTCGAGTATGCGTTCTGAACGTGTGATGGGAAGATGTAACTAATTGAAAATACAGAGGAAAAAATGCTCGATATCGAACTCTCTTTTTAGCCTGAAAATGAGCGGATTGTTTGCATCTGGGCGGTCCCTACAGTAGAATTTCGCGCCTTTCGGCCCTCCGGCAGGCAGTGGCCAATTTAAGATACAGTTTTCCTACGGAAGAGATAATGACAACGTTTTCTGCAAAGCCAGCAGAGGTACGCCGCGACTGGTTCGTGGTCGACGCGACCGGTAAGACCCTGGGTCGCTTGTCGAGCGAGATCGCCCGTCGTCTGCGTGGCAAGCACAAGCCCGAATACACGCCCCATGTCGACACTGGTGATTACATCGTCGTCGTCAATGCTGAGAAAGTTCGTGTGACGGGCAACAAGCTCAAGGACAAGATCTACTACCATCACACGGGCTACATCGGTAACCTGAAGTCGATTTCGCTCGAGAAACAGCTCGTCGAAAGGCCGGAACGGGTGATTGAGGGCGCTGTGAAAGGTATGCTGCCGCGAGGCCCATTAGGGCGCCAGATGCTGAAAAAGCTGCGCGTATTCAAAGGCCCGGAGCACAATCACACGGCACAGCAGCCGGTTACACTGGAAATTAATGTCTGAGACCGATGGGTCTGAGGCCAGAGGCAAACAAATGAGTGACACGCATTATTATGGGACGGGCCGCCGCAAGACGTCGACAGCTCGGGTTTTCATGAAAGCTGGTAGTGGCGCGATTACCGTCAATAACCGATCGCTCGACACGTTTTTTGGTCGAAAGACGGCCCGGATGATTGTCCGGCAGCCACTTGAGTTGATGAACGTTACGACTCAGTTCGACATCAACGTCACGGTTAAAGGTGGCGGTACGACGGGTCAAGCTGGCGCAATTCGCCATGGCTTGACGCGCGCATTGATGAAGTACGACGAGGCAATGCGCCCCGCGCTGCGGAAGGCAGGTCTCGTGACTCGCGACGCTCGCGAAGTCGAGCGCAAGAAGGTTGGTCTGCGCAAAGCACGTCGCGCAACGCAATACTCGAAGCGTTAGACTCACCCGGGGCGTTACCCACCAATATTTGGGGGATCGTCTAGCGGTAGGACTGCGGACTCTGACTCCGCCAACCAAGGTTCGAATCCTTGTCCCCCAGCCAAAAAAGCAGAGCTCCCTTGTGGGGGCTTTGCTTTTTTTATTGGTGGCAAAAGGATGAGAACCTTGTTCGACCAATTGCGTTAGCAATTGGCGAGGCAGCGGCGCAGCCGCAAGTCCATCCTTGTCCCCCAGC
>Ga0255049_10002022_pt1 | contig 10839 bp, 10 predicted proteins | sample JV7_2_3_MG_FD_183615 | JGI IMG/M metagenome (GOLD analysis project Ga0255049, IMG submission 183615) | Seawater microbial communities from Jervis Inlet, British Columbia, Canada - JV7_2_3 | ecosystem: Environmental > Aquatic > Marine > Inlet | place: Canada: British Columbia | collected 2016-10-06
GGGTATCTTCTCCGAGCCCCGCCATCTCGGCGATGCCGCCTGCGTTGTCAGCAACCGGCCCATAGGCGTCTATTGCCATGGTAATACCAACGGTCGCCAACATGCCGACAGCAGCTATGCCAACGCCGTAAAGCCCGGCAAAGTGACTCGCCACCGCGATGATGCCGCAGATTGTCAGCACCGGAATCGCTACCGACTGCATGCCGATCGCGAGCCCGCTGATCATAACCGTGGCCGCACCGGTTTCGCCGGCTTTGGCGATGTGTTCGATCGGTTTACCTGCCGTATAGTACTCGGTAACCAGGCCGATAATGATGCCGCCGACTGCGCCGGCGAGTACCGCCATCCAAATTCCGCCGCTCAAATCGAGCAGTTTTATGAGAAAGTAAGCCGCTGCGATAAATAATATCGATGAACCCATGGTGCCCATGCGCAGGGCTTTTTCGGGAGATTTGGCAGAATTCGCCTTAACGATATATATACCCCCAATCGAGCAAATTAACCCCAGTGATGCAAGCGCCAGTGGCAGAAACATCAGGTCGCCGCGGCTGCCCATATCCGCCATCGCAGCGACGGTTAGTGTCGATGCGATGGCAATGGTTGCGATCATCGACCCACAATAAGATTCGAAGATATCGGATCCCATGCCGGCAACATCGCCTACATTGTCACCCACGTTGTCGGCAATTACACCGGGGTTGCGAGGGTCATCTTCCGGAATTCCGGCTTCAATTTTACCCACCAGGTCGGCACCGACGTCGGCACTCTTGGTGAAGATGCCGCCACCGACGCGTGAGAACAGGGCCACTACCGAAGCGCCCATAGCAAAACCATGGATTGCATGCAAGGTTTCGGGATCGCCAGAGAACATCAAATAGACCACGCCAAGACCTAGCAAACCGAGTGCCGCGACCGAGAGACCCATGATCGATCCACCGAAGAAGGCAACCGTAAGCGCCGTTGCGGCTCCTTCATTATGCGCGGCTGTAGTGGTGCGAACATTAGCGCGAGTGGCCGTGTTCATGCCGATATAACCGGCGGTGCCGGAGGCAAGTGCGCCGAGCAAAAAGGAAAATGCAGTTCCCCAGTCCAAAAATATAAATAGCAATATAATTAGCAAGGACGCGAATATTGACAGCATCTTGTATTCACGTTTCATGAAAACCATTGCGCCGAGGTGTATCTGATTGCCAATCTCGACAACTTTTCCTTCGCCTTCCGGGTGTTTTTTCACCTGCTCATAGATGTATTTGGCGGCGAACAGCCCCAGCACACCGATGATCGGTGGCAACATATTACTTAATTCCATACTATTCCCCTAAAAATGGATATTTGATAATAACAAAATATGTGCCCCAAAATGGAGCCGATAAAAATTGCGTGCATGATATCGATTTTTGTCGCGGGTTCAAAACCTCTTTGCACATAAATTGGACTAAACTGTTAAAAAAAGACGGAATCTGCGCTTATCGATGCAATCTGACTGAAATATGAACCGTTACACTATGCATTGTCACATTTCGATGGTTTAATCTGGTACCCATCACTGTACGCAGAAATGCAGATATTATTTTTCTACCCGGCCCCCAAAACCGCTAACACTAGATGTCGAATCGAGTTCATTTAAAAGACGATCACCTCGAATACCGTCTGATACGGCATCGATTAGTCGTATCGGCCGCTATTATTCTGGTGATGATCGTTACCCTGTTGATACGGCTTTACGTATTGCAGGTAGTCGACTACGAGCATTTTGCCACGTTGTCAGACAGTAACCGCGTACGTATCAAGGCATTACCGCCGGCCAGGGGGTTAATATTTGATCGTAATGGTGTGGTAATGGCGAAAAACTTGCCGGCTTACCGTCTCGAAATTATCCGTGAACAGGTAGACGATATTGAAGATACTCTGACACGACTCAAAAAATACGTCGACTATAGCGATCAGGAATTAAAACGCTATCGCCAATCCTCAAATCGACGCCGACGTTTTGAAAGCATACCGTTACGATTGAATCTCAACGATGACGAAGTTGCCCGGCTTGCAGTCAACTTGCATATGTTCAAGGGCGTGGAAATCAATGCGCGTTTAGCACGAAACTATCCGCTTGGCGGTCTCGGTGTGCACGCGTTTGGGTTTGTGAACCGTATCAACCTGGAAGAATTGGGTCAGGTGGATGAAATAAATTACGCCGGTACCAGTCATATCGGTAAACTCGGGGTTGAGAAATTCTACGAGAACGAATTGCACGGTACGGTCGGTGTACAACAGGTCGAAGTGAACGCCAAGGGTCGAACCTTGCGGGTGCTCGACGAAAAACCACCGATTCCGGGCAACAACCTGCATTTAACTATCGATTCGAAATTGCAGATGGTGGCAGAGAAGGCGTTTGGCGATTATACCGGATCGATCGTTGCGATCGATCCTAATAATGGCGAGATCCTGGCGATGGTAAGTATGCCGACCTTCGACCCCAACCTGTTCGTCCACGGCATCAGTGTGAAAAATTATGCCAGCTTGCGCGACTCACCCAGGAGGCCATTATTTAATCGGGCCCTGTCGGGCCGGTATCCGCCGGGTTCGACCGTCAAACCCTTTTATGGATTAGCTGGACTCGAAACCAGGACGGTGAATAAAAAGCAGAAACTATTTTGTGGCGGATACTACATACTGCCTGACGAGGAGCGAAAGTTCCGTGACTGGAAAAAGGAGGGTCATGGTTCGGTAGATTTACAAGACTCGATCACCCAGTCCTGCGATGTCTATTTTTACGATTTAGCTTACCGTCTGGGGATCGATAAAATTTCGGCTTTCATGGCGCAGTTTGGTTTTGGTGAAAAAACTGGCATCGACAGCCCTGGAGAGAAAAGCGGCTTATTCCCATCTCGTGAGTGGAAACGGGCGACGCAGGGTATGCCATGGTTTCCGGGAGAAACTTTGAATACCGGCATAGGGCAGGGCACGTTACTAGTGACACCTTTGCAACTCGCAAATTCTACCGCCGCGCTTGCACAAAAAGGCACGCGTTATCGCCCGCATCTTGTGCGGACCGTCGAGTCAGCCGATGCCGAAGAGCAGCTCGAAATTGGAAGCCCCCCGGTGGAGCAATATAAACTGGTCAAGGATTCGAACTGGCAGTACATCCTGGAATCTATGAAGAATGCCGTGCATGGTATCCGTGGCACAGCGTACCAAATGAGCCTGGGATTGCAGTATAGCGTCGCCGGCAAAACCGGTACCGCACAGGTTTTTGGAATTGCCCAGGATGAGGAGTACGATGAAGAAACTGTGGCTGAGAAATTACGTGACCATGCGTTGTTTGTCAGTTTTGCGCCTGCCGATGATCCACGTATTGCGGTGGCGGTCATCGTCGAGAATGGCAGTCATGGTAGTACTGTTGCTGCGCCGATTGCGCGCCAGATAATGGATGCTTATTTGCTGGGGCAGTCGTGAATCAGGTATTGGCTTACGAAAATATTTCTTACACGAAGCGTGTACTCGATGTGCTACGCATCGATCCGGTATTGTTACTGTTGCTCGCGCTGTTATCGGTGTTTGGCGTGATGGTGCTATACAGCGCGAGTGGTTCAGATATTGATTTAATGATGCGTCAGATTACGCGTTTGGCGATGGCATTATTATTATTGGTTACGGTCGCCAACATCCCCCTCCGAATTTTAAAGAAAATCTCAGCCTGGCTTTATCTGGCGGGATTATTATTGTTACTTGCGGTCATGTTTTATGGTGAGGTTGGCAAAGGCGCGCAACGCTGGCTTGATCTGGGTATAATTCGGTTTCAACCCTCCGAAATTCTGAAGCTGGCGGTACCGATGATGGTGGCATCGTATCTGGCGGATAGAGTCTTGCCTGTGGGTTGGAAGGCGTTAATAATATCGGTAGTTCTGGTAATGATTCCGGTTTTTTTAATAGCCCGTCAGCCCGATCTTGGTACGGCAATTCTGGTTGGTAGTGCCGGTTTTTTTGTATTGTTCCTGGCGGGAGTGCGCTGGAAGATTATTCTAATCCTGGGTTTTCTGTTTTCGTTAATGGCGCCATTGCTATGGAAGTTTGTGTTGCTCGATTACCAACGTGCACGTATTTTGACGCTGATGAACCCGGAGAGCGACCCGCTGGGTTCCGGATATCATATTATTCAGTCAAAAATTGCGATCGGTTCGGGCGGTGTCTACGGCAAGGGTTGGCTGAATGGCACCCAGTCGCAACTCGATTTTATTCCCGAGCGCTCGACCGATTTTATCTTCTCGGTATTTGGCGAGGAATTTGGATTTTTCGGCAGTATTTTGTTGATATTTCTCTATCTCGCAATAATCTATCGGGGACTGTATATAGCGGCCCACGCGACTGAAAATTTTGGTCGATTATTGGCAGGCGCTTTGAGCCTGACATTTTTTGTATACCTGTTTGTTAATATCGGTATGGTTGCTGGGATGTTGCCGGTAGTTGGGGTTCCTCTACCGCTAATCAGTTATGGTGGCACTTCAATGGTAACCCTGATGATGGGTTTCGGGTTGATTATGTCGATACGTTCAGCAAAACGTTATTTGGGTTAAGGAGCCCCTTATCAATTCATGAATCAACATCTGATCGTTAAAATAGGCCAACTCATCGTTGCCAATCTTGTCAATAGATTGACTAAAGCTGGCCCCATGAGCGGAGCGATTGCTTTGGGTCTTACCTGCGATTGGCGCCTTGATTTGGCCTATTTTTACTTCACATCTGAATGACTCAGAATTAATAAGAGGCTCCTTAATTAATGAAATATATTTTACCTTTGGTGGCCTTGCTATTTTCGACGCTTGTAAACGCGGTCGAAATCAAACTTGGTGACTATAAAAATCGTGACGATGTGAACGACTTTGTCGAGCGTATGGCCAGGCAAAGCGATTATACTGAGCAGGAGTTGGTCGATTTGTTTTCGGGCGTGAAGAAACAGGACCATCTGTTCGAGTTACTGGACAAGCCTGCCGAAAAAGAACTGCAGTGGCATCAATATCGCCATATATTTATTAAAGAAAAGCGTATTGAGCAAGGTGTCGAATTCTGGCGCGAGCATGCGAGCCTTTTATCCGAGGTTAGTTTAAAAACCGGAGTTCCGGGAGAAATTATCGTCGCGATTATAGGCGTTGAGACCTTTTATGGAACTTACCGGGGAAAGGATCCGGTATTCGATAGCCTGGTGACCCTGGCTTTTGATTATCCCAAACGCAGTGCATTCTTTAGCCGTGAACTTGAGCATTTACTATTATTGGCAAAAGAACAGAACCTGGATCCGAGGGCGCTGCGGGGGTCCTACGCGGGTGCCATGGGTATGCCGCAGTTTATTGCCTCAAGTTACCGCAGTTATGCGGTAGATTTTGACGGCGATGGTCAGGCCAATCTGTTTGACAGTATTCCGGACATATTCGCCAGCGTGGCTAATTATTTTGTCAAGCATGGCTGGCGTGCAAACGAAGCGGTAGCCGGCCCTTTGACCGCACTTGAAAATAATTCGATCGACAAGCTCACCCCTGGAATTAAAACCAGTTATAAGTGGTCTGATTTGGCGCAAAATGGGTTGCACTCAAAAACTGAACTTGATCCGGATACTGCTGTGGCCCTGGTGAAACTGGAACAGAAAAATACCACAGAATATTGGGTCGGCTTGCAGAATTTCTATGTCATTACCCGATATAATCATAGCGAACTGTACGCGATGGCTGTGTACCAGTTGTCGTTATTAATCAAAAACAGGCGACGGCAGGAGTCATGATGCTCAGGGAAGCGGTTTTAACCGGTGCTATTGGCATTGTGCTATCCGCCTGTACCTTTGGGGTGCCCATTGGTGATCGAACTGGTGGTAGCCAAACCGCCAGTATCCCGCAATCGAGTAAGTCGAAAAGCGGTAATCCCTCGTCCTACGTGGTGGCAGGTAAACGTTATTACGTACTTGATAGCGCGGACGGATTCAAGCAACGTGGTATGGCCTCCTGGTATGGAAAAAAATTTCATGGCAGGAAAACCTCGAGCGGTGAAATTTATAATATGTATGCAATGACGGCCGCGCATAAAACCCTGCCTATTCCAGTTTATGTGCGTGTGAAAAATTTGACTAACGGACGCTCGATTGTAGTCAGGGTGAATGATCGAGGGCCATTTATTACAGGCCGCATTATTGATCTATCCTACTCTGCCGCGCAAAAACTCGATATTATCGGTACCGGTACCGCCCGGGTTGAGATTAATACCCTGGCCCCGGGTCAACGTGCATCCGCATCTGTAACGGCATCAGTAGTAAGGACAATTCCACTGGCTGACAAGGCGGTGGAAGAAGTTCCGCTGTTTATCCAGGTTGGTTCTTTTGGTGAGGAATTTAATGCAATTAATCTGTTGCGAGATTTGCGGGATTTAAACGAACAAGCGGCCTCAATTTCTGAATTGGCGACTAATAGCGGCTTATTTTATCGAGTGCGGGTGGGTCCGTTGTACGACATCGATGAAGCCAATGCGGTGATTCGCCGTCTGAAGAGCAAGGGATTTACCACCGCTCGTATCGTTGTACAGGAGTGACAGGGACTCCATAGGACTTGTTCAGAGGTTCCTTAAGCAATAGCGCTTGTTACGGCCTGAGCCGCCCGCTACAATCGCGGCACTTTCGACCATGGTATACACAGTAATAAAATGAAGATAGTCAATATCACAGTTACAGCCTTTTTGGTATTTATCAGCACCAGTTTGTGGGCTGCACCAAAGCCGATACCAGACCCGCCCTCGCTAGATGCGGACAGCTATTTCCTGATGGATTTCGACAGCGGCCGGGTGCTTGCTGAAAAAGATCTGGACAAGCGTATAGAGCCCGCCAGCATAACCAAATTAATGACTGCTTATCTGGTCGACAAGGCGATCGCCGATGGTGACATTAAACTCGATGACCTGGTAACCATTAGCGAAAAAGCCTGGCGCATGAAAGGGTCGAAAATGTTTGTCGAAGTCGGTAAACAAATAGCGGTAGAGGATCTGATGAAAGGATTAATAATCCAGTCGGGTAACGATGCCAGCGTTGCGTTGGCTGAACATATTGCTGGCACGGAGTCAGCTTTTGCCGGCTATATGAGTCACCAGGCCCAGGTTTTGGGAATGACCAATACCCGGTTTGAAAATGCTACCGGCTGGCCAACCGAAGGGCATTACAGTACTGCACGCGATATCGCGATTTTAACCCAGGCGGTTATCCGCGAATTTCCCGAGACCTATCGAATCTACAAAGAAAAGGAGTATACCTTCAATAGCATCCGTCAATTCAATCGAAATCGCCTGTTATGGCGCGATAATTCGGTAGATGGTGTGAAAACAGGCCATACAGAAGCGGCCGGCTATTGCCTGGTGGCGTCGGCAATAAGAGACCACATGCGTCTGATTTCAGTAGTGCTCGGAGCAGATTCGGACAAGGCGCGCACACAAAGTAGCCAGTCTTTGCTGAATTACGGGTATCGGCATTTCGAAACCCATCGCCTTTATCGTGCGAATGAAACTTTGAAAACTGCACGCATCTGGTATGGCGACCAGGAGCAACTCGCTATCGGTGTCGAGAGTGATATCTATATTACGATACCGCGTGGTCGCTATCGTGAACTGCAGGCATCGATGGAAATTGACAGCGAAATTAACGCACCCGTAGTACGTGGGCAGGAGATGGGCGTGGTGAATGTCAAACTGGACGACGAACTGGTAGTTAGCAAGAGTATCGTCGCAACACATGCGGTGAATGATGGCGGTTTGTTGGTCAAGGCACTGGACAGTATAAAATTGATGTTTAAATAGGAAGGACAGGGTGTCGCAAAAACTATACCTGAACGGCGATTATGTCGCGCCTGACAAGGCCAAAATATCGGTATTCGACCGTGGGTTCATGTTCGGCGACGGCGTATACGAGGTCATACCGGTTTACTCGGGTAAAATGTTGCGCGGCAAGGGCCATCTGGCGCGACTGCAACATAGCCTGGATGCGATCGATATTCCAAATCCACTCACGGTCTCGGAGTGGTTAGCAATATTCTCCACTTTGATTGAACAAAATTACCCAGATGCTGATTCTGTGATTTACCTACAGGTCACCCGCGGAACGATGTCAAAACGCGATCACGCCTGGCCCTCGCATATGCAACCCAACGTGCTGGTAACCTGTACTGAGCGGGTATATGAGGCTCAGGACTCGGCAACCGCAGGGGGAAAGGCAATCATCCTTGAAGATACACGTTGGAGTGATTGTCATATTAAAACGACCAATTTGTTACCCAACACGCTACTGCATCAAAAAGCCAGGAGTCAGGGTGCGATCGAGGCGATCCTAATTCGAGATGGTTTCGCCATTGAAGGCTCGCAGAGCAACCTGTATATCGTCAAGCATGATATCGTTATTACACCACCGAAGAGTCGTCATATGCTCGGTGGTATTACCCGCGAAATTATTCTTGAACTGTGTAAACAGAACAAAATTATTTGCCGCGAAAAAAACATCAGCGAAGATGATTTGCATCAGGCCGATGAGATCTGGTTAAGTTCGTCGACCCGCGAAATAATACCGATTGTGACTCTCAATCAACACGCGGTTGGTAAAGGCCGTCCGGGGGTTGTTTGGCAACAAATCATCCAGCTCTATCAGGCATATAAATTAAAAATAATGGGTACTCCGAATGCCTGAAGGGCAGGAAAACCGCCACTCGGCACTGGAATTGATCGAATACCCTGGCCGCTTCCCGCTCAAGGTGTTCGGCGGTCAATCCGCTCAATTCGAAGAAATTGTATTAGAATTGGTCAAGGCGCGAAGTCCGCAGACTGAACATTTCGAGGTCAGTAGGCGGGTGAGTAAAGGCGGTAAATATATTGCCTTGACGGTCACGTTTATGGTCCATAGCCAAAAACAACTTGAGGATATTTATCAGGATTTGTACGAATGTGAACACGTGGTGATGTCTTTATAATCCATTTGTCATGACAGGAAAAAGCATCAGGGTTAAAAACCTGGGCCTAACCGATTATCGGGAGACCTGGGAAAAAATGAAGGCCTTCACAAAAACACGTGACACGGATAGCACGGACGAGTTGTGGATTACCGAGCATGCACCGGTATTTACCCAGGGCCAAAATGGAAGGCCCGAACACCTGCTCGAAACCGGCGATATACCGGTGATTCAAATCGACCGGGGAGGCCAGGTAACTTATCACGGGCCGGGACAGCTGGTGTTGTACTGTCTGCTAGATTTAAATCGTTTGGGCCTGGGTGTGCGTGGTTTTGTCACGCAAATCGAATTATCGATAATAGAATTACTCTCGCGTTATAATGTCAAAGCGATTGCACGTAAAAACTCCCCCGGTGTCTACGTCAATGCGGCCAAAATAGCCGCGCTTGGATTGCGTGTTCGAAAGGGGTGTTGCTATCATGGTTTGAGTCTCAATATCGATATGGACCTAAGCCCTTTTACGCGCATCAATCCCTGTGGTTTGAAGGGGCAGGCAGTCACCCAGATGGTTGATTTGAACATCTCCATCGGGCTCGAGCAGGCGGGGCAGGATCTCGCCGATATATTAATCGGGAATATCAGTCGTGGATAAAAAGCATCAGGTAATACAGGGCGAGAAATTGAAAGGTGCCGACAAGGTTGCGCGCATTCCGATAAAAGTCGTTCCGTCAAAATCGGTACAGCGCAAACCGTCCTGGATTCGTGCCAAAGCACCCACCGGTGATCGGGTGCGGCAGTTAAAATCGACCTTGCGGGAAAATAATCTTTATACCGTTTGCGAAGAAGCCGCCTGCCCAAACCTGGGTGAATGTTTTTCCAAAGGTACCGCTACTTTTATGATTATGGGTGATATCTGTACTCGACGCTGCCCGTTTTGTGATGTCGGGCACGGGCGTCCGAATCCACTCGATACCCGGGAACCAGCGAATCTGGCAAAAACTATCCAGAGCATGGGTTTGCGCTATGTGGTCATTACATCGGTCGACCGGGATGACCTGCGAGATGGTGGTGCCCAGCACTTCATCGATTGTATTGAGGAAACCCGACGCCTGAATCCACATATTAAAATTGAAATCCTGACACCGGATTTTCGTGGCCGAATGGATATCGCTTTGGAAATTATGGCTAAATCACCCCCCGATGTATTTAATCATAACCTCGAATCGGTACCCTCCCTGTACAAAAAAATTCGCCCCGGTTCTGACTACCAGTGGTCGCTAGACCTGTTAAAGAAATTCAAGAGTATGTATCCGCAGGTGCCAACCAAATCCGGCCTAATGCTGGGGCTCGGTGAAGAAATATGCGAGGTCGAGCAGGTGTTACGCGATATGCGGGCGCATGATATAAATATGCTGACGCTGGGTCAGTATCTGCAACCAAGCCTTGATCATTTGGCGGTCGAGCGGTTTGTTACACCGGAAGAGTTCGATGCACTGGGTGAGTTTGCTTATTCAATAGGTTTCGATCAGGTCGCGAGTGGACCCATGGTGCGGTCCTCTTATCATGCCGATCTTCAGGCAGAGTCGATTCTTAACGGTTGACAGGTAATTTTAGAGAGGACAATAAAAAACTCCACACGATGGTCATTCCGGGTCTGAAGCCCGGAATGACCGCCTTAGATGGTGGAAATGCTGAAGGGTCGTTGGCCCTGCCTGTTCAACGGTATTTACTGACAGGTCAGTCGTATATAGTCGCAATCGGTAGGCGCTTGTGCTGGGTAAACTCGTAGATATCGATGATGCGTTCTTCGGCCTGTGCGTCGATTGCCCTGCCTTCGAGGAAATCGTCTATCTGGTCATAGGTTAACCTCAATGCCTGTTCG
>Ga0255049_10002023_pt1 | contig 10832 bp, 6 predicted proteins | sample JV7_2_3_MG_FD_183615 | JGI IMG/M metagenome (GOLD analysis project Ga0255049, IMG submission 183615) | Seawater microbial communities from Jervis Inlet, British Columbia, Canada - JV7_2_3 | ecosystem: Environmental > Aquatic > Marine > Inlet | place: Canada: British Columbia | collected 2016-10-06
GGCCAGACGCACACCAGCGAGCGTCACGTCGAAGCCCTGTGGGATCTCATCGACCAACTCGCCTAGCGCTTCAACCGATGGTGGATCTGCTCGGTCGGGCAGGGTTGCGCTAGGCGCTGGGGGTGTGAGTAGCTTCTGGACGAAGTGGAATGCCCTGCTTGATGATGACGAGGGCTTGGGATACGGGAATTCGGGTCATGGGACCGTGGCTTTCTTGGTGAACACCGTTCGTTTGTGACGGTGGTGCGGTACGAACTGCGATGCAGGTATCTCGGTTGGATGACCCAGCAGTAAGGCGAGACGCGGTCGGGGCACTGCACAGGAGTGGTGGTGTTGAACCGAGGCGAGCGCAGCAATTCGCGGTATGTCATCTGCGCTATGTCGTGGACACTATCGGTGTTGCGAGGTAAGTGCTCCTTTTCTTGTGGTCGTCTCGTGGAGCAATTCCTAAGGAACCGCAATGGATGGAGCTACGAAGTAGCTCACGAGGAACGGCTTGCCGTTCTCGAACCCATGGAGTTGCCGAGGAACACGCAGTGTTCCCCAACTCCCAAGGAACCGCAAGGGATGGAGCTACGAGGTAGCTCCTGAGGAACGGCTTGCCGTTCTCGAACCCATGGAGTTGCCGAGAACACGCAGTGTTCCCCAACTCCCAAGGAACCGCTATGCGGTTCCCACGTATCGATCCAGCCATCCGTGGAATTCGCCCCACCAATGAAGGGCGTTGTCCCTGGCCTCAATCCAGTGGCCCTCGTTTGAGTAGTAGACAAGCCGCGCCGGTATTCCCTTTGCCTTGAGCGTTCCGTACAGCACGAGGCCCTGGGTGAGCACGACCCGGTAGTCGAGTTCACCGTGGATTACGAGTGTTGGCGTGACGATGTCATGCGTGTGCGCCATGGGGCTCCACCGTTGCACGGCGTCCATGTCCTCCCACGGAACACCGCCTACCGCCGTCTCCCTCCCAGCGGTGTGATCAGAAGCCCACTGGCCGACGAGGTCGGTTACGCCGGCATGGCAGATCGACGCTGCGTAACGATCGGTCTCCGTGGTCAGCCACGTTACGAGGTAGCCGCCGTAGGAGCCGCCAGCAATCGCCATGCGGTCCTCATCGATGTAGCCCATCGAAAGCATGTGGTCGGTTGCGGCGTCGATGTCGCGGGCGGGGAGGTCACCCCACGCTCCTCGGATCGACCGTGTGAATGCATCGCCGAATGAGGAAGATCCGTGGAAGTTGACGGAGACAACGACATATCCGGCTGCGGCCATGACCTGCGTGTTCCAGCGCCAATGCCAACTGTCCATGTTCCCGTTGTGCGGACCTCCGTGGACGTTGTGAAGAAGTGGCCACATCTGCGAGCTGTCGAATCCGGGCGGTTCAGTAATGAAGGCCTGGATCTGCGCACCGTCTGAGCCTTCAAACCGAATCTCCTCCGCTGGCCTCAATTCGAGTTCGGCCAGCGTCTCGGTGTTGAACGACGACACGATCCGCGTGTGGCCACCCTCGGTTATCGCAACTTCCGCCGGCTGATGCATCGACTCACTCCGATGCCAGAAGCAGTCGACCCCAGGTCTCGGCCCATGGTTCGATCCGGTCGATGTCTGCGGCACGGGGAGGCCACCTTCAAGATCGAGGGTGAACAGACGGATGTGGCCTTCGTCTTCGGCGTTGAAGACGATGCAACCGTCGTTGATGAACTCCCAGCCGCCAGCCGAGCGGTCCCACGTCTCGGTCAGGACCTCTTCGGCGCCGGTCGCGAGATGATGTGACACGATTCTTACGAGGTCGGCGTAGTAGTCCTCCTCATACTGGATGCCGTACACAAGCGTCGTACCGTCCGGTGACACCGTCGGTCGTATCTGTTGAGCCGATCGGCCGGTCGGAAGACGCGTGATCTCGCCTCCTTCGACCGGAACGGTGTGGAGTGAGAACCGGATGCGGTCCCACGCTGGTTCCCCCGCGTCGAGCGTGAAGATGACTGCCTCGCCGTCTGGCGTGACCGCTATCGAGCCGGCAACGTCATCCAAGCCAATCAACCGGTCGAGGTCTGGTGTGAGATCTGTCACCGTGTCATCTTCGAGGTCGACGCGGAACAGATGGTCGACATGCTGCCCCGCAAGCCACTTCTTCCAATGTCGGTAGACCCTGTCCTCAGTGACAACTGGCAGTGTCTTGCCTTCGTTCTCCTCAGTGAACTCCTTCGTTGCGTCAACTGAGGGGTGATCGCGGAGGAGAGGCGCCGCGACAAGAAGCGAGTTCTTCCCCGGTATCCAGGTCACGTATCGCGCACCGAGGGGGAAGTCGGTGACAGATCGTGCTTCACCGCCGCCGAGGGGGATGACATGGGCTTGCGGTTTGCTGTCTCCTGTCTTGGATAGAAACGCGATTTGGGTTCCGTCGTCAGAGGGCATTGGCGCTGATGCGTGACGCTCGGACGAGGTCAACGGTGTTGTGGTTCCGTCCCTTTCGACGACGAATAAGACGGAGTGCCCATCATTCTCCTCGTCGTATGTGGCGACGGGGACCACGGCTGACGTCGTTGCGGGAATGTGCTCGGGTTGGCCCACCCGCTTGAGGTTCCACAGATCTTCGGGAGTGATCGGGCGAGTCATATGGCATCCTCCGTCGCTTACCCCAAGCATGCCACACCGCAACGACGTGTGGGCTCGCTGGTCGAAGTATGGAAGGAAGATGGCTTCGATCTGACCTGATCGATGGTCCTAAGCGTTGCGCTCGTGATGCCTGATCAGTCCCACCACCAGGCCGTCTGACACTGCGGTCCATGATGCGTCGATGATGTTCGTGTGAACCCCAACCGAGCCCCATGTCGACTCGACGTCTGCATGCTCCGTGAGAACCCGGACGCGTGCACTCGTCCCGTCAGAACTGTCGAGGTCCCGCACCCTGTAGTCGGTGAGCTTGATGTGATCCACACTTGGATACGCATCCCCGAGTGCGGCGCGAAGCGCACCATCCATCGCGGCGACTGGGCCGTCTCCCTCTCTTGTCGACACGATGCGTTCGCCATCGACGACGACTTTGACGGTTGCCTCCGCGATGACCTCGCCACCTCGGTTCTCGACGAACACGCGGTACGACTCGAGCTCGAAGAAGCTCTGGGTCCACCCGGTTACCTCGCGGGCGAGGAGTTCGAAGGAGCCGTCTGCGGCTTCATACTGATAGCCGGCGTGCTCGCGTTCCTTGATCATGTCAACAACGGCTTGGGCTTCTTCGGATGACAGCGTGAATCCCGATGCCTCCGCCCTCGCGAGAATCGTTGAGCGACCAGCGAGCTCTGATACCACGACGCGTGTCGAATTCCCTACGTGTGCTGGGCTCATGTGTTCATAGGCGTCCGACTTCCGAGCCAGTGCTGATGTGTGGAGCCCAGCCTTGTGCGTGAATGCCGAGGAGCCGACATACGGAAGGTGCGGGTCCAGCGTGAGGTTCACGACTTCGGCGACGTGGTGCGACACGGTCGTGAGTCTGTCGATGCGATCCTCAGGGATCGTCTCAATGCCCATTTTGAGAGAGAGGTTGGGTATGAGCGAGCAGAGGTCAGCGTTGCCGGTGCGCTCCCCATACCCGTTGATGCAGCCCTGCACCTGATACACGCCGGTCTGCACCGCCGTGATCGAGTTGCCGACCGCCATGCCTGAGTCGTTGTGGAAGTGGCATCCGAAGGTGCCGTCTGAGACCGAGTCGGTGACCTCTCCAACGATCCGTTCGACTTCGTGGCTGAGAAATCCACCGTTGGTGTCGCACATGACGAGCCTCGATGCGCCGGCGTCATGGGCGGCCCCGATGGCCGCGAGAGCGAACTCGGGGTTGGATCGGTATCCGTCGAAGAAGTGCTCCGCATCGAAGAACACATCGCGTCCCTCGCCCCTGAAATACGCAACGGTGTCAGCGATCATTGCGACAGCCTCGTCGAGGGATGTTCGAAGGGCGTGCTCCACGTGGTAGTCCCACGTCTTGCCGACGAGGCACACCGTTGCGGTCTCTGCGTCGAGGAGATTTTGGACCTGTGGGTCATCCTCGGGTCGGACACCCGCCTTGCGAGTCGCACCGAACGCCACAAGCTTTGCGGTGTCGAGGTCGAGCTCCGTGCGTGCGCGCTTGAAGAACTCGTCCTCCTTCGGGTTGGCGCCGGGCCAACCGCCTTCTATGTATGCCACACCGAGGTCATCGAGGAGCGAACAGATCTTCAGTTTGTCCTTGACGGTCAGCGAGATGCCCTCCTGTTGTGTGCCATCACGCAGGGTGGTGTCGTAAATCTCGACGGTTTGGTTCATGGTGCGCCCTTCAACGAGAGAACCCTCCGAGTTCGGAGGGTTCAGCAGCGCACACGTGTTGGACGTGTGCGCTAGGAAATAATGATCGTGGTTGCGGTGAACATGTGGCGGCGAGTATGCATCATCACACCGCCAACGTCAAGACCGGTCACAGGAACCCAGGGTTGCCAGTGCCGCATTCGGCAGTGGGGGCCCACAGAAGCACCGGTCATACGAACCCAGGGTTGCCAGTGCCGCATTCGGCAACAGGGGCCCAGAGAGGCACCACGGGAACGGTTTCGCCGTTCCCGGTAAGCTCGCCGCATGCAGCAACGAATCTTCTCAGGCGTACAACCCACAGGCAAGCTTCACCTCGGCGGATACCTCGGTGCGTTCAGGAACTGGGTGAAGCTCCAGGACGACTACGACGCTGTCTACTGCATTGTCGACCTCCATGCCATGACGGTCGACTACGACCCTGCGGCGTTGGAAGCGTCACGGATTGACACCGCAAAGGTGCTTCTAGCCCTTGGCGTGGACCCCGATCAGTCGCTTCTGTACACCCAGAGCCAGGTTTCTGCTCATGCAGAGCTCGCATGGATACTTGGCACGATGATGCCGATGGGTGTGCTGAACCGGATGACGCAGTACAAGGACAAGACCGCGGCAGGCGCCGCATCGAACCTCGGCCTGTACTCGTATCCTGTGCTCATGGCAGCGGACATCCTCTTGCTGCGAGCCAACCTGGTGCCTGTCGGTGATGACCAACGCCAGCACATTGAGGTGACCAGGGACCTGGCTGAGCGATTCAACAACAAGTTTGGCGACATCTTCCCCATCCCCGACGGCTACATCCCAAAGACATCGGCACGAGTCATGTCGCTCACCGATCCGACGAACAAGATGTCCAAATCTGATCCACAGCACAAGAGTCGGGTGTCGCTCCTTGATGACGCTGATGTGATCCGGAAACGGATCCGATCCGCGATCACGGATAGCGATCCAGAGGTCAGGTATGACACTGAGCAGAAGCCCGGAATCTCGAACCTGCTCGAGGTCATGTCTGCCTGCACGGGTGATTCGATTGATTCGCTGGTCGATGAGTATTCGACGGGCGGCTATGGAGCGTTCAAGGATGCGGTTGCGGACGCTGTGATTGCTGAGCTCGGGCCCGTGAAGGAGCGATACAACGCAATCAAGAATGGCGACGTCCGGGATGTGCTTCACGCGAGCGGAATTCGGGCGAACGAGATGGCGGATGGCTATATGAAGGAAGTCCGGAAGGCAACGGGGATCAAGGGCTACTAATCGGGTACGGGAACGCCCAAGGAACGGGGAACCGCACTGCTGGCCAGCCACTACTCTCTGGTCATCGCTGGCGCATTCGTGGAGGTTCGCTGTGGAAGTCGAAATCGGCAAAGGGAAGTCAGGGCGTCGAGCCTGGGGTTTTGACGACATTGCGATCGTCCCAACACGAAGAACCCGAGATCCTGAAGATGTGGATCTCAGTTGGCAGATGGACGCGTTCACCTTCGACCTGCCAATGATGGCGTCCGGTATGGACTCGGCGGTCACACCTCAGACGGCTATTGAGATCGGTCGCCTCGGCGGCCTTGCGACATTGAATCTCGAGGGCCTCTGGACTCGCTACGAGAATCCTGTCCCGGTTTACGACGAGATCGCGTCGCTTGACAACCAGCACGCAACTCGAAGAATGCAGGAGCTGTACAACGCTCCCGTCGACCCCGATCTGATTACCCAGCGTGTCAAAGAGATCAAGGACGCTGGTGTCATCGCGTGTGGAAGCCTCACGCCCCCAACGGTCTCGAAGTACATCGACTACGCAAAGGCTGGCGGCCTCGATGTGCTCGTCATCCAAGGCACCGTGGTTTCAGCTGAACATGTCTCGTCGCGTGAAGAACCGCTCGACCTCAATACGTTCATCCGTGACGTTGAGATGCCCGTGATCATTGGGGGTACAGCGTCCTATTCGGGAGCCCTGCACCTCATGCGAACCGGTGCCGTGGGCGTTCTCGTTGGCGTCGGACCAGGCGCAGCATGCACGACACGAGGGGTGCTCGGTATCGGTGTGCCGCAGGCAACGGCCATTGCGGATGCAGCTGCTGCCCGCTCGGCGTACCTCGAGGAGACCGGCCGTTACGTGCACATCATTGCGGACGGCGGCATGCGGACAGGTGGCGACGTTTCAAAGGCAATCGCCGTTGGAGCAGACGCCGTCATGATCGGATCGCCCATGGCAGCCGCCTCGGAATCGCCATCCAAGGGATACCACTGGGGCATGGCGACGTTCCACGCAACGCTTCCACGGGGATCCCGTGTCCGGACAGGGACGCTCGGGACCATCGAAGAGATCCTGCTTGGACCTGCCCACGAGAACGATGGCCGACGCAACCTCTTCGGCGGTCTGCGTGGATCCATGGCCACGACCGGATATGCCACAGTCAAGGCGTTCCAAAAGGCTGAGGTGATGGTCGCACCGGCGCTCCAGACCGAAGGTAAACAGCTCCAGCGGACCCAGGGCGTGGGGATGGGCTGATGTCCGGACCAGCAATTTCCGGGCACGCATCCCAAGGCGACTTCGACAGGGTGCTTGTCGTCGACTTCGGCGCTCAGTACGCACAATTGATCGCTCGTCGTGTTCGTGAAGCACGCGTCTTTTCTGAGATCGTCCCTCGGGACATCACCGCAGATGAGGTCAAGCAGATGGGTGCCACTGGCATCATCCTCTCTGGTGGCCCGTCGTCGGTCTATGCGGAAGACGCATACGGCATCGATCCCAAGATCTTCGACCTCGGAATACCTGTGCTTGGCATCTGTTACGGCCATCAAGTCATGGCACAGTCTCTCGGCGGGGTGGTCGCCTCGACCGGGACGTCAGAGTTCGGGCCAGCGGAGCTGACCGTTACCGGAGGATCGCTGCTGTTTGCCGATCAGCCGGAGAGTCAGCAGGTCTGGATGAGCCACAGCGATGCGGTCTCGGTTGCACCCTCTGGCTTTGCCGTCACCGCATTGACGCCTGATGCGCCGGTCGCCGCGATGGAGGATTCGGAGCGAGGCTTCTATGGGGTCCAGTTCCATCCAGAGGTGAAGCACACCGAATACGGCCAGCGTGTCCTCGAACACTTCCTGTGGGATGTGTGCGATGCACGGCCGACGTGGACCCATGTGGGAATCATTGAGCAGTCCGTTGACGCCATCCGAGAGTCTGTCGGTGACGGAATCGCCATCTGCGGTCTCTCCGGCGGCGTCGACTCCTCCGTAGCCGCAGCGATCGTGCACAAGGCCATAGGCGACCAACTCGTCTGCGTCTTCGTCGACCATGGATTGATGCGACAAGGGGAGGGCGAGCAGGTCGAAGACACGTTCCGCAACCACTTCCACATGAATCTGATCCATGTGAAGGCCGAAGATCGGTTCCTCGCCGCCCTCGAAGGTGTGAGTGACCCAGAGGAGAAGCGAAAGATAATCGGAGAGACGTTCATCCGTGTCTTTGAAGAAGTTGCCAGCGAGATCGATGGTGCGGACCATCTGGTGCAAGGCACGCTGTATCCCGACGTGATCGAGTCGGGCACCAAGGACGCAGCGAAGATCAAGAGTCATCACAATGTTGGTGGCCTTCCAGATGACATGACGTTCGACCTCGTCGAACCGCTCCGCGACCTGTTCAAGGATGAGGTCAGGGCAGTGGGTGAAGAGCTGGGCCTCCCCGAAGAGATCGTCTGGCGCCAGCCCTTCCCAGGACCAGGACTCGCGGTGAGGATCATCGGTGACATCACCAGAGAACGCCTCGACATTTTGAGGGCAGCCGATGCGATCGTTCTCGATGAGATCAGGAAGGCCGGGCTGTACAGGGAGATCTGGCAGACGTTTGGAGTTCTGCCGGCCGTCAAGACCGTGGGGGTCCAGGGAGATGGACGGACATACGCATACCCGCTGATCGTTCGTGCCGTCACGTCTGACGACGCGATGACGGCAGACTGGGCCCGCCTCCCGTATGAAGTGCTCGCAAAGATCTCGTCACGCGTGATCAACGAGGTCGAGGGCATCAATCGTGTCGCATACGACATCTCGTCAAAGCCTCCAGCCACCATCGAGTGGGAGTGATCCGCTAGGCCCCGAGCGAATCCGGTCAATAACTAGTCATAGTGCTCAAGACCTACTTCAAACCGTCCGATATGCGATAGGTGGACACAACCTCCGACGTAATGGTGCATTGATGGATTGGCAGAACGACCCCGAGCTTGAGAAGCTTTTCAAGGAGGAACTTGACGAGCGATCAGCCAGTTTGGCTGACGGCGCACAGGCGATGATGAGTGGTGAAGTCACGTCAGAAATCGCTGGCCGCATGCTCCGTGAAGGCCACACGATCAAGGGCACCGGTCGCGTGATGGGCTACGAAGCCATCGCCAGAGGCGGCGAAACGTGCGAAGTCGTGTGGCGATTCATCCAGCAGGGTGACCTCGAGCCATCTTCGATGCTCGGTCGCACCCTCCTTCTTGTCGCGGAGTCGATTCCCCCAGCGCTCGGCGGAGATGACGCCGCAGTTTCTGAGGCGATCGACATGGTTAGAACAGTAGTTGTCGACCCGACGATGCTAGAAGCCATCCCTGAGGCACTTGTGGCCGACGAGCCAGTACTTGACGAGAGGCCAACGCTTGAAGCGGTAGCCGTGGCAGAGGACGAGCCGGCTCCGGCACCAGTTGAGTTGGCACCCGAACCGGCTGACGAGGCGGCTGCCGGGTCTGACTCGGACGACGGTGACGACGATGACGATGCAGTCAACCCCGAGATCCATGCCGATGCGGACGCCAAGGAAAATGACGACGAAGTCGCAGACACCGGTGCCGTTGAGCCACCGGACCAGAAACCAGCCCTCGAGGTGTCCTTGGAAGACGCCTCAACCGATGAGACAAGCGTTGAGCCCGCCGAACAGGCAGAGCCAGTCGTCGGGGCCGACGAGGGACCGCTGGTGTTCGAACCGGACAGCAACGGCAAGCTGGCGACCCCATCCATCACATACGAATTCGTGGCCGATGACGATGATCCGTCCACACCTGTGCCCCCCGTCGCCGAACAGCCTGCGCCTGAGCCACCAGCCGACACGACTCCCCTTGACGAACCGCCGATGCTCACAGTCGTCGCAGACGCACGATCCGCGCTCGATCCTGAGTCGAATCAGGCATACGACCTCGGTGGTCTGGTGGGCGCCGTTGAGACGTGGGCGACTGAAGAGTCCGTTCCTGTGAACGCAGGTCGACTGTTCCGAATGATCAATGATGTAGCGACAGTCAGAATCGATCTTGACTCGGCCGTGAACCAAGCATCCCAAGTCCTTGCGGCTACGCCGAGGGGAGCAACGTCTGGTGCGACCGAAGGTCTCTTTGAGTCGCTCAAGGCGGTCCACTGGGCGTCCGTTCAGCTTGAGTCAGCCGCCCTTGGTCTCACCGTTGTTCCGATCTCCAGCATCACATCCACGCTGCCCCAACTCGTCAAGTACCTGTCCAAGAAGGTCGACCGGGATGTCGAACTCGTCGTCGAAGGCGAAGACACCCTCGTCGATCGACAACTGCTCGACCGTATCGGCGAGGTTGTCAGACAACTAGTCGTCAACGCCGTCACCCACGGTCTCGAGCCACGTGAGGCCAGGGCAGCGTCTGGTAAAGCATCAAACGGGCGGGTTCGCGTCGTCGCGAGCCGGGATGATCAGCATCTTCAGATCGCGATCTCAGACGATGGTGCAGGAATCGATTGGACTGCGGTGCGCGACAAGGCGATCGAGAGCGATCTCGTCGGCGATGACCCATCGTCTGACGACCTCCGGTCGGCTCTCTTCTCGGACGGTTTCTCCACGAACCCGGACTCATCCGAATTCACGGGCACAGGATCCGGACTCGGTCGTGTCACAGGCATCGTCGAAGAGGTCTTCGGGTCCATGACGCTCGACTCGGAACGCGGCCGCGGAACGAGCTTTGTCATCACGATGCCTGCTCACCGAGCGCTCCAGAACGCCCAGATGTTCACCGCTGGTGATCGTATCTGGGGAATCCCCGGCTAATCGGTCGTCGACGTCGTAGCAATTCCAAACCTCGCCATTTCAGTGACCGAAAAGGGATCGACGATCGGATTCAAGGGCGAGAGCGTTCCGTATGCATCCTTCGCATCCGTAGCGGGCCTTGAGGTCGAGGGTCTTCCATCCTTGGTGATGGTGATTCAGAGTCCGACAGGTCTGATAGCGCTTGCCGTTGACGACGTTCTCGGCACGCATGAGGTTGCCACCAAGGATCTTGGACCGCTCCTCAGCGGATCGTCTGTTGTCAGCGGGGTTGCACTCCTCGGCGGCGATGAGTCGGTAATGCTCGTCGACGCGGGTCGGATTGCCGAGCGGTTGCGTTCAACTGAGTCGACATCCGACGGACCGGTTCACAGGGTCCTTGTTGTCGACGACAGCCAGGGAGTACGCCAGGTCGTATCTGGAGTCCTTGCTTCGCACGGTTTCTCAACGGTTGCCGCCGGGAGCGTGTCCGATGCGCTCGCTGCTC
>Ga0255049_10002026_pt1 | contig 10829 bp, 10 predicted proteins | sample JV7_2_3_MG_FD_183615 | JGI IMG/M metagenome (GOLD analysis project Ga0255049, IMG submission 183615) | Seawater microbial communities from Jervis Inlet, British Columbia, Canada - JV7_2_3 | ecosystem: Environmental > Aquatic > Marine > Inlet | place: Canada: British Columbia | collected 2016-10-06
GTAGAAGAAGCGGTAACCACCGCGAAGTACGAGGCCGAGCCCGACAAGGCTGGAGAGAGTGCCGAAGAAGATCTTGCCGTGAGTGGCGTCGTCGAAGATCGGGAAAATCGCGTGCAGAGCCACGCCGCAGGCGCTGATCTGTGCAGATCCGGCGAAGAACGACCACAGATAGAGATACGGGAGAAAAACCCAGAGCACGCCGGGACCCAGGTGGTGAGCGAGTCCTTCGAGGAAGCTGTCGCCCGTAGCGAGTTGCCAGCGGGCAAGGCCTTCGGTCACGACGAATTTCATGAAAGCGCCGACAAGAACGGCCCACAGAACAGCCGTCCCGACGATGCTGCCGACGAAAGACCCGGTCGCGAGGTCACCGCCACCAACACCGGTGGCAGCCAGGAGCAGGCCCGGGCCGATTGCCGCGAGCGTGAGCCCGGCCGATTTCTTTTTCGGGGTACTCAGCTCACTCTCGGGCCGTCATGCCGGCGGCTCTATAAACCGGTGCCGACGTCGACGTTCTCCGACTCGAGTTCGAGCCCGGAAGCCTTGGCTTGCTCGTGGAGTAACACGGAAAAATCGCACTCCGTGTGACCCGCATCGATCGAGCGCTGCACCATATCTCGCGTGGTCTGCGTAACCGGCAGGTCAACGCCGAGGTTTTCGCCGGCCTTTAACCCCAAGTCCAGATCCTTGCGGAGCAAGATCGGCGTGAATGTCGGCGCCAGATCGAGATTGACCAAAGAGGGCGTCTTGTACTGAGAGAACATCGAGCCCATAACGCTGTTGTTGATGAAATCCAGCGTGTCGTGGCGCGCGACGCCGCCCTTTTCGGCCAGCACCAGGATCTCGGCCAGACACTGCGTGTACACGCCGAGCAGGATGTTGTGGCAGATCTTGATCATGCGCGCGAGCTCACCCTCACCGACATAGGTCACACCGCGGCCCACCTGATTAAGAAATGGCTCGGCAATGTCGAATGCCGCGCGCGGACCCGAGGTCACGATCGTCAGTTTGCCGGCCTTGACGACTTTGCCGTTACCGCTGACCGGCGCGGCCAGCATGTCGACACCGATCTCGGCGGCGCGAGCACGAATCTCGGCCGAGGCCTCCTCTGACACGCTGGAACAATCGATCAGTAGTTTCGGTTTGCTCTCGCCGGCCAGAACGCCGTTCTCGCCGAACGTCACGCTCATCAAGTCGTCGGAGGTGGAGACCATCGTAAAGATAATGTCGCGATCGGCGAGGTCTTTCGGTGTGTCGACGATCTTCCCGCCGGCAGCTTCGAGCGGCTCTGCCTTACTACGCGTACGGTTGTAAATTGATACGTCGCAACCGGCGTCGAGAAGACGATTCGCCATCGGGTAACCCATGCGCCCGACGCCGATCCAGCCAACGGTATTGTCTGTTAAATTTGCCACTTGAGCTGCTCCAAATGCTTGTTTTAATAGGATGCAATCGTTTGCATAGAATACGGAAGGGCCCACGCTATTGCAACCGCGTCGCGGTCGCGTCGGCAACGACTCGGTCGCCTTGTTTGGCCATTCTCGGGCGCCTATGATCGCAGGATGTTGAAAGGCCGGGCCAATATTAAAGACGTCGCAAGCCGCGCCGGCGTACACCCTTCAACCGTGTCGCGCGTGCTAAACCCGGCGACTCGTTCGATGGTCTCCGATAGTCTCGCGACGGAGATCGTCCGGATTGCAGATGAACTGGGTTATCGACGCAATCCGCTCGCATCGGGATTGCGAACGCGACGGACGTTTACCGTCGGCGTCATCATTCCGGATCTAACCAACCCGGTCTTTCCGCCGATCGTCCGCGGAGTCGAGCACACTCTCGACAGCGAGGGCTATATCGCGATCCTCGCCGACTCGGGAAGTAAGCGGCGCAGTGAAAAGGCGCTGGTCGAGAATATGCAGGCCCGTCAGGTGGACGGCCTCATCCTGGCGGCAGCCAATCGGAAAGATCCACTCGTCGACCAATGTATCGACCAGGGGATTCCACTCGTGCTCGTCAATCGTACGGTAGACAAGCACAACGTCGCGGCCGTCATCAACGATGACGAACTCGGCATCGACCTGGCCCTGACGCATCTGGTAGATCTCGGACACCGTGAGATCGCGTATGTCGGCGGACCGCAGCGTACGTCGACGGGTTATGCGCGCTACCGGGCTTTTTTGAAGTCGGCAAAAAAGGCCGGGCTCAAAATCGATCGTCAGCTTGTCATCAACGCCCGCGAATTTACCGAGCCCGCCGGACAATCCGCGTTCCACGAGATTGCGCAGGCGGGCAAGCCATTTACGGCGGTACTCGCGGCGAACGATCTGCTGGCGCTCGGCTGCTACGACGCGATGGACGAACTCGGCTTGCGTTGTCCGGCGGATATCTCCGTTACGGGATTCAACGATATGCCCTACGTCGATCGCTTCGTTCCGCCGTTGACAACGCTGCATATCCCGCACGACGAACTCGGTGTGCAGGCTGCCCTGCTGTTGCTGGAGCGGATTCAGAATCCGGATACGCCGGCGAAGCAGTTACGTCTGGAGCCGCGTATGGTCGTCCGGGGCTCAACGGCCGCGCCTCTAGCCAGGCGGGCGCAGTAACTACGTTCAGAATCGAAGTTTAACTGTCAACCAATACCCGATTAGAGAGGCGGTTATTCATCCGAGTTAAACAACCGTTCTCTCGTTTCAATATGGTCCGGCACTAACGGAGACCAGGGCTGGCCGCTCTCATCCGCCGTCAAGAGCGCGCTTAATTCAGCGACAACTTCTTGGTAGTGGCTTTCTTCCGCGACATTTATGGTTTCATCCGGGTCAACGGTCAAGTCGAAAAGCATTCTTGCCGTTATCCTCCCCGACTCATCGCGCCAATCGGTGTAACGGTACTGCCGAGTACGTATCGATGCCCCATCGAACCAACGGCTGATCGATGCCGATCTCACCTCGCTGGTCGGGTCATCGATTACTGGTAGCAGGCTAACCCCATCAAGGTCTGCCGGAACAGGTAACCCGGTTAGCTCTACAAGCGTGGGAAACAAGTCAAGGAGACTTGCTATCGAACGAGTCCTCGCGCTCGTCTTATTCGGGGCTCGGATTATTAATGGTGTCCGCAAGGCGATATCGAACAGAGTATGTTTGTTCCACAGAGTATGTTCGCCGAGATTCCATCCATGATCGCCGAGCAAGACTACGATGGTGTTGTCGTCGAGCCCGAGGTCCGTGAGAGCTGAAAGTACTTTTCCAACCTGGGCGTCGGCGAAACTCACCGCCGCGTGGTAGGCATGGATGAGATTTAGCGCTTGTCTATCGCCCAAAGGTCCCGTTGCCGGAATTCCCGCATAGGCCCGTAACTCGTCTGAATTATGGATAGGATTGGAAGGCGCCGCTTCCGGAGTCCGATAATAGGTAGACGGTAAGCCGAAATCCGCCGGATCGTACAGCGACCAATACGAAGCGGGTGCGGTGAATGGAAGGTGCGGTTTGCGAAAACCGGCCATGATCAGAAAAGGTGAATCGAGGTCCCGCATTCGCCGCAGATCATCGATCGTCTTTTGCGCAAGCTTCCCATCTGGATACGCCTCATCGGGTACGTCTACTCGCTCGAAGGCAGGACCGGGAACGCCAGGCGGATTTTCACGATAGGCACGTTGCAGATCATCTCTGCGTGCGTTCCGAGCAAGGGAACTCGTCCAATCGCCCTCAGGGTTCCATGCAGGCTCACTCCATGAGTCTGCAGAGTCAGCAGTCGCATCAAAGACCTTACCGTTGCTGATGGTATGGTAACCATGACTTCGAAAGTGCCCAGGCAGAGTCGTGGCGCCCGGAAAATCTTCATCTAGACGGGTGGCAAAGTGGAGAAATCGTGAAGTAGTCGGCTTTCTGCCCGATATCAAAGCAGCGCGTGAAGCGCCGCAGACAGGAACTGCCGTAAACGCGTTTTCGAACACAACTCCCGTCGCTGCCAGCCCGTCGATGCTGGGCGTATACACAACCTCGTCTCCATACGCGCCAATCTCTGGCCGCAAATCATCGACGATGATCACAATCACATTCGGTCGAACTGAATCCTGAGCAACTGTCGCTTGCGACAACAACCCGAGTAATACGATAAAGCCGCAACCTGACGAGCAGTTCATCCGAATTGTCCTTTTTGTACCGACGCTATTCGCTGCTAAAGGAGATCGCAGCTGACTCAGAGGCTAAAGTGAATGCCTACTCCAAGGCGCCAAGCCGATTTCTCAATATCATAGAACTCGAACCCCGTCCTCAGCACCAGTTTGCTGAAGTGACGCTGAGCGCCGAGGGAAACCCAGAGTCCTTCATCGTCAATTTTCTCAGCCGCGGCCTGGCCGAAAAGAAAATCCGTTTTAGCGGATCCGCCAGCAACGAATAGACCTCCGCCACCAAACAGTTCCCAGCGCCCGTCTCCGATCGGCGCAAATCCGATCACACTGGCGGTCAGCAAGTTCAATTCCGTAGAATCCTCAGCGCCGTAACCTGATTCGACTTCGACGAAATCTAGATCGACGGCAGCAGTGTAACTAAACTCTACGGCAAAATGATCATTCAGCCTGTATCCACCATAGGCACCCAAGCTCTCGCTGATCACATCGACAGAAACTACGGAGCCATCGAAGTCATGACCTAGAAAACCTATCGAGGCGCCGAGGTACCCGCCACGAGTCTCTTGACCCAGGCCCATCAATGGGGCACCTAGAAGAAGGCATAGAAGTAGTAGTTTCGGCACGAGGTCCCCCGATAATCGCGAAGTCGTCAGATGCCTTCATACTGGCGGCTGCGCGAGTTTACTGCCGTTACACCGGTCACGTTTCCCTGATGAACAGGCGCCAGCGCAACAGGTGGAGCGGCCAGTAGCTTGGGTTAGGGAACCAGAACGATTTTCCCGTACGCGCCGGGCTCAAGCACGGCCACATGAGCCGCGCCAGCTTCCGCAAGCGGCATCTGGCGACCAATGATGGGCCTGACCGTGCCTTCTGCCACGCCGGTGAGGATGTTCCCCATCATGAGCGCCACCTGTTCTGCCGTCGCGTTCCAAAGCGCTATGCCGCGTATGTCCAGCTCTTTCATCATCGTGACGCGGGGGTTGATTGTGATCTCGCCTCGGTTGCCGATAATTACAATTCGCCCGAATGTTGCCGCGAGATCCATGTCCGCTGCGAGATTGACGTTGGCGAGCATCTCAAGGATCAGTTCCGGGCCATTTCCACCGGTAAGTTGCGTGACCTCGTCGAGATAGCGCTCCTTGCTGTGATCTACCACATGATCAGCGCCCTCTGCTCGGATCAGATCCAAACCGTTCGTGCTTCCGCCACTACCGATTACTGTCAACCCAGCCCGCTTCGCTAGTTGAATCGCTGCGGTACCAACCGAGCCGGTCGCGCCATGGATGAATACGGTTTCCCCGGCGATGGCTCCACCCCGCTCGAATAATGCGTAGTGAGCCGTGGGGTAAGAAACGCCGAAGGCTGCGGCCTCGGCGAAACTGACGCCCTCTGGCAAAGGCATCACCTCGCTGGCCTTGTGTTTGACTTTCTCGGCGTAACATCCGGTTAGGTCGCAGCTAAGAGCGGTCCCGACAAAGACCCGATCACCGACTGAATGTGCCCCGCCGCCCTCGCCAACGGCCGAGATCACTCCACCTGCATCGCCACCGGGGATGTAGGGCAGTTCGGGAACGATGGCATAGGTCCCGTTCCGCATATAGGTGTCGGCCGGATTGACTCCCGCTGCATGCACGTCCACTACCACTTCGCCAGCGCCCGGAACCGGATCATCCAGCTCTTCAAGTTGCAATACTTCGGGCCCACCAAAGGAATGCGCGCGGATGGCTTTCATTTTTTTATTCCCATCGTTTGGGATCAGCTAACACCGCAGTTGTTCTGCTCCAGCTTTTCTCAGAACGAGAGCGTCAGCACGCCAACACCCCAGACGAGCAAAGCGACACCGGTCGCGTAACCGAACCATTCGCCGGCGGGGAGTGTCTTTTCGAGCAGAATAAACAGGGCGAGGCCCGCGATCCAGTAGACGTTCATGACGCCGCCGAAGAATAGGAGTCCCATCAGAAACCAGCAGCAGCCGACGCAGAAGGCGCCGTGCGTCAAGCCCATACGTAGTGCGCCATTGGCGCCTCGGTGCCAATGGGTACCAAGGAAATCAAGTGGCGATCGGCAGTGCCGAAGACAGGCATGCTTTATCGGGGTGAGTTGGTAGACGCCCGCAGCGAGCAGCAGGACACCGCCGAAGATCACGTTGTTCCCGACGACCATCGGCGAAAGGATACCGGTTCTCTCGAACTCCCACTGCAGCATCGTCGCGACGAGGCTGAAGCCAGCCCAAGCGGCGAGATAGCCGGCCGCAAATATGCTAGTTGCGACATGTGGGTGGCCGGTCTCGCGTTGCTTACGATTGATCGTCACGAATAGAAGAAGCATTGGCGCCGCGCTGGGCAGCATCATCGCCACCATCATGACCCACCACATAAAGAAAATGATGACTGCGTAGCCGGGCGTCCAGACCGCGGGCGTCATCATCGCTGTGCCGGTCATGCCTCCTGCCATCCCTGGCTGCGACATACGGGTCATCTCGAAGGCCGACATGCCCATGCCGGCGCCGGCCAGCACATATGCCCACGACAAGACGATAACCGTAGTTAGCGCAATAACGACGACCATGCGATCGCGCCGTACTACTGCCTCAAGTGCGGCGTCGACGGATGCCGTCATCGCCTATTCACCTGCTCATGCGCCAAGCCATGCCGTGAGCCTTGATCTCTCACGGATGAGCCCATCCTGATCGAAGTGATGAACGCAGAAATGGGCCCATGAATCCTCGAACGCCATCTCCATATCACCCGTCACTGAGGTCGTGCCTAATCCTATTTCTGCGTACGTGAACTCAAAACTGCCGCTCGGCCGTGCCAGCGCAACGTGGAACGGCTGGCCGTTAAAATTGTTGATTATTGGTTTGCCGCTGCTCCTCATGATGCCCGGTATATCAACGGTTGCGGTTCTGAGTTCCAGGTTCGCTTCCAGATCAATCGGAAGGAACAAAGTCTCGCAGAATTCCGCGCATGTGGAGGCGAATACGGAGAACAGATTGCTCAGTGGTTCGCATGCGTCGCCTGAGATAATTGTTTCAAGGGCGACCCGCTGAGCTTCATCCGCACGTTCGTCGATAACAATCTGGCGTTTGCCACTTCCCTCTGCGATTTCGCCAGGCCACTTGTACAGCCCGGCCCAATTCAGCCCCGCGAGCGGCGTATCGTTAAAATGACCTTCAACGATATTACCGACGAAGGCCGATTGACAATAACCGTGGGTACTCGGCAGGTTGAACTGGCAACCACAATTCACAGCGCAGTTGCAGTTGTCGTAAGTCTCGCTCTTGAATAGCCAGTCGTTAGCCATCTCGCCGGTTCTCCCCCAATCTGACATCTAACTTTCGACTTAAAAGGTATCTCGGAGCGTCACCGATGTCTACCCGATTATGTTCCGCGTGCTCAGCGCGCTATTCCAGCAATAACCGAGCGACCTGCCAGCAGGTGCGGCCCGGCCGTCACATACAGAGTCTTGTAGTCGCTTCCCGCGAACGTACAGTTAGTCACGGAATCCAGCGGCGTTTCCCGGTAAGCCAATAGCTCTCCTTCGGGTGAAAACACATGGATGCCCGGGCTCGTGTCGAGTGTCTCGCTGCCTTCTCGCAATGCGTGGAGACCAGCGGCAACATAGAGATTACCCTCTTTGTCGATCGCCATGCCGTCGCCGCTGCGGCCGGGATAGAATTGGACAATCACGCGTTCGTTGCTCAAGGAGCCGTCGCTTCCGAGATCGAAGGCGCGGATATCGCGATGGTGATCCACGTCACGGTGGGTCTCGATCAGATAGAACGTGTCTCCGTCGGGCGAGATGGCGACGCCGTTGGGCATGTGTACCCGCGGCCAGGCCAGAAGCTGAGTCAGCGTGCCATCGGGATCGATACGATAGACCGCTACCACGTTGCCCCTGGAAGGAGCGCCGGTAGCCGGCCGCGACGAAAAGTAGATGCGGCCCTGGGAATCGAGGCAAAGGTCGTTCGGCGGGTCGATCGGGATGCCGTTATAGGTATCGGCGAGCACCTCGAGTTCTCCGGTCACGATATCCATGCGAGTCACTCGATTCGCCGCTCCTTCGCAGGCAAGGAGGCGGCCCTGCGAGTCGAACGCCAGGCCGTTTGCGGAGTTAGTGTTCTCGCGGAAGGTGTCGACCACGCCTCTGACCGAGTCCCAACGCAGAATCTTGGAGGTCCGCATATTCGTGAAGTAGATCCGGCCGTCCGGCGCCATCGCCGGGCCTTCCGTGAACACGTCGGTATCCTGGATTTCGCGCACTACGGTCAGCTCACTCAGATAGGAATCGGAGTCGAGCCCATCATAAGAGGGCCTCGGTGGAACCGTTAACGACGTACTCGCGGTGCTACACCCCGCACTGGCGGATACTGCGGCGGCACTCAGCGTGTAGAGGAAGTCGCGGCGAGAGATGCTCTGCGGCTGGATCAGCCGTGGGAGCGTTGTTCGCGTGTCGAATTCGAACAATGAGCTATTTTTATTAGTCGTTCTTGATGGCCTCATTTTCGTCTCCCCAGATATCAAGTCTGAAAAGTGTACTCGAACAGGCTGCCTAGTCCCGCTCACCCATACCGGTATCGGCGCCCGGTTACCGTTCCCATCTGAACCACCGTATGTGGCACGAATGAACCGTTTTAGTCCTAAATCCATCTTACGGGAATCTTAGGAGGACTCTATCGTGTATCCCAAGCCGCAAACGTGTAGTGAGACAGCCGGGGAATACGATGGAAACCTTAATATACGGAGCAAACATACTCTACCTGCTCTCGTACTTAGTGCGAGATATCTTGTATTTGCGTTTGCTGACGGTCGTTGCGGCGTGTTGTCTGGTGACCTACTTCTACAATCAAGCTGAACCGCTGATGACAGTAATCTATTGGAATCTGTTCTTCGTGACGCTAAACGTACTACAGCTGACGCGAATCATTTGGGAGCGCTATCGGATAAGGGCCAACGTCCAGCACCAAACGGCAGAATCCGCGGTGCACGCCACTTGGTGCATCTAGCTTGACAGGTTTGAGACGCGAGATGCTTGCTCACAGTTCATACATAGCCGCGCATATTAACGGTTAACCCAGTCAGCTGCTCCCTAACCTCCAGCCGGGGGCATACGTCTACCAGGGTGGTCTAGCGCCCCAAGCTGATGGCTAGTACCAATCGCGCAATCGTATTTCGACGCCGCTTTCCTCACCGATAAGCGAGGAAAATTTCGCCACGTCACTCTCTCCATAATGGTAGGGATAGACGACATCTGGCGCGAATTCGCGCACCGCGCTGGCGGCCTGATCTTCTGTCATTGTGTAAGGCAGGTTGAAACAGACGAAAGCTACATCGATGTCATCGAGCGAGCGCATCTCCGGAATATCTTCCGTGTCACCGCTGATGTAGACGCGCGTGCCACCGAACGTGGCCACATAGCCGTTACCGCGACCCTTCTCGTGATAGCCCAGACGCTCTTCCGTCAGGTTGTACATCGGAATGCCTTCGATGCTGATACCGAGCACCGTGGTTTTCTCACCGTTAGCCAGAATGCTTGTCTGCTGGCGCAGATTAGCGGGCAACTCTTCCGCGACTGCAGAAGGCGCAACAACAACGCTGTTCGCACTGATGATCGCGGCCAAGGTTTCCGCGCTCAAGTGATCACCGTGAATATCGGTCACCAGGATCAAGTCCGGGCTTGGCAGGCCCTCGAAGCGTTCAGCGCCACCAACTGGATCCACGTAGATGGTCTTCCCATCCCAACTCATCACGAAAGTGGCGTGATTTAGAGGTTGAACGACCAGGTCACCATTCTCGGTCGAGATATGATCGCCACTTACCATGCCCTGTCCCATGACTGTTGGGCCGGAAAGCGCAGCAAGTGCGCCCGCCGCGAACACAGAAAGAATTTTTCTAAAATGAACTCTAGTCGAGTTTGTAGACATGATTTTCCCCTTCTCGTTCTTGGCGTCTCACACGGCGGGCGTAAAGACTCCAGCAGATACCGGTAACCTAAGTGTTGCATCGACCGGTTGAAACGGCAAACAGAAGCAGTCATTCGTCGTCATGGTTAACGCTGGCTGGCCGAGCATGGCCGTGCAGCCAGATGGCTATCGCTGCAACCGTTGCGCCAAATAGATTGGCAACAAGATCCCAGCCCGTATTGAGATAGCCACCCACGTTAGTCTCCGGTATCAATAACGTCGCGGCGAACTCAACTAACTCATTCAAGGCGCCCAGCCCCATGCTTGCTGTTGCCGCCAATATCATCAAGCCGAAGGTAGGGCTGACATCTCCTGCTCGACGCCATATCGCTGCACGTAGCCCTTGCCAGCACACCCATGTCGCCATACCAAAACCGTATGCGTGCACCACGTGGTCATACTTCAAACGACCCGGAAATATCCACCACGAATATAGAACACGGCTCTCAGCATCAACCGACCATCCTTCCGGAACCAAGAGCAGGCCGCCAGCCATATGAGCCAGGCCCCATACACTCAGCCCCCACAACACCGGCTCATTTAAGACAACGCACCGATGCACCAACCACACGGCGAGAATCAGAATCAGCATTACCGCGATGTAGAGTAGAAATTCCAGGTTTCCGCGCATTACCGCAATGAACAACGCCCCGGCGAGATACACCGAAGTGAAAGCTGCCACGGGCCACAGCCGAACCACTATGAAACACCGTACATCAGAAGTTTCCCAAATATGCAGCAGCGTGC
>Ga0255049_10002027_pt1 | contig 10823 bp, 11 predicted proteins | sample JV7_2_3_MG_FD_183615 | JGI IMG/M metagenome (GOLD analysis project Ga0255049, IMG submission 183615) | Seawater microbial communities from Jervis Inlet, British Columbia, Canada - JV7_2_3 | ecosystem: Environmental > Aquatic > Marine > Inlet | place: Canada: British Columbia | collected 2016-10-06
CCAACAAACGGTGCTTGGTATCTGCGTTAGGATCGATGATCTTGTAGTACAGATCGTGGGACAGGGCATTGGCGATTGCAAGTAGCAGTCCGTCAGCTGTTGACATCGCTGCCGCCATGCCGCCTGCTGCAACCAGACCGGAAATAACGTAAGGCAGACCCGCGATTTCGGGGGTAGCCAGCACTACGATATCACCGCGCATAAAGAACTCGTTGAGCTGCAATAAACCGTCTTTATTGGCATCGATGATCTGCAGGAATCCTACATTACTCCACTTCTGAATCCAGTCGAGCGCCTGTACATCCGCAATTGACTTGCCGATGATACCGGTTGCCAGATTAGGATCGAGTACCTGCAACTTGGTGAACGTAGCCAGTGCCGGTGCTGTGAAATACAGCAGGAAGATGAACATCAGCGACCATGCAACCGATTGACGAGCTGCCTTCACAGAAGGAGTCGTGAAGTAGCGCATCAGGATATGTGGCAATGAGGCCGTACCGGTCATCATACAAAACACCAGGGTGACGAACTTCCAGCTATCACCTGCCGCTGCATAAGGCACCGACAGGGCCTTAAGACCCCCCTTTACCCCTTCCGTTATCGGCTCTAGCGATCCCATGTTGTACATCGCTTCCAGTTCGGTGATGCGTTGTACCGCGTCGCCGTAGACGAACTGTGGGATCAGGCCGAAGCCCTGCTTGTTTGACATCCAGAATACCGGCACCAGATAAGCAATGATCAATACGATGTATTGCGCAACCTGGGTCCAGGTTACCGCCCGCATACCACCGAGCATGGAGCAAAGCAGTATACCCAGAAGGCCGAACCAGACACCTACTTCAAATGGTATCTGCAAAGCACGCGATGCAATCGTTCCGGTAGCGTTGATCTGCGCCGTTACATAAGTAAATGACGCAACTGACAGTACCACGACGCCGAGGAATCGAGGCAGGTTGCCGCCGTACCGCGTCCCGATGAAGTCAGGAACCGTGTAGCAACCGAACTTACGCAGATAAGGCGCCATCAGTGATGCAACGAGGATGTAACCTCCAGTCCAACCAACAACAAATGCGAGATAACCATGGCCACCGAAGTAGATACCACCGGCCATCGCCACAAACGATGCCCCCGACATCCAGTCGGCCGCTGTCGCCATGCCGTTGAATACCGCTGGCACCTCTCGACCTGCAACATAATAGGCATCAACCTGCATGGTACGTGAGAGCCAACCGATGCCGGCATAGATGGCGATAGTAAATGCCACAAACAGTATTCCTATGGTTTCAGCACCAACCCCCATTTGCTCAAGGATTGCCATCAACAATACAAAACCTAGAAATCCGCCGGTATACATGCCGTATACCTTCGGCAGGTTATCTATAAAAGAACCTTTTTTGGTAAAATCATCATTTAGCATGGCTTATTCCTCCTCAGCAAAACCGCAATCGCGGTCGATGTTGTGCTGGGATCTGACAAACCAGAACAACGTGATTACAAACGCGACCTCAGATCCCTGCGCCGCCATATAGAAGCCAAAGGGGAAGTCAAGAAAAGTAAACGCGTTGAGGGCGCCAGCAAACCAGTGAACTACAAAAGAGAAAAAAAACCAAATCGTCAGAGTGATGAACATCAGCTTTTTGGTTCTTTGCCAATGTTCTTCTCTCCTGGAAGTATCTGTACTCATACATCCCCCTTAAAATATTAAATAGTAAAGTTAAACAAACATTAGTGGTTTTGCGAATATTGAATATTTATAAGTCTATTTATTTTCGCAGACGTAATATCTCATAAGTATTTGCATTGTTACAGACCAAAACCCTGCTAAAATGCCCTAGTTGGTAACTTATCCACAACTTTTGGCATCCGCCCATTAACAACTGTTACTATAAGTAACAAAATTTCGAAATTAAACTGTGAAAGACCTGAAATCTGTTAAATCACTACTATCTCCATTACTGTCCCCGAAATCGTGGCGCACACTGAGCCGTTATATGGGCTTCGACAGGCAAAAAAGTAATAATCTTATTGCCAGCCCAGAGACCCTGGCGCAATTTATCAATAGCCGGGCGAGCCATGTCACCCAGACTTCGTTATACGGCTATTTGAAAACGCGCGCCGGCACACGTTTTCCCGAACTCTTCAAAAACCCGGACATCCTGACCTCGATTAATATTGCCAAATGGCATATCTGGCTCGCCTGTGTGTCGGACCTGAGTATTTTCATGGGATTGTTGATGCATCAGTCAGGCCGGCTAAAAACCTCTGAAATTGAGCTTTTAATGTCCCCTATGCTCGACCGGATATTGCAGGAAACTGAAATTACACACGAGGCAGGAAGCGATTTTGAAACCGCCAGGAAAAAGGTGCAGCAAAGAATCAGTGCTAATGACTGGACCCAGGATCGCGACGATGACGCGATATTCAGCCAGAGCCCGGAAGCCCTCTACTACTGGTCACCAATTGCCGATGAACTCAAAGAAAGAGACGAAGAAATCGTCCGCAACTCGGTTCGTTTTCGATGGATCGAGGTGCGACGCAGTGCTCGGGCCTTAATCGACATTGATTCGTTGGCCAGTACCGGGCTCGAAACCAGGGTAGGATCGAATTCATTCGACCATTAATTATTGGCCGAACGAATTCGACCCTTCTCGATCAGGGCATAGATCAGCGGGTGGCATTTTGTATCTCTAGCATTTTACTCGAAAGACTGGTTTTTTGCTGACCCTCGGCATCGAAGTTATCACTAAGTAGCCATGTTTCAAATATCTGTTTAATCACAGGCCACTCGCTATCAATGATCGAATACCAGGCCGTGTCCCGGTTACGCTGCTTGTAAATCGTAGCCTGTCGAAATATACCCTCAAATTTAAATCCCAATCTTATTGCAGCAGCACAAGAAGGTGCATTCAATGCGTCGCACTTCCACTCGTAACGCCGATAACCCAGGTCATCAAATACCAGCTTCATCATCAAGTACATTGCTTCGGTTGATATTGCACTGCCCTGCATCAGGGGTGAAAAATGAATATGCCCTACCTCGATCACACCGACTGCGGGATTAATACGAAGGTAACTGGCGAGACCGACCGCTTTACCGGTATCCCGGTCGATGACGGTAAAGAAACAGGGGTCATCGCCCAGGCAACTTTTTTCAATCCATGACTGAAATTCGTCCAGCGTGGCAAACGGGCCATAAGGCAGATAAGTCCAGTTTCGGTTTTTAAGATCAAGCGCATAGGCATTATACAAACCTTCCGAATGCACATCGGGACTCACCGCTTCGAGTCGACACAGGCGACCCTGCATACTCGACCCTTGAGGATGCCGGCATGCTTGCCAGGATTCTAATGGCATTCCTATGGGTTGGTTTAATGAATTTCTGTGCCCGGACATCGGTTGCTACTCCTAAAAAATGCGATTTTCAAGCCCTGATTATTTCAGTACACTCGCAGCCTTTCAAAGTCTATTTCTAATGTACTGCGCACGAAAATCATATAATAGACATTAAAATAAACGAATAATACGATGAGTAAACAACAGATCCAACTGGAGTCGATAAAGGCCGCGCATGCCCGCATCCGTGGGGTTATTTACCCGCTTCGCATTACCGCATCGCCATCGCTCAGCGAGCAATTCGATAGTGAAATTTTACTCGCACACGAATACCTGCAAATAACTGGCGCTTTTAAACTACGCGGAGCGCTGAATGCGATATTGCAACTAGACCCCGGAACTAACAAGGCGGGCGTCACTGCCGTATCCACGGGTAATCATGGCAAAGCACTGGCATATGCCGCCAACTATGTCGGTCTTCCCTGCACGATATGTATGTCAGAACTGGTGCCCCGACACAAGGTAAACGCGATTCGCTCGCTAGGCGCACAAATCAAAATTGTTGGAAAAACTCAGGACGAAGCAGAAATCGAAGCCATTCGACTGGTTCGCGAAGAAGGATACACCATGGTCCCGCCATTCGAACATCCTCACGTCATCGAAGGTCAGGGTACACTCGGACTCGAAATGCTCGAGCAAGTACCCGATGTCGACACCGTCCTGGTACAACTTTCCAGTGGCGGTTTGATCTCGGGAATCGCGACTGCAGTCAAATCAATAAAACCAGGGGTTACAATTGTTGGTATTTCGATGCAGCGCGGTTGCGCCATGATCGAGTCCCAAAAAGCGGGCAAGCCGGTTGAAATAGAAGAACTGCCGACCCTGGCCGACTCACTCGGCGGCGGCATCGGACTCGACAACCGATGAACTTTCAATATAGTACACGATCTTGTCGACGAACTGGTATCACTCAGCGAAGAAGAAATCGCCGAGGGCATCCGGCACGCCTACTTTAATGAGCAAATAGTGATCGAAGGTGGCGGTTCGGTTGGTATTGCCGCGCTGCTGGCTGGAAAAATTAAACCCGGTGGTAAAACCATCGTATTACTCAGTGGCAAGAATATCGACATGCAATTGCATCGCAAAATCATAAACCGAGAGCACTATCTGTAGATGCCTGATATCAGGATATTGACCGAAGCAGAATTACGCAGCCAGATCAGTCTCGATCTAAGCGCAATCGAATGTGTTGAACAGGCTTTTCATGCGTTAGCCACCAAATCGGTGGTGATGCCACCGATCATGCGTCTCGATATCCTGGAAAATAATGGCGAGATCGATGTTAAAACCGCCTATATACCTGGGCTTAACAGCCTCGCAATCAAAATCAGCCCAGGTTTTTTCGATAATCCTTCCCTGGGCCTGCTAAGTATCAACGGTTTAATGGTTTTATTCAGTACCAAAACTGGCCTGGTCGAGGCCCTGTTACTGGATAATGGATTTCTGACCGACATAAGAACCGCCGCTGCCGGTGCGGTTGCGGCAAAATACCTGTCACGCGCCAACAGCCAACACGCGGCAATACTGGGGGCCGGTACGCAGGCGCGATTGCAACTTGAGGCGCTGACTCTGGTGCGTGATATTAAAACCGCAACCATCTGGGCGCGTGACTTCAGCAAAGCACAAGTGCTTGCCGAACAACTAAAACATAAATTAAGTATCGAAGTAATCGCCTGTGAATCGGTAGCCGATGCCACTCTAAACGCCGACATCATCGTATCCACAACACCGAGCAATAAACCAATTCTGCATCAAACCGACATTAAACCCGGACAGCATATAACCGCAATGGGATCTGATTCGGAACACAAAAACGAAATCGAACCGGCGATTATCGGTAATGGAATAAGCTATTTTTGTGATCGACTGTCGCAATGTGCCGCGCTGGGCGAGTTACACCATGCGATAGAGCAAGGGCTGATTGCCCCGACATCCAGCTTCCCGGAACTTGGCAATGTAATATCAGAGCAAAATGCCGGCCGAAAAAACAAAAATGAAATTACTCTGTGCGACCTGACCGGAACTGGAATTCAGGACACTGCTATTGCCACACTTGCCTATCAACAATGCCTGCGGCACAAAGCAGGCACCACCTTTACAACATGAAACCATGCCAAACCGCACAAAACTAAACTTCACTCTGGATGAATACAACAGTCGCCTCGCCAGGACACGGCAGGCGATGTCGAATAAAAATATTGACTGCCTGATTGTTGTCGACCCATCCAACATGGCCTGGTTGAGCGGATACGATGGCTGGTCTTTTTACACGCATCAATGCGTGATCGTACAGCACGACCACCAACCCATCTGGTGGGGACGCGGCATCGATGCCCCTGGCGCGGTGCGAACCACCTATCTCGACGAGGACAATATCCTCAAGTATCCGGACCATTATGTGCAATCCACCGAGCGCCATCCGATGGACCATTTATCGAGGGTGCTGACCGAAAGGAAACTGGATCAGGGATCAGTAGGGATCGAGATGGAAAATTACTATTTCTCCGCCGCCGCCTACCTGTCGCTGCAAACCCACTTACCCCGGGCAACCCTGGTAGACGCTACCGCGCTGGTTAACTGGCAACGCATCATCAAGTCCGAGCAGGAATTAAGTTACATGCGCAGCGCCGCTCGCATTGTCGAAAATATGCATAGCCATATTTACGACATCATCGAACCTGGGTTAGCTAAAAACGAGCTGGCTGCCGAAATCTTTCATGCCGGGATCAAGGGTAAGGACGAACATTGGGGTGACTATCCGGCAATCATGCCTTTATTACCAACCGGCATGGATGCAACCGCTGCGCACCTGACCTGGGATAATTCGAAACTCAAGCCTGGCGATATTACTTTTTTCGAAATCGCCGGTTGTCACAAGCGTTATCATTGCCCGCTATCCCGCACTATATCGCTCGGAACGCCACCGCAAAAATATCTCGACGCCGAAAAAGCGGTACTCGATGCAATGCACTCCGGGCTCGAAAATGCGAAACCCGGAAAGCGCTGCGAAGACGTTGCAATAGCGTTTTTCGATACACTCGAAACCCATGGATTCAAAAAAGATAACCGCACCGGTTACTCGATTGGACTATCGTATCCACCCGACTGGGGCGAACGCACCATCAGTCTTCGGCGTGGCGACAAAACCGAGCTGGAGGAGAACATGACCTTCCATTTCATGCCTGCATTATGGCTCGACGATGGCGGTCTCGAAATTACCGAATCCGTTGTTATTACTGAAAACGGTTATGAACGACTGGCTACCGTGCCACAAAAACTATTAGTTAAATAAAAAGTACTAACATGGCAAATCCAATCTCCGCTACGATTGACTTCGATAAAGACGGTTTACAGCACGGCTTCTTACAGGTACCTCATTCGCGAAATGATTCGGCCTGGGGATCGATAATGATTCCGCTTACGGTCGCAAAAAATGGACCAGGCCCAGGCGCACTATTCACCGGGGCCAATCATGGCGAGGAATACGAAGGTCCGATTGCACTCAATGATTTATGCAATCGAATTGATATCAATAAAATAGAAGGGCGTGTGATCATAATTCCCGCGATGAACTATCCCGCCTTTCAGGCCGCTACTCGAGTCTGACCGATAGACAGCCTGAATATGAATCGCATTTTTCCGGGCAAGTCCAGAGGCACTGTCACGGAGTTGATCGCTGATTATTTTTCAACCGTGCTTTTACCCATGTCTGATTATGTACTCGATATTCACTCAGGTGGCAAGACACTGGAATTTCTGCCATTCGCTGCCTACCACGAGCTCGATAACAAGGACCAGCAAGCTAAATGCGAAGCCGCCACCCGCGCTTTTGCGGCGCCCTGTTTCGTAAGCCTGGTCGAAATCGATGCCACTGGCATGTACGACACCCAGGCAGAAGTCATGGGTAAAGTATTTGTATCAACCGAGCTCGGTGGTGGTGGCAGCGCGTCGCCCCGAACCATTGAGATTGCCAAACGCGGTGTACATAACCTGCTGGTGCCCGCCGGCATTCTTAAACAGGAACCTGTTCAATCAGATGAACCGATGATTCACTAGATATGCAGCAAGACAACGCCTACGTATTCTCCGAGCACAACGGTCTGCTTGAACCCTGCGTAGGACTCGGTGACCCGGTGCAAAAAGGCGATTTAATTTCGCGGGTTTATTCGACTGAACGCAGTGGAACATCTCCGGTCGAATACCATGCTGCCAGTGACGGCATCATCATGGGTCGACATTACCCATCCCTGATCAAGATCGGTGATTTTATGAATGTGATCGCACGCGTAATATGAGTATATATTACCCAGCTGTGATCAGGTTCATGGCTTATTTATATTAAGCATATATAATCGCGCGTGGCTTACATTATTTTAAATTAAAAACTCTTAGAGACAATAGAAAATATGAACAAGATTCGAATTTTGACGATCATACCTGCCATACTGATTACACTTTCTGCGTCGGCGGAGACAACGCTAACCACCGACAAGGACAAATTCAGCTATGGTCTTGGCATGATGATTGGTGAACGCGTTCTCATGCAATATGAAGAGATTGATTACCAAATACTACTTCAGGGTATAATCGCACAGCATCAAGGCAAGGATACCTTGATGGACATGCCAGAAGCAGGACGCATACTTAGCGAGTACCAACAAAAAATGAATGAACAAAAATTTTCCGAAGTGAAATCTAAAGGCGAGGCTTTTCTGCAATCAAATGCAAAACTTGAGGGCGTTACGGTTACTGAATCCGGATTGCAATATTCCGTGATCACCGAGGCCGACGGTGCCAGGCCTGCGGTAACCGACTCGGTAACGGTCCACTACCAGGGCACCCTGCTCGACGGCACCGAGTTTGACAGCTCGTACTCACGTGGCGAGCCGGCTACATTCGCACTAAATCAGGTTATTCCCGGCTGGACCGAAGGCGTACAGCTGATGAACGAGGGCAGCAAATTCAGGTTCGTCATTCCACACCAGTTGGCCTACGGCGAACGTGGTGCTGGAAACTCGATTGGACCTTTCGAAACTCTCATTTTCGAAGTCGAACTGCTGAAAATAAATAACTGACGTCCACTAATATTGAATCGCCCGTAAGTGACCACGGGCGCTTCAATCCGAATCCAAAATAGCTCCAATATGGCGAACCATCAATTTTTTGTTCGCGCTGCCCCGTTGCTGTTTGTAATACTTTGGAGCACTGGATTTATAGCCGCAAAATACAGCATGGCAAACGCCGATCCATTTGTTTTTTTGTGCCTGCGGATGACAATAACAGCAATCGTCCTGATACCGATATTGTGGTTGACTGGTGCTGAATTTCCTAAAAGCGTCTTCAATCATCGACACGATATGGTAACCGGTATTTTATTACATTGCTGTTATCTGGGTTTTTTATTCTGGCCGATCAAGGACGGCATGCCCTCCGGTATTGTCGCCATCATTATTGGCATTCAACCGATACTCACTACAGCCCTGGCAACTTTATACATAGGTGAATCGTTAAACCTGCGCAAAATTGGTGGCCTTTTGATTGGATTTATAGGTGTCGCGGTGGTAGTTCTGGGAAAATTTGGTTTTGATCTGGGCCAAAATGGTGGTCTCGACTGGTTTTACCTGGGCCTGTGCACCTTGAGCCTAATGGCTATTTCAATCGGTGTGTTCTATCAAAAGAAATTTTGTGATCAATCCCATTTACTCACCGGCACACTAATGCAATATGTCGCAGCTGCAATTGCAACGGGGCTTTTCGCCTTTATGTTCGGCGAATCCTGGTTGGTGGATTGGACTCCGGGATTTGCGCTTGCGCTCAGTTGGCAGGTGTTTGGATTATCAATCGGCGCGGTGGTACTGCTGATGGCGATCATTAAACTCGGCGAAGCGGGGCGTGTTTCCAGCATGTTTTACCTGGTTCCACCGCTGGTCGTGGTAGAAGCACATTTTCTGTTCGGAGAAACCCTGGGGCTGTTGTCGATAGCTGGCATGCTCCTGTGCATCATCGGTGTCTATTTTGTCAATCGCCCGGGCAAAACTTCTACCCTGCTATAGTATTTATAAACGGGTACAGACCAGGGAAATCGAGTGAATTCGAAGGATTATTTAATCTGCCTGCTGGCACTGCTACTTCCGATGATATCGGGTGGCGAAGAGCTGTATAAACTGTAAAAAGGTTAGGAGGCATTTCAATAGAATATGACTGTCACCCGGAAATAAGCAAATAATATAAGGGAACACAAGACTTATATCATCAGCATTACAACAACCATTAAAGTGATTATTGACATAGATATTGTGCCGCCTTATTTTCGGACGCACCAGCACCGGACAACGTCGCGGGTATACGCCGATTATCTAGTGAAACCGTGAAGACTGGTTGTTTATACTGCTATACTCGTTGAATATGCTTGTCAATCTAGCTGGTGTCGACTTATCTGTTAGATTCCTGGATTCCTTTAATTTCTGCAATAGGCAAAAAACATGGCTCTCCTGATACAGGTTACAGATAGTGGTGCCGGTATTAAATTAACAATCAATAAAAAACAGATTGAATTCGGCCGTGATGAGGACTGTGATGTTTCACTGGATGATGATCTAGTTAGTCAACGCCATGCCATACTCGAGGTCGTGATAACACCAGACGACAATCGAATCGATTACATCTTGCAAGATAAAAATAGTACTAATCATACCTATGTTAATGGCAAAAGCATTGATCAATGTCATTTGAAAAATGGTGATATGATTCGAATTGGGAAAAATAATTTTCGTTTCGAAGATGAAGCGAAAGGCGATTTTTCTGGAACTTTAGTACTCCACGAGACATGGTTTCCCGGCGTGTTTTATACCAAGCCAAAGAAACAGAAACAGAAACAGAAAAAATAATTCAGTCTCACGGCTACGATTTGAGCGCAACACCAGAATCGAGTCCTCACCAACAGTAGGCGCTTTAGGCGATACTCATATTCCAATCTGACCGACGTCGACCTTACCGGCGCCACCTTGAGGTTAGTCTACCTGAGCGGCGTAATTTGGAACAACTCAACCTGCCAAAATATGACAAACGGTAACGATAACGGTGGTACCCGCTTGGGGCGCTTATAGTGGCAACGGTCTCCAATGGTACAGATCAGATTTAAAAAACCTCAAGGGCCTGGGGTTCGATTTAACTACCTGATAGCTGATCAAAAGCCAACTATACAGGTTGTCTCTCCGAAGCGATGGATAGCAACGGTGGAGTGTTTTTTGATAGTTATTTGAGAACATCATATAGCGTTCAACAAGGCTTCACTATAAACTCTACTATTCGGGATAAATTTGTTGATTATTCCCTAAATCTTTTTGTAGGCTACAGGGAAAGTCATATAAGTCATTGATTTTAATAAATCGGGGTGTAGCTCAGCCTGGTAGAGCGCTGCCTTCTGGAGG
>Ga0255049_10002028_pt1 | contig 10821 bp, 6 predicted proteins | sample JV7_2_3_MG_FD_183615 | JGI IMG/M metagenome (GOLD analysis project Ga0255049, IMG submission 183615) | Seawater microbial communities from Jervis Inlet, British Columbia, Canada - JV7_2_3 | ecosystem: Environmental > Aquatic > Marine > Inlet | place: Canada: British Columbia | collected 2016-10-06
CCTCGATCTCGTCCGGCAAGGCACCCGGTGCCGAGTCATCGATTCTCAAATTCAAAGGCACGGAGTTACAGCAAGCCGTGGACGAACTTTATGTTGAGGCTGCCGGCTACTATGCGCTGCCCTACGTACCGGAACAATACGTGCTTGGTTTTCCGGATGAAGATCGCATCGGCGAAGGCGTGGAAACCGATTCATCACTGCGTTACTTCAATTTTCGAAAGGCGTCCATTTACGGCGGCTCCAACGAGATTCAGAAAAACATTATCGCCAAGCACGTACTTGGTCTCTAGAGCTGCTGACCATGGACTTTTCATTAACTGACATTCAATCGATGCTGCTCGACAGCGTCGAAAAATTCGTAAGCAACGAGTACGACTTCGAATCGCGACAGGCGTACGCGGCCAGTGCATCAGGATATAGCGCCGAGGTCTGGCAAACATTTTGTGACCTGGGCTGGACAGCTATTCCATTCGCTGAAGATGACGGTGGCCTGGACGGCGGGCTGATTGAAACAATGCTGTTGATGCAACAAATCGGACGCGGCCTCGTTGTCGAGCCGTATCTTGCCAACATCGTTCTTGCCGGCGGTGTTTTGCGGCGCCTTGCTGACGAAGAGCAGAAAGCGCAATGGATGCAGCCATTGATAAGCGGTGAACTGCAAGCCGCCCTCGCCTTCGTCGAACCACAGAGCCGTTATGAGATTGACGATGTTGCAACCACCGCTAAAGCGGATGGCGATGGCTGGATCATAAATGGCACGAAAAGCGTTGTTCTAAACGGGGGCAACGCCAACGTGGTAATTGTCCCGGCGCAAACGGACGGAATCTCCCTGTTCGCGGTTGACGTCGATAGCGCCGGCGTAGCACGACAGTCGTATCCAACTGTTGATGGCGGCCACGCAGCTGACATCACTTTTGAAAACGTGCGCGTCGAATGCAGCGCGTTACTTGGTACGGCTGACCAGGGGCTCGACGCACTCGATGCCGTGATCGATGAAGCAATACTTGCGGTCTCTGCCGAGGCTATCGGCATCATGCAGACACTGACCAACAAGACTGTTGAGTACAGTAAAAACCGGGTTCAGTTCGGGGTGCCGATCGGGACCTTTCAGGCTTTGCAACATCGCATGGTGGACATGCTGACGGCAAGCGAGCAAAGCTATTCTCTGCTGCTGTGGGCCACGATGGCGAATGCAGCCAATACTGACGAAGCCAAGCGGGCTGTCAGTGCGATCAAGTACCAGGTCGACACAGCAGGTAAGTTGGTCGGTCAGGAAGCGGTCCAGTTGCACGGCGGCATGGGCGTGAGCTGGGAGTTTGACGTTGGCCACTACTTCAAGCGCCTGACGGTAATTGGCCAGATGTTCGGCAATGCTGACTGGCATCTGGACAAGCTGGCGAAATAACCAATGCAAGGCTCAGGCGTCATTACGATCACCACTGATTTCGGGCACAAGGGGCCGTTTACGGCCGTGATGAAAGGCGTCATCTACTCCCGATTTCCCGATGCCACGGTGATTGATCTGGCACATGACATTCCGGCGCAATGGCCTCCTGAGGCCGGTTTCTGGGTCAGCCGCTCGTATCAATACTTCCCGGCCGGCAGCGTACACCTGGCAATCGTCGACCCCGGTACCGGTACCGAGCGCGATATTCTGATCGTCGAATACGACCATCACTTTTTTATCGCGCCAGATAACGGCTTACTCGCGAGAATGCTCGATGAGGCGGAAGACGCACACGTATTCAGGCTGAACATGAACTGCCTGCGGCGGCTCGGAATCGAAAAACCGAGCATGACTTTCCATGGCCGCGATATCTTCGCTCCGATTGCGGCCGAACTTGCGGCTGGACGCACGACACCGGTCGCAATTGGCGAAGCAACCACAGAATGGACGCCAGCCTGGCTCGACGGGCCAGAGGTGCAAGCCGGAAAAATCTCGGGCGTCGTGATCACCCTGGACAGTTTCGGCAATCTGATGAGCAACATCGATGCCCAGCTACTGGCAAGCCTCGAGAATCCTGTGGTGCACATAGCCGGGCACAAAATCGCCATCCTTGGTACCTACGGCCATGCCAGGCCGGGTGACTATCTCGCGCTGATCAATTCGTTTGGAGTACTCGAGATCGCTCGCGCCGAAGGTAGTGCGGCCGAAGGTCTGAGCGTTGAACGCGGTGCGCCGGTGGTCGTGACGGACTTGTAGGAGGGCCTTCAGGCCCGATTCATTCGCGGCTAAAGCCGCTCCTACAGCTATTCGGGCCTGAAGGCCCTCCTACCGGGTCATCGCGGCCTTTTCGATTTTCGCCCAGGAATCGCGTAACGTAACGATGCGATTGATCACGGGCGCGCCGGCTGCTTGCTCTACAGAATCCACACAGAAGTAGCCTAGTCGTTCGAATTGCACGGCCTCGCCCTCGGCCAGGTCGGCAAGTGATGGTTCCAGCATCGCGCGGACACTGAGCAGGGAGTCCGGATTCAAGACTTCCATGAAATCGTCGGCCGTATTCGGATCAGGAATCGTAAACAGCCGATCATAGAGACGAACTTCAGCTGCTACTGCCTGCTCGGCAGACACCCAATGAATCGTGCCCTTCACTTTTCGATCGCTACTGCCCGTGCCACTGCGCGTATCCGGATCGTATGAACAATGCAGTTCAATGACCTCGCCTGCGTCATCCTTAATCACCTCGTCGCAACGAATGATGTAACCGTTGCGCAAGCGCACTTCACCGTCAGGCTTGAGGCGGAAAAATTTACGTGGCGCTTCTTCGAGAAAATCATCCTGCTCAATGTATAGCTCGCGTGAGAAAGGTACTTCACGTGTACCAAGCTCCGGCCGATTCGGATGATTGCTCGCAGTCATCATCTCCACCTGGCCCTCGGGGTAATTGTTCAACACGACCTTGAGCGGGCGCAGTACACCCATTCGACGCGGCGCCGACTCACCGAGCTCTTCGCGAACACAATTCTCAAGTACACCCATCTCGATCAGCTTGTCTTTCTTCGTGACACCGCCGCGTTTTACGAATTCACGTAATGCAGTTGCGGGATAGCCGCGTCGGCGCAGTCCGGCGATGGTCGGCATGCGCGGGTCATCCCAACCCGATACGACATCGTTTTCAATGAGGGCTTTCAGTTTTCGCTTGCTCGTGATGGCGTAAGCCAGGTTGAGTCGCGAGAACTCGATCTGTCGCGGGCGATGTTCTGGTTTCAGCTGATCCAAGAGCCAGTCGTACAACGGACGATGATCTTCGAACTCCAGCGTACACAGCGAATGCGTGATGTGCTCGAGCGCATCGGACATCGTATGCGCAAAATCGTACATCGGATAAATGCACCACTTGTCGCCGGTGTGCTGATGATTGATATGCCGGATCCGATACAACGCCGGATCGCGCAGATTCATATTCGGTGATGCCATATCTATTTTGGCGCGCAACAGGTGTTCGCCATCGGCAAACTCTCCGTCGCGCATGCGGCGGAACAGAGCAAGGTTTTCGTCTATCGACCGACCGCGATGCGGGCTGTCCTTGCCGGGCTCCGTCAATGTGCCGCGATACTCCCGAATCTCGTCGGCGCTCAGGCTATCGACGTAGGCGACGCCCAGCTCTATCAGCTGCTCGGCGAACGCATACAACTGATCGAAATAATCTGAAGCGTGGCTCAGCCGCTCACCCCAGTCGAAGCCGAGCCAGTGCACATCGCGTTCGATCGCCTGTACATACTCTTCGCGCTCGTTGCCCGGGTTGGTATCGTCGAAGCGCAGAAAGGTTCGTCCGCCTGTTTCTTCGGCGACACCGAAGTTCAGGCAGATCGACATGACATGACCGAGATGCAGGTGGCCATTCGGCTCCGGCGGAAACCGGGTTACGATCTCAGCGTGTTTGCCGGACTCAAGGTCCTCGTGAATGATCTGGCGGATAAAATCCCGCGGCGGTGCGTCGCTCATGTGTTGCTGTCTGACTGGCTCAAAAGGAGCGCTATTTTACGCACTTTGTGACTGCGATCGACAACTGTTGCAGAGACCTTCTATCTCGAGCATCTGCCGAACTGCCACGAATCCGCGGGTAGCGGCTCTTTTTGCGACTAACTCTTCAATTTCGATATCACTCAATTCCGTCACCGTACGGCACTCCGTACAGATCAGAAACTGGCCGGCATGGCGACTGGCGGGATCCGGACAACCAATGAATGCATTGAGCGAATCGAGCCGATGTACCAAACCGGCCTCGATCAGGAAATCGAGCGCCCGATAGACCGTCGGCGGCGCAGCAGATCTGGACTCCTCGCCCAGCGTCTTGAGAATGTCGTAAGCACCGATCGGCTTGTGGCTATCCCAGACCAGCTCAAGAACCCGCCGTCTGATCGCGGTAAATCGCAGTCCGCGCTCACGACAAAGCTGCTCGGCCGTCCCGATAGCAGCCGAGACACAGCTGGCATGGTCGTGTTGTGCGGCCGGAATCTGCTGATCGAGAGTATTCATGAGTGCGTTGATTTTGCTAGAGTTTACCTTGGACAATTTCTGTACAATAGCGCGCCGAGCCCGCTGGCTCTTATGGAATCGCTGCAAGACCATACCATGCCGAATATTACCTTACCCGACGGTTCCGTCCGTCAGTTCGACGCTGTTACAACCGGCGCCGAAATCGCCGCCAGTATCGGCAAGAGCCTGGCGCGTGACGCCGTGGCGCTGCGTGTCGATGGTGAGCTATTCGATCTGACGCGCGCTATCGAATCGGACGTCGCTATCGAAATCGTAACCCGGGATTCCGAGGATGGCCTGGAACTGCTGCGACACGACGCCGCGCATGTGCTGGCCGAAGCGGTCAAGGAGCTCTGGCCTGATACGCAGGTGACGATTGGTCCCGCCATCGAAAACGGCTTCTATTACGACTTTGCCCGCGAAGAACCGTTTACCGAAGACGACCTTGCGGTAATTGAGAAGCGGATGCAGGAAATCGTTGACCGCGACGAGGGTATCGAACGTGAAGAATGGGACCGGGACAAGGCGACCGAATTTTTCCGCAGCATCGGTGAAGAGTACAAGGCTGAAATTATTGCGAGCATACCGTCTGACGAACCGGTCACGCTGTATCGCCAGGGCGAGTTCATCGATCTTTGTCGCGGTCCGCATCTGCCTTCAACTGGAAAACTCGGTAAGGCCTTCAAGTTAACGCGTGTCTCTGGCGCCTATTGGCGCGGCGACTCCAACAACGAAATGTTGCAACGCGTGTATGGCACTGCCTGGTCCCATGACAAGCAATTACGCAAATACCTGCTCATGCTTGAGGAAGCCGAAAAGCGCGACCATCGACGCCTGGGCAAACTCATGGACCTGTTTCACTTTCAGGAAGAAGCGCCAGGTGCCGTCTTCTGGCATCAGAAAGGCTGGAGCCTGTTTCAAAGCCTGATCGCTTACATGCGAGAACAACAAGACGCTGCCGGCTATCAGGAAATCAATACGCCGGAGTTGATGGACCAGTCCTTATGGAAGGCGTCGGGTCACTGGGACGCCTTTGGCGATAACATGTATACGACCGAAACGGTGGACGGCAGAAAATATGCAATCAAGCCGATGAATTGCCCGGGCCATGTGCAGGTCTTCAAACAAGGCATTACCAGTTACAGAGATCTGCCCTACCGACTGGCCGAATTCGGCAAGTGTCATCGCTACGAACCATCCGGCGCGTTGCACGGCATGATGCGGGTGCGTGCATTTACACAGGACGATGCACATATTTTTGTCACGCCGGAGCAGATCACCGACGAATCCATCGCAGTTTGCCGGCAACTTCTGAGTATCTACAAAGCATTCGGCTTTGAAGAAGTGCGGATCAAATATGCAGATCGACCCGAAGTTCGTGTCGGCGACGACGAGGTCTGGGACCAGGCCGAAGCGGCACTGCTCAAAGCGCTGGAAGCGTCAGAGCTTGAGTACACGCATAACCCCGGTGAAGGCGCGTTTTACGGGCCCAAACTCGAATTCGTGTTACGCGACGCGATTGGCCGGGACTGGCAATGCGGGACGCTGCAGGTAGATCTCAACATGCCTGGACGCCTCGGTGCGACCTATATCGGTGAGGACGGCAACAAGCACTTGCCCGTCATGTTGCACCGCGCCATATTCGGTTCGCTGGAGCGATTCATCGGCATCCTGATCGAGCACCACGCGGGCAATCTGCCGCTTTGGCTCGCACCGGTCCAGGTCAAAGTCCTGACGATTACCTCCGATGCCGACGACTATGCGGAAGCCGTTGCGAGCGAATTACGCGCTGCTGGCCTGCGTGCCGAGACCGATCTGCGCAACGAGAAAATCTCCTACAAAGTTCGCGAACACAGCGTTGAAAAAGTGCCGGTTCAACTCGCAGTCGGCCAGCGCGAAGTCGATGAAAAGACGGTTGCGATGCGCCGGCTTGGCTCCAAGCAACAGCAAACTTTACCCCTCGCCGAAGCCGTCGAAGCACTCGCCGCAGAAGTCCTGGCCCGCAGCTAGAAGACTGCGCATTTTGGAGTCGGAGCGTTCGACTCTGACTCCTTTCCAATCCTCTGCAGCCCAATTGTGACGGGGCCTGCACTTTGAATGTGCGGCGTGTCACAGATTCGTTACTCTGTCTGCCCGAAGCGACAATTCGGCCAGAGCCCAAGGCTATACTCCCTCGACGCAAGGACCGCGTGCTTGATTCAACATAAAACAACGGAGGAGTTCGAGTGTCGCTGGAACAATTCAAGACACAGATTTTATTGCTGCATAGCGAGCAAAGCACCCTGGACAGCTTGAGTACCGGGTTCAGTGACCGCTATACGGTGCACTGCGCGACCAGCGGAAGTGAAGCACTCAACACCCTCGGCGAAACCGCAATCGACGTGATCGTCACGGCGCAGGACCTGCCGGGCATGAGCGGCCTCGACGCTTTGCGTGAGGCGAAAAAGCGCTCGCCAGACACGATCGGTATTTTGCTCACCGGCAACGATAACCAAGGTGTCGAAGCACTGGTCGGCGACCAGGAGGTGTTCCAGGTCATTCGCGGTGGCGTAACCCCCGAGTCCCTGCGCGGCGTGATCGATAACGCAACGCGCCAGTCCCGATTAATGGCCCTGGCCGAGTCAGCCAACGACACAACGGCGGCCATGGATGAGCCGACCTCTGAACACATCGTGATGGAGACCTCCGAGAACGGCTCGGCGATCATTAGTGATGGCACCGGCCGGATGCCGATACTGAACCCTGACAAGGTTTCTCCTGACGCGAACCTGGGTTCGCGCGCGGTTGATGTGCTCGTATTGACGAAAGACGAAGAGTTCCTGACTACGGTTAGAGAGTCTGCCCGTGGCATGCACAATGTTATCTACGCCAACACGCTTGCCCAGGCCGATGACGCGGTACGCGATCACAAGGTCGGCGTTGCAGTGGTCGATGCCGCAATGGTCGGCGGCAACGTTGAAAAGTTAACCATGCATTTACGCGCGACGGCACCGCGCCTGGTCGCCATCGTTGCAGGTCGTCGGGACGACGGCGAGATGCTCATGGATCTCATCAATCGTGGCAAGGTTTATCGCTTCCTGTTGAAGCCGGTATCGCCGGGCCGTGCGCGACTCGCAGTTGAAGCATCCGTCAAACATCACCTTGAAGCGCCTGATTCGGCGTTCAAGACCCTGGGATCGCCGGCGGCGCCAAAGGCTGCTGCAAGAGCTCCCAAGGCCCAGCCGAAAGCACCACGGAAAGCACCACCGAAAGCAGCACCGAAAGTACCGCCGAAAGCGAAAAAGAAGGCACAACCGAAGCCTGAACGGTCGCAAACGGTACCGACAATAACCGTTGAGCCGCGACCGGTCCCGGTAGATTCTTCATCATTGATGGATGATGCACTGGGCACCGCATTCGGCGGCGATGACACAGGTTTTACCGAAACGATGACTGGCATTGTGAAGTCGGTTGGCGAGTCTATCTCTTCTGTTACCAGTCGCAAGAGCCCGGATAAAGTCGCAGAGGTAGTGCCGACCGAAAGTGCAGGCTCGGGCGGTTCCATGTTTGCCAATCCGAAACTCCTCGGTATCGGCGCCACCGCGGTAGTGGTTCTGCTCGGTCTTGGCTGGTGGATGTTTAGTGGTTCAGGCGAAGCGGTACCGACGGACGAACCACTGTCCGGATCTCCGCTGATTACGGAGACTGATGCGGTTCTTGAAGCTCCTGCCCCAGCCGATGTGGCAGTCGGTGTAAGCGAATTGATCGAAGAAGCACGACTTGCGGCCGCAGCCGGCCAGCTGTTCAACCCGCCGGGCAGTAATGCGATCGAACTCTACCTGGCTGCAATTGAGGCAACACCCGGCGATGTTGTTGTTGCCGCGGAGCTGGCGGCAATAGTCGATCAGACATTGGGCATGGCTGAAACGTCATTACTTGATCGGCAGCCCGAAGACGCTGCTGCTGCGTTACAGCGAGTTGCACTTGCAGATCCGGCAAACAGCCGCCTGCCTTTCCTTAATGCACAGCTGGCACAGATACAACTGCGCGATTATCTCGATTCATCCCGTCTCGCGATCCGCGAAGCGCGTTATGAGGACGCAGCGGTAGCACTGGACGGCGCGCGCTCGCTTGGCCTGGATAACGCAGCGGAAATAGAGGTTGTGGCCGACGAGTTGAACAGGACGCTCAGCGAACAACGCGTTGACGATGTCCTGGCGAAGGCGAACGCTCGTCTCGACGAAGGCAAGCTCACAGCCCCATCAAACGATAATGCCCGTTACTACTATGAGCTTGCTCTAAGCAATGATCCCGGCAATACGGCTGCACAACAGGGCTTGACCGTGGTTGCCAGCAAGCTGGTCTTGCAAGCACGAACCGAAATCGATGCCGGCCGGTTCGACACCGCCGATAACCTGCTGGCCGACGCACGTCGACTTGATCCGAGTAGCAGTGAACTGGCTGGATCGGCCGCGGCACTGAGCACGGCTCGCGAGCGTGTACGACAGGAACGACTTGCCGAAGCACAACGCATAGCCGATCAGAAGGCTGCCGAAGAACGTGCTGTTGCAGAACGTATTGCCGCTGAAAAAGCCGCCGCGGACCGCGCTGCGGCCGAAAAGATTGCTGCGGAGCAACTACTGGCCGACCAGGCTGCTGCGGACCAACTGGCGGCCGACCAGGCTGCTGCGGACCAACTGGCGGCCGACCAGGCTGCTGCGGACCAACTGGCGGCCGACCAGGTTGCTGCGGACCAACTGGCGGCCGACCAGGCAGCGGCAGAGCAACTGGCTGCAGTTACTGCTCCGGAATCGACGGATGCGGTGATCGATGAGTATGTTGATAACGGCACTACATTCGATTCAGCACCGCCCGTACCTGTACTCAATGCCAATCCAGTTGCCGTTAGTTCCTTGACTCGAACCAAGTATAGCGCGCCGAAATACCCACGCGGCGCGCAACGCCGCGGCCAAACCGGCTGGGTAGACGTCGTATTCACGGTCGATATTGACGGTACTGTGCAGAATGTTTCCATCCAGGATTCGGATCCCGGTGTGACTTTCGTTAACGCGGCGGTCAGTGCGGTTGAAGACTGGGAGTTTGAGCCGGTGACCGAGAACGGTGTCACTGTCCCGAAACGCGCCGCTGTTCGCATGCTGTTTGCGATTGAATAATGGATTCTCCCTGGTAAATATTCCAATCTGGACTAATTAAGGTATTCAGGCTACTCTGCCCTCTGTCGAATTATCTGGCGGGGGTCAGTTATGGATGTTGAAAAGGCAGTCGCCGAGCAGAAACCAGCGCGAAAACAACAACAGCGTAGTGTCATCACGCAGCAAAAGCTTCTCGATGCTGCTACTGAAGCGTTTTCCGAAAACGGCTACAAAGGGACATCTACGCGGGATATCGCGGAACGAGCAGGTGTCCATCACCCGTTGATTACCTACCATTTCAAGAACAAGAACCAGCTCTGGAAGGCCGCGACCGGCCGGATGTTTCGCGAATTCAACATTTCCCTCGCCAAGGCGATGGCAGAAGTACCGGAAATCGATCCGAAAGCACGCGCCGAGACGTTTATTCGAACCTATGTGAAATATTCATTCAGTCAGCCCGCCCTGCACAAGATTATCCTGCAGGAGTCGAGCTACCCAAGTGACCGGCTGGACTGGATGGTGGAATCGCACCTCAAACCACTGTACGAAATTGTGGTGGAGCAATTGACCAAACTGCAGGAACTGGGCGTTTCGCCACCGGGCAACCCGGCCTTGCTGTACAACATGATTCGTGTATCGGCAGGTGGCCTGTTGGCGCTGTCGCTTGAGGTCAAAGCGACGAGCGGCATCAATTTCGATGAAAAACAGCAACGCGCCGAGCTCGCCGACATGATCATTCGCGCGTTTATGCCGGGCAAATTCTCACCCGCAACTAGTGCGTCGCAAGCACCTGCTGAATCTGCGCAATAATAGAGAGTGCGATCAGCTCTGGTCCGCGCCCGCCCAGGCTTAGGCCGGCCGGACCATGCAGGCGACCGGCCAATCGCCCCGCAAGCTCCCCTATGTCGGACAGCAAGCGCTCCTTGCGCGCCGGCGGTCCCAGCAATCCGATATAGGATATATCTGATCCGGCAAGCTGCTGCAGGTAGGCACGATCGCTGGCCAGGTGGTGGCTCATGATGATCGCGCAATCGAAGGCGTTGAGGTCTACGCTCGCTGCGAGTTGCTCCGGAGCGACGCATTGGCTGTCGCAATCGGCCGGAAAAACAGAATTGCTCACATACGCTGGCCGATGATCGACAATCGTGCAACGCCAACCCAGGTCATGGGCGAATCGGGCAAGCGGCACTGCGTCAAGACCGGCAC
>Ga0255049_10002031_pt1 | contig 10804 bp, 9 predicted proteins | sample JV7_2_3_MG_FD_183615 | JGI IMG/M metagenome (GOLD analysis project Ga0255049, IMG submission 183615) | Seawater microbial communities from Jervis Inlet, British Columbia, Canada - JV7_2_3 | ecosystem: Environmental > Aquatic > Marine > Inlet | place: Canada: British Columbia | collected 2016-10-06
ATATTGGTGTCATCGCGGGCAACGTGCCTCTGGGGTTCGGGCGTTTAGTCGCGAATTTTGACGAGGACAACGACGGTACTGTCGCCGTTTCTGAGACCCGGATCGACGGCGCAAGAGACCATCTGATCATGCCGGTCAGCCACAAGGGCATGCTCGTATCCTCTGACGTTGCTGACCAGGCAGGGTCATTCCTCAAGCGTGGTGAGTTCCTCCGCGAATCCTAAGGCGATAATCAGTTTGCCATCAGGTCTTCAGGCCGGGCGATGTGCTGCCATTACTGCTACATTATTATCGGAATTGGGAGCTAAGCAAATGGACTATCGAAACATTCTCGTCGCCGGACTTGTCGTGGTGCTGGCAAGCGGCTGCAGTTCGTTGTGGGGGTTGGGTGATTCAGGCACACGCCATGGGACGTCGAGCAGCCTTGTCGACTACCTGTATCCGCAAGGCGAGGTGCCGCCGGATGTCAGCAGCACCATTCCTCATCTCCAATTGCCGTTGCGCGTAGGCGTCGCATTCGTTCCGGGCACCCAATGGTCGAGCGCGATTAGCGAAGCGACGAAGATGCAACTGCTCGAAAACGTCAAGCAGCAATTCGGTGACCGGGATTACATCGAGCACATCGAGGTGATACCGGATACCTATCTTCGTTCGAGCAAGGGCATCGCCGGAATGCAGCAGGTTGCACGCCTCTATGGCGCCGACGTGATGGCGCTGGTGTCGTATGACCAGGTCGCGATTACCGAAGACAATGCGGCCTCGCTATTTTACTGGACGATCGTTGGCGCCTATTTCATTAAAGGCACTGACAATGAAGTGCAGACATTTGTCGATACCGCTGTATTCGATGTCAGTACGGCACGTTTGTTGTTCAGAGCCCCGGGTACCGACACAAGCCGTACGCACTCAACGGCGGTGACGACTGGCGAGGCCATCCGCAATAGCCGCGACGCGAGTTTTTCCTATGCGATGGACGGCATGACTCAGAACCTGGCAGTCGAGCTTGATGGCTTTCGCGCGCGCGCGATGGAGGATCCGACGGTAGCCAACGTGCAATGGAAAGAGGGATCGGGAGGCGGCTCGTTCGGTCTGTGGTTTGTTTTAGCCCTGCTGCTTGTTAGAGGTCTTTCAGCTTGTACAGCGCGTCCAGTGCTTCGCGGGGACTCATAGAATCGGGACTGAGCGCCTCGACGGCGCTGCGTATCGGATCGTCGTCGCGCGGTTCTTCTACGCTCAACGGCAGCTGCCCCTGGGGGTTCTGTGCCTGCGCGACTTGCTGTGACTCGAGTGTCTTTAGATACATACTGGCGCGCCGAATGACGTCGTTGGGCACTCCCGCAAGCGATGCGACCTGCAGACCATAGCTCTGGTTTGCCGGTCCAGGCCTGATCGCGTGCAGGAACACGAGTTGACCCTTGTGCTCGGTGGCGTCGAGGTGCACGTTGTCGCAAAGGGACAGTTCCTGGGCAAGCGCTGTCAGTTCAAAATAGTGCGTAGCGAACAATGTGAAGGCTTTTACTTTCTCGCCCATGTGGTGCGCAGCAGCCCAGGCGAGTGACAGGCCGTCGAAGGTGCTCGTGCCGCGTCCGATTTCGTCCATGAGCACGAGACTCTGCTCGGTCGCGTTGTTCAGGATTGTCGCGGTCTCCGTCATTTCGACCATAAACGTCGAGCGCCCACCAGCGAGGTCGTCGGATGCACCGATGCGAGTGAAGATTCTGTCTATGGGCCCAACGCGCAATTTATCGGCGGGTACGAAGCTACCGATGTGCGCGAGGATAATAATGAGCGCTGTTTGTCGCATGTAAGTTGATTTGCCACCCATGTTCGGCCCGGTGATCACCAGCAAGCGTTTGCTTTCATCAAGCGACAAGTCGTTTGCGATGAACGGTGTGTCGATGACCTGCTCGACGACGAGGTGGCGACCGCCGTCGATTTCCAGGCAGGGCTCGGCGCTGATCTCAGGCTGTGACAAACCCAACACTTGCGTGCGTTCTGCAAAACACGTCAGGACATCGAGTTCCGCCACGCCCGCGGCCGAAAGCTGCAATTCGCCGAGCGCGTCATTGAGCAAGTCGAGCAAATCTTCGTAAAGGTATTTCTCGCGGCTCAACGCGCGTTCGCGGGCCCCCAGCACCTTGTCTTCGAAATCCTTGAGTTCGGGCGTAATGTAACGCTCAGCCGATTTCAGGGTTTGACGTCGAACATATTCGACAGGCGCTTTGTTCGCCTGCAGCTTGCTGATCTCAATGTAATAACCATGTACCCGGTTATAGCCGAGTTTGAGGGTCGCAATACCCGTACGTTTACGTTCTCGCGCTTCGAGTTCGACGAGGTACTGGTCAGCGTTCTCAGCGATAGCGCGTAGGTCGTCGAGTTCATCGTCGTAGCCAGGTGCAATGACGCCGCCATCGCGGATGAGCATGGGCGGACTGTCGATAATGGCTTTTTTGAGTAAGTGTTGCTGCCGCTTGTGGTCGCCGATCTGTTCACTGAGTTCGTGGAGCAGAGGTGATTCGATGCCTTCGAGCTGGCCGCGCAGTCCGGGCAGACGCGAAAGCGCCTCGCAAAGCTTACTAAGATCGCGCGGCCGCGCGGAACGTAAGGCGACCCGGGACAGGATGCGCTCTACGTCACCGACACCCTGCAGTTGTTCCTGCAAGGCATCGGCCGCTGCACCGCGTAGCATTGCGTCGATAGCCTGGTATCGACCGTTTAACACGGTGTCGTCTCGTAATGGTCGCTGTATCCAGCGCCGCAACAGACGGCTGCCCATCGCCGTTCGGCAATGGTCCATGACACCGGCCAGCGTGTGCTCTTGCTGGCCGCTCAAAGATTCTTCGAGTTCGAGATTGCGCCGTGTCGGGCCGTCCATGATCACCGCATCTTCACGCAATTCAACCCGCAGGGAATGGACGTGCGGTAGTGCCGCTTTCTGCGTGTCCGTGACGTATTGCAGCAACGCGCCGGCCGCCGCAATGCCGCGTTCAAAGCCGTCACAGCCAAAGCCACTCAGGTCGCGCGTGCCGAATTGTGCGCACAGAAGACGAGTTGCGCTGTCGAGTTCAAAATGCCACGGGGGCCTGCGCGTTATACGAATACTGTCGCTGAATGAATTCGCAAATCCCTGATCTTCGTCGATGATGAGTTCCGCGGGGCGCAGACGTTCGATCTCGCCCAAAAGGGACTCGAGGTCCGGGACCTCGGTCAGTCGGAATCGCCCGGCGGAAAGATCCAGCCAGGCGATGCCGACAGTCTCGCCGCCGTCGACGACGGCAGCGATAATGTTGTCGCGCCCGGCAGAGAGCAGTGCTTCGTCGGTCAACGTGCCGGGAGTTACAACGCGCGTAACTTTGCGCTCCACGGGGCCCTTGCTGGTGGCCGGGTCGCCGATCTGCTCGCAAATGGCCACGGATTCGCCTTTTCGGACCAGTTTGGCCAGGTATCCCTCGACGGCGTGATAGGGAACACCAGCCATCGGGATTGCGTTGCCTGCCGATTTGCCGCGCGCGGTCAGCGTAATATCGAGCAAGGATGCGGCGCGTTTGGCGTCGTCATAGAAGAGCTCATAGAAGTCGCCCATGCGGTAAAACACGAGCATTTCGGGGTACTCGGACTTTATCCCCAGGTACTGGCGCATCATGGGGGTATGGACGGCTGAAATGTCGGCTTTCATGGTCCCGTGGGAGCGCGAAATGGCGCACGAATGAGTAAACTAGACGCGTGAAAATACTGCATGTCGAAACCGGGCGCCATTTTTTGGGTGGCCCGCAGCAGGTTATCTACCTGATCAACGCTTTACGAGAGCGCGGTCATGACAACACGCTTGTTTGTCCGCCAGAGTCCGGCATTGATGGGGTTGCGCGGCAGGCCGGAATTCCTGTGCAAAACCTGTTCTGTGCAGGCGACCTCGACCTGCCGTTTGCGTATCGCTTGTCGCAATACCTCAAGGAGCTGGGCCCTGACATTGTGCACTGTCACAGTCGCCGGGGTGCCGATATCCTGGGTGGCCTGGCGGCCAGTTTCGTCGACATACCCACCGTCGTTTCGCGTCGCGTCGACAACACCGAGATGCGGTTAATGGCGGCACTGCGTTACCGACCATTTAAGAAAGTAATTGTCATTTCCGATGCGGTCGCCGAAGTATTGCTGGATCGCGGCGTCGAGGAAGATCGGCTCGTCAAAATTCGCGATGCTGTCGATGTCGGCGCGTTCAAAGAACAACCGGACTGCGACGCCTTTCGGCGTGAGTATTCGATCGCGCCAGAGGACTACGTGATCGCTGCTGCAGGACAGTTGATTCCTCGCAAAGGCCATCAGTACTTGCTGCAAGCCGTGGCCGACCTTAAGGACGCATACCCAGAGCTCAAACTGGTCATTTTTGGCGAGGGCTATCTCAACAACCAGTTGCGTGCGCAAGCGGCGTCACTCGGGCTTGGTGAGGTCGTTCAGTTCGCGGGATTTCGTGATGACCTGGATTCGTTCCTGCCGTGCTTTGACTTGTTCGCGCATCCGGCGCTGGCAGAGGGGCTCGGTGTGGCGGCCCTGAAAGCCGCGGCGGCCGCCGTGCCGGTGGTCGGTTTCGCGGCCGGTGGCCTGGTCGAGGCCGTGGTGCATGACAAGACCGGCCTGCTCGTTGCACCGGAGGACAGCGATGCGCTTGCCGCGGCGATCAGGCGATTCATCGACGAACCCGATACTGGCAGAGAGTTCGGCAGGGCCGGTCGAGACAGGATGCAAGAGGAATTCTCGATTGAGACGATGGCTGTAAAACACCTGGAATTGTACGAGTCTGTGTTGCATGGCTGACCACGATTCCCTACTCAAGCTGTCCGAGGCTCTCGTCAGCGAACTCGTAGCCTCTCGGAAAATGGTGGCGACGGCGGAGTCCTGCTCCGGTGGTTGGGTTGCCAAGGCGATCACCGATGTTCCCGGAAGCTCGGAAATTTTTGCTTATGGTATCGTGAGCTATTCAAATGGCGCCAAGGAATCCCTGCTTGGCGTGACGCCGGCAACGATCGACGATAAGGGCGCTGTTAGCCGTGCCGTTGTCAAGGAGATGGCGATGGGAGTCCTCAACCTGAGCGGCGCCGATATCGCTGTCGCGGTGAGCGGAATTGCAGGGCCCGAAGGCGGCAGCAAGGAAAAACCAGTCGGTACCGTCTGGTTTGCGTGGGCGATAAGAGGAGGATCGGACGTGACAACCGAAATCAGTCGCCAGCAATTCAAGGGTGATCGCGATCTTGTTCGTGAACTCACGGTTGCGCACGCACTACAGGGAATTAGAGAGCGAATTCGATAAAGAGCGATACGAATAATGAGTAGCAAGACCGTCTTTTTTGCGCTGTGGCCGGATAATCGCCAGCGCGATCGCCTGCGCGACGTGATTAATTCGGTCGCAAGAACGGTCGAAGGCAAAGCGGTGGATCGCCGCGATTGGCACGTGACATTGGTTTATGTTGGCGATGTCCCTGAAGAGCAGATTCCCGATTTACTGGAGCGTGCTGGCCGGATTCCTGTCGAACCGTTCCATTTGAGTTTCGACAAGCTCGAGTTCTGGGCACGCCCCAAGATCGCGTGCATGGTCGCGCCGACGATACCGGCTGAATTGCAGTCACTCGTCAGCGCACTGCACAGCATCGTGCAGGACTTCGGCGTGATACCGAATGACAGAACGTATCGGCCGCATATTACGGTGGCGAGGAACGCACGGACTTTTGCAACCGAGCGCCTGACGCAGCGGGCGACGACCGACTGGTCGGGTTTTGAGCTTGTGGAGTCCATTTCGGTGCCCGGCGGCACGACCTACCGTCCATTGAAACAATAGCTTCCGGCAGATTTCTACAGTTTCTTGGCACTACCCCGGAATTTAGATGCCCTGAAGGCTCCCATTGGCGCGGCTTTCATGGAATAATACTGTGTATATCAACAGTATCCCTAAACCCGGCCGTTCGGCGGCAACACATGGACCAATACAATGGATGAGAATCGTAAAAAAGCACTCGCGCAGGCCCTCGGCCAGATAGAAAAGCAGTTCGGCAAAGGCTCGGTCATGCGTATGGGAGACGGCGTAGACAGGGACATTGAGGCCATTTCGACGGGTTCCATCGGACTCGACGTGGCGCTCGGCATTGGTGGGCTGCCGAAAGGTCGCGTTGTCGAGATTTACGGTCCGGAGTCATCGGGTAAGACGACGCTGACTCTGCAAGTGGTCGCTGAGGCCCAGAAACTGGGTGGTACGGCCGCGTTCGTTGATGCCGAACATGCGCTCGATCCCGGTTACGCCGAGAAACTGGGCGTCAACGTCGACGAGCTACTTGTTTCGCAACCTGATACGGGTGAGCAGGCCCTCGAGATTACCGACATGCTGGTCCGCTCGGGCGCAGTCGATATCGTCGTCATTGACTCGGTTGCAGCGCTTACGCCTAAAGCTGAAATCGAAGGTGAAATGGGCGACTCGCACATGGGTCTGCAAGCTCGACTCATGTCACAGGCGCTAAGAAAACTGACTGGCAACATCAAGCGCTCGAACACGATGGTTGTTTTCATTAACCAGATTCGTATGAAGATCGGCGTCATGTTTGGCAGTCCTGAAACGACCACGGGCGGCAACGCGCTCAAGTTCTACGCGTCGGTTCGCCTGGACATTCGCCGCATTGGCGCCATCAAAAAAGGCGACGAGGTCATCGGCAACCAGACGCGTGTCAAAGTCGTCAAGAACAAGGTATCGCCGCCGTTCAAGCAGGCCGAGTTCGAGATTCTTTACGGCCACGGCATTTCACGCTATGGCGAAATCATCGATCTCGGTGTGCAGCACAATATCGTAGACAAAAACGGATCGTGGTATAGCTATGGCGATGACCGCATAGGGCAGGGTAAGGAAAACGTACGCGAATTCCTGAAGAACAATCCCGAGATGGCCGAGGAAATCGAAGGGAAGATCCGTGCCTTGCTGCTGCCAAAGACAGTTGCGCCTGTCGTTGAAGCGGTGAATGACGAGGCAGTCGCGAAGGAAGCTTAAGCTGCAGCCCGTCCACGAAGAAATCAGCGATCTCCTCGCTCCGAGCGAGGACGATCGCTTTTCGTGCCCCAAAGAGGCCCGCAAGAAGGCCATGGATTTTCTGGCGCGGCGCGAATACGGTCAAACCGAGCTGGTCAGGAAACTCGCCGACAAAGGCTTTGACCGCAGCGTCGCAGAGCAGGCGATAACCGCGCTCAGGAAAGAAAACCTGCAAAGCGACCAGCGATTCGCCGAGAGCTTTGTGCAATCTCGCATCAATCAGGGCAAGGGGCCGGTCCGTATTCGTCTGGACCTCGGTCAGCGGGGCATCAGCGATGCCGCAATAGAGGGTGCCCTCGAAGAGGCGGATGCCGACTGGTACGCTCTGGCCCGGGACATCAGGGGCAAGAAATTTGGTGGCGCAAGACCGGCTGACTTCAAGTCCAAAGCCAGGCAGATGCGCTTCCTGCAGTATCGCGGCTTCGAGCCCGACCACATCCAGGCGGCCATGGAATCGATCTACGATTAAGCCTTAATCCCGCGCCGCAAACCCCGTAGACTATCGGCTTTGAATTCCGGCGTTTGACCCCGATATTCCTTCGATGAAGACCATGACGAGCAATGAGTTGCGCCAGGCGTTCCTGGAGTTCTTTCGCGACCGCGACCACGAGGTCGTCGCGAGCTCCCCGCTCGTGCCGGGCAACGATCCGACCCTGCTGTTCACGAACGCCGGCATGGTGCAGTTCAAGGATGTTTTCCTCGGCGACGACAAACGCAGTTACGAACGCGCCGTGACCTCGCAACGCTGCGTTCGAGCGGGTGGCAAGCATAACGATCTTGAAAATGTCGGTTACACGACCCGGCACCACACCTTCTTCGAGATGCTGGGCAACTTCAGCTTTGGCGACTACTTCAAACGTGACGCCATTCAGTATGCGTGGGACTTCCTGACCGGCACCTTGGGGCTTCCAGCCGAGCGACTGTGGGTCACGGTCTACGAGAAAGACGACGAAGCAGCCGACATCTGGTTGAAGGAAATGAAGATCGACCCCGCGCGTTTTTCACGCCTGGGTGAGAAGGATAATTACTGGGCAATGGGCGACACGGGTCCTTGTGGTCCGTGCAGCGAAATATTTTTCGACCACGGTGCCGACGTTGCGGGTGGACCACCCGGGTCGTCCGATGAGGACGGTGATCGCTACGTCGAAGTCTGGAACCTGGTATTCATGCAATTCGATCGTTCCGCCGATGGCGACATGACGCCGTTGCCGAAACCGTCTGTCGATACGGGTATGGGCCTCGAGCGAATCGCGGCCGTCATGCAGCAGGTCCACAGTAACTACCAAATCGATCTGTTCGAGCACCTGATTCAATCGACGGCCGACGTGCTCGGTGTTAAGAACGACGGTTCGAGTTCACTGAACGTAATCGCCGACCATATTCGCGCGTGTTCGTTCTTGATCGTTGACGGTGTGCTGCCGGGCAACGAGGGCAGAGGTTACGTGTTGCGGCGAATTATTCGCCGGGCGATTCGTCATGGCAAAAAACTCGGCATGGAAGACTTGTTCTTTCACAAACTTGTCGCACCACTGGTTACAGAAATGGGCGACGCGTATCCGGAGCTTGTTAAAGGGCAGGCGCACGTCGAGAGGGTGCTGGAGAGGGAAGAAAAGCGCTTCGCCGAGACGCTCGACCAGGGCATGGAAATTCTCGAAGTTGCCATATCCAATCTCGCTGGCACGGAAATTCCAGGCGATATTGTGTTTAAGCTCTACGATACGTACGGCTTCCCCGTAGATTTGACGGCCGACATCGCGCGTGAACGAGATTTGACGGTCGATCACTCCGGTTTCGAAAAATCAATGGAAGGGCAGCGCGCGCGCGCTCGAGCATCGAGCAAGTTCATTTCTGTGGCCACCGGCAATCTGGGACTCAGGAGCGATGCGCCAACTGTGTTTTCGGGTTACAAGCGCACCGATGATATGGGCAATGTCATCGCACTGTTCCAGGGCGACGAACCGGTAGACGAATTGGCCAAAGGTGACGTTGGCGCCGTGGTGTTGTCGTCGACGCCGTTTTACGCGGAAAGTGGCGGCCAGATCGGCGACACGGGTGTGCTCGAAAGCAAGGATGCGTCGTTCAGCGTTGTCGACACGAAGAAGATCGATAACGCAAACGTGCACTACGGATCCGTTCTCAAAGGCATCCTTGAGGTTGGCGACTCAATTGCTGCGTATGTCGACGCCGAACGCCGACAGGCCATTCGCCGCAACCACTCGGCGACCCATTTGATGCACGCGGCGCTGCGCCAGGTGCTTGGCGATTACGTCACACAGAAAGGTTCATTGGTCGCACCGGATAAGCTGCGCTTCGACTTCTCGCACGACGAGCGGGTTACGAAGGAGCAGTTGCACGATATTGAAAATCTAGTCAATGATGAGATACGTGCCAACCGCAAGGCCAAAACGAAAGTTATGAGCTATGACGACGCAATGTCATCGGGTGCAATGGCATTGTTTGGTGAAAAGTACGGCAGCGAAGTTCGCGTAATTCGCTTCGGCGATTTCTCCGTTGAACTCTGTGGCGGCACACATGTTAAGCGCACCGGCGACATCGGTGTGTTCAAGATCATCTCGGAAGGTGGCGTTGCCTCCGGCGTGCGTCGCATCGAAGCGGTAACCGGCAAAGGCGCGATGGCATGGATCGAGGCCAACCAGCGCACGTTGAACGATTTGGCGGGGCTGTTGAGAAGTCCACCCGATCAGGCGGCGACGAAGGTCGAACAACTCCTGAAACAGAACAGGGAACTCGAGAAAAAGCTGGCGACAGCAAAGCACGCTCTGATTACAGGACAGGCCACGGACCACGAAGACAACATTCAGGTAGTCGCCGGCATCAAAGTGCTAGCAGGCCGTTTGGATGGTGTCGATGCCAAGGCTTTGCGTGAAGCCGTCGATCGTATCAAGGACAAGCTGCAGAACGCGGTCGTGGTTCTGGGTTCCGTTGATGATGGCAAGGTTCGTCTCGCTGCAGGTGTCACCAAGAACAACACCGACAGGATTCGCGCAGGTGACGTTATCAAGCCGGTTGCCGAGCAGGTCGGCGGCAAGGGTGGTGGGCGCCCGGATTTTGCTCAGGCAGGTGGAAATGATGCCTCCAAGCTCGACAAAGCGCTCCAATCCGTACCTGCCTGGGTGGCGAACCACCTGTCCTAGCGTCAATTGGGCATTGAGAACCAAAATCGGCTAGTATTACAACAGTTTAAGGAAGTACGACGCGTAAAAAAGAACGGGGCAGGAGCCCCGCCAGGCAGGAGTAGGATGTCATGCTGATTCTGACGCGACGCGCTGGTGAGACGGTAATGATTGGGAGCGATATCACAATCACCGTCTTGGGGGTCAAGGGAAACCAGGTCCGAATAGGGATCAATGCACCCAAAGACATCGCAGTGCACCGGGAAGAAATCTACGAGCGAATTCAGAGCGAACAGGCCTCGGAAGGGGCTGCCGATTCTGAGCAGCGGAAAACCGCTGACTAAGCTCGAGAACCGCTTTACCTCATTTACGACGGTACAGTAATATGTGTGGCCCCAGTCGGTAGGGGGATTACGGTAGTGCGCAACAGCTCGGTCCCGACTGATCGTTAGTGCGAGGATCGACTTGGCAGCGTGGCCACGGTCGGATTTGAACGAGAATTCAACATACGGAGAGATGGCTGAGTGGTCGAAAGCGCTCCCCTGCTAAGGGAGTAAGGGCTAATACCCCTTCGAGGGTTCGAATCCCTCTCTCTCCGCCACTTCTATCA
>Ga0255049_10002033_pt1 | contig 10797 bp, 7 predicted proteins | sample JV7_2_3_MG_FD_183615 | JGI IMG/M metagenome (GOLD analysis project Ga0255049, IMG submission 183615) | Seawater microbial communities from Jervis Inlet, British Columbia, Canada - JV7_2_3 | ecosystem: Environmental > Aquatic > Marine > Inlet | place: Canada: British Columbia | collected 2016-10-06
CTCGATATCCTGGAGCACGGCGGGAACGGCCGCATCTTCGAGTATTCGCCGGAAAGCAAGCAGACGAAAATAATCATGGACGGCCTCAATTTCGCCAATGGCGTAGCGATCAGCGATGACCAGCAATTTCTTCTCGTCATCGAGACGGGGCATTACCGGGTCTTGAAGTATTGGCTTGAAGGTCCGATCGCCGGTACGACTGAAGTCATTCTTGAAAACCTGCCCGGTTTTCCCGACAACATTAACAACGGTTTGAAGGGGAAATTCTGGATCGGTCTGGTCGCACCCAGAAACAAGATGCTCGACGATCTGTCGGGTTGGCCATTCCTGAGAAAAGTGGTGCAGCGCCTGCCGGCCGCTTTTCGGCCGAAAGCCGTGCCCTCGTCTCACGTCATCGCGATTGACGGTGACGGCCAGATACTAATGAACCTGCAGGACACGACGCTGCAGTACCCGGTCCTGACCGGCGTATACGAGACGGGTCAGTCGCTGTATCTGACGACACTGTTCGGCAGTCAGGTCGGGCGCCTGGACAAGAGAGACCTTCGCTGAACGAGCAGGGCTAATTCGGCAACAGCGAAGTATCGCCTTCGTAATCTTCGCCCAGCATCTGCTGCCTGACCAGTGGAATCGGCGGATAGCCGAAGCTCAGGAATTTGTCGTGATATTTGCCCCAGGCCTCGCGACCACCCCGGCCTTTCGTCCAGTCTTCGCGCAGCTTGCGAATCATGAGTTTGCCCAGTGTGTAACTCAGGTATCCGGGATCGTAGGTGCCGCGCAGAGACTGTTGAGCAGCGGTGCCATAGTCCGCAAACGCCTTGTCCTCGAACATTTGATGGCTTACTTCGACGGTCATTCCCTCGGCATGCAGGCCGATCGCGGACAGGTATCTTACGTTGCGCAACAGGGCGTTCAGCAACTGACCGATGCGAATATCGGGTCGCCCCTCATCGAGTCCCGCATCCGCCATCATTTCCTCGGTGTAGTGTGCCCAGCCTTCGCTGAAGGTAGTGGTGCCAAAGTGCTGTCCGATATCATTCTTCGCACGCTGTGAATGCAGGCGCTGTAAGAAGTGTCCCGGCCAGACTTCATGTACAGACGTAAACAACAAATCTGATTCGCCCGGAATATAGGCGAGCTGATCTTCTTGCGACCAGCTCGGGTCTGGCGGTGAGATATAGTAGACCGACGGCAGGCCGACTTCGTACGGACCCGGTATTCTTATGTAAGCAGAATTGGTGCGTCGGTGGGGGGGCGATTCGTCGACCAGCGCCTCTTCCGTCCCGGGAATCGTTACCAGTTTTTGCTCCTCCAGGAACACGCGCAAGCCCGGCAACTGGGCACGAGCGCCGGCAACCGGACCACCCTCCGGTTTCGCGTCCTGAACCGCCTGTACGCACTCCCTGATGCTTTTGTCCGGCCTAAACTCCGCGCAAGCCTCGTCCAGGGTCCTCAGGTTGCGCTCCAGGTCTCGTTCACCTGCCACTTTGAGTTCCGCCAGCGTAATATCGACGCCCTCTTTAGCTCGCAGCATTTCGAGGAACCGCTCCTCGCCCAGCGCGAAATCATCGTGCGCGGAATCGCGCAGACCTTCGAGCCATTCGACCGTCTGTTTTACGGCATCGACCGCGGCAGCATTTGCCGATGCAAACTCAGCCTGCAGCGCTTCGTTTTCAACGCTCGAAAATATCCCGGGTACCGTTGTTTCGAGGTATCCGACAAGACCCCCGAATCTCGCAAGACTCATTTCGATCAATGGACTTGCCAACGGCGGCTGCAAATTAGACTGCATTGTTTCCAGATACGCTGGAATCTGAGCTGCGTAATCCGTGTAGCCGCGCATGCGCACTTCGAGTGGCGCGTAATCCCGATCCAGATAGACGCTGAAACCCAGCACACTGACATAAGCGGCCGGATTTCTCGACCAATAGTCAGCCGTTCCGAAATTGAATTCTTCTTCGTTCATCGAAGCCACGAGATAGTCACGCTCGAACGCCTGCATTCCCCCGAGATCGTCGTAAGCCGTGGCCTCATTGCGGGTATTGCTGACCCAGGCGAGATAGTCGGCGACCGACCGGGGGTTCAGGTCGGTGATCTGGCCGTCATACTGATGCAGTCCTGCATTGACCGCCCCCTCCGGCCTGTGGCTGTAGTATTCGGCAACAGCGTTCGCCGCGAACTCGGCCCAGGGCGCTCTCGCATCCCCGGTGACAGCATTGTCCTCAGACCGACTGCATGCTCCAAGGGTGGAGATGGCCAACAGCAGCATTGCGACTCTCGTATAATTGCTCATGAATCTTTCCTGTTGTTATTTTTGGCAACTGCGGCTTTATTCCAGTCCCAGCTCCGCGACGCCCATATTGAAGTTTATATCGACCGGGATATTCGCATTGGTCAGCCTGTCGAGATCTGCCTGTAGTTCTTCGGAAATAACGCCTTTCGTTGCAGTTAGCTCCAAAGCACCCTGATAGTCGCCGTCGCCCTGGAGTGTCAGCAACAGCTCCGACAGAGCGGCCATCGCTTCCTGCATGCGATCGAAATCAACAGTGTATTTGCCGGATTCCGGGTCACGCACGATCGCGCCGTGCTCGACAAAGAAATTGAACCGCACCATGTTTGCTTTGCCATGTGCGCTGCTTGCCCCGAATCGAATCGAGCGGAATATACTCGACACGAACGTCACATAGTTGTCCCGCAGATCGATCTCGCCGAGTTCTCCCGCCTCATGCAACGCAGTAATCATATAGAGGCCCAGGACGTCGGCCTTTCCCTCCTCCATGCTGCCGAATACATCGAGCAATGCCTCTCTCACCGTTCCTTTGCCATTAATCGTATTTTTGATGCCAAGCCCATGCGCCACTTCGTGAAACATCGTGTTGGCGAAAAAGGACTCGGAATTGACATGTTGTCGTTGCGAATCGTCGATCAGAACATCGGCGATCGGACCGAGAATTTTTTCGAACTTCGCCTGGATCGTGTTCTTGAGTTGCAAGCGGCGTGTTCCTTTCTGCAGTTGCACGTCTTCGTCGTTGGGCAGGTTAATCGCGATTGTCTTCGAGCCGGCGTTGCTGTGGCCTGCGTAGTAAACAACGTCATAAGCATTGAGATCGGAATCTGTCCCCGGCGACTCCTGCTTGTATGCGTCGGGAACGGGAATGCCACGCTGCAATTCCGGCAGGAATTCGGCAAATCTCCCCAGGCGCTCGCTCCAGTCCCGGTCTTTTATCAGCACATAGGACTCGTAAGCAGTCTTATGCCCGTACAGCCGGTCCTCATAGTTTTCGATGGCTCCGATAACTACATCGATTGGGTTGGTCTTGACGTCCATCCAGATCAGATCGCTGGTCTGGTAGTCGTCCGTAACCAGCGCGTCCGCGCGCGCCCTGAGATAGCTTGCGAAGCCCTCGTGTTCTGCAAGACCGGCAGCCTGCCGGAGGAGGCCTGCCGCCTTGCCCAGTTCATCGGCGTAAGCCTCGTGATATGGAACGACGATCAGGGCGCCGTCGGCGTCCCGGCGTAGAAGGGTGTACAGGCTATCCTTGCCGGGCAGGTCTGCCGCCTCGAACTCTTCCTTGCTCATGTCATCAGGATAGAAGGTAGCTCCCAGCGGCTTGTCGCCTACCCCGTCCATGAACGGCTTATCGTCGTCCAGCCGGTCCCAGGGCCCGTAATTAAGCTCAGCGAATCGCCGTTCCTCGTCGACACCGATCGATGCCAGCCAATCCTGATAGTTATCTCCGTAGGCCTGGCGCCAGAACAGGTCATCCATGATCTGAGACGCCTCGATCAGAACGCCGATCATTTCCCGTTGCTGGTCGCTCAGATAAGACAGATCTGCCGTCAAAGTAAAATCGGCATACACGTCCGGACGTGGCATGACTTGGGCTGTCGCGCCCGGCTCTGCCGGTCCGGCTTCTGTAGCCGGACTTTCTGCCGTTTCCGGGGCGCATCCGACAAGCAGGCCATTCGTCAAAAAAAATACGCCGAGAAAGCGTAATACGAAGGATGTTCTCACGACATTTTTCCCACCGGACCTTATTTAGCGGGTAATTATCGCACAGCTTGGGCCAACGCCCGGAGCTCCTGGCCGGGCTTACTCCTGGCTCGCATCGACGCCGTGTTCGAGCTGGCGCATATACTCTTCATTATCATAATGACCCGTCGCCTCCGCGATGAGTCCGTCTTCATCGAATATCCATTTCTCATAACCACTTATTTGGACCTTGTGTCCGGTGCCGTCCGGGCCGTCGTTGGTTCCGGTCAAGATCCAGAGAAATATGACGTGGTCGGCGGTTACGTCCAGGCGATCCATTCGCACTTCCAGGTCCGAAAACGAAGTCATGAATGCCTGGACAAATTCAGTGATCGCATCCCGACCAATATTCGGAATACCTTCATTAATCTGCTGGGAGCCATATTCGGAAAATAACGCCGCTACGCTCGCAGCATCCTGGCTACACCAGGCTGCCGTATAGCGCGTCGCAAAATCGTTCAATTCCTCAGATTTCATTTAATATCCCCAATCCTGAGACTGTAGTTGCGTTGGCAGCCTGCTGCAAGAATACGATATACCGTGGCCAGGCACTTAACGTGGACAACCGCGGAAAAAAGTCTAGGCTGTGGATTGCGATGAGCGAACAAGAAACGCATAACAAGAATACGGAATCACTCGACGCACCGGAACTTCCATCGATGACGCCGGGCAGCATGCTGCGTAAGTTCGGTCCCGGAATGATTCTGATGATGACCGGAATCGGCACCAGCCATCTGGTTACGGCACCTGTGGCCGGTGGGCGATACGGTTTCGCGCTTCTCTGGTGCCTGCCAATCGCCTATGTCTTCAAGTACTACGGTTTCGAAATGGCCATTCGGTTCACGCATGCCACCGGAAGAAGCATGCTGGACGCCTATGCGACGGCCTGGAAGAAATTCCCTGTCTGGTATGTGCTCATCACTACTATTATTCAGTCGGCCGTCGGACAGGCAGGCAGACTCATTGCGGCCGCAGCGGTCGTCTTCTACTTCTTCCGGCAGTATCTGGGATTAGATATCCCGGGCATTTCTGACAATAACGAACTCGCCCTTTATGGATTCATCCTCGGAGTGGTATCGGTAGCAATAATTCTGCGCGGCAGGTACGCGGTCGTCGAACTGGCGACCAAGATTGCGGCCGGCATTCTCATCGTATGCACAATCGCCGTATATGTCGTGCAACCGGCACCTGCGGCGGAATTCGTGCATTTCTTCAAGCTGGACATGCCGGATGGGTCCTGGCTAATCATCGCCTCGTTCCTCGGTCTGCTGCCCACCGGCATCGATGTTTCCCTTCAGGCGTCGGAATGGGGAAAAGCCAAGCGGCAGGGAATGGGCCGGATTCGCGAGCGTCTGGAGGAAGAAGGACTCGCCGCCCGCTTCGACCCTTTCTACAGCGGCAAGCAGGACCTCAGCGTCGATACGGCGCAACTGCCTGCCCAGACGCGGGAGTACTGCAGGCGCTGGTTCAGGATTGGACTGCTCGACTTTCGTCTCGGCCATGTCATCTCATTCATATTGGCCGCTATTTTTCTCCTGCTGGCGGCTGTCTGGCTGTATCCGAGTGACGTCAAGGGCAACGCCGTGATGGGAGAGATCGCAAGGATATTTACCGACAGCGTCGGCTCCAACCTCATGGTCGTATTTCTTGCCGGAGCACTGGCGGCCACCTATTCCACGGCATTCAACTACTTCGACGGCTGGCCGCGGGTCGTCGGCGCCTGCTGCAGAAATCTTTTCAGAAGCACCGCCTCGCTGCCCCGCGGTGCTCGAGAGAAAATGAGCAAAGAACAACGACAAAAGTGGTACTCGGAATACAACATCTACCGCGCAACGATGTTTTTCTCGCTAATTGCCTCAACGGCCATCATTGCGGGAATGCCGCGACCGGTGTATCTCGTTCTTGTCGCTTCGGCACTCGCCTATTTCGTCGCGCCGGTCATCTATTTCCTGAATCTCTATTACTGTCTGACGATCATCCGCAAGGACGACCACATTTTTTACCCGTCTGCTTTCGCCACGTGGTTCGGCTGGATAAGCCTGTTCGTGTTCACGGGAATGTCACTCATTCTCATATTGCAGCGCTTGTTCGACATTTCGCCATTCGGTGCTACGCCGTAAGTAACAGTCAGCGATATCTATCGTGTAAGCCGGCCCCTGCTACACTTCTTCTTCCGACTCGGTCGATTTTAATATCTCCCTCAGCCGCTTCAGTTCGGCCTGCCAGTTGCTGGCATCGGAAATGTAGTTGTCTACCGTTCGTGCCCTTTTCATTTTCTTATGCCCTTGATTTGGGCGTATTCTACCGGATTCCGGCGATGTACCAGCTGCTCATAAGCGGTTGGTGCTGGCGTTGCCAAGTATGCAGTGCCAAACTTCCCGATCACCAGCATGAAGAATAGGTCTGCTGATGCGCTTTCTAACGAATTTCGTTTATTCAACCGGCACCGTAATTCTGGCGCTCCTTGTGGTCGGCCTGGCCCTGCCGTCAGAGGCTATCGTCGAGAGAAGCACGAGGATCGATGCGAATCGGGCGACCGTATTCGCGTTGCTGAATGACTTTCGTCAGGTCGAAAAATGGTCGCCATGGTTTGACGATGATCCGAATGCTCGAATCGAATTTTCTGGTCCCAGAAGGGGTGTCGGTGCCACGGTCGTATGGGATGGCGACATCATTGGCCACGGAAGCCAGACCATCACCGAGAGTGTTCCGTATTCGCGGGTAGCCACGGCCCTGGATTTCACAGATCAGGCCAAGGCGGATACTGCGTTCGTCGTGCTCGGAACCGCTGAGGGCACCGAGGTCATTTGGTCATTCTCCATCGATTTCGGCTTCAACCTGGTCGGCCGATACTTCGGGCTGATTATCGTCGGGTCCGTTCGCGACGACTACGAAGCGGGCCTTGAGAACCTCAAATCCATGGCGGAAGGTTTGCCCACTGCCGACTTCAGTGATGTGGAGATAGAGCACATCGTCGTCGAGGCGACCGACATCGCCTACCTGCAGACATCCAGTGCGCCGCAGGCCAGTGCCATATCCGATGCAATGGGCAAAGCCTACTTCGATATCCTTGGCTTTATCGACAGGAACAATCTGCACGAGGCCGGCGCACCGATATCGATCAGCCGGGCATTCAGTGGCTCTGAAATACGCTTCGACGCGGCAATTCCGGTTCGGGGCATCGGAAACAGCAAACTCCGGGGCGATTCTTCTGTCAAGCTCGGCAAGACTTACAAGGGGTCGGTGATTCGGGTGAAGCATGTGGGCTCATACAGGCTGCTCGGCCGGACCCACGACAAGATTGCGGCCTACCTGGCGGCCCTAGGAATCGAGAGAAATGGCGTTGCCTGGGAGTCCTACGTCAGCGATCCGACCCGGACCCACGAAACCCAGCTCCTGACGTACGTTTATTACCCGATCGTCGCTGAGGACCTGGAGGAATAAAAAAGGGGTCTGACCCCATTTTTCAGGGGACAAGGCGATGACCGTTTTTTCTTAGTTGGACTTGATGAGGAACGGCGGGACCGTGGACCGATCATCTACTTGCAGTGGCAGCGCAGTTTGACCGCTATCGTGGAGGCGAATCATATCGCCGTAGATGTCGACCATGATTTGCGCGCATTTGTTAGCGTCATCGACCGACATCTTGCGGACGGAGGCGCAGATCGGACCTTCACCGTTCATGGGCGACACGCGATGCATCAGGTGTTTAAGATCAGCAAATGACTTTCTGACTGGAACTGGCAGTTCATCTACGTCGATAGGCTCGATATTGTCTTCATAAGCTGCGATAAGTCTTTGTTTAATATGGCCGTGGCCGGCAAGGACCGAAACGGCAGTGAAAAAGTTGTCGACGTGGTAGGACATAGCCACTCCAGCGCTATTCTTTATTAAGTGCCGCTTTTTTCACCTCTCAGCGGCTTATATACGCTCTCAGAGTCAGAATTTTTTATATTCCGCGGCCGGGGGCCGAATCGGGTGATCTCTTCTGTACTCTAGGTCTATCAGATACCTGCGTCTGATTCTTATATCAAAAATGTGGAACCGTGTCCAAGTGGATAAATGCTCAATTTATTCTGCTGATCTCGATCGCCCAATGCTCCGGCCCTAGTGACTTCTCGGCCTTGTGAATCGGGTCGGCCTGGTCGACCTGCCATTTCGTCGCCAAAGTTTCCGACATAATATAGTCGCGGTATTGCGACAGTGCTTTTTCCACACCGTCCGCTCCCGAAACACCCAGCATGATCCGGTCGGAGACCTCAAGGCCTGCCTGCTTGCGCGCGTCCTGCACGGTGCGGATCAGCTCCCGTGCGATACCTTCGGATACGAGCTCGTCGTTCAGCGTCGTATCCAGTGCGGTCAGGAAACCGGCGTCCTCGCCGCAGGCAAAACCGTCGGCGGAACTCGTCTCGACCAGCATGTCATCAGACTTGAGCGTGATCGTGCCGGTTGGCATCTTAATCGTGTGCGACTCACCCTTCGCCACTTTGCGCGCAATCTCTGCACCATCACTCTCCTCCAGTGCCTTGCGGATCGCCGGGATGTCCTTGCCATATTGTTTGCCGATTCTCGGTAGATTCGGCTTGATGCGATAACTCACGAGGCCTGCATCGCGGGCGATGAACTCGATCGTCTTGACGTTCAGCTCCTCTAGGACCTGGTCCTGGTGATCGGACAAGGCTTTCGCGGATGCATCGTCAGGTGTCCTGACGAGCAGGCGGGAAAGCGGCTGTCTGGTTCGCAGGCCCGATTGCCCCCGCGCTGCCCTGGCAAGGCCGACCACTTTTTGCACCACACCAATGTCGAACAATAGCTGATCATTGTCATAGGCCTCATTCGTCTCGGGCCATTCGCTCATGTGCACGCTTAACGGAGCCTCGTCGTCTGCGCCCCGCACGAGGTTCTGGTATACCTGCTCGGACAGGAACGGCACGAACGGCGCCATCAGCCGATGGGCCGCGTCCAGACATTGATACAGCGTCAGGTAGGCCGACCGCTTGTCCTCGGGATCGGTAGATTTCCAGAAGCGGCGCCGGTTTCTGCGGACATACCAGTTGCTCAGGCGATCGACAAACGACTCGATCGCCTCGCCTGCCGACTTGGCATCGTAATCGTCCATCGCAATGGTTACGCGCTCGATCGTCTGGTTCATGAGCGCCAGCGCCCAACGATCGATCTCGGGCCGTTGCTCGACGGGAATATCCTTTTTCAGGTCCACGTCGTCCAGTCGCGCGTAAAGGATGAAAAAGCTGTAGGTGTTCCAGAAAGTGTTGATGAAGGAGCTGACGACGTCGGCAACGATGTCGACCGAGATACGTTTCGGCGCGTCCGGCGACAGGCGCCCCAGGAAATACCATCGCAGCGCATCCGCTCCCACCGTGTCGAAGACTTCGTAGGGGTCGACGATGTTGCCGAGCGACTTAGACATCTTCTTGCCTTCCTTGTCTACGATCAGGTTCAGGCAGATGCAGTTCTTGAAGGCAACGCTATCGGAGACCAGTGTGCCGATCGCGTGCAGTGTGTAAAACCAGCCGCGGGTCTGATCGATCGCCTCACAAATATAGTCGGCTGGAAAATGTTTCTCGAACAATTCCTGGTTCTCGAACGGGTAATGCCATTGCGCGTACGACATCGCACCTGAATCGAACCAGCAATCGATGACCTCCGGCACACGTTGCCAGGTTTTACCGTCTTTCTCGAAGCTCACCTCGTCGACTGCAGGCCGGTGCAGATCCAGATCGCCAAGTTTCTGCCCGGTCAATTCCTCCAGCTCCTGAATCGATCCGATACAGACGTATTCGCCATCGCCATCGGTCCACACGGGTAGTGGCGTTCCCCAGAATCTCTCGCGAGACAGCGCCCAGTCGATGTTGCCTTCGAGCCAGTTGCCGAAGCGTCCCTCGCGGATGTGCTCCGGAACCCACTTGATCGTGTTGTTGAGTTCGACCATGCGCTCGCTGAAATCGGAGGTGCGGATGTACCAGGCGTTCTTCGCGTAATAGATGATCGGGTCGCCAGTCCGCCAGCCGAACGGATAGTTATGCACGCAGGTCTCGGCACGAAACATCATGCCGCGGTCCTCGAGTTCCTTGATGAGTACTTTGTCCGCGTGCTTGAAAAACATTCCGGCAACAGGCGTTACTTCAGGCAGGAAATTACCGTCGAGACCCACGCCATGCACTACCGGCAAGCCGTGCTCCTGTCCGAACGCGAGGTCATCGACGCCATACGCCGGCGCCGTGTGCACGATTCCCGTACCGTCCTCGGTGCTTACGAAATCCGCAGGCAACACTTTGAACGCGTCCGCATCCACCGATAGATACTGAAACAACTGCTCGTAGCGTGCTCCGACCAGGTCGGAGCCTTTGACAGTCTTGATGATCTTGTGTGCAAGATCCCGAAGCACTGCCTCTCGCAGGTCGGCCGCCAAAATGAGCGTTTCCCCTTCCGCCTCCACATAGACGTAGTCGACATCCGGATGAACGGCCAGCGCGAGGTTAGACGGCAGTGTCCAGGGCGTGGTGGTCCAGACCAGGAAAAACGTGCTCTCCTCGCCTTCGACCTTGAAACGGACGGTAATCGACGGATCTTCAGTCTCTTTATAGCCCAGAGCCAACTCATGAGACGACAGCGTTGCACCGATCCTTGGATCGTACGGCACGACCTTGTAGCCGCGATAGATCAGGTCCTTGTCCCAGATGACTTTGAGCAGGTGCCAGACCGACTCTATATAGGTGTTATTTAGCGTGTAATACGCCTCGTCC
>Ga0255049_10002035_pt1 | contig 10796 bp, 6 predicted proteins | sample JV7_2_3_MG_FD_183615 | JGI IMG/M metagenome (GOLD analysis project Ga0255049, IMG submission 183615) | Seawater microbial communities from Jervis Inlet, British Columbia, Canada - JV7_2_3 | ecosystem: Environmental > Aquatic > Marine > Inlet | place: Canada: British Columbia | collected 2016-10-06
AGGCGCGCGAAGGGGTTGCTGATGAACAGCGTGACGCCGATAAAGAACCCGGTGGTCAAAGTCGCCACGGTGATGAAATAGGGCATGAGGTCCCGGTCCTGGTCCCACTTCCCGAGCATTACGGCGGCCACGAAACAGCTCATCAACCAGGCCCAGAACAGCAGCGATCCCGCCTGTCCGCCCCAGAGAGCGGAAACGCGCAGGTACGACGGCATGGCCAGGTTCGATACCTCGGTGACGTAGGCAATCGAGAAGTCCGAGGTCTGCAGCGAGTAGACGAGCGTGCCGACCGCCAGGGTGAGCAGGCCCGCTATCAGGAGCACGGCGCTGCGCGAGCTCTGCACCCACACCGGTTGCTCGCGCCATCCGCCCCAGGCGGAAACCGCTGTCGCGTAGATCGCCAGCACGAAGGCAACACTCAGAGCGACCAGTCCGATCTCAGCGAGCATCGATCAACTCCAGGATCTTGAACTCCAGTTCTCCTGGTGAGAGAGGGCCGATTTTCAGCCCCTGGAGTTCGCCATTCTTGGCGACATAGAAGGTCTCGGGCACGCCGCTGATCCGGTACTCCGTGGAGATGCGCGTGCCGAGATCAGGCCCGTTGAAATAGGTGAGCCCGTACTCGTCGATGAACTTCAGCGCGCCCTTCTCGGTGTCCGCGTAATCCACCCCGATGAAGACCACCTCGTCGCTGTACTTGCGCGACATCGCCTCCAGCTCGTCCGCTTCGGTGCGGCAGGGGATACACCAGGAGGCCCAGAAGTTGATTACTACCACCTTCCCGCGCAGTTCCTCGAGCGAGAGCGTCTCGCCCGCGAAACTGGTGAGGGCGAACTGCGGAGCCATACCGGCGTCAGGCTGCGTCGCGTTGGTGTTCCTGAGCCCCCATCCCAACAGGCCCAGCAGACCCAAAACGAGAGCAATCGAACTGCCGGCGACGATAGCACGGAGCCGCGGTCCAATCCTGGTCCGAACCTCCTGTTCACTCATACGGATAGGATAACAAGAACCGGGATTTACGTATCCGATTACGTCAGTCCCTCGTTCGCCTGTCGCCGACGCAGCTTCGCGGGCGAGGCTCTGGATGGGTTGATCTCTCGCTACCGGCCGTGCTCACCTGTCAGTACAGGCGACGCTTCAACTTGAGCTTGTGCAGCACTTTGGTGCAGATCTCCTCGATCGAGGTCTGGGTGGTGTTCAAATGGGGGACCTTGAAACTCTGATACAGCAACTCGGCGTCGCTGACCTCGCGCCGGCATTGGGCGATCGATGCGTAACGGCTCCCGGGTCGGCGTGCCTCGCGGATATGGGCGAGCCGCTCCGGTTCGATGGTCAGTCCGAAGACCTTGTCTCGTGCTCCACGGAGGACCTCCGGGAGTCTGCCGCGTTCGAGGTCGTCGACCGTGAGCGGATAGTTGGCCGCTTTCACCCCGAACTGCAGGGCCATGTAGAGGCACGTGGGGGTCTTGCCGGAGCGTGAGACCCCCACCAGGATGAGATCCGCGTCGCTGTAGTCGGTATTGGCCCCGTCGTCGTGGCGCAGCGCGTAGTTGGTGGCCTCCATGCGGTCGTCGTAGGTGTCCACATCCGTCATGCCGTGGGCGCGCCCGACGCGTCGCTTGCGAACGAGGCCGAATTCCCTCTCGAGCGGAGCGACCAGGCGCCCGAACAGGTCCACCACGCAAGCTCCTGTCTCCTCCAGAATTCGAGCGTGTGACTGATCGATGACGGTGTGAAAGACGAGGGGGCGCTCACCGTCGTCGGCCCGAGTGCGGCTCACCGTTCGAGCGACGTCCTCCGCCCTTGCCAGCGTATCGACGAACGGTACGCGCACCTGCTGGACGTCACCCAGGTCGAATTGCGTCAGCAGACTATGCCCGAGCGTCTCCGCGGTGATCGCGGTTCCATCCGAGATGTAGAAGACCGTTCGTGCCATGAACTGCACCGTGCTTGCGTCGCGAGGCAGGGAGCTGACACGGGCGAGCCTATCCGTTGCGTAAGGCGCGGCGCCACCTCACCGGTGCTAGAGTCGGCTCGTCGCGCCGGGTTTCCGGCGACTGCCTGGTACCTCATCGTTCTCGACGCACAGCCGTCAAGCGCCGGAGCACCTCCGACATGCAGTACGTACGGCGCCTCGGCTCGCTGCGCATGACCGACCTCGACCAGGTCGGAGGCAAGAACGCCTCGCTCGGGGAGATGCTCAGCCACCTCACCGAGGCAGGTGTTCGCGTGCCGGGGGGCTTCGCGACGACGGCCGAGGCCTTTCGCGAGTTCCTGGCACAGGACGATCTCGGCGACCGCATTCAGGCCCGGCTTCAGGGCCTCGACGTCGACGATGTCAGCGCTCTGGCAGCCTGCGGCGGAGAGGTTCGCGAGTTGATCATGCAGACGTCATTGCCGAGCACGCTCGATCGAGAGATCCGCGCAGCCTGGGAGGGAATGGCCCAGGATCAGGAAGGGGACTTCTCGGTGGCCGTCCGCTCCTCGGCCACGGCCGAAGATCTTCCGGAGGCGTCGTTCGCGGGCCAGCAGGAGACCTACCTGAACGTGTGTGGGATCGACACCGTGATCGAGAGGGTGCATGCGGTGTTCGCCTCGCTGTACACGGACCGAGCTATCGCCTACAGAGTCCACCAGGGATTCGCCGACGAGCGCGTGTGTCTCTCGGCAGGGATCCAACGCATGGTGCGCAGTGACGTGGGGGCCAGCGGCGTCATGTTCACGTTGGACACCGAGTCGGGGTTCGAGAACGCGGTGTTCATCACGGCGGCCTACGGCCTCGGAGAGACCGTCGTGCAGGGCGCCGTGAACCCGGACGAGTATTACGTCTACAAGCCCGCACTCCGGGCGAACAAGAGGGCGATCCTGCGCAAAGAACTCGGGAGCAAGGCGCAGCGTATGGTCTACGGGGCCGATGGAGGCGTACGCACCGAAGATCTGCCGGAGGACCTGCGACGGACGTTCGCGTTGTCCGACGAGGAAATCGAATCTCTGGCGCGACAGGCGCTGACGATCGAGGAGCACTATGGCCGCCCCATGGACATCGAATGGGCGCGCGACGGGATCGATGGTGAGATCTACATCGTGCAAGCGCGGCCGGAGACCGTAAAGAGCCGCGAAGGTCGCGTGATCGAGCGTTACAGAGTTACCGATCCGCGCGACCCGGCAATCCGCGTGGAGGGGCGCAGTATCGGGCAGCGGATTGGCGCGGGATGCGCGCGAGTGATCGGCTCAGTCGCTGAAATGGACCGCGTGAAGGCAGGTGATGTCCTCGTGACGGACATGACGGACCCCGACTGGGAACCCATCATGAAGCGCGCCGCCGCGATCGTCACCAACCGCGGTGGGCGCACCTGCCATGCGGCCATCATCGCCCGCGAGTTGGGAATCCCGGCGGTGGTGGGGTGCAAAGACGCAACGGCCCGCATCGCCGAGGACGAAGAGATCACAGTTTCCTGCGCCGAGGGGGACACGGGCTTCGTCTACGCAGGCCTGCTCGAGTACGAGGTCTCCAAGATCAACCTGGAGAGCATGCCGCCGGCTCCCATGCAGCTGATGCTCAACGTTGCGAACCCGGACCGCGCCTTCGATTTCTCCGCCATCCCCAATCACGGCGTGGGGCTGGCGCGAATCGAGTTCATCATCAACCGAATGATCGGCGTGCACCCCAAGGCGCTCTTGAACTACGCGGCCCAATCCCCCGAAGTCCGGGCACAAATCGATCGGAAGATCTCCGGGTATCCCGACCCCGTCAGCTACTACGTGGAGCGCCTCGCGCAGGGGATTGCCGTTATCGCCGCCGCGTTCGACCCGCAGCCGGTCATCGTGCGGCTGTCCGACTTCAAGTCGAACGAGTACGCGAACCTGCTCGGCGGTCGTGAGTATGAGCCCGAGGAAGAGAATCCGATGCTGGGGTTCCGCGGGGCGTCGCGCTATCTCTCCGAGGAGTTCGGCGACTGCTTCGAACTCGAGTGCAGGGCCCTCGAGTTCACGCGCCAGGAGATGGGCCTTACCAATATCAAAGCGATGATTCCGTTCGTACGTACGGTCGATGAAGCCAAGGGCGTCGTCGAGCTCATGGCCAGCCACGGGCTCAAGCGCGGCGAGGAAGACCTCGAGATCATCATGATGTGCGAGTTGCCTTCCAACGCGCTGCTCGCCGACCGATTCCTGGATCACTTCGACGGCTTTTCCATCGGTTCCAACGATCTCACGCAGCTCACGCTGGGTCTCGATCGCGATTCCGGCCTCGTGGCCGACCTGTTCGACGAGCGCGACGAGGCCGTGAAGGCTCTCCTGACGATGGCCATTGATGCGTGCAACAAACGGGGCAAGTACATCGGCATCTGCGGACAGGGCCCCTCGGATCATCCCGACCTGGCGCTGTGGCTGGCCGAGCAGGGCATTCAGAGCCTGTCACTCAATCCCGACACGGTCGTCGAGACCTGGATCGGACTGGCCCGACACGCGCAGCAACAAGGCGCCTGACCTCCTCAGACGCCGAGCAGTCGCCGCGCGTTGGCGCCGAGAATCGCGGCGCGATCGGCCTCGGAGACCTGCAGCGCCCCGATCGCCGTTTTCATCTTCTCCAGGCTCCCGATCATGTGGGGATAGTCGCTGCCGGCGACAACCTGGCCCGGCCCGGCGAAGTCGATGGTCAGCTGCAGGCAGGCTGGATCGAAGTTGACGGTGTCGTAGTAGAAGCCTTTGAGAACCTCGCTCGGTTTCCTGCTCAGATTCTCCCGGCATCGCCGGAAGGCCTCGTAGCCGCGGTCGAGCCTCTCGGCCAGGAACGGGATCGCCCCGCCGTTGTGGCACAGCACCCAACGGATGTTCGGGAAACGCTCGGGCACGCCGGCGAAGACCAGGTGCGCTGCAGCGAGCGTCGTGTCGAACAGGAACCCCACCAACGGCATCAGCATGAATTCTTCCATCGCCTCGACGCCGAGTGGGTAGGTGGGATGGACATAGATGACGGCGCCGCTGGCGTTGGCGCGTTCGTACAACGGCCAGAATCGCTCGTCGGCCAGCGCCACCCCGTTGGCGTTGCTGTAGAGCATCACGCCGGGCAGGCCGAGTTCATCCAGGACGCGATCGAGTTCCTGCGCCGCGGCACCAGGGTTGTTGAGTGGCAGATGACCGAGCGCTGTGAAGCGATCGGGATGCGTTGCCACGGCCTGGGCGAGTCCGTCGTTGATGACCGTCGCCAGCCGGGCGGCTCGCTCCGGCGATTCGATGCTCGTGCCCGGGGCCGTGAAGCTGAGCACCTGCATGTCGATCCCGGCGGCGTCGAGGACACCACGGCGGTATTCGACGTCGCGGTGGCCGGGCACGAGGACGTTGTAGTCGCCGGGGGAATGCAGCACCGGGTTGCCGTCGTTGTCGGTGGTGATGCGGAACTCGCTGGGACCGGCCTTGATAGCGTCGAGGTAGCCGGGAGGGAAGTAGTGGTTATGGAAGTCGATGATCATGAGGAACTCGTTGACGAAGATACGGATGTCCAGAACATGAAGACAGGCAGACCCGCCATGACCACGCCGAGCCCGGAGAGGCTGCCGACCGGGTCACTGACGATGTGGTTGGCGACGATGGCGAACGCCGCGAGCGCGAAGATGATCGGTGTTACCGGATACCCGATCATTCGGTATTGGGGAACCGGCGACCCGGACTGCCGGAGCTTGATCAGCCCCAACGCCATGACGCCGAAGAATACCCACTCGGTGTAGACGACCCGGGTAAACAGCTCTCGATACGTTCCCGTGAGCACGAGTGCCGACGACCAGACGGCCTGCAGAAGGACAGCTCGATGAGGGGTCCTGAAGCGCGGATGCACGTCGCCGACCCAGGCGAACAGCAATCCGTCGCGTGCCATCGCGTAGTACACCCGCGGCCCCGACAGAACGATTCCAGCGAGGGCTCCGAAGGTCGAAAACAACACCAGCGCGGTCATGGCACCGCCACCGCCGGCGCCGAGCACGACGTTGGCTGCGTCGGCCGCGATGTGCTGCGAACGGATCACGGTCTCGATCGGTAGCAGATAGAAATAGACACCGTTGAGGGCGATGTAGCACACGGTGACGATCGCGACGCCCCAGATCAGAGCACGGGGTATCGTCCGACGCGGCTCGAGCGTTTCTTCCGCGTTGTAGCTCACCATGTGCCAGCCGCCGAACGCGAACAGGGCGGCCGACACTGCCAGCGAGAAGTCCGACAAGCTGCCGCCGCCCAGGATCGCCAAGCCCGGCGCCGTCCCTGTTGCGCCCTCGAGGGCCGAGTCGGAGTCGTTCGCCTCCGGTTGTGCCGGTTGTCCCAGCGCGAGCCCGACGACGACGATCAGGACGATGGCCGCGACCTTGACCAGGGTGAACGCGGCCTGGAGGTTGCTGCCCTGGCGCACGCCGCGGTAGTTCACCGCCGACAGCACCAGGATCGTAGCGACCGCTAGCAGTCGAGTCGAAATGTCGTCCAGCGGTACGAGGAAACCGGCGTAAGAGGCGAACACCATGGCTACCGCGGCGATGATTCCCGAGTGCATGACCCAGAACATCGCCCAGCCCCAGAGAAACCCGACCCAGCCGCCGAACTGTTCGCGCAGGTAGACGTAGACGCCGCCGCTGGCTGGCATCGACGAAGCGAGTTCAGCGACGACCAAGGCGCCTAGCATGGTCAGCGCGCCGGCGGTCAGCCAAACCAGTGCCGCGCCGCCCATCGACGGGACCCGCCCGGTGACCTCCGACGGCTGCACGAAGATCGAGGCGCCGATGATGGTTCCGACGACCATGGCCGTAGCGTGGCGCAAACCAATGGCGCGATGAAGCTCGGTTCCACGCACGGATTTCTTCGCCGCCCCCTCTTGCGCTGACAGACCCGTCGGATCTTAGCCTGTTCCCTCGAGCGCTACCACGGATCGAGGCCTCGTCGCTGCTCAGCCTCGGCTCGGCAACAACCTCGTGATCCGCGGTCGAGGATCACCTGCCGACCGGCTCGCCGGCGCGATCCGCACGTGGCGCAGTGTAATCCGCGTGACGGAGCCGTTTTGGATCGGCGGTTCAAACATACGAATCGACCGCGTCGGGAATCCGAATGCGGATGTTTCATTCCCCATCAGGCAGGTTGCCAACCCGACGGAATCGGTACGCGCCTGGCGCAGAGGGCGCGTGTGATGTGGATGACGGCTACCAAGCTACTGAAGACAAAGAACATTCCGGGTGTTTCGCGGTTGAGGCGAGCCCTGCTGTGAGCTGGCACACGGACCGCTGGCATGTCCTTTGCGGACTAGGAGGGCGTTTCCGGGCAACCGCCTGGAGACGCCCGGCATCGTCGAGGCAGGCGCCGGGCAACAGGGAAGGGCTGCCTCTGACGCAAATGCCAAGGAGGGCAAATGCAGATCCTCAAGCGCTCGCTAGTCGCGAGCCTCATCATGATCATGTTTGTTGCGGCCCCGGTTTGGGCGCAGGAAACAGGCTCGATTACGGGTACCGTTACGGACCCGGATGGCGCCCCGCTGCCGGGCGTAGCTGTCACGGTCGCGGGCAACCAGGTCCCGACGTCGACGGTCTACACCCAGGCGAACGGCGTGTATCGCTTTCCCGTGCTGCCTCCCTCGAATGACTACTCGGTAACCCTCGGTCTCGAGGGTTTCAAGACGGTCATCCAGGAAGCGCTGCTCGTCCGCGTTGGCGGCAACACGCAGATCAACGTGGCGATGGAACTGTCGACGGTTGAAGAGACCGTCACGGTTACCGGCTCGAGCCCCATCGTTGACGTCAAGAACACCAGCCTCGGTCAGAACATGACCGAGGAGTACATGCAGTCGATTCCGTCCGCCCGCGATCCGTGGGTGATGATGGAGCACACGGCCGGCATGCAGGTGGACCGGATGAACACGGGTGGTTCGGAAGGCGGACAGCAGTCCGGCTTCACGGCCAACGGTTCGAACGGCGACGATGCCATGTGGACGTACGATGGCGCGGAAGTCACGGACATGGCGGCGCTCGGCGCCTCGCCCATGTACTACGACTTCGATGCCTTCGAGGAGATTTCGATCTCCACCGGCGGTAACGATCCTTCGATCGCTACGGGCGGTGTGCGCATCAACTTCGTGACCAAGCGCGGCGGCAACAGCTGGCGCGGTTCGGCACGTTTCTACGTCACCGACGGCAGCCTGCAGCAGAACACGGTTGCGGATCGCGACGGGAACCTGACCGGGAACTTCACCCAGGATCAGCTCTACCCGGGTTACATCGGTAACGCGGTCAACAACATCAAGGACTGGGGCGGCGAACTCGGCGGTCCGATCGTTCGCGATCGGTTCTTCGTCTGGGGTTCCTACGGCAAGCAGGACATCAAGCAGTTTGTTGGTTCCTCGCCTGACAACACCCAGCTGAAGAACATCCACGGCAAGGCCAACTTGCACCTGGGTGACAGCTTCGTGTTGAACTACACGTACGTGTCGGCCAACAAGACCAAGCAGGGTCGCGGCGCCTCGGCGACGCGTCCGCCGAACACCACCTTCAACCAGGGTGGTCCGACCCCGACACACACGGTCAAGGCCCAGTACACGATCAACGACAACAACTACGTTGAAGCCGCGTACAACAACACGGGTCTGGGATTCTTCCTGGAGCCGCAGGGTGGCCGCGCCATTCAGCCTTCATTTGACCTGAGCACGGGTCTGTGGGGCAACAGCTACTTCTTCTACGACACCGATCGTCCGCTACAGAACATCCGTGTCGATGGCAACAGCTACATTGCTGGCGCCGATGTCGATCACGAGATCAAGTACGGATACAGCTTCCGCTCCGCGGGCACGGAATCCATCTGGGGTCCGGCCGGTGGCGCGATCGCTGTCTTCTCGGAAGGCGTTCCGGCCGAGGCATGGCTGATCTCGGACTCCATCGACAACTACGAAGGGAAGCGGAACAGCTTCTATGCTGGCGATACGATCAGCGCTGGACGTCTGACGGTCAACGTTGGCCTGCGTTACGACAACCAGACGTCGCAGGGTCTCGCCAGTGCGGTCGACGCCCATCCGGCAGCACCGGGCCTGTTCCCGGCGAACTCGTTCGCGGGCTCCGAGAAGGGCACGTGGAACTCACTGTCGCCGCGCGTAGGCCTGACCTACGACCTGACGGGCGATTCGAAGACCATCCTGCGACTGAACGCCGCGCGTTACTACTCGCAGATGGGTGCTGGTGAGTACCAGCGACTCAACACGACCAGTGGTCGTGAGATGGACTTCGGTTGGACCGATGTGAACGGCAACGGTCAGGTCGATGCCGGCGAGACTGGGGCGCTGCTGTGGGTCAGTGGCGGATGGGATCCGGCCAACCCGACGGCTCCCTCGCCGAACATCGTGGATGACACCTCAGCGCCCTGGACCAATGAGCTGATCATTGGCCTCGAGCGTGAGCTCAACCGGTCGTTCGCGGTCGGCGGTAACTTCATCTACAAGAAGAACAGCAACTTCACGTGGAACCCGCGTGATGGTGAAGAGAACGATGCGTTCTGGACCCAGACGTCCAACTCGAACGGCATCTCGTTCCACGAGCCGACCGGCCCGCGGTCGATCTCGAACCACTACCAGCAGCGCAACGGTTTCAACACCCAGTACACGGGCGTTGAGCTGTTCCTGAACAAGCGCTTCGCTGACAAGTGGATGGCCAACGGTTCGTTCACTTGGGCCAGCCCCAAGCAGAACTTCACCGAGTCCACCGGCTACACCGATCCGACCAACATCGGCGTGACGGATGGCCAGATCAACGCTGCCGGTTCGCGGACGCAGGCGTGGTGGGGAGCCAGCCGCTGGTTCTTCAAGACGTCCGGCATGTACTCCCTGCCCGCAGGGTTCAACGTGTCGGGCTTCTTCCAGGTGCGTGAGGGCAACATCATTGCCCCCTACACCTTCATCAGCTCGGGTAACCGCGCCTTCGGTGCGGGCTCGGTGAACGTGATCCAGGACACCTTCGGCTCGCGTCGCTTGCCGACGTTCTGGACGGTGGATCTACGCGCGGAGAAGACCTTCGATCTCTCCGATCGCGGTCGCATCCATCTGATCGTCGATGCGTTCAACGTGTTCAACCAGGACACCATCCTGGCCCAGCACACGTCGCTCACATCCTCGCTCTTCGAGCGCATCCGTGAGGTCCAGGCGGGCCGCACGATCCGCTTCGGATTCCGCGCGGTACTCCGCTAAAGAAATCGCCCCCGGGACTTCGGTCTCGGGGGCTTTTTCTGTCTGGGGGTATGGACGGAGAAGGGCGGGCATACACCCACCTCTGCGTGCGGTCACCGGTTGGTGGGGTGTTCCACCGCCTTTGCCCTCGCGTCTTGGCCGAAGACTCCTCGGCTCACTGCAGGCGATGCACGCTGAGGCGGATGTATGCCCGCCCTTCTGGCGATACCGAGCTCAGAAACGCTAGCCCGGGACCAGAAGTGGGGCGTTTCCGAACGTTTGGAGGAGAAGGCGATGCGCCCGCGGCGGGGCCGACACGAGGCAGCGCGACCGGCCGAGCGCGCCCACTCCAAGCGCCGCGACCGGCCGGGAGCCGAGCAACTGTCCAGCCGGGGTGCATCGCCTGCAGTGAGGCCCCGAGTCCTCGGCCAAGACGCGAGGGCAAGGACGCTCGAGAAACGCACCAGACGGTCACCGCACAGCCGGACGGACCCTGCTCGGCGCACGGCCGGCCTCCTACGCCTTGGCCTCGATCCAGTTGCGGCCAACGCCCACGTCGACGACGAGGGGGACGTCGAGTTCGATCGCGCCTTCCATCTCGGTGCGGACGATGTCGGTGACC
>Ga0255049_10002037_pt1 | contig 10795 bp, 7 predicted proteins | sample JV7_2_3_MG_FD_183615 | JGI IMG/M metagenome (GOLD analysis project Ga0255049, IMG submission 183615) | Seawater microbial communities from Jervis Inlet, British Columbia, Canada - JV7_2_3 | ecosystem: Environmental > Aquatic > Marine > Inlet | place: Canada: British Columbia | collected 2016-10-06
CTTGAGGATTGATGTCCGCTGTTGGCCGAACTGAGACGCCCAAGTAGCACTTTTCAGTGTCTGCTTTGGAGAAATCGCCTGGTTATTCAGGGGAAAATTCTAAAATTTCGGATTTAGCAGAATCCATCGGCAATTATTTCTCAAAAGTGGACCCCCAAAATTTATTGATCAGGGTCTGCTTCCGACCCAGACTGTGTGAAAACTCTGATGCAGGTATAATCAGACTTTCCCACAGATGGATCATCGAATGAGCAGATTCATTAAAGGCGAGTCCCGCAGCCAGATCACTTTATTCCCCGAAGCCGTTGACGAATATATCGAGGAAGACAACCCGGTCAGGGTGATAGATGTATTTGTCGATGACCTCGATCTCTCGGCACTGGGTTTTAAAACAGTCCCCGCCGATACCGGCCGTCCGGCCTACCATCCCGGGGTAATGCTAAAGCTGTTTATCTACGGCTATCTCAATCGCGTCCAGTCATCGCGTCGATTGGAACGAGAAGCGGGTCGTAATGTGGAGTTGATGTGGTTGCTGGGACGATTAGCGCCTGACTTCAAGACGATTGCCGATTTCAGGAGGGATAATACCAAAGCGATTAAACGGGTTAGCCGGGAGTTTGTCTTGCTGTGCCGTAAGCTGGATTTGTTTGCCGATTCATTGGTGGCCATCGATGGCAGTAAGTTCAAGGCGGTGAATAATCGCAATCGTAATTTTACGCAAGCCAAGATCAAGCACCGACTGAAGCAGATCGATGAGAGTATCGCTCGATATCTAGGTCAGATCGCGAGTGCCGATCGGGTTGATCGATCGAACGCAAAGGTAAAAAAAGAAGGCTTGAACGAGAAGATCAGCAAGCTCAAGCAGGAAGTCGAACGACTCAACGAGACCGAACGGGAACTGCAGAAGACACCCGATGGGCAGGTCTCGCTGACCGACCCGGATGCCCGCTCGATGGCGAGCAGTGGCCGCGGCAGTGGACTGGTGGGCTATAACGCACAGGCGGCAGTTGATAGCAAGCACCACTTGATTGTGACGCATGAAATGACCAACCAGGGACATGACCGCGCACAGCTATCGAATATGGCGACACAAGCGAAGACGGTGCTGGATGTCGATGAGCTAACGGTGGTGGCGGATCGTGGGTACTATAGCGGTGAAGAGATCAAGGCCTGCGAGGAAGTCGGTATCCGAACCTACTTACCCAAAAACCAGACCTCTGGCAATCAGGCCAAAGGCTATTATGGTAAGCGGGATTTTATCTACCACCCACAAGACGATGAGTATGAATGCCCTGCGGGTGAACGGGCTATTTACCGGTTTACACGCGAGGAGAACGGCAAGCAGATCCGGCGCTACTGGTCTTCTGCCTGTACGCGCTGTGCCCTGAAACCGCAATGCACCACGGGAAAGAATCGACGCATCAGTCGCTGGGAACACGAGGCGATACTCGACACCGTCGAGGCCCGGCTCGAACAGGCGCCTGAGATGATGAAAGTCAGGCGATCAACGGTGGAACATCCCTTCGGTACGATTAAGTACTGGATGGGCGCCACGCACTTCCAGATGAAGACATTGAAACACGTCGGTACGGAGATGAGCCTGCATGTGCTTGCCTACAATATGAAGCGAGTCATCAAAATACTGGGGGCCAGGCAGCTGATCGCGGCAATACAGGCGTAAGCCTGTATCTGCCCCAATATACGGGTATCTCAGGGGGTGTGTTAGCGGCCTAAAAAATGCCCATGAATAAGGTTACTGAGAATCCAGTGGTAGAAAAATCACTGTGGCAACGCGTAGATCGGACGTGTGAGCATTCTGGGGCAAGAATCGTTCACGATACTGGGTTATCACACAGCCTCGACCCAACTCAGACACTAGTGATCAATCGGTTGATCTGCTTGCCTAGTGTCTGAAATTTGGCTGGATTGACCAACGAAAGGGGCAATATTGAGAGTGTCGGCGGGGTTCAGCCAGATTTCAAATGCTCCAGGACCGGGCGGTGTGGTGAGCTCCTGTTCTTTACCTGGTGGAATCGAGAAAATAGAGCGCTTATACTTCCTAAACCTCAACAAGGGGAGCCATATGCCGAGTAACACGAGCGGTGTCGGTGGCAATCCGCCGGTTCGGTTAGAGGTCCGATTTCTTGGTGCAGTCGAAATCATTTTGGACGGCCGGCGTCTTCGAGCCTTCAACTCTCTTCGCTTGCAAAGGTTTCTGGCGTTGATCGCGTTACGCAGAGACCCGCAGCACCGATCACGACTCGCGTTTGAGATCTGGCCCGACTCCGACGAACGCCAGGCTCGCACCAATCTCAGAAAGCTGCTCCACGACTTCCGTCATTCCCTTCCCGACATCGATGAGTTCGTCGAGATCGACAATGAGACCGTGCGGTGGATTCCGACTGGGCCGAGCGAGGTCGATGTGCTGAGATTTCACGATGCCATGGCGGCCGGTGATCTCGAACTCGCTGCGCGCCTCTACTCGGGCAATCTCCTTCCAGCTTGTTATGATGACTGGGTCCTGGACGAGCGAGCGAAACTTCGAGCTGAGGCGCATGTGACACTCGTGCAGCTAACAGAAGAGGCTGCGGGGCGCGACGACCACGAAGCCACGATCAGACATGCCCAACGCGTCATCGACCTGGAGCCGACCGACGAAGCAGCCGTTCGAATTCAGATGGAAGCACATCTTGCGCTAGACGATAGGGCCGCTGCGCTACGCTCCTACCACCGCTACGCGGAGGTGCTTGAGCGCGACCTCGCAGTGCCTCCGGGTGAGGCGATCGGGGCCCTGTACCAACGGCTCCGAGCAGGCGCACTAATCCACGAAGAAGTACAGGGCAAGGACCCGGCACCCGTCGCCGAATCGCCTTTCGTTGGACGCGATGGCGAATGGAACCAACTCATCGAGGCATGGAGCACCGCGCGTGAGGGTGGGGCACATCTCTTGCTGGTGACCGGGGAACCGGGGGTCGGAAAGTCCCGTCTCGCACTGGAGCTCGGCCGCCGCGTTCGAGCGGAGGGGCATATGGTGGCATCAGCTCGTGCTTACGAGGCCGCGGGCAGACTGCCATGGGGTCCCGTGGTCGACCTACTCCGCTCGGATGCTCTCCGAAGCCACATCGACACCCTCGACACAGTCTGGAGGGGCGAGCTCGCTCGTCTCCTGCCCGAACTTCTTGATGCTTCCCAGCCATTTGCACCGAACCAATCAGGCGACCTGGCTCAACGCTATAGGCTGTTCGATGCGGTGAGGCGAGCCATCGTCATCGGCGACCGCCCGCGCTTACTGATCATCGACGATCTGCAGTGGTGTGACGCTGAGACCATCGAGTTGATTGGTTTCGTTGTCCGTTCCGAACAGACGGCACCGGTCCTCATCGTCGGCACTGTCCGCTCGGAGGAGATCCCACAGCATCATCCCCTCGTTGGACTCATCGACGCCCTGGGCCACGACCAGGCAGTGACCACTGTACCACTCGATCGACTCGACGAAGCCACCACTGCGACGCTGGCTGCTCGGCTATGCGGTGAAGACACGGTTGATCCGCAACTGGCGGCGCGACTCTGGTGCGAGACTGAAGGCAATCCACTCTTTGTCATTGAGGCGCTTCGCGCAGGAATCTCCTCTGATGGAAGTCAGGCAGTGCTCACACCGACGATGCGGGCGGTGTTGAGCGCACGACTGGGCCAACTAACTGACGGCGCGCGGCAACTGGCCGAGGTGGCGGCTGTCATCGGTCGGCCCTTCTCGGTCGGTCTGATGGTCTCGGCCACCGGGATCGATGAGCACAAGCTCGTTGATCATGTCGACGAACTCTGGCATCGACGGATCATCCGCGATCAGGGGCTCAGGTACGATTTCAGTCACGACAAGCTTCGCGCGGTTGCCCTGGAGATGGTCAGTCCAGCGCGTCGACGTCAACTCCACCGGGCCGTCGCCGGGGCGATCGCGGTCGAGCTTCACAATGATATCGACGCAGCCAACCCGCAGCTGGCCGCGCACTACGACCAGGCTGGCATGGTCGAACCGGCCATCGATGCCTACCGTTTGGCTGGGGCCCGTGCGGTGGCGGTGTCAGCCCTCGATGAAGCGGTCAACAGTTTTAAGCGAGCGCTCTCACTGTTCGCTGAACTGCCACCGTCAGCTGACCGAGATGCGCTCGAACTCGATATCCGGATCGCTCTCGGATCACCACTTGTTGCCCTCGAGGGCTACGGCTCCAACGACGCGCACCAGCTCTATGAGCGAGCCCATGCACTTTGCGGCAAGCTTCACAGACCCGTGGACCCGCCGATTCTCCGCGGTCTCGGCCTCGCCCGGCTGCAAGGGTGCCGCTTCGACGATTCCATTGAACTCGGCCAGGCCCTCCTCGACCACGAGAGTCATGATCCGATCACCAGGACGGAGGGCCGATATCTCCTCGGCGTTAGCGCGTTCTGGCGGGGCGATCTAACCGGAGCCCGCCACTATCTCGAAGGCGCTATCGATGCCTATGATGTATCCCATCGGGCCGAGCATCTGGCGTTGTACGCCCAGGACCCGAAGGCGGTTTGCCTCGTACGGCTGGCCCTGGTCGAACTGTGGGCCGGAGATGCCGGTCGAGCCGACGAGACAGCCCGATCTGCGCTTGAGCTCGCGGTCGAACTCGATCATCTGATGACGTTGTGGTACGTCATCACCTACGCGTCGATCCTCGCGGCCGAATCCGAAAATCTCGCCCGCCTCGACGAGCTCCTCGGGGACGTTGACCTTCTGTGGAAGCGTCTTCCGATGCGCTACCTCATGATCGTCCTGGAGGCGCTGCGGGGCTGGCTGGACGTCTGCGAGGGATCGACCGGGGGTATCGAGAAGATCGTGCGGTCGGTGGCGCGCTCACGTACCGACGGGGAGACCCTTCACCTGACTTACACACTCCTGCTTCTCGCCCGGGCCCGCGGCATGTCCGGCGAGTTCCACGAAGGACGAGCCGCCACGCGTGAGGGGCTCTCGTGGTCACACACCTGCAACCAGCGCTATCTCGAGGCCGAGTTGTGGCGAGTCGACGGTGAGCTGGCTTACCGCAGCGGAGAAACCGAAACCGCCGCCGCTTCTTTGCGCAGTGCCGTCGAGATCGCCACCGCTCAAGGGGCGAGCTGGTTGGAGCTTAGGGCGCTCCACTCCTGCGCCAGTCGGCTTCCCGATCAGACCCTACGGGAGCAACTTGGCGACCTCGTCGAGACGATTCCGTCGGGCCATGATCTGCCGGCGTTCCGGGCAGCAACTGGCCTTTTGAGCGATTCCGGTTGAGAAGGAACGCTTTTGGAACGCCTGAGGGTGCATCCTTGATGAAACGAAGCAGAGGAGCACCCAATGAGCAGCACAATCGAGACATTAAAAGAAACGGTACGGGGTCGCGTCATCACCCCTTCGGATTCCGACTACGACGATGCCCGTGCTGTCTACAATGCCATGCACGACCGCAAACCTGGCGCCGTTATCCAGTGCATGGATTCGGCCGACGTGATGGCCGCGGTCGCTGCGGGCCGTGACAACGGCCTCGACCTGGCGGTACGGGGTGGGGGCCACAGCGTGCCCGGGTTCGGCACGCTGGACGACGGCCTGGTCATCGACCTATCGAAAATGAACAGTGTGCGGGTCGATCCGGTTAAGAAGATTGCCCGGGTCGGGGGCGGCGCTACGCTGGGTGATGTCGACCATGCGACTTACCCGTTCGGGCTGGCGGTCCCCGGTGGGATCATTTCGACGACCGGGGTAGGCGGCCTGACGCTGGGTGGCGGCCTCGGCTACCTGACTCGGAGCTTCGGGCTTACGATCGACAACCTGCTGTCGGCCGATGTCGTTCTCGCCGATGGTCGGCAAGTCACCGCGAGTGATTACCGGAACGAGGATTTATTCTGGGCATTGCGTGGCGGTGGTGGCAATTTCGGCGTCGTCACCAGCTTCGAGTTTCAACTCCACGACGTCGGTGACGTCGTTGGTGGCCCGTTGTTCTACGAGTTCGACGATGCCGCAGCGGTCCTGCAGTGCTATCGCGAATACATTGCGGAGGCGCCCGAACAGCTCGGTTGCTTTTTCGGCTGGCAGATAGCGCCTGATCTGCCGTTCATCCCCGAGGATCGGATCGGGGATCTGTTCTGTGTTCTGGTCACCTGCTGGAACGGTCCGCACAAGGAGGCCGAGCAAGTATTCAAACCGCTACACGACGCTGCCGAAGTGAAAGCGAAGCTGGTCGACGTCCTGCCTTTCCCGACGCTCAACAGCCTGTTTGACGATGCAGTCCCGAAGGGCATGCAACATTACTGGAAAGCAGACTTCATCACCGAGCTCACCGATGAGGCAATCGCTGCGCACATCGAGCATGGCGAGAAGACTCCGCACATCAGCTCGAGCATGCATCTGCATCCGATCAACGGAGCGGCGCAACGGGTCGGTGCCGACGAGACCGCCTTCGGACATCGGGACAAAAACTTCTCCCCGGTTGTTGCCGGAATCTGGGATGACCCTGCCGACAATGAAGCCAACATCCGGTGGGTGAAGAACTACTACGCGGCTATTCATCCCCACTCGGGGAGTGATGGTGGCTATGTCAACTTCATGTCCAGCGACGACGACCAGCGTGCGCCCGCAAACTATGGCGCCAGCTACGAGCGGCTCGCTGCAGTGAAGGCGACCTATGACCCGGACAACCTCTTCCACATCAACCAGAACATCGCTCCGGCGAACGGGAGTTGAGCATCATGGCTAATCAATGGATATTCAAGAGCGAAACGTACGATAACTGCAATTGCGCTGTGAATTGTGGTTGTCAATTCAACTTGCCGAGCACCCATGGCTATTGTCAGTCGGCCTTCGTCGGTAACATCGTTGAGGGTCATTTCAACGAAACGCCGCTCGCGGGGCTGAATTGGGCAGGATTGTACAAGTGGCCTGGCGAAATCGCGGAGGGAAATGGCAAACGCCAGATTGTTATCGACGAACGTGCGGATGAAGCTCAACGGATTGCGCTTGAAACAATTATCTCGGGCGAGGCATGCGAGCCACTGAGCAATCTTTTCTCGGTATTCGCATCCACCTGCTCGGAGTTTTACGAGACATTGTTCCTGTCGATTGGTCTCGAAGCGAACCTGGAACTCAGAACTGCAATGATTGACATACCGGGCATCATGAGGAGCAGCGGCAAACCGATAATCAACGAGTTTAATGGCCAACCGTTCCACATTGCGCTGGCACGTCCTAGTGGCAGCTTCGAGTTTACCTACGCAGAAATCGGGCTCGGTACGACCTCGGTGACGGGTGACATGGAGATGGCGTTCGAAGACTCATGGGCCCATTTTTGTGTTCACCACTTCAATCAGGATGGGCTGGTGCGCGAAAGATCGAGGCTTACAGCATGGCTCGGCTCGTGACCTCCGAAAGGGACCTGTTTCGACGTGGCGCAGACAAGCCATACGCCGAATTCGGAGATCATGATCGGGCGACAAGGAGATGACGGTGTCCGTTAACGCCACACTCGAGGCAGTGGCCAGGCGTGATCGCCTGGTCGTGGTTACCGCGCTTACTACGGTTATCGCTCTGTCGTGGATGTATCTGCTGGCCGGCGCCGGCATGGGCATGTCAGCGTTCGAGATGACCCACATGTCGCAGCTCGGGGTGGCAGAGGCCATGCCCGCGCGGGGCATGGCTGACATGGCGATGATGACGCCCGCTGTCTGGACGCCCGGTTATGCAGTTCTGATGTTCTTCATGTGGTGGGTCATGATGGTCGCCATGATGCTTCCGTCAGCAACACCGATGATTCTGCTTCATGCAATGGTCAATCGTAAGGTCAAGTTAAGAGATGGCGAGGAGTATGGACCGTGGTCAACGGCCAGTTTCACTTTGGGTTATGTCCTGGCTTGGGCTGCTTTCAGTGCAGTTGCTATTCCGTTGCAATGGGTGCTCGAAATAACAGGGATGCTCTCACCCATGATGATGAATAGTATCAACACTATTTTTACAGGTTTGCTTCTTCTGTTTGCGGGTATGTACCAGCTGATACCAATCAAGCAGGCTTGCCTCAAGCATTGTCGTCACCCAATAGAATTCCTATCTTGCCACTGGAGACCCGGTTCAAAAGGGGCGCTGATAATGGGCGCGCACCACGGCGTATATTGCCTTGGTTGCTGTTGGGGCCTCATGTTTATCCTCTTTTTTGTTGGTGTCATGAACCTCTATTGGATTGTTGGCCTTGCACTCATAGTACTCATTGAGAAACTGACGCCTTTTGGAAGGCAATTAAGTTGGATTACTGGTGCGTTATTGTTTGCTTGGGGTGCTAGTTTCCTCTACCGCGTTATTGCATGAACATGTATTCTGACATTTAAGCCAGTGTCCGTTTCTGGCCGTACTCAGACGCCCATGTAGCGCTTTTCAGTGTCTCCTTTGGGGAAAACATACCCTCATACCTAGAAAACAGAGGCGAAATTCGACCCACAACCGAAATTTTGTATTGAGTTTTTCGGGATTGCTTCGCGCCTATAGCCTTTATTTATTCTATTACGAGACCTCCAGTTTGAATCCAGGCTGGGTAGTTATACAATGATATCCGCTAGAAAGATCTAACCTTCTCATCCGACTATGAAGGAGGGGTGTCTGGTTGCGGTTCACCTGTATGAATATGAGCTGGTGTCATGGCTCTCGAAAGATTTTGGTCTTATTCGCACTCATGTGCATGTGCACTGTCTCGCTGCTTTATGCCGGAGAGTCTGAAGAGCCAGCGTCCTCTCAAGAGGCTAAGTTGCTCTGGAAGAAGGGTTACTACTTGCACACTATTGGCAAGTACGAGAAAGCAATTAAATTATTCAGCAGGTCCATCGATTTGTACCCGACTGCCGAAGCCTACACGTTTCGCGGTTGGTCATTCAGCATGCTCGGCCGCATCAAGGAGGCAATCGCCGAATGCAAGGTGGCCATTGAGCTTGATCCTGACTACGGAAACCCGTACAACGACATTGGTGTATACCTCATAGACCTCGGTCAACCTGAGGAGGCAATTACCTGGTTGAAGAAGGCCATCGAGGCAAAACGTTATTGCTGTTACCAGTACCCGCACTTCAACCTAGGGCGCGTCCTACTCATGCAAGGGCGTGTGTCGGAAGCCAAGCAGTCCCTTGCGCGTTCACTTAGGTACGATCCCGATTACTTACCCGCGCGAAAGTTGCTCGAATTTATCCGAGATCAGGGGCTAGAACCGATTTAAAGTCAAAAAAGGTTTCGAGATTTGCACGGTTGATCGAGCGTCCGCTTCTGGCCGAAGGTCGCCACTGAACTCTTGGTTTTGAGTGTCTGCTTTGCGGAAATTTCCTGGTTAGGGAGGGAAAAATTCTAAAACTTCGGATTTTGCAGCAGCCATCAGCAGTAATTTCTCCAAAGCAGACGCTCGGAAAGCTTTCACCAGCGGCGGCTTCCGACCCAAAGGAGACCCTCGCGCTCGCGTCAATTTGCGAGAACCGCCGCAGTTAGCCGGTATGCCTGGTGGCTGGAATTTAGCAGGAATGACCGGCGTGAAAGAGCAATATTGGGCGTATCGGCTGGAATCAAGGAAAATGGGGTGTTAATATTTCCTATACTCTCTTGCCCTATGGATGGCTTTGATTTCGATGCGGTTGGTGAGCTGATTAACTTGCCGACGACCATCTGATTGCCATGTTCGTCGCGATTGGCAAAGGGACTAAGGATGCCTGGCCACGACCGGGGCCACTGCCAATGAGTGAGGTCATCATTGCCAATCATTTTTAGTGACAATAGGGGCCGAAACCTATTATAAGTCATTGATTTAAAGTAGGTTATAGGCTATCTATTTTGTAGTGCTGATGAGTGCATGTATATTTACTCAGTAGCGAAAAGATTTAAGGGGATGAGGAGCATTTACCATGAAAGTTTGGCTTATAGATCACGTGAGTGGCATTCCGGCCGATACGACGAGCGAGGGAAGAGGGGTTCGGCGTGGCGTACAGAGTCGCCTGCAAAATTGGTTCGGCCAGGTTGCCAGGCATAGGAAGGCTCGCAACGGTCGACCGCAGGGGCACGAGCGAAACATCGAAGTAGCCTGGGGACCGGCGGGTTCGGCAGCAGGACCCTACGACCTGGTATTGCATTTTGTGCCCTCGCAGCCGGGTCAAAACCCTCCCGTGATGGGTCCCTGGCGCGAAGCAGTTCTGCAAACCAGAGATGACTTAGTGACCGAGAATTTATCCTCCAGGCAACGTGGCTTCAGCGGGGGTAAAACTTTAGGCTTGTCGATTGGCAGTCAGCGGGTGCCAGCATTGTCGTTGGTGATCGTTTTGTATGATGCGCAAATGTCCCGTGAAAATATGCGAATCAGTGCCAACGTTGAAAGTCTGTCTATCGTCGCATTCCATGAGGCGGCGCATAATAAGGATCGGTCGGCTTCGCTGCATATTAGCGGCGGAGGCGGAGTTTTTGCTGATATTCACACCGGTGGCCTGGGTTCTGCCGCCCGCCCGAATAACGACAATATCGCATTTTTTGCAGAGCGTATTTGGAACTGGGGTCCCCAGTACATTGTCGGTGGCTCCATGTCTCCGGTTTCACCGCCTTAGTGTTGCATTGGCAGGTTGTTGCACATCCAGGGTATTGCCGGACCACTAAAATATGGTTCGGCAGTCAATGTCTGAGAGTAGCCGTTGCAGGAATGTTCGGGCCGCTATCCAATTGTAATTACTGATATAATTTGAATGAGAACGCCGTAAATCAATAGGGGCGCAGGGTGAATTTAGGCACCACGTACTG
>Ga0255049_10002039_pt1 | contig 10792 bp, 30 predicted proteins | sample JV7_2_3_MG_FD_183615 | JGI IMG/M metagenome (GOLD analysis project Ga0255049, IMG submission 183615) | Seawater microbial communities from Jervis Inlet, British Columbia, Canada - JV7_2_3 | ecosystem: Environmental > Aquatic > Marine > Inlet | place: Canada: British Columbia | collected 2016-10-06
TTAGCCATTACTATAATATTTTTCCTTTGTTGTTTGCTTTAGAATCTCCACCACACACATCTAACTCATTAACTAATACATAACAAGTCAAATCTTCAATTTCACCGCTTACAATGTTTTCTTTACCGTATATGATTGAATCAACTATTTGAGCTTCTTTGTAAAGTTCCTCATCGTTATAAGTAGTACCCCAAGTTTTAGGGCTGGTGTTATTGATGATGTAATGAGTTGGTTTACCTCCGTTCATTGGTTCTATTAGTTTTATCATATCTATCTATTTCTTTTAAGTGAAACACCGTAAGGATCAGCCCTTACTATTAAACCTTTACTGTTATAATACAATCCTTTCTTGTATTGGATAATTTCTTTTGATCTTGCTTTAGTGTTTTTACAGTTTTTACATTGAGTAGGGTTACAACCTATTTTCGTAGGTTTTACCATTAACCTCATTATTTTGTACTGCGTACAACTGTTGCATTTGTATTTTTGTTTGCTGTTCATCTTCTAAGTTTTCTACGTGTTTAATGTATGCTTTTACTGTTTTTTCTCTAAGGTCATAAAGTCCATCATGAATATCGTCTGACATTTCTTCTGCTAAATCTACACCTTCATCACTTTGTATTTTCCAATTCTTTACAATCCTGTTAGCTATATTCATAAAGGTAGTATAGTCTTGTTTCTGTCTACCTTTAAGTTCTCTTGTGCTTAAATATTGCCCTTGTGTAATTGTTGCGTGTAACATACCAACTAAAATATTAGTGTTTGCTATTGTTACTATTCTTTCTTTTTGTGCTTGTGTTATTTCACTCATGTTTGTTTATTTTATTTGTTCTATTATGAATTGAATAGTGTCTAAGCTAATCATTATTATACATAGCAAACGCCATGAGTCTCTATCTTTTTTTATATCTTCCATTATTTTTTTTCTTTTTCTAACACTAAAATACGTTGTCTTAACTGCTCATTTTCTATTTGTAACATTTCCATAGCTTCAATATAACCATGAGGTAAATTACTCATCTGTTTTCCTTTTCTTTTGCTCATGTTTGTTTAGTTGTATCATAATGTCTTTGTTTTATTTCAGACAACATTATTAATAAAGTCCTCTGTCTTTTAAATTTTTCTATTTCCTTGTTTTTCTCTGGGTGTTCTTTATGACTTTTTACCCAGTATTCTTTTGCTTTTTTATTCCTACAATACTTACACTCAGCAAATAAACCGTTAATACCTCCCTTACTTCTATTGTGATATCTTTTTACATCTTTATTTTTAAGGCAATTAGAACAAACTTTTTTAACTGAAACTCTAGGTATTATAAAACTTTCGGTTTCTGTTATTTCTAAAGCTTCTATTTTAGAAAAACCATTATTTAACAACGAATCAAAAAACTTATTATTCTGACTTCTTAAACTAGACGCTTTAAAGGCTATAAATTCTAAATTCTTAAAGTAAGGTGTTGTAATCATAACCCTAAAGCTGTTTTTAGTTGTGGTGGTGTTGTAACCCAGTAATCGTAATAAATATCAAACACTTTAACACAAACAAAAATAGTTCTTTCGTCCATGTTTGTTACTCTTATACAAGCTGATAAACTATCTGAACTAATAAAGAATTTATCTCTTCTACCATCTTTTGTCTTTGTTAAAACACCTTTGTTTTTATCAACGTATTCATTAATCAAATCTAATTCAACTTCTGAAAATTCGAATTTAGTCTGTTGCATAACGATCAGTTAAATCAAAGTATCTAGTTGAGTAGCTTTTAACTACTATTGAGTTACCCATATCATTTACACAATAAAAAGTGTGTTGATAGTCTTCTATTTTCCAGCTTAACGCTTTTATTATTATCTCGTCTTTTGTAATTCTCTCTGTGAGTATAAACGTTTCCATGTTTGTAAAGTGTTTGGTAAAAAACGATAGCTATTACAGCTACCGTTAAATAAATCTTAATAATATCTTTTAATCTAAACATTTTAAAAAGGTAGATCATCTTCAACCTCCGTTTCTGTCGGTTCTTGTGATGGTGTAGATTGTGCAACCTCTATTTTATCAATTCTCCAAGCTGACAAAGAAGTAAAGGTTTTCTCTATGTTGGTAGTTGGGTTAGTCCACGCTTTAGATTTTAGTTTAAATTCAACATCAACTAAATCACCTACTTTATTAAACTTTACAAAGTTATCTAAGTGTGCAATGTGATCAGCACCCTTGTACATTTCAAATTCTAAATTATCATTATAAGTATCACCAACATCTAATTTAAACGTTAATTTCTTTCCTGCTCCTGCATCGTTGATAGCTGAAATGTTTGTGATTGTTCCTTTTACTTTTAATTCGCTCATAACTTTATTAATTTACTTTTTTCTAATTGTTCTTTTGTTAATAATCCTTTTATTTCAACATCAACATAAAAAGGGTTGTTTATATTAATCACATCATAAGAAACTTTTCTTATTGGTTGACATTGTTTCATTACAGAATTAGACATTTTACAACAACCCATAATATACTATTTATTTAATTGTTCTTTTTGTGTTTCTGTTAAGTCAAAAGCTAATATAACTTCCTTTGTTGTTTTGTTTTCTTTCAAAGCTATTAAAGCATCTTCAAAACGGCTATCTGTCATTTTCTCTGGTTTTGGTTTAGATTTCAATCCGTTACCATCTTCATCAGTAGCCTGTAAGCCCATAAGTGAAGCTAATGTATAACGTCTATAATAACTCACACACGAGCCTAAATCTTGAGGTTTTGGTAAATTAGGCAACTCTAAATAACTTTCAAGAGTTTCACCTGTTTCAGCATCAATTAATCTACTGTAAACCCTACCTTCTAATATTGGTTGCAACAATACTAAACCATGCTTAGAAAGAACAGGATTAACAACCTCAATTAATTTATTAATATCAAAATACTTTGACTTAAAAAAAGGGTTTTTACTATCCTTTGAAATAGCACCAACTTCTTTTTGCACCTCTAATAACTGTTTGTAAATACTCATAACACTTTATTAAAATTTATCTTGTCTTCTTGTAACTCTTTTATTTGTTTTTTCTTTTCAAATACACTTAACGTATCATCTTTTATGATGGCTACCGCTCTTTTTAGCAGTAGCTCATCAACTCTTTTTAATGCTTTATCTTTCATATCTTATCTGATAAGTATTGATAATTTAAACTTTTCATATTCTCTTCGTGATGGTCGTTACTTTCTTGATATGATAACTCATTATTATATTCGTTAACAAACTCAAAAGCTATTTCTTTAATGTTATCATAAAGTTTCTTACTAACACTAACACCATCCTCAAAAGTGACATCAAATGTATTATCAATGTTTTCACCATCGAAAGAAACAACAATAGTATTACCAAAAAACTTATTATACTCAAAGTAAACATCGTTGATCTCAGCTCTTTTTACAGCATAATCAACAGCTTCTAATAACATCTCTTCTCTAATATCTTCAATTACCTCTTTCATAATATTTGCGTTTTGTTCTCTACAAATGTAAACATAAAAATTGAATACGCAACAAAGAAACAATGTTTTTTAAATGTTTTAAAAGATGTTGTTTAATAATTAAATTTAACTACCTTTAAGATATGGAAGATCAAGAATTTAAAAAACCTACGGGGGTCTATATGTATATAGACGAAAAAAGAAGAGTAAAAAAACTTTGTAAACTAAAACGAAAAAAAATAAGTGTTTTGTTTTGGGAGCTGATGGAAAAAGAACTTAAAAAAAACAAATTATAGTATGGTGTATTTTATAATAAGTAAAAAAGAAAGAAGAAATTGATATGACAAAAGTAACATTTTATATGAAGAGTGGAAATTCATTCTCTTTAGAGTTTGAGGATTTTGAAATGAGTAAACTAAGTGGTAGTAAAGGTAAAAGAGAAATGAAATACAAAAAACCAAGCAAAGGATTTACTATTGATATAGATGAGATAGAAGCTGTTATAGTAGGATAGCTTATTATATATAACGGTTAATGTAAATTTTGAAGCGATGAGAGAAAAAATAAAACAAATACTAGAAGATTTTAACAGTATGGAAATAGAACCTAATGAAGCTATTGATGAGCTTTTGAATTTACATAGTTTTATGCTTAGTCATGAACAGATAGCAAAGCAAATGGGTTGGGATGATTACGCTGAAATGATGCTAAATGAAGATAACATAGAGCCAATTACTAAAGGGGCTATAAATATGATATTCATAGCTTATAAACTAAAGATACCATTTGATTAAGTATAACGTTCCGTGTTGTGGGCGTTTGTGAGGTACGAGCAAATGAGCTTAACACCTTGTTATCTATTGGCTTTTTGTACGGGCTAATAGTAATTATTTTATTACTTTATTTGTTTTATTGTAACCTTATGATTACATTTGAGTATAAATAAGAAACGAAAACAATTAGAGATATGAAAAAGTTAATCGCAGAATACACGAAAAGGATTGAGGAGCTAGATAGCAATATATTTCATTACACACAAGCTATAAGAATAATGAGAGGCTCTAAACTAACTATTTACGACAACATAGAAGAACCTATAAACCTCAGAAAAATTGATGAAGGTAAAAGGCAAATACTTGTACAAGTAATTAAAGACTTAGAGGATTATGTGTAATTGGCACAATAGATATAAAGCAATGAAGAAAGGGTTAGGATTAACTAACTCAGATATTGCAGAAATAACAGGTAATACTGCTGACAGTATCAAGAACTCTACACAACCAAACAAACAGATACCGAGAATGTTAAGACTTGCTATTGTAGTATATGAAAAATGTAGTACAAATAGTTGATAGATAACGCCCCGTCTATTTTTAGTGCGGAATAAACAGATAAATTAAATAAGTAAAGATGAACTACACAAAAGAAATAGATAGCATAATAGATTGGTTAACCGAAGAAGATGGTGGACACGCAGTAGGTGAAGGGAATATAAAAATAGCTATAAATGACTTAATAGAGCTAAAGGAAGCATTAAATATAGATATTATTAGCAAACGGTTTGAGTTATGGAACACAACTAATGAAAGCCTAATAAAAGTTTGTGAACACAGGGAAACCGCTGAATTTTGTATGCACATACTTGCAAGTATAGAAGCTGATTATGAAATAAGAGAAACAACTGTTTGCTAATGACTAAAATAGATACAGTACAACTATGAAAGAACTAAGAGAAATACTATCGGGCAAATGCCACAACGAACGAGCGACTGATACAGCGATGAAAGAAGTATTGGATTTATTTCTTGTTATGCTGAATGAGGCTAAACATAAAGCTAGAAACCACAAAGCATTGAAGTATGATAACAACATCTACGACAAAGAAATAACAAACGCTTACGAGGAAGCCTTGTTTATAATGGAAAAAACAATTGAAAGAAAAATTCATTCAGCATAATGACAAGGGTATGGAATCGTTCTTTTACGGATTTGAAACACTAAACTAAAAATATATGAAAGCAGAGGAATTTTTGAAACGAGCAACTAAAGGAACGGAAGCTGGTGATATAATCGAAGAAAGTCATTTGAGACTAGCTATTATAAAGCTACTTGAAAATTACAGAGAAATTGTAGTAAAAGAATGTTCTATACCTGATGTTAGCCACAGTTACTACCAAGTAGTTTCCAATAGTTATGATGACAATATAGAGGAAGTTACATCTCCGTTACCAACGCTAGAAAGAGCTAAAAAAGCATTAGAAGCCAATAAAGCTTACTTTGATGAAGATATGTATATTATCGCTAAAATCAATTGTGGCTAACGGCATCCTGTATTAATCGGAAGCCAAACGAAGAAGATAATTATTAACAACAGCACTACAACGGCTTATGATTTTATACAGCGTGTTGTATGTTGTGCGGATTAACCGATAAAGTAAAATTATTATGAAGGATTTGAAAACAATAATTGACATCAAAGGAGTGATAGTTGATATTGACAACAAAGAAATAACAGAAAAACAATATGATGATTTGGTTGATTCTTTTTTAGAGTTACTAGACTCTAAATCACTATGTATGGGTGGTGGGCTTGTTCATTGTAGCGAAAAAGAATGGGATAAGAACAACAAATAGCATTACATACAACACAGATATAAACAACATTCAAAGATTGCACCCTGTTTAAACTATATTAAACAGGGTTTTTTGTTTGTTTTTATGAATATTTCTAAAATACAATACTGCAAACTTTGCATTACTTTTAATCTCTAGCTTTCTTTTTTAGCTTCTCATAAGTTCTTAACGCTCCAAAACCTAACATACCCATAAGTAAAGGCATTAATTGAGTCATATCTAAAGACTTCATTTGCTCTACCAATGGATAAAAAACCGCTAAAATGTAATTTATAAGAGGTCTTAAAACATAGTTAAAACCAACACCAAACGAACAAACCCACCCTGTAAAAGGTCGCCACCCAGAAACAAACAAAGATGTACTTTGTGCTTCTATTTCGTTTATTTTAGTTTGTAGTTTGTTAAATTCAATATCTATTTTTCCCCTCTCTTCATAGTTGGTAATAGTCGTATCTAATATTTTAGATATTCCACCCAAACCCTCTTTTACTACTTCACCTACTGCTTGACCTGCTACTTTTCCTATTCCAAACATAACTACAATATATCTACATTAAAATTAGGACAGCTTTTAGAACTATACTCATAATGTCCTGACACTTTTAAATCACCAAAAACAGAAAATAAAGATTTACGTAACTGATTAAAAGCTACTATTTGAGATAACATAGGTGTACTCCATTTATCACCATTTGATAGCTTACCACCTTCAAAACAAATACCAATACTATTAGCGTTCTTTCCTTTTGTGTGAGCGCCTGACATCTCTATTGGTCTACCTACTTCTATATTTCCGTTTAATCTAATATAATAATGATAACCAACATCTGACCAACCACGCTCTTCTACGTGCCATTTTCTTATATCTGCAATACTAAAGTTTTGAGTTATTTTAGTATCTGCACAATGTAAAATTATCTCGTTTATTTTTCTCATACATCTTCTTCGTTTGGATACCAATCAGTAGGTAATTCATTTACTAACGTTAAACCACAATCGTAGTTATCATGCTTTATTATAGCGAAATCAAAACCGTTTTGATGCTCTAAAATATCAGCCCATTTTATAGTTGTCCCATGATACCCTTCTCCTGTTGTTACTTGGGTATTATACTCTACAATACTATTTTTATCTGTTGATACGTAATACATAGTTTAAAATATTGTGTAATAATCGTTTATATCTGTTTCTATGTTTGTTCTGTCGGATTGTTTATCGTTGTCATAAAGTATACATTCTTGAATTGAACCTCTTAACGCCCTACTGTATCTCTTACCTCCTATGTTTAAATATGGTAAAGTTACTGTTCCAATTGGTAAAGAACCTGCTTTGATAGACGGTGTACCTAGTTGAGACCCATCTACATAGAATAAAGCGGTGTTTGGTGTGTAATGTGTAGAAGCAAGGAAACTAACTTGGTAAGGTAAAGCGTCTAAATTTGTTGCAGAGTGAGAGTTACCTGAACTATCTGCAAAATCAAAATTTGCGGTATCTGCAAATAAAGCTTCAAGGAAAACCGCCCCTTCTACTGCTCCGTAACCACCTAGTTCCCTAGCTCTAAATGTAGCTTGTGCAAGCTGTGAAGTAGTTTTTGACACACCGAAAAAAGAATAATTACTTGATGATATACTAACGTTTCCTGTGTCTAATTGCTGACCGCCATCGAACAACAAAGACGGCTTACCACCCTCTAGTATTAAAGCACCGTTTAAAACTATTTGTGGTTGTTCAGAAGCTATCAAATTGAACGAATCAACACCGTTACCACTTTGATCGTACCATACAGAAACAAAACCATCGTTTGCACCTGTGAAGGTGGTTAACGCTCCGTTTACTATCTGTTTAGGTGTAAAGTCTTGCTCCATATTATCAGAACTACGCCTAACTTTTACCACGTTTGTAACTCCGTTTTTAATTTTCCTTAATGAATAGGCTCTAACAGCGTTGGGGTAAATATCTAGTAAGTACTGGGTCAAGTCTTGCCTGTGTCTTGAATTAATTATACTTAATAAAGCCATATTACACGATTTCGTAGGTTGTTGCTCCTGTTTTTACTAGTGCGATTTTATCACCTTTAGAACCCAAAACCAAAGATTGTTCAGCATTGAAAGAAATAGTCACTCCACTTTCCACAAACTTTATTGGTCCGTCACCCTTCAAAGAAAAATAAACTATTTCACCAATCACACCAACTGAATCGACTGTAATTGTCACTTCCGTTTCTGCTGCAAAATCGCATTCATGCCAAAACCTATCGCTATTATCTGCAACTGTGAAAGCTGTTGTTTGTTGTGTTGGAAAACTTTGTATTGTTTTTGTGTTTTCTTTAATAGTTTTTATAGGAGCTAAATAATCATCGTCTAAACGCCAATCTATATTAACGTAATCAGAAGATGAGTTGAATTTAATAGCTCTACCTAATATGTTTTTTATGATTGCTTCTGTGTCATCAAAAGATATACTTTTACCTCTACATGATAACTCTGATTTATTTTTACTTACTTTTATCTCTCCTATTTGAGTTGGTGATATTTCGCTTTTATCAGTTAGAGTAAAACCATTTGGTATATTTATATTTAAACTTGTATAGTTTTGAGTAACAGAAGATGCTACATCTAATAAATTTAATGATAAACCAGAGTTTTCATTAGTTAGTATAGATGTTTTTTCAGAAGCACCTCCAAAACTGCTATTATAAGAAGATATTCTAATAATATCTTTTGATATTTCTAAATCAGATAAATTAGAATTAATATCTCCAATAGAAACACCAAAACTAGTAGATACACCTCCTTCAATCGTTGTGTTTTGAGTCAAAGTATTGATTCCCTGTTTTAATACAGCAATATCACCTGTACCCTCTAAACTTTCACTACCAACCGTTTTTAAAGGTCTTTTATTTTGTATTGAAGATGTCGTTTCATCTCCTGTATTCGTTCCTGTTGCAAATTTATTTGTGGTACTTGAATCATCTACCTCATCAGCATTAGGGAAACTTAAAATAGGGTTTAAAGGGTCTGTATTATTTACACCGTCACCGTTTACAGATTGAACACCCGAAATACTACCATTAATAGGCTTTTGTATTACTACTCTTACACTTGCCATTATCTTACTGTTAATTTTCCTTTAATAACTGAATTTGAACCAACTATTTTAATGTTGTATTGATAGATACCCCTATCTAAATCTAGGTTTGCAACATTAAACCAAAGTTTATTATTATCTTCTAAAGTACCTTTTACTAATTCACCTGTAACAGTACCACCTTCTAAGTAAATACAACCGCCCAAAGTAATAGAAAAAGTAAATTCGTAATTACTTATATCTATATTCTCATCATTACCACAATCATTACGATAAACAAAACCAAATGTATCACCAAATGTATTTAACGGCTCTTGTGATTTAGCCGTAATGTCAATCACATTAACTTCACTAGGTATTAATAGTTCTTGTATCATAGACCAAAATAAGGGTTATGTGTATTTATTTCTGTTCCGCACGTTGGTACGGTATAACAAGGATATAAAGTAGAATTATCAGATAAAAAAGTTAATATTTTTAAACCTTGTCTTTCAGCTAATAAAACGTATGATTTACTTTCTCTTGTTCTTGATTGTTGCCCTATAACTGTTGCGTTATCACCATTCAATGTAGCTACTCCACTATTTAAAGATAGTTTCATTGAACTACCAACATATAAAGAGTAAGAATAAGACACTAAATAAGGTTTAATAAGGTCTAGTAAAGCGTTATCTTCTATCGTTAATGTATTACTACATTTTCTATCAATTAAACCATCTAAACAATCAATACCAATCAAATCAGATAAGAATCTATCTTGTGCTGATATAATGTATTGGTTGTATTTTTTCTCTTTAATGTTTACTGATAAATCTGCAAAATCAATAACATCTTGAATATTTATTAAAGGTGTACTCATTTTAGTTGTTCATTAGTTTTAACCTTTCAAAATATACCTCTTCAAATCCTTGTACCTCTATTTGTTTAGGTTCTTTTGTTTCGTCTATTTCTACAATAGAAACACCTAAACCATCATCAAAAGTAGTTACCTTATAACCACCTTTAGAAATCAACTCAAGTACAAACTGTTGAACATATCCACACCAAAACTGATGTTTCGTAGGGTTTTCCGTAACATCATACGGAATTTTTGGCATAGAGTGAGTAAAGATAATTTTACCCTCTTCTTTGATGTTTTTTAATGCTTGTTTGAAATATGTAGTTAAGTCTTTATAATGCTTTGAGTCATTAATTATCACTACATCGTAAGCCTTTTTATTAGGTTTACTTAATATGTTTGAGGCTACTGTTTTACCGTTCCAACTACGTGGGAATTTATTTTTATCAAAGTTATCAACTCCTGTTTTATCTCCTTTTATTCTATCAAAAAACAAAGAAGGAACACCTACACCGTAAACACATACGGTATCAAAGTTTAATCTGTTTATAATACTTATTTCTGATTGCATGATATAAAACTTTCAACCTTTATTAACAAAGTACCTTTAGAACAAACAGAATGATTTATATTAGAACCGCTTAACTCGTTATAGAGTTTGTTTAAACTGTCGTAACCCTCTTTTTGTTCTGGTGTCATACGGCACGAAGCGTTAAAACTTCGCACCTTATGAAACAAATCTATTAACTCTTGCATTAAGCTGCAGGAGTTTCTAA
>Ga0255049_10002041_pt1 | contig 10778 bp, 7 predicted proteins | sample JV7_2_3_MG_FD_183615 | JGI IMG/M metagenome (GOLD analysis project Ga0255049, IMG submission 183615) | Seawater microbial communities from Jervis Inlet, British Columbia, Canada - JV7_2_3 | ecosystem: Environmental > Aquatic > Marine > Inlet | place: Canada: British Columbia | collected 2016-10-06
GCGGCGGTCTCGGTGCGCAGTACGCGCGCGCCCAGGCTGACCGGTTCGAAGCCCATCGCTTTGGCGAGATCTATTTCCGCGGGGTTGAGGCCGCCCTCGGGGCCGAGCAGGATGGAAACCGGCGTACGCGGGCGATTCAGCGCCGAGGTCAGTGAGACTCCGTCGAAGTCGAGCAATAGTCTGCATTCGGCTATCGACGCGGCCAGCGCTCCTGAAAGGTTGGTATGAAACGTGATTTCGGGTAACAGCGCGCGCCCGCTTTGCTCGCAGGCGCTGATGGCGACGCCGCGCCAGTGATTCATTTTCTTCTGTAATTGCGCCGGCTTCAGCGGCGTCTGCGTACGTTCGGCATTGAACAGGGTGATTCTGCTAACACCGAGCTCGGTCGTCTTCTGGATCATCCAGTCGATGTGATCGGCGCGCGCCAGTCCCTGAACGACTTCACAGGCGAGTTCAGACTCGGTGCCAAGCGCTATTGCGGCCTCGATGCGGGCGGTCAGTTTCTTGCCGTTAGCGATGAGAACGGCGCGATAGTCGAGCGCTTGCTGACCGTTGAACAAAAGCAGCGCCGCGCCCGGTTGCAGGCGCAGCACATGCTTGAGGTAATGACTTTGAGCCTGGGCGAGCGCGATTTCCGCGCCCACCTCAAGCTCTTCTTCGACATGGACACGGACAATGCGCATGTCTGCTAGCGATCGTTAGTAGCGGTAATGCTCAGGTTTGTAAGGACCATCGACACTGACGCCAATGTAGTCGGCCTGCTCCTCGGTCAGTCGCGTCAACTTTGCACCGATCTTGTCGAGATGCAGTCTTGCGACTTCTTCGTCGAGGTGCTTCGGCAGCACGTAAACTTCGTTCTGATACTTACCCGGGTTGCAGTAAATCTCCATCTGCGCCAGTACCTGGTTGGTGAACGAATTCGACATCACGAAGCTGGGATGCCCGGTCGCGCAACCCAGGTTGACCAGTCGTCCTTCGGCCAGCAGGATAATGCGGCGTCCGTCGGGGAAGATGATGTGATCGACCTGGGGCTTGATGTTCTCCCATTCGTAAGCCTTCATCTCCGCGACCTGGATTTCGTTGTCGAAATGACCGATGTTGCAGACGATGGTCTGGTTCTTCATTTGATCCATGTGCTCTTTACGGATGACGTTGAAGTTGCCGGTGGTGGTGACGAATATATCCGCCTGGCTGCAGACATCATCCATGGTGACGACGCGAAATCCTTCCATCGAGGCCTGCAGGGCACAGATCGGATCGATTTCGGTGACCATTACGGTGGCGCCGAGACCCTTTAATGATTGCGCACAGCCCTTGCCGACATCGCCGTAACCGAGCACGACCGCAACCTTGCCGGCGATCATGACGTCGGTTGCACGCTTGATGCCGTCGACCAGCGATTCACGGCAGCCATAGAGGTTGTCGAACTTGGACTTGGTGACCGAGTCGTTGACGTTGAAAGCAGGGAAGGGTAATTCGCCCCGGGCCTGCATCTGCACCAGGCGGTGAACGCCGGTGGTAGTTTCTTCGGTTACACCCTTGATGTTCTTCTGGATTGTTGAATAGAAGTTGGGTGATTCGGCGAGTTTTGCCTTGATCGATGCGAAGGCGATTACTTCTTCTTCGGTGCCTGGATTGTCCAGCACTGAAAGGTCTGATTCAGCTTTGGCGCCGAGGTTGACCAGCATGGTGGCATCACCGCCGTCATCGAGAATCATGTTGGGCGTACCGCCATCATGCCATTCCATGATGCGGTGCGAGTATTGCCAGTAATCCTCGAGCGATTCACCCTTGATGGCGAATACCGGTACACCCGAGCCCGCGATGGCGGCGGCGGCGTGGTCCTGGGTCGAGAAAATATTACAGGATGCCCAGCGCACTTCGGCGCCGAGCGCGACCAGGGTTTCGATTAGCACGGCGGTTTGAATCGTCATGTGCAGGGAGCCGGCGATGCGGGCCCCTTTCAGGGGTTGCTCGGCGCCATACTTGCCGCGCAGGGATACCAGGCCGGGCATCTCGGTTTCGGCGATTGCAATCTCCTTGCGGCCCCAGGAAGCGAGGTCGAGATCGGCAACTTTAAAGTCTTGTTTTACAACGTTTTCGGCGTTAGCACTCATAAATATTCTCCAGACTATTTATGAGCGCAGTTACATTGATCAATTGGGCGAGCCTGGCAGTAAAGCTGTCGCAGCGCTCCTCGCACAAAAGCCCCGTGGCGGGGAACCGGGTATTTTAGTCAAAAACCCGTGACTGTCAAACAACCGGGCGCTCGCGGCAGGTGCAACATGCAGGCTAGAGGCCGGCGTCAGCCTTCAGTGCTTCCGCCCTGTCGGTTTTTTCCCAGCTCAGGTCGAGATCTTCGCGACCGAAATGACCGTAAGCGGCGGTTGGCTGATAAATCGGGCGCAGCAGATCCAGCATCGCGATCAGGCCCTTGGGCCGCAGGTCGAAGTGCTCGCGAATCAACGTGATGATGCGATTGTCGTCGATTTTACCGGTGCCGAAGGTGTCGACGCTGATGGAAGTCGGCTCGGCGACGCCGATGGCATAGGACACCTGGATTTCACAGCGTTCGGCGATACCCGCGGCGACGATGTTCTTGGCCACGTAGCGCGCCGCGTAGGTCGCCGAACGGTCGACCTTGGACGGATCCTTGCCGGAGAAAGCGCCGCCGCCGTGACGCGCCATGCCGCCGTAAGTGTCGACGATGATCTTGCGGCCGGTCAAACCCGCATCGCCGACCGGACCACCGATGACGAAGCGACCGGTCGGGTTGACGTGGATGTTTTCGCTCTTGCATTGCGCCAGCCACTCCGCCGGTAACACCGGTTTCAGAATGGTTTCAATCACGGCCTCACGCAGCGTTTTCAGGTCTACCGACTCCTTGTGCTGGGTCGACAGGACGACCGCTTCGATACCGACCGGCTGGTGATTCTCGTATCGCAGGGTCACCTGGCTCTTGGCGTCGGGCAGCAGCCAGTCGAGCTCGCCGGCCTTCAATAGTTCGAATTGTTTGCGCACCAGTCGATGCGCATAGGTAATCGGCGCAGGCATCAATACGTCGGTTTCGTCACAGGCATAGCCGAACATCAGGCCCTGGTCGCCGGCGCCCTGTTCCTTGTCGCCACCTTCGTCGACACCCATGGCAATATCGCCAGACTGTTTGCCGAGGCCGGTGAGGACCGCACAGGTCTTGCCGTCGAAACCGCATTCCGGGTTATCGTAGCCGATGTCGCAGACCGTCTTGCGTACCAGCGCCTCCATGTCCACCTCGGCATTGCTGGTGATTTCACCGGCGAGCAAAACCATGCCGGTTTTTACCAGGGTTTCGCAGGCGACACGGGAGCGGTGGTCCTGTTCCAGCAATGCATCCAGCACGGCATCGGAAATCTGGTCGGCCATCTTGTCGGGATGACCCCCGGATACCGACTCGGAGGTGAATATGTATGAACCTGACATTAAACGCGTCCCCATAACTACTGTGAAAAAAAGGCATTATATGTAAGACATTTGAAAATAACAGCACTTGATGTCGGCGTTATAGAAATGCTTCACGGTCTTTAAAGATTTTATAAGTTGCCGTCAATTTGCATTTACGAGAGAATATCGCGCCTTGTCGGAAGAGCGCGGGCAGTGACGGAACGCAAGCGCCGGCTCAGAGGGACGGAAAAAGCTATCATGTTCAGTAAAAACCCGTTTTTAATCAATAGCTTATGCTGAATAAAACAATTCCAGGGGCAAACAATGGCAGCACGTAAGAAACTGGCGAACGCGATTCGAGCGCTTACCATGGATGCGGTTCAAAGAGCTAATTCCGGGCATCCGGGCGCACCCATGGGGATGGCCGATATCGCCGAAGTTCTCTACAACGACTTCATGAGCCACAACCCGGCCAACCCCGAGTGGTGCGATCGCGACCGCTTCGTCATGTCGAACGGACACGGTTCGATGTTGCCTTACTCGATACTGCACTTGAGCGGTTACGACGTCAGCATCGACGATCTGAAGAACTTTCGTCAACTCTACTCGAAGACGCCCGGCCATCCGGAACGCGGTTACGCGCCGGGAATCGAGACGACCACCGGTCCGCTCGGCCAGGGCATCACCAACGCCGTCGGTATGGCGATTGCGGAGCGAGTGCTGGCCGCCGAATTCAACCGCGATGACTTCGATATCGTCGATCATTTCACCTATGTCTTTATGGGCGATGGCTGCATGATGGAAGGTATTTCACATGAAGCCTGCTCGCTCGCGGGCACCCTGGAACTGGGGAAACTGATTGCTTTCTGGGATGACAATGGCATCTCGATCGACGGCAAGGTCGAGGGCTGGTTCCTGGACGATACCCCCAAACGTTTCGAGGCTTACGGCTGGCACGTGATCGAAGTCGACGGCCACGATCCCGATGAAATAAAAATTGCGATAGAGGCGGCGCGCGCCATCACCGCCAAGCCTTCGCTGATCTGCTGCAAGACGATTATCGGCTTTGGAGCGCCCAACAAGGCGGGCAGCCATAGCTGCCACGGCGCGCCACTCGGCGAAGAAGAGATTGCGCTGACGCGCATGGAACTGGACTGGGAGTTCGCGCCCTTTGAAATTCCCGAGGCGGTCTACAAGGGATGGAACAACAGTAAGGCGGGCCAACGCCATGAAGATGCCTGGAACGAGAAATTTTCCGCTTACCAGGAAGCCCACCCGGAACTCGCCGCCGAATTCGAAAGGCGGACCCGGGGCGAACTGCCGCAGAACTGGCAGGACGCATCGCAGGCATATATCGAAGAGGTTAATGCCGCGGAGCCGCTAAAGGCCACGCGCGTATCGTCGCTGGCGACTCTCGAGGCCTTCTCACCGATCCTGCCCGAGTTGTTCGGAGGTTCGGCGGATCTCGGCGGTTCCAATGGCACCGAGTGGTCGGGGTATAAACCGATGCGTGCGGAATCGCCGCAGGCTAACTACATCAACTACGGCGTGCGCGAGTTCGGTATGTCGGCCATCATGAACGGGATTGTCCTGCACGGTGGATTTATACCGTTTGGCGCGACCTTTCTGGTGTTCTCCGACTACGCCCGTAACGCCGTACGCCTGGCGGCGCTGATGAAAATTCAGAGCATCTTCGTCTATACCCACGATTCCATCGGTCTCGGTGAAGATGGCCCGACACACCAGCCCGTGGAGCATATTCCGACCCTGCGCATGATCCCCAATATGCAGCTATGGCGTCCCTGCGATGCCGTCGAAACCGCCGTTTCCTGGAAGGCTGCAATCGAGCGTCGTGACGGTCCGAGTTGCCTGGTGTTTTCACGCCAGAATCTCAAGCACCAGCCGCGCAGCGCCGAGCAGATCGAGGCCATCGCGCGTGGTGGCTACGTGCTGCGCGATTGCGAAGGCACGCCCGATGTCATCATCATCGCGACCGGATCGGAGGTCGAACTGGCGGTCGCTGCCTGTGAAGCGGAGGCGCTCGAAGGCACCAACATCCGCCTGGTATCGATGCCGAACACGACCCAGTTCGATCGCCAGCCGCAGGAGTATCGCGATTCGGTGTTACCGCCGGAGATCAGTGAGCGCATCGTCATCGAGGCCGCCGCCAGCGGGGGCTGGTACAAGTACGTCGGCACCGACGGTATCGTCATCGGTATGGATACCTTCGGTGAATCCGCGCCGGCGAAAGAATTATTTGCTTATTTCGGTTTCACCGTCGACAAGGTGGTGGAAGCGGTCAACAGTCTTACGGGATCTGATTAATTTAACTAGCTAACTGGAGAATTCAAATGACTATACGCGTCGGTATTAACGGTTTTGGTCGAATCGGACGCATGGTGTTTCGTGCAGCACAGGATTTCGACGACGTCGAAGTTGTCGGCATAAACGATCTGCTCGAGCCGGAGTACCTGTCCTACATGCTCAAGTACGATTCGGTACATGGCCGTTTCAAGGGTGATATCGCCGTTGACGGCAATACCCTGATCGTCAAGGGCAAGAAAATTCGCCTGACCGCGGAACGCGATCCGGCCGAACTGAAATGGGGCGAGCTCGATGTTGACGTCGTCATCGAGTCCACCGGCCTTTTCCTGGACAAGGATAGCGCGCAAAAGCATATCGACGCCGGCGCCAAAAAAGTCATCATGTCGGCACCCTCGAAGGACGATACGCCGATGTTCGTGTACGGCGTCAATGACGACCGCTATGCCGGCGAAGCGATTATTTCCAACGCTTCCTGTACCACCAATTGCCTGGCACCGGTGGCAAAGGTTATTCATGATAATTTCGGCCTCAAGCGTGGGCTGATGACGACCGTTCACGCGGTGACGGCGTCTCAGAAAACGGTTGATGGCCCCTCGATGAAAGACTGGCGCGGTGGCCGCGGCATCCTCGAAAACATCATTCCCTCGTCGACCGGCGCCGCAAAGGCCGTCGGCAAGGTTATGCCGGAGCTGAACGGCAAGCTGACCGGCATGTCGTTTCGCATACCGGCCTCCGATGTGTCGGTCGTCGATTTGACCGTGGAACTGGAAAAAGGCGCCAGCTATGAAGAAATTTGCGCGGCCATGAAAGCGGCTTCGGAAGGTCCGATGAAGGGTGTGCTCGCCTATACCGAAGACAAGGTGGTATCGACTGATTTTCGCGGAGAATCCTGCACCTCGACCTTCGATGCGGAAGCCGGCATCCAGATGGATGAAAACTTCGTCAAGCTGATTTCCTGGTACGACAACGAGTGGGGCTATTCCTGCAAGGTGGTCGAAATGGCGCGCGTTATCTCGGCCTGATCATGCCGGTACTGGAACTGATCGGCCTCGACCTGGCCGGTAAGCGCGTTCTTATCCGCCAGGATCTGAACGTGCCGATCAGGGATGGCGTGGTCGCCAGTGATCAGCGTATCCTCGCGTCGCTGCCGGCGATCCGCCATTGTGTCGCTGCCGGCGCGCGCTTGATGATCATGTCGCACCTCGGCAGACCGGAGGAAGGCAAGCCTGAATCGCAATTCTCACTGCAACCGGTAGCCGACTATCTCGCTGAAGCCCTCGGCAAAGCCGTGCCGCTGGTGCCTGATTACCTCGAACAGGCGCCTGAATTGGAAGATGGCGATGTCGTGCTGCTCGAAAACGTACGTTTTAACGCCGGTGAAAAAGCCAACGATGAAAGCCTGTCACGGCAGTACGCAGCGCTCTGCGATATTTTCGTCATGGATGCCTTCGGCACCGCGCATCGCGCCCAGGCATCGACCCACGGGGTCGGCCTGTTCGCGCCGATGGCCTGTGCCGGACCCCTGCTGGCAGGTGAACTGAGCGCCCTGGGCAAGGCCCTCGACGAACCGGCCCGCCCGGTCGTGGCTATCGTTGGCGGTTCCAAGGTTTCGACCAAGTTGACGGTGCTGGAATCACTTTCGGGAATTGTCGACCAGTTGATCCCTGGTGGCGGTATTGCCAATACCTTTATCGCCGCAGCTGGTCACAAGGTTGGCAAATCGCTGGTTGAAGCGGATCTGATCCCGCAAGCGCGGCGCCTGGTCGATCAGGCCCGCGAACAGGGCCGGGATATACCGATTCCGACCGACGTGGTTTGCGGCAAGGCGTTTGCCGAAGACGCGGCCGCCGTCATCAAGGCGGTCGATCAGGTCGAAGACGATGACATGATCTTCGATATCGGGCCGCAGACTGCCGCCAATTTTGCAACGATACTGAAACAGGCGTCGACCATCGTCTGGAATGGGCCGGTGGGCGTATTCGAGTTCGATCAGTTTGGCGAAGGCACGCGCGTTGTCGCGCAGGCTATAGCCTCGTCGCCGGCGTTTTCCATAGCCGGCGGCGGCGATACCCTGGCTGCAGTCGATAAGTATGAGATTTCACAGCAAGTTTCGTATATCTCCACCGGCGGTGGTGCTTTCCTGGAATTCCTGGAAGGTAAAAAATTACCTGCTGTAGCAATGCTGGAAGCGAGGTATCAGGATTATGGCAATCGTTCGTAGAACCAAAATTGTGGCGACCATGGGTCCGGCGACCGAGTCGGACGCCGCCGTCGATGGCCTGATCAAGGCGGGTGTCGATGTCGTTCGCCTCAATTTTTCCCACGGCACCGTGGAAGAGCATATGGCGCGCTCCGAGAAAATTCGGCGCATCGGTCACGAAAACAATCGCCACCTGGCGATTCTTGCCGACCTGCAGGGGCCGAAGATCCGCACCCGGAAATTCGGCCAGGGCAGTATTGAACTCGCGGTCGGCGATCGCTTTTGCCTGAATACCGAATGCCCCGATGGCGAGGGCAACCAGGAGCAGGTCGGCGTGACCTATAAAAAACTGCCGCAGGATGTGATAGTCGGCAACACCCTGATGCTCGACGACGGGCGCATCGTGTTGCAGGTGGCGGCCATCGATGGGCCGCGCATCGAGTGCAGGGTCGAGACCGGGGGCGAACTTTCCGATAACAAGGGGATCAACCTGAAGGGCGGCGGGCTCACGTCGGAAGTCCTGACCGACAAGGACCGCGCCGATATCAAGACCGCAGCCCTGATCAATTGCGACTACCTGGCGGTGTCCTTTCCAAGGAACGCCGACGATATTGTTCAGGCGCGTAAACTGCTCGAAGCCGAGGGTTGTATGGCGGGTCTGGTCGCCAAAATCGAACGTGCCGAGGCGCTCGATAACCTCGAGGAAATCATCAGGGCGTCGGATGCGATCATGATTGCGCGCGGCGACCTCGGCGTCGAAATCGGCGACGCCAAGCTGCCCGCGGTGCAAAAAAAGATCATCCGTACCGCGCGGCGACTCAATTGCGTGGTGATTACCGCGACGCAGATGATGGAGTCGATGCGCGATAACCCGATCCCGACGCGCGCGGAGGTTTTCGACGTTGCCAACGCGGTACTCGATGGCACCGATGCGGTGATGCTGTCGGCGGAGACCGCAACGGGGCTTTATCCGAGTAAAACCGTGCGCGCGATGTCCGATATCTGCCTCAACGCCGAGAAGGAGAGCCGCGCGGTCAAGTCCAGGCACCGCATCGACGATACCTTCGACCGCGTCGACGAGGCGATCGCGATGGCGGCCATGTACACCGCCAACCATCTCAACGTGCGCGCCATCGCCACCTTGACCGAATCGGGATCGACCTCGTTGTGGATGTCGCGCATCAGTTCGAGAATTCCCATATTCGCGCTGTCGCGGCACGAATCGACCAACCGCAAGGTCAACCTGTACCGCGGCGTGTTCCCGGTTTATTTCCCGACCGTGCACACCAACCACGCCGAGGCCAACATGGAGGCGGTCGAGTTGATGAAAAAGCACCGCACCATCGCGGATGGAGACCTGGTTATCATTACCAAGGGTGACCTGATGGGTACCGGCGGCGGCACCAACGCGATGAAGATTGTCGAGGTCGGCAACATGCCGAGCTTCATCGCCTAGCCTGCAGCCTAAGTCGGGGTGGTTGGCGTCGGCGATTTACTCGTCAACAGGCTGTAACTGAAAATGGCAAGTCCGATCCAGATGCCGCCAAAGGCAACCAGTTTGTCGAGGTTGAACGCTTCACCGAGCAGCAGCACACCGGACAGGAACTGCAGCGACGGCGTCACGTAAAAAAGAATTCCCACGGTCGTCATCGGCAGCATGCGTGTGCCGGCGGTAAAAAAAACCAGCGGCAGAATCGTGATCGGCCCACCGAGGATCAGCAACAGGTCGGTACTCCGGTCGAAGTTCAAGAATACGGCCTCGGCACGGTATTCCAGCCAGAAAACAAGTGCCAGCGTAAACGGCAGCAACAACAAGATTTCGACGAACAGTCCGGGAACCGCGTTGGTCTTCATCTGCTTGCGCAGCAAGCCGTAACCGGCAAAGCTGAAGGCGACCGCAAGCCCGACCCACGCAACCGCGTCGCTCGCCAGCATGTAGTAGGCAACCCCGGCGGTGGCAAAGCCGATGGCGACGCCCTTTACCCGCGTCATTGTTTCGTTGAACACGATAACTCCGGCAAGCACGTTCAACAGCGGCGTCAGAAAATAGCCCATGCTCGCCTCGACGACGCGATGGTTGGCCACTGCCCAGATATAAATGCCCCAGTTAAAGCAGATCACCAGGCTCGACAGGGTCAACCACCTGAGCTCCTGCCAGGAAGCCAGCGCCGCGCCGAACTGCGCCCGCCGCCGACTGCTCAGCAGCACCAGCAACAACAGTACCGGCACCGACCAGAGCATACGGTGCAGCAGCACTTCGATCGGAGGCACGTGTAGCAGCAACGCCCAGTAGAGTGGAAACAACCCCCAGCCGATGTAACCGGTTAGAATTACCGCGTAGCCCTTGTTCATACGGGCTATTGGCGTCGCAGGTCGCGCGCCAGCACCAGGATCAGCCCGATGACCTGGAGAAAAATGGCGATACCAGGGTGTAGAGCGAGCTTAGCCCTGTTCATCGAGTTCCTCGAAAATCGGCGCCAGCGTCCCCTGGTAACCACATCGAAACACGGGAAGACTGCAGTAGGGCTGCAGGTCGGCGGCATTGTCCATGGCAGCTTCAGTGGTTGGCTGCACCTGGTTGAGTACTATCGCGGCGACACTCAGGCGCCGGCTGGCCACGGCCTGCAGCGTCATCAGGGCCTGGTTGACGGCGCCGACACGATCGTCGACAACGACGATAACCGGCAACTGCAGCGCAGTGGCGAGATCAGCATTCAATCCATTCTCGGCGAGCGGAGAATAAAACCCGCCCGCACCCTCGACGACCAGGCGCTGTGCCGGGTTATCACGACTGCAGGCTTCGATCAGCGCTTCTAGTTCGATGCGCTGGTTT
>Ga0255049_10002042_pt1 | contig 10777 bp, 25 predicted proteins | sample JV7_2_3_MG_FD_183615 | JGI IMG/M metagenome (GOLD analysis project Ga0255049, IMG submission 183615) | Seawater microbial communities from Jervis Inlet, British Columbia, Canada - JV7_2_3 | ecosystem: Environmental > Aquatic > Marine > Inlet | place: Canada: British Columbia | collected 2016-10-06
TAACACACACTGTCAATATTCTGACAAACAGGTTATCTAGAAAATAGTACAATCGTTCAATCATAGCATTTCTCCGCCATTATTTTATCATAATTGCTTAGTTCTGGTGGGTATTCTGAAAACAGTATTTTAGCTGCATACAATCCGCAATCGCTAATAACGTAGTCTTTTTCAACCACTTTCGTTTTCGTAGTTGTCGCGCATCCTGTCAGCATCAATATCATGCTGAGCTTTATTATATGCTTTGACATTTACGTTCCCGCTTTCCCATTCTAAATCATCTGTCTCAAAATCAGACCTTCTAGACGTTAGGCTTATTACATACATTATAATTGAAAATATAAAACCCCCAACCATACCGACACAAACCCACCCTACCGCGTTCATTTGTCATCAGCATTTTTGTTTTTGCCGAAGTTGATAGCTAGATAATTTAATATAGTGACGATAGCTTGAGCTAGCTGGCTGTTCTGTCTACTGCTTACATTAGCTGTAACGACGTTAGCACCAAAGCAAACACTACCAATACCACCGATAATTTCAGGCAAATAACCCAGTAAAAATTCCATGCTGCATCCTCAAGTTAGTTAGTAGCCGTAACGCTTCTCAACGTGCTTGGCTTGATAGTTTAGGCGTACTACCACCAGATTAATCACCCCCTTGGTTTAGAAAGCTTTCGTCTATCTGTCGGGTATTTGACCGACCTGGCCAAATTCTTTTAACGCTTTTTCTTTGGATCTCTTACTACTGTATCAATCCATTTATCTTCTTTTCTTCTTTGCGGCTTGTCACCTTTAAGAAGTTTATATAATCCAATTGTAGCTATTAAAAACGAAGATACTGTGGCTAGTATAATAGTTGCATCATGGAACGTAAAAACATGATTATAAGCGCCTCCAGTTATGTCGTACATCAAAACGCTTGGCTTTGTGATACATGGTATTGCTATTTCTAGCTTTTCGGTTATTCCTTCCAACACCTCTGGCACAACTACATAACCTCCCGTTCCAACGCCAACCACCGCCATTACTCTATCCATTTCTATCGTTGCTCCGACGTTCTGTATTCATGCGTTTCTCTTTTCTTCCAAATAGATGAATGTATAGCTTTTTGGTTAGGCTTAAAGATAGATATAGAATCCACGATATAGAGGCCAAGCTTTGTATAAATAGGTTCACCCCGTCCTGCTCCATAAACTATCCTTATTAATATATAAATCTCTGCTGCGCTAATTAACGCCGTACATATAGCCGTAGTTGATTGTGCTGCAATATAAGTCGCGCCAGCATCAATAAAGCTAAAGAAAAATATTAACGACTGGTTAAGTATACTTAATAACATGACGGCACAAAAGCGCTTGACGTATTTACGTCTTTTTGAGGTGATAGCTATCTCTAAGAGAACAGCAGCTAGCGTTGAAGATAATACGAGCTGTGACATCAGCGATAACTGTTCTGATAGATGAATAAGATAAAAAAAAGCGGCATACATAGACACTAAAACAAAGGGGAATAAGTTTCGTCTATGAGCCGCTAAAATCACAAGCCCGCATACAGCCGACATGTGATAGGGGAAAGATATAATTTCCATTACTTTTTACGGGGCTTTTTAGTTTTGTTTGGAAGCTTAGTGCCACCAAGTTTATTTTTGGTAATCTTCTTTGTTGATTTAGCCATTGTTAAGCCTCTGTCTCGAATTTATACCATGCTCGAACGTCGAAACATGGACAGGATTTATTTACGCTTGGTAAGTCTCTATGCCCCAACACATCATCAATTGGGAATGTTATCTCAAGAAAGCTTATCAACTGAATAAGAGCATTATACTGCTTTAAATTAAAATTATCATCTGCTTTGCTATCATCATCAATTCCACCAACTAAACAGATGCCGATTGAATTAAAATTATGACCTTTTGCATGGGCTCCGGCTATCGAAATATCACGGCCTTTTTCTACTTTCCCGTTACGCCTAATAACATAATGATAACCTATATCATCCCATCCTTTGCCCTTATGCCATCCTCTTATATCTTCAGCGCCTATATCCATTGATGGCTTAGTGGCTGAACAGTGAATAATTAGCTTTTTTATTTCTCTCATTTCCTTACCTCTTAATTAAAACGATAAAACGACATTTAAGCGTTTCATTCTTCAAAAAAATGCCAAACCATTGGCCCGACTTGAACGGTTGCTAGATGCTGAAGCCCTTCGCAATCAATAGGATTTCCAGTACCAGCAATATAGATCTTGCGGTCTCTTTCTGGCTTTTTAGTGTCTAAACTTACCCAAGCAAAAACTTGAACGCCTTGAGCTTGTACGCTTAATACTTTGGCATCTGCTGGAAGGCTCAGAACTTGTTCATCCTTCATTGCTAGTTCGTACTTATAAATTGTTTTCATTTAACTTACTCCTTTCCGACATTATTTCGTTTTAACAAAATAATCATCTGTTATTGATTTAATATTCTCTACTGGATCTGTATCTCTCAATACAGCGTTCATAGCTAATATCACATTTTCATCCTTGCTTTTGCGCTTGTACTTCTTAGCCATGCGCCATAAGTGAAATCTAGGCTTGTATGACATCTCAAGGCATAGCGCCATGTGTAATGTTATACGCTCAAGTTCACCCATCGTTTTTAATCCGTAGAGCTGTTGTGCCTTTATTATCTTTCTTCATAACGCCAAAATCTACTTCTTGAATCTTGCCTTTATTAGCTAGGAATTCAGCCGTTTGTTCTTCAATCAAATCTGATTCAGCTTTTTTAGCATCACGATCTACTGTATAGCCGTGGCTTAGTGGTCGTTTATCGCCTACTTCAATCTTCTTCATAGTTCATTCCTTTTCTTTAGGATATCTATTATATCTTCAACTATTCCTTCTTTTAACGACTCGATTAAATAATGAATATTCTGATGTAAGCCATCAACGATTAAGAATAATGTGTTGATATCAGTCACCTCTCCATCCATCATTTCATAGCTAACTTCAGCAGGATAAGGGCGATCGTTTATTATTACTTCTACACTTTCCCGCATACATTCAAGCCTAAATTGCTTGTTAGCTTTGTTATGTTCTTTTGAGCTAGTCATCATCCCAGCAATTTTAACTTCAATACCTCCAATATCCTTACAAGCTGGCTCTAGTTCATTATTTGCTATTGCTGCAAAAAACACTGGTTCGCTCTTAACTGCTATCTGATGAAACTTCCAAGGTATTTGCTTTTTCATGCTGCTTGCTCCTGTAGCATCTTAGGAAAGACATAAGCTTTTATATTCTGAGACTCGAAAGCTTCTACGGCCTTCTCTGCAAAGTATGTGTCCATGTATAGCGGCGCGTCATTGCGTAAAAAGTAAATTACTGTTTCCATCTCTATTCCCCTACTTGTTATTGAGCGTTAACTATGAAGGCTAACGCTCTTTTATTCTAGTTGTATATTTCTATCGCTATTTAGCTTCTGATAGATTTTACCTATAACTTAATAAGCAGATTAACTTCATAATCTGCCCATCTATCTTCATAGTCTGCAATCTTAGCCAGTTCCATCTCTACAGGGTCTTTTTTATTCATACGCTTTTTATACTTGCCAATCGTAAACTTCATAGCGCCTCGAAACTCTTCTGGCGTGAAACTAGCTGCACATTCGTCGATCCAATCTGTACCGTCTTCGTTTTTGTATCGTGGTTGTTTCATATCTTCACCTTTGATGCTTTATATTAACTAGCTCGACTGCCTTGCATCTATCCAGGCAATCAAAGCATATAGTTTCATTTGTCGAACTATGCGACATTAACGGGCCTTTACACTTTTTACAGTTCATTTTGAAAACCTTGATTCAAAGCCCTGCGCATAACCTCCCTGCGCATAACCTTCATCTTTTCCGACTCTACGCCCAGCTATAAACGACTCAAATCGTGAGTGTAAAGTTTGATTCATTGGCTCAGAATAAAAGGTTTTCTCTTTATCCGTTAGTGAGTCTAAAAACTCTTTCTTGTAATCTTCGCTCATTTTACTTTCCTGTTATATGCTAGCGTTATTCTGTTTATGGTGCTGTAATCAACATGACTAAATGCTGCTGCGTGAATTTCCTTTACTCCAAACCCGCTTACAGTTAGCGCGTTTATCATTTCGACTTGTAGGTTTGATAGCTTAGCCCAATGATGGTCTTCTCCTATGCTGGTTCTTAAACTAAGCTTCATTCTTGCTGCTTTACTCGCAATGCTTACTTTTGTTCTTCCAAGGATCGCGGCAATATCATCTATTTTCTTTACGCCAGCATATTTTTTTATTGTCTTTTCTTCTTCTTGCGTATACATAGAATATGTTTTCATAACCCCTCCGCTATCTTATCCGTCATAAATACAAAATCTTCCACCAGATCTTCAGTTGGAACGCCTTTTCTATAAAATCCAACGGTAATCGCGCTGTTAGTGTCTATTTGATCCTGCATATTAGGACTTATTTTTGTAACCACCTTAAATCCTTTCTCTTTAACGTAGATAACTGTAGCTAAAGGCATTCTGCTGATAGCCGCTTTAACTCTTCTTATTAAATCATCAAAGCCTTTCATATCAACTGGAACCGGCCCTCTATTTACTGCGTTATATATATTCATAATTTTCCCCTTATTTAGTTAATACCCATTCGTGAATTTTCTGTGTTTCTTGTAATACGTCGTTAAAATCTCCAAGATCTGGCCAGCGTATCGTTACTTTCTTAACATCATTTTGTGCCATAATATTAGAGTGCGCACAACCAAATGCAGCCGCATGACCTGTTCCGTTTTTATCTGAATCAGCAAATACTATTAAGTGTTCAACTCCTGGTGGCGCTCTAAACTTCTTCATAAAGTTGCTGTTCATCGTAGCCCACACAACACATTCGTAAAGCTGGTGCGCTGCTAGTGCTGTTTCTATTCCCTCTGAAATACCTAAACACGTTTGAACGTTAAACAATCTAACCGCTATTGATTCATCAATTACACTTTCGCGCTCTCGATCTACCTTGCTTGTGCGCTTAGGTACTTCTATTTGTGCTTTGCTATCGCCTTCTAAATACGTCTGGTGAGTTATAACCGGATTACCCTGATCGTTAGTTGCTACGCAATACATAATGCTCTTAGAGTCATCACCTGAGACTTTCATAGCTCTAGCAGGTAGCCGGTAAATCCCCCTTGATTGTAAATAACGCTCAACTGACGTTTTTTTGACACTGTTTAGTGTCTTCCAATGCGTGAACAGTTCTTTCTCGTAATCCCTTCGTGGCACAATTGGCGCTTGATAGTTGCCAGTGTTGCCTATTATTTGATCTATTTCGTTGGCTAGATACTTAAAATCTAAACCTGTTGTCTGCATGAGTAGCTTAAATATGTTCCCTGCGCCACAAACGCAGATATACATTACATCTCCGTTATGTTCGTTTAGCCTAAACTTCTTTTTACGTTCACATATAGGGCAGTCAATGTGCTTTGATCCTGTTTGTCTAATGCCATAATGCGCTAGTACTTCCCACTCTCTACCCTTAACCGCGTCTTGAGTATTCACTTTGAATTCCTTTTAGCAAAAGCTATTTTTCTAGATTTGATAAAGCCTAAAACTTCAGGGGTAGGTTGTACAATTGATTTATTTAATGACTTTGGCCAAACTTTAAACTTTTCCCTATATAGGTTTGATATATAACCATCTGACATAGGTTTTTTAGAGAATTTACTTTGCGCTTGAACACCTAGCAATTGAGAATAGAAGCTTTGTTTATCCACCTTTGTTGCTTTTGTTTTTTTGATTACTGATAATTCGCGTGTTTCGTCTATCTCGCAATTCTCACCAGCTATAGGTTTGTGGCCACACTTAGCGCATACGAGCTCACCTGCTGGCTTAAGATATGTACATTTTCGACATTCAATAGGTAATTTTTCTTTACGCTCTTTCTCTTTTCTAGCTTGTGATACTTCGTCTAAGCCATCTTTATCAGCGCACAGATCATCAACTTCAATGTACTCAACAAAACCTAACTCTGGATCTATAAAGCTCGCTGCGTGGTCGAATATCAAAGCCGTCTTGCCTTCAACGTATCTTAATATTCTGCCTATACCTTGAATAAATCTTGACTTAGATTTAGTAGGACGCGCATTTATTAAGCAAGTTGCTTCTGGCATGTCGAAGCCTTCTGTCAAGCAATCAACCGATAGTATTATTTTTGTTATACCGTCGATCGCTCTTTTAAATATAGCCTCTCTTTCATATATTGGGACATGGTGTGTAACGAGCTCGGCTTTAATGCCGTTGTTATTAAATTCGTTTGTTAGGTGGCCAGCATGAGCAACGTTTACGCATAAAGCTATTGTAAGTCGATTCTCGCCATTTTCTAGCCAATTACATACAACGTCACCTACTAGCTTAGATTCCCCCATAACGGCCTCTAAATCGCTTTCTTTGTAGTCTTTACCTAATGGAGTGTTAACAGTCTTTAATCCGCTTAAATCTGGCTTTGTTGGTGCAAATACATCGTAATCAGATAGGCGCTTGTTTGCTATTAGCCAGTGCATAGGCTTTGATTTGGCCATAGCTGTATAGTAAGTACCAAGCCAATCTGCAAAAGGTGTTGCTGTTAGTGCAAAATATCTATCTTGTGGAAACTCGTCCATCCATTCTAATAATACTTTGCGCTTGTGCTGAACTTCATCAACTATTATTAAGTCAAATTCTTGTTTCTGTCTTCTGATGTAAGTATCAATTGAAGCTATTGTTATTTTAGCGTTAAAGTCTGTTGGATAATCTGCCCATAGATAAGTAATATCCTCTAAGCCTAGATCTAAAAACGATCTAGCTGTCTGCTCTATTAGAGATATACGAGGCACTAAAAAACAAACTCTCATACCTCTACTTACACAGCCTTCAATTATTCTAGCTGCACAGCGTGTTTTCCCAAAGCCTGTAGGGCAACAACCTAATATTCTTAGGTGGTTCTTCCAAAGCTTTCTAACTTCTTGAATAAATTCTTCTTGATCGGGATATAAGCTAATCATTTGCAACTCTCCAGTTTAGAGTTATCAGTATGTGAATAATGCAGAAGCTGGTTACTGAGGCCAGTTTTCAGGGGCTACCCCTATCTGCATTTAAACTATAGTTCAGTTTTTAGTTTTGTACAATTAAATTCCAAAATCTCTTACACCTTCACGAAGCCATGTATTGGCCTTTGCTCTGCCGCCTTCCTGAAACACTGTAGAGTATTTCTTTATACTTCCAGCTCTCCATTGTTGCGGAAGCTTTGCGAGTTGCTCCTGTATAAAATCATCGTCGTTAAATGCTCCTTTGTATCTGTGTTCAGGTAGAAACATAAAAACCTCTTTAATTTCTGCTTGATAGCTCTACATAATCACTAAATACATCAACTAGAAAGTTTTCAGCCAATATCATTAAATCTCTTATATCCAAATCTAACTCTGTTCCATTAATATCAATATAGTACTCGTCATATGATTTCCTCTGTCTGAAAACCCTTGAATCTATATAATTCTCTAATACTCTTTTGTCATCGCCTTCAATGATGCCAATATTTAATACTAAGCTAGTCTTCATTATAAACCTCTTTATCAATGGTCGAGTTAGTTGGTTTCGCTCTTGATTAAGCGTTGCAGTTCCAATCTCGTTTGTAAGCCTTTATCAAAACAAACACCGACATGATAAAGCGCCCTTTGTCTTAATTTCGTACACTGTATAAAGCTTACTGGATCACAAGATCTTGAGTACACTGAAGCTCAAATTTAACATTTTGGTAAAACACTGTAAGACGACAATCTTATAACAACCAGATGAAAAGGGTTTATTTCAGCCCCTAGCGCGTGAATCTTGTAAATCCACAGCCGTCACTTGTTTCTGGCATTCTAAGCGATAAGTGGTGCTTATCATCGCTTAACCGTTCGTACTCTATAGGAAATCCAATCCGGCTAACAAATCCTTGTAGCGCTAATCTAAGAGGGTTAGAGTCCGGCTAGAACTCAGTTTAATTGATATAACCATCTTAGAACGTTTGGGCCTAGTGAAACGGCATTGTCTATTTGGCGAGGGAATCTTTAGAAAGGGCGTGCCTGTAGTTACGTTAGCTTTTTAACTTAATTCAACTCACGACTAGCAGGCACAAAAAAAGGCTTATAAGAATGCAGCCTAGTTTGGAACGAGGCTTGGATCAGGAAGGGATAAACCTACCTAGACCACATACTTATAAACCTTATTCCTAACCCTACTTCTTTCGAAGCTTCTAAACAGGTTCCAACGCCTGCTATCCGCTACTACAAACTACAACGGACTATTTAATTATAACTGTTTACTGTTGTTTTGCAAGTTCAGCTTTATTAAATTTACAATATAGCTTCTTGCTTTTACCTTTTGTATTTTTGTGAGAAAGTAGTTCCCCAGCTTTTTCCATTAATTTTGTTAATACTGAAACGTCCTTAACATCAGCATCTAACATTGACGCAATATCTGCATTCGAAAGGAATACAAACTTATCAAATAAAGTTTTAATTGCACTCCACGTAACAGGCTTAAACTTAGCGCTTGACTCCCATGTGTTAGTTAAACTAAGCAGCCATCCATTAACGTCGCCCACATCCCAAGCAGCATTAACACCTTTATACGGCTTAGGAAAGTCACCAGTCGCCACATAAGAATATATCGCTGACTCTGACAATGTTGTTGCTTTTATAACATCTTTGATAGATAACCATGTTCTAGCTGCTATTTCGGCAGTTGATAACGTGTTGATGTCTATGAATCTTTTGTCTTTACGTTCCATCACTACTTCCCTTTCTTATCATCATTTAAACGCTGCTTATCCGTACGCTTCGGCCCTAACAGTTCTCTAGCATCTGCTTTAATCGACTTACCCCAGACGTGTTTACCTTTTCTTCTTGGTTTTCTGTTCATTCTCTACCCCTTATTAGTGTTGGTTTGCGGCCCGTAGACCGCGTTAAATGCTAGTGCAGACTAAAACGGGATGTCGTCGTCGAAATCATCAACGACTCCAATTACTTTCCCACTTGCTGCACTCCTTGGCTATACTGCTGAACCTGTTGAGGGCTCAAAGGATTTCCATTCGCATCTACATACTGTGGAGCCTGCTGGGGCGCTGGTTGTTGCTGGTATTGTTGTTGTGGTACTTGTTGTGGAGCTTGTTGTTGATATTGCTGAGGTGCTGCTTGCTGTTGTGGCTGCTGAGTTCCTGAGAATACATAACCTAATCTAGCGTTAAGCATATCAATTGAAAGCATAGTGCCGTTTGTGCCGTCGTATGAATCAATCTTCAACTGTTCGCATGTAACCTCGATTACTGCGCCTTCGATCAAAGCGTTTTGATAGAATTGGATCTGACCAGGTGCTTTAGCAAATATGACAGCTTGGTAATTCGTCCATTCATCTTGCTTTGTTTTAGGGTCGCGATACTTCACACCCAAACGGACGCTAAACCCTGTCGAGTCTCCCGCCTGAAATTGGTTAGCTGCTTTGTTCAATTTGCCAGTTATTGTTGTACTCATTTTCTCTTCCTTACAGGTTGGTTAAATTATAGTTTTCTATTCGTGTTTTAGTTGGTTTAAGCTCTTGGTGGGAGCTGCAACCGTTATCAGTTATTGCTGTTATGATTTTAGTTTCATCAACACTCATTGACCCAACAGATATTCCTATCATGACCCCACTAAGCCAGATCAAAGCATTAGCTATTATATTCATACACCCTCCAAAGCTTCTACAATAGCAACATACGTTATAGAATCTTTAGGTAACGACTCCATAGATGCTTCTAGTAGCTGTTTAAATATGTCACGTTGACGCTTGCATTCTTCCAGTTCTGTTAGCTGCTGTTGAGGTTCTGCATTACTTCTTGTGCCATCCCAGAATTTATTATTACGGTATGCGTCAGAATTAGCTTTAGGCTTTGAGTTTTCACCGAATCCAGTTGACATTACTTCACCTCTTTACGCTTAACGCGCTTAGCTTCTCTTTCTATTAATTCGGCTACTACTGATTTGATCGTAATAGACATAGTTGGAAAAATTGACTTCTTATAGTTAACGACAGTCATTAGGTCGTCATGTACTGAATCTAATAATGGGACTTGCTTCATAAATACCTCTGGTTAGTTGATGCCTGAATTATGGGCTATACCTTATACATAAGTCAAGGAAATAAATTTACTAAGAATTTATAAATAATTTATATATTAGCTTGATATATGTTGATTATAGGATTAGTATTAATTCATCAAATCAATACGGAGTTAACACAATGAGCTTATATGAGATCAGATGCTGTAAACAATGTGACGCAATAAAGGCTTATGCTAAATTGCTTGGAATTTGTGAAGAATGGGCGGCTTATAGATGGTGTGTTTACGGACACGCTGCTAGATTCGCTAAATACTATAAAGAAGGGGAATAATTATGGGTAATTTTTTAAATTTAAGTGTTGTTGGTTTATTTATCGCTGCATGGTTTACGCATGTTTTACATTGTTTATTCGCAGCTAAGTATTTATTACTAATTGCTGGGGCGTGTATATTTCCCGTTGGAATTATTCACGGCGTGGGTTTATGGTTTGGGGCATCATGGTAATGGACACTACTTTAGTATCTTAGGGGATAAGATGAAACGACTACATGAAGCATTGTCGCTAATCGCAATTGTATTAATATTTATGATTGCTGGTACGATTGACGCAAAAGCAGAAAACACACAACAAATAGTGCAAGGGGAATAAAATGATTAACGATACAACGTTGCTC
>Ga0255049_10002044_pt1 | contig 10773 bp, 7 predicted proteins | sample JV7_2_3_MG_FD_183615 | JGI IMG/M metagenome (GOLD analysis project Ga0255049, IMG submission 183615) | Seawater microbial communities from Jervis Inlet, British Columbia, Canada - JV7_2_3 | ecosystem: Environmental > Aquatic > Marine > Inlet | place: Canada: British Columbia | collected 2016-10-06
CACAGGAAATATGCGACCGCTATCTTCCAAAACTGGTGGAGGGCACCTGGTCGGGCACCATGTGTTTGACCGAACCCCACAGCGGCACGGATCTCGGACTGCTTACGACCAGGGCCTCGCCCGCTAATGACGGTTCCTACAGTATTTCCGGTACCAAGATATTCATCACGTCCGGTGATCATGACCTGACTGAAAACATACTCCACATGGTGCTGGCGAGGCTGGAAGGTGCGCCGGCAGGTGCGGGCGGGATCAGCCTGTTCCTGGTGCCGAGATCGCTGGTGCACGACGATGGAACGCTGGGCGCACGCAACACCGTCACCACCGGGTCAATCGAACACAAAATGGGCATCCGCGGCTCTGCCACCTGTGTACTGAATTTCGATGCTGCCACGGGCTATCTCGTGGGCACCCAAAACAGGGGCCTGTCAGCCATGTTCACCATGATGAACATGGAGCGCATCACCGTTGGCCTGCAAGGGCTGGGGATGGCGGAAATCGCTTATCAGAATGCGCTAGCGTATGCGCAGGAAAGATTGCAGGGCAAGGCCCCGGCCCCGCGACCGTATCCCGGCAAAGCGGCGGACCCTATCATTTACCACCCTGAAATCAAGCGTCAATTATTGAAAATACGGTGCCAGATCGAAGGCGCAAGGGCGCTGTCAGTGGTGGCGGGATACCAGGCCGATGTGCTGGAGAAATCAACCGACGCGGGAGAAGCTGTAGAAGCCGGCGATACACTGGCGCTGCTGACTCCGCTGATCAAGTCATTCCTGGCCGACCTGGGTATGGAAAGCACCTTATCCGCCCAGCAAATATTTGGCGGACACGGTTATATCCGTGAACACGGCATGGAACAACTGGTAAGAGACTGCCGCATCACCCCGATCTATGAAGGCACCAATGAAATACAGGCGCTCGACCTGGTGACCAGAAAACTGACCATGAAAGGCGGGCGCCTGGCAGACCAGTTTTTTGCACGCTGGGAACGCTTCTGGCAAGCCCAGGAGAATGCCGGCCAATTGACCGATGACATACAACCGGCGCGGGCGGCATTTTCCAGGTTGCAGCAGGCGACTACGTGGATCAGGGAACAGTTACCGGCCGGTGATGCGGTCAGCCGGGGCGCGGCGACCGATTACCAACGTCTGTTTGCGCTCACTACCATCGGCTGTCTATGGTCGCATATCGTGGTTTCCATCGGGGACAAGGACGGCGCGTTTTATGACCACAAACGTAAACTCGCGCGCTTTTATATGGATCACGTATTACCGGAAACGGCCGCCCTGCACCAGGTTATTACCCGGGGTAGTGAGTCCCTCGCCTGTTTCGAGGTGGCGGATTTCAACGGTACTTGAAGTTTACTTCAGATAACCACATGTCTTCAGGCAGTCAATAACTTGTCCGGTTTGGTCAAGCTGCTCATGGCCGCCTTGTTTACGATCTCGGATGCCAATCATGGATAATGGATGGTCTTCGAGTATGAACATGAAAAAATCACGCATACCAACCAGCCGCATCGGGCGTCTGGCCAGGCTCGGTTTCACAGCGGGTGAACTTGCCATCGGTGGGGCGGCGGAAGGTGCGCGGCGTCTGGCGGGCTTAAGACCGGCAGATACGCACAACCTGTTTCTGACCGCTACCAACGCAAAAAAACTTGCCAGCCGCCTGGCCGGGATGCGTGGCGCTGCGATGAAGATGGGACAGATTCTGTCGATGGAAAGCGCAGACTTTCTGCCGCCGGAATTTGCCAGTGCACTGGCCATCCTGCGTGATTCCGCCGATTCCATGCCACTGGCACAGATCCGGCGCGTCATGGGAAGGGAATACGGCAAGGGCTGGGAAGAACGTTTTATTGATTTTGATTACGAACCGGTAGCGGCCGCATCAATTGGCCAGGTTCATCGTGCATACACCCGGGACGGTCGCGACCTGGCGCTCAAAATCCAGTATCCGGGCGTGGCCAAAAGTATTGACAGTGATGTCGACAACATGGCGATGTTCCTGCGCCTGGCGAACCTGTTGCCCGTCGATATCGATATCGCCGGTATCGTCGATGAGACCAAACGTCAATTACACCAGGAAGCAGATTACATCGTCGAGGCAGAGTACCTGAGAACCTACCGTGAACTGGTACGGGATGAGCCTCGCTTCGTGGTTCCTGAAGTGCACGAAGACCTTACGACCAAGCGCATCCTGGCGATGGATTACGTGGAAGGCCTACCGCTTGAATCACTGGGTGAGGAGGGTGTTTCGCAGCAGTTACGGGACAGCGTCGGCAGCCTGCTGGAACACCTGATGTTCCGTGAGTTGTTCGAGTTCCGCACCATGCAATCAGACCCGAATTTCGCCAACTACCTGTATCAACCCGCGGAAGATCGTATCGTGTTACTGGATTTCGGGTCTACGGTGACCTTCGAGAAGAATTTCACCGAGCGTTATGCGCAAATCGCACGCGCCATGATCGATGGGGATAGCACCGCCGTGCGTCGGCTAGCCGAACAGATGGGCTACCTGGATCCGGAAAACAGCGATGAGTATGCCGGAAGGCTACTGGACATCTTCCGCCTGATTTCCGAGCCCGTGATCAAGGACGGAATTTATGATTTCAGTGAATCGGACCTGTTTGCGCGTGGCCGCGACGCCGGCTTCGATATGGTGTTTGAGGATATGAGCGAATACCGGGTGCCACCTCCCGAGACGATGTTTTTACACCGCAAACTGGTCGGCTCATTTATGCTGTGTTCGCGGATTGGCGCAAGGGTCAATGTGCAGGAACTTATCAGACCATTTATACCAGCCACCTGTCCGGTTATTCCCTGACGAGACCACTCGGGGCCTGCCTGGTTGGGCTCCCGGATCAGCGGCCCTTCGGGCTACCCTCACGTTTCAGCCCACCCGCGGGATGACCTTGTGTGCCTGCATCCAGGGTGCGTTCACAACGATGGCCTCTGCATCTCCACCCGGAATGGCAATCATCAAACGGGTTCCGGGCTCAGCATACTCAACTGGCACGTTTGCAAATCCGATGTTCTTTTCGAGCCGGGGCGAGTGGGCGCAACGCGATATCCGTCCAACGACGTCTCCATTAACAGAAACAGGCCATGGTTCCTCGTTTGACGCGGGTAATGGTGCACACTGCAGTTCCACGCCCACCAAACGGCGTTTCACACCTTCGGCTTTAATTTTTTGCAGTGCCTTTTGTCCTATGAAGCCGTCTTCTTTATCCAGTGACACCAACCGTTCCAGACCCAGCACAAAAGGATTATCGTCCAGTGTGATATCCGACCCGTGCGACAGCAAAGCGCCTTCGATACTGCGGATCTGGTTGGGTGCTATGGGTTTTATGCCGAATGCCCTGCCGGCGGCCATTATTTTGTCCCATAAGGCGTCACCAAAACGTCTATCGCGGAGATAGAGTTCGTAACCGAGTTCTCCACTCCAGCCCGTTCGCGACACCACCAGCGGGATACCATCGAGCTCGGTTTCCCGTGCCCAGTAATATTCTAAATCCAGCACCCAGTCACCCAGCAGGGCCTGCGCCACCTGTGGTGATTTCGGACCCTGGAGCTGCAGTGGTGATACATCCGGCTCGACAACGGTGACATCCAATCCGCTGTTGACCGCTGCCCCCAGGGCCCACAACAGGATTCCGCCATCTCCCGGAGACAGCCAGAATTGTTGTGGCCCCAACACGAGTAATACCGCATCATTGATGATGCCACCGTCTTCGTCGGTCAATAACACGTAAAGACATTGCCCGGTTTTACAATTTGACAGGTCCCGAGGTGTCAGCAACTGGACAAATTGGAGAGCGTCGGGTCCCGTGATCTCGATCTGCCGCTGACCGGCGACGTCCCACAGCGTAACGCCCTCTACGAGACTCCAGTATTCTTCAACCGGGCTGGAATACATTGTAGGCATGTACATGTGATTGTAAATGGTAAAGGACTTGGCGCCGTAACGCAGCGTGGCATCGTAATAAGGCGATTTTCGCACGCGTGGCCCGATGGTGATAGAAAGTGCGTTATTATTGGCTGTCATCTAAAATCCCTGCAAAGACCACCCCGAAAGCAGACCGTAAATTGTCAATATACCTGCCCCAACGAAGCCTTATAGATGCCGCAGGTCTCCAGGGGTTGTTTTGATGAGCGATATTGGCGCCGTTTTAAATCCCCGTAACCTGTAGAAAATCACGAGAATGTTACGCGATGAAATCCATGACAGCCAAGTGAGTAATTGTAACAGCCACGTGAATTCATATAACGACCTGTTGCGCATTGAACACCCAACTCGGGCACTGTCTGTCTGAAATAGCCACGGGACAATTCCTGGCCCTTCGATCACAAAGCCTGTACGGAAGTTGAAAAAAACTAACTTGCCTGACGTAAAAAAATCGATTGAGACAGCGGTTGTGAGCACCTATAGTCCGTTTCAGGCTGCGAAGAATCGGCCGAAACCAGGGTGATTCATGAACAACAGCGCGATCAATGCTATCAAACCGGGGCTCATCGTCCTGGTGACCGCCGGCGCCAGCGGTATCGGCCGTGCCATCGCGGAGACGTTTCTTACCCACGGAAGCCGGGTGCATGTCTGCGATATTGACCCATCGGCGATCGATGACTTGCTGCAGGCCAATCCCGACGCCGAGGCCTCGGTGGTGGATGTCTCGGATGCGGGTCAGGTCAATAAATTTTTCGATGAACTGGAAAAACGTCACGGCCAGTTGGATTTGTTGGTCAATAATGCCGGTATTGCGGGGCCTACAGTCCCGGTGCAGAACATGGAAATTGCTGATTGGGACCAGACCATCGCGGTCAATCTAAACGGGCATTTCTACTGTACCCGCCGTGCAATCCCACTGTTGAAGCGGTCCAGTGACGGCTCCATTATCAATATCTCATCGAGTGCCGGTTTGCTGGGCTGCCCAATGCGCGCGCCATATGTCGCTTCCAAATGGGCCCTGATCGGGCTGACCAAGACCCTGGCGATGGAACTTGGACCGCTGGGGCTCAGGGTCAACGCGATTTGTCCTTCAAGTGTTGACGGCGAACGTATCGAGCGGGTCATCACACGGCAGGCGCGGGAGTGTGGTGTAACCCGCGATGAAGTCAGGAATTCCTACACACGCCAGACATCATTGCGCCGGTTTGTCAGTGCACAGGACGTGGCCAACATGGCGCTGTTCCTGGCCTCGGACCTGGCACGGAGTATTTCAGGCCAGGCCATGGGCGTTGACGGCCATACCGAATCACTGTCCAATATACTGGATTAAAAAATGCTTGATAAGACCGTGAAAAACTCATGAGAGCCGCCTGGTTTGAAATCTTTGGTTCCGCAGCGGACGTATTGATCCTTGGCCGGCAACCGAAGCCGGTGCCGGCTGACGGTGAAGTCCTGGTGCGACTGGCCAGCAGCGGGGTCAACCCCTCGGATGTCAAGAAACGCATGGGTTCCGCTTCCGACCTGCTCGATGGTGGCCTGGTGATACCGCACAGTGATGGCGCCGGGGTCATCGAGGCGACAGGCCAAGGCGTATCCTTGGACCGGGTCGGGGAGCGTGTGTGGGTGTACGAAGCACAGTACGGCCGCCGCCTGGGCTCCGCTGCGGAATATGTTGCGCTGGACAGCCGCCGTGCGGTGACCCTGCCCGGCAATACCGGTTTTGATGTCGGTGCCTGTATCGGTATACCCCTGATGACGGCACACCGTTGCGTTTTTGCCGATGGCCCGGTCGATGGGCAAACCCTGGTGGTCACCGGGGGCGCGGGCCGCGTCGGTTACTACGCCGTGCAATGGGCGGCCCAGGCCGGTGCGCGGGTCATTGCCACCGCCAGTAACGAAACGGATGCAGCAAGCTGTATCGGGGCCGGGGCATCAGCGGTCGTCAATCACCGCGATGACGACTGGGCGGCACAGGTGGTGACAGCCAACAGTGGCCAGGCTGTCGACCGGGTGATCGACGTGGAATTTGGCGCCAACCTGCCCGCCGTGCTGGATATGGTCCGTACCAGCGGCACCATTGTCACTTATGGCTCGACGGTGGTGACAGAACCCAGACTGCCGTTTTACCGGATGATGTTCATGGACCTGTTGATCCGCATGGTGATCGTGTACGCGATGCCGGAAGCCGCGAAACAGCAGGCCATTGCCGAAATCGACAGCGCCTTGCGTGAAAACCGTTTACACCACCGCGTTGCTCACGTACTGCCACTGGAGGAGATCGCACGGGCCCACGAATTGATTGAGCAGGGCGGCTTTCGTGGCTGTGTGGTTGTTGAACCGGGCACTGATATTCCGTGATGAGTGTTCAATAATGGTTGTTCAATGATGCATACCCTGTGCAGATCGCTGCTTGTTCTCGCGTTCGCCTGTGTTCAGATGCTATCGGCCGGCTGTACCAAGGACAGGGCATCAACCCCGGTCGTGACGGCCAACGGGGAAGTATTGCACGGCTTGTGGGCCGGCACTGATGGTCATATTGCGGCGTTTAAAGGCATACCCTTCGCCGCCCCGCCGGTGGGTGAACTGCGCTGGCGGGCGCCGGCCACCCCGACACCGCGTAAAGGACCACAAATGGCCACCGCATATGCCCCCGGCTGTATGCAGACAACGTACTCCACGGACTGGTATGCCCGGGTCGCGGCCGCGTTCGACCACGGCCCGGAAGTTGCCGCAAGGCCCGTAGGGGTGAGCGAAGACTGCTTGTACCTGAACGTGTGGTCGCCGCAACTCGACCCCAACGCCCGCCTGCCGGTGCTGGTGTGGGTGCACGGCGGCAGCAACAAGGGTGGCTGGTCCTACGAGCCCAACTACGTCGGCGAGCGGTTGGCGGCAAAGGGTGCGGTGGTGGTCAGCATTGCCTACCGCATGGGAGCGTTCGGGTTTTTTTCCCACCCTGCCCTGGACAATGGCGAGAATGAACCGATTGCCAACTTTGGCTGGCTTGATACCCACGCTGCAATGCAATGGGTCGCTGATAACATCACCATTTTTGGCGGCGACCCTGAGAATATCACCGGTATCGGTGAGTCCTCGGGTGCCGGAGACCTGTCGGACTGGCTGGCAGCGGGGATCGGCAAAACCGGCCTGGTACGGCGCATGATCCTGCAGAGTTCGGCAAGTTCACTGGCACAACGTCGCACGTTGGCGGATGAGCAGGCAACCGGTTTACGCCTGGTCAACAGTCTCGGTCTCGAAGCTGAGACAACAGCAAAACGCCTGCGTGAAATCCCGGCGGTGGATCTGCTCGCCGCCACGGATTCCGAGCTCCAGGGCCATTATTTCGATGCCGTTATCGACGGCCTGACGATGATCGAGCGGCCGATGGAGTCGCTGCTCCGGGCTGAAACAGCCAGTGTGGATGTCCTGATTGGCACCAATGCCGACGAATGGTATATGTACATCGATCAGGGCACTTCCCGCGCCGACCTCATCAAGTGGGTCAACGCCAACGCCCCTGAGCATGCAGACGCCTTATTGGCAGAGATCGAAGAAGAGAACGACATCCGCCGGGCCATGGATCGCCTCGGCACTGCAAAGAACACACTCTGTCCATCAAGATACCTGGCCGCCAGGGTAACCGAGCTCGGCGGACGGGGCTGGGTTTACCTGTTTAGCCGCCAGCGGCCCGGTGCCGGTGGTGAAAAACTGGGTGCCTATCATGGTACGGAGATCCCATACGTATTTGACATGCACGATGACTGGTTACCAGGCGAGGAGATCGATCACGCGTTGACCGATGCGGTCATGGATTACTGGATTCAGTTTGCCCGCAACGGTGATCCAAACCTGCCCGGCAGTCCGGAATGGCCGCTTTATGGCGGCGCAAACCCGATGGTCATGGAGTTGGGTGATAACATAGCGGCGATGGAACCGCACGATGCAAGGCTTTGTGCCTTGCTGGGACCGGAACACAAACCAAAACCGGGGAAACAGCCTTGAACCATAAAGTAGACTGGCCAAGCTTCAGCGCATCGGTAATCATCATCCTGCTGGTGAGCATTCCGTTATTCCTGTTCCCGGAAAGTGGCGCCAGGATCATGGCGGTAATCTATGGTTTTATCAGCCATCAGTTCGGTTTTCTGTACCTGGCGTCCGGACTCGCAGTCATGATCCTGCTGTTATGGCTGGCCATGGGCCGATATGGAAAAGTCCGCCTGGCGGCGGATAACGAACCACCGGAATTCAGCGATTTCAGCTGGACCGCCATGCTGTTTTGCGCCGGCGTGGGGGCAGGACTGCTGGCGTGGGCGCCGATCGAATGGGCCTACTACCTCAAAGCACCGCCGTATGGCCTGGAACCCGGTTCCGCCATGGCGGCGGAATGGGCTTCGACCTACGGCATCTTTCACTGGGGACCGACGGCCTGGGCCTTTTACTGTTTTCCCACAATCGCGATCGCCTACCCATATTACGTCAAGAAAGTCCCATTCTTGCGACTCAGCACCGGCTGTCATTATTTTTTCAAGGGTAAGGAAGAAACCCGCACCGAACGGCTGATCGACTGGCTGTTCATGATCGGCCTGCTGGGTGGCGCGGGTACTTCACTGGGATTTTCGACCCCGATGATCGCGGCCTGCATAGGCCGTATCACCGGTCTGGATGCTGATTTCGGGCTCGAATTCGGTGTGGTGCTGGTCTCGGTGGCCATGTTTGCCACCAGTGTCTGGCTGGGCCTCAAAAAAGGCATCAAGCGGCTGAGCGATATCAACATGTGGCTGGCCTTTATCCTGCTTGGTTTTATTTTGCTGGTCGGACCGACGGTCTTTCTGATGAAGGCTTCGGTCAACAGCGTGGGTCTGCTGACACAGAACTTTATCCGGATGAATTCCTGGACGGATGCGTTTACGGACTCCTCATTTGTCGAAAACTGGACCATATTTTACTGGGCATGGTGGATCGCCTATGGCCCGTTTGTCGGTATGTTCGTAACCCGGATTTCGCGCGGGCGCAGCATCCGCCAGGTCATTTTCGGGATGCTGGGCTATGGTACGCTCGGCGCCGCCCTGTTTTACATGATCATGGGGAATTACGGTTTAAGCCTGGAGACCTCCGGGGTGGTCGAGGTGACTGCAATCATGGCCGATGAAGGCAGCCCGGCAGCGATCGTCGCGATCCTCGATCAGCTGCCGATGGCGGCGATCGCCATCGCGGTGTTCGCGATGATTGCCCTGGTTTTTTCCGCAACCACCTACGATTCCGCTTCCTATATCCTCGCTTCCTGCGCCACCCGCAGGCTGATGCCCGGCGAGGACCCGGACCGCTGGCACCGGGTGTTCTGGGCATTTGCGCTGGCCGTTCTGCCACTGACGCTGATGTTCATCGGCGGCCTGAAAACGGTTCAGACGGCCACCCTGATCGTATCACTGCCATTGATTTTCGTCGGTGTTTTGATGGGGGTGTCGCTGGTCAGGCAGTTGCACGCCGATCACGGTTAAGCAGACGTTGAGCATGATGCCGAACTCGGCAGGTGCAAAAACCATGGTGTATAGTTATCAATATGAGGGTAACGTTCAGAACTGAGGTTAAACATGAAAATTTCGAAGTTTGTAATTTTTTTCCTGTTCTTTATTCCGTTCCAAACCCACGCTGATACTGACGCCAAGGCGAAGATAATAACAAGCGCCAACCAGGCGGCCCAGTGTATTTCACCGGTTCGAATCCTCAGTATAGATGGCCACGAGGTCCGTGTGCAGCACATGGGTTTTGACCTGGAACCCGGCAAGCACACGCTGTCCGGGCATGCCTTGATAGATGCAAATTTTTGCAAGACGGTGGGAAGGTCATCAAACCGGTACAATGCCGCCCCACTCGAAGCAGAGTTCGAAGCAGGCAAATCCTACTGGGTCGGTTTCGACCACAGTTCACCCGACCGGAATGAATGGAAATACGTCATCTGGAAAGTCGAAGACTGACCGGAAACCGGTAACCGATTAAAACGCCATGGCAGCGGCCGCTGCCATGCAGCCAGCCATGATTGTCCCTTGTTATCGACCGGGATGGATTTGTTTGGCCCATCGCCAGGATTCTGGGGCACATATGTTTTTATCCCAGGAAGCGCCACGCGCAATTGATACTGGAATCCCGATCATGAGCACCGTCATTTACACTCCGGGAGACCGTGTTGCCACGGTGACCATCAGGGCAAAGACCCGCGGAGCGCGAATCCTCCGGGCAAACAACCAGCTTGAAGGAATGCTGGCTTAAGCGTTCACGCAAATATATAATTTGCGCCTCGCAAACCCTGCCGGAGTGGCGAAATTGGTAGACGCGCTGGATTCAAAATCCAGTTTTGGTAACAAAGTGTCGGTTCGAGTCCGACCTCCGGCACCATTTTGCGATACCTCAGCCCTGTTTTGACGCCTGAAAAGCCAATACCATCCTTTCAATATCATTTGCTGGAAGTTCAAGTTGTTGAGCTTTGGTGCGCCATGTCGCGACTACCCCGAGGACTTCATCCTTAATAGCTCTTGCCTGGGGTGGTCTGAGTTGAAAAAAGGGGGCGACTGACATTACAAGGTCAATATTCAGTGAATTATCCACTTCATCGATGTTCAAGGTCAGGCCAGCCGGGCCGGCCGGGTTCGGATTAATGTCATAAGCAGGCGACAGGACCCAGCCAGCCGGAGTCAAGAGAAAGCCGTGATTGCGTAGGTGATCATCAGTGTTGGAGACAGCCACGCTGAAGAGTATGCGACGCCACAATTGCAGTAGGTCCTCAGGCACATTGCCTCCTCTCCGGGTCAGAAACTCCGCGAGCTCCAGATAGCT
>Ga0255049_10002046_pt1 | contig 10769 bp, 6 predicted proteins | sample JV7_2_3_MG_FD_183615 | JGI IMG/M metagenome (GOLD analysis project Ga0255049, IMG submission 183615) | Seawater microbial communities from Jervis Inlet, British Columbia, Canada - JV7_2_3 | ecosystem: Environmental > Aquatic > Marine > Inlet | place: Canada: British Columbia | collected 2016-10-06
AAGGCACTATTACCGATTTATATATCCCGAAGAAGAAGTAATACCGCGATGGTGGATAGGGATTTACTCCATTTTTCTGAAACTGGTGATGGTGAACCATTGTTTATTTTGCACGGATTGTTCGGGTCGAGCAAAAACTGGCAATCGCTGGCCAGGGTATTTTCGCAGCACTTTAAGGTTTTCACGCTCGATCTGCGCAATCATGGCCAGTCATTTCATCACCGGGAAATGAACTACGCGGTTATGGTCGGCGATGTATATCGCCTGATGGTTCATTTAGGCATCGAGTCCTGTTCGTTGATAGGTCACAGCATGGGCGGCAAAACAGCCATGCTGCTAGCTCTGGAGTATCCGCAAATGGTCTCACAGCTGGTCGTGGCTGACATCGCCCCGGTTGCCTATTCGCATGCTTACAACCACTTAATAGACCCGATACTGCGTTTAAAGCTGGATCAACTGGATAGCCGATCAGCGGCCGATAAGCAGTTGCAAAGAGACATACCAGATACGCTGTTGCGCAACTTTTTGTTGCAAAACCTGGGACGCAAGGATGATCAATGGCACTGGAAAGTTAATTGGGCAGCAATCGAGCGCCAGTTTAATCACTTGACCGGGTTCCCGAATCTGCCCCCGGCGTGGAATGTTGCAATCCCAACCCAGTTCATTCGTGGTGAGCATTCGGAATATATCGGTGACGCCGAAGAAGTAGAAATTGCGGCTCACTTCGAGAATGCAACCATTAAAACAATCCGCAATGCAGGTCACTGGTTACAGGCTGAGCAGCCGGAGGAATTTTCTCAGCTGGCACTCAAATTTTTATTACCCGCAGGCAACTAGATGTCTGATAAATCTGATTAGCTCGTGAATAGCCCAGCACCTAAATTATGGCAACCTGGTTTAACCGGATGCCTGTTTATCATCACCTATTTGTTCAGTACTACCGAAAGCGCCGGGTCGATTGAATACGAGTTCTCTAAATTCATTTTACAGTTACTGCCGTCAGATCGGGGGTTATTTACCCTGTCCTCAATCAATCTGGCGCCACAGTCGGCGGTGATACTGCTGTACAGCTTTTTGCTGGCTATTTTTATCTTCAAGTACTGGCGCAGGGGAACTACCGCCATTTCATTTCTGGTGGCTTGCATTATTCTTTTCGGAATGTTGATGACCCAGGTGACGCTGGCCATTTTCAGCCAGGTTTACCTGCCGGTCGGTCTACCCGCACTGGCAGTAATACTGGGCGCTTCACCCTACTGGGTGGCAGGCTGGTATCGCCGGCTCAGCCCAGGCATATCGTCAGGCCAGGATAGCCTGTCCCTGGTTGAGACTCGAAAACAGATCGCAGAGGGTGATCTTGATGCGGCCCTGGTGATGTTAAAACAATGTAAATACAGCAGTGAAATACTCGAACTCGGATATGAGTTGGGCATGCTGTTTGAGGCTGGTAAAAACTGGGATGGCGCATTGAATTTATATCAATGGTTATCGCAGTTTGATCCCGGTATGGACGACTTTGTTACCAGAATTGAAAAAATCGGGCGTCAGCACGAGCGGGGTAGAAAAACCATTAAGGAAGATGAAACCCTGCATATTGTTGGCCACTATGAGCTGCGTAAGAAGATTGCGCAGGGGGCGTCGGCTTCGGTTTACGAGGCCTATGATATGCGCACCCAAAACCGGGTTGCATTAAAGGTTATGTTGCCGGACGAGGAGACAAAAGTCGAACGCGATCGAATCGACCACTGGTTACACGAGGCAGAAATCATCTCCCGATTTGAACATCCCAATATTGTAAAGATTCACGATGCTGCAAAATATAGAGATACCGCTTTCATTGCGATGGACTATATTGTGGGCTACCCGATGTCATTGCGCTTGCGAAAGCGAGAATATATAACCGTCGGAGAATGTATTCGTATTTCCAGGTCGGTTTTAAAAGCGCTTTCAGTCGCGCATGCTCACGGGGTGATTCATGGAGATATAAAACCGGCAAATATCATGTATGACGAAAAAATTGACACCTATATCGTCACCGATTTTGGTGCCGCCTATACCGACCACAAGGATCGACAGGGCGACAATATAATTGTCGGTACACCGGCCTATATGTCACCCGAACAGCTCGAAGGCAAGAAGATGGATGGACGATCTGATTTATTTTCCCTGGCTGTCACCCTGTATCACCTGCTGACTGGTCATCAACCCTTCACCGGCGAAAATCTGTATCAACTTAAGAAAAGCATTATTAATGACCAGCCTGATCTGGACCATTTCACACTACCGGTCGGAATTATGGAAGTTATCATAAAAGCCCTTGAGAAAAAGGCCTACATGCGTTTTGCCGACGCGCAGCAAATGCTTACCGCGGTGGAGTATAGTGAAGCGCAGTTAAAACAACGATTACAGGGTAGAAGCTAGTAGGTATCAGGTCAAAAAAAACCGCCTCTGATAAGGCGGCTAATAGGGTATTTCAAATTCGGTTCTTAATCGTTGCAACCATGTTTCAAGCTACCAGGTTGACTCAGCTAGACAGATATCGGAAGTGAGACTGTCATTGTTGACTGGTCTTAAAGTTCTGATAATTTAGCCACTGTAAAAATTCCTGGTATTCTTCGGACTCCCTGTCTTCTGTCTTGAGCTGATTCCAGATCTTGAACTGTTCAAACTCGGCTTTATCATCCAGTGCTATTGAACTCCCTTGATCTTGTTTTGCCGCTACCTGTTTTTGCTCCGAGCTGTACATGGTCTTTTTTTCGTCGGATAAAAGACGTCCGGTATTTACCCACTCGTTCGAATTATCATAACCATCGTCAGCCGGTCCGGTCACGGTGCAGGCACCGAGTAGAAAAGAGCAAAGAAATAATGCTAGCCGTTTTTTATTCATCATGGTGCTCATGGTAACCCGGGTAAATAGTGAGTGTCCTGATTAAGACCCAAAAAGATCATAACCATTCCCCAAAAATAATAAATAACCGAATTATAATAAGAGCGGTCCAAAAGACCGCTCTCTTAACCAACTACTGAGATGCTGCTAGAACTTAACCCTTGTACCAAAAGCTATCAGGTCTACGGATTGTGAAAGTGCAACACCGGTCGAATCGAGTGTACGAAACATCGCAAATAACTCGACACCAGGATGCGGGAAAAAGGCATAGGTAAAGCCGGTAGATTCACCTTCCGTTCCTGCAATATCGCCTTCACTATCACCTAGATCGACAGCGATTGCATGTTGACCCGTCTTGTAACCGACTTTAATGAATGTCGCCTCGCGTGTAACTCCAGTAGTGCCTAAATCTCTTTCGGATATAGCCACCGTGAAGTTCAAACCGCCATCCAATAGAAGCGATGCGGAGCCACCGGTAATGTCATCACCACTGATAACAGCACTTGCGTCAGGACCCGTGGCAGTAAAAAAAGCAGCACCGAATTTGCTGCTGCCGAAGTCTCCCTTGTATCGAACCGCAACCTCAGAAGCATTACCCTGATTGATACCTAACGCCAGGCTGAACCCACTAGCATTAGGGCTGTCCCAACGCACGCGGTTTTGACGGCTGAGAGCATCGTCCATGGTATAGACTGTCCTCCAGGCCACACCGGGTGCGATCTCATAGCCACCCCAGTTGTCCTGGAGGGGTGCAGCTGAAGCGAGCGAGGTACCGGACATGTCGACTTCGGTACTGCCATTGGCCGCGCCGTCGCCTTTACCGAAGGATATTTTACCAAAGCCCCCGGAAAAATAGACATCCTGATAACGGTTGTCCTGGTTATCTCCATTATTGCCTAGTTGCCCCCCATTTGTACCTGCATTGTTGTTGCGTGCCTGGATTTCGAACCGGAAGCCCACATTGATGCCATTATCCATGTCCTCGGAGCCAGTGAAACGAAATCGTGAACCGCTCCAGCCGATGTCCTGGTACTGGATTTCGTCACCAGCAGCGTCATCAGGCAATACTACCATCCGACTAACCTGGCCAGAGATCTTAGCCTCAAAAGCCTGGGCAGCGGGTGCTAATATCAATGAACTCGCGATGACAATCAGGGCCATTTTGCTGGCTTGTCCTAATTGCCTCGCGATATTCCCTTGTCGGTATACCGGGTTTATAGTTGGATTATTCATTAGTAGTTAATCTCCGTTGGTTGATAAAGTTTTGGTGTCATTTGTGAAGTCCGCTGGTTAAAAAAGACATGTTGTTAGCGGGCGACAATTTCAAAATGACACACAAAGGCGAGCAATCGCTGTGCCAATTCGAGGCCAAATTATTTAATGCGATACAAAACAAACACTTACGGCATTAGTGTCGAATCGAGAGCAGGCTCGAGCCTGGCTGGAATCACGGATTACGTGGTTTTCCCACGGTTACCGTGGCGTAAAAAAACAACAACCTGTTGTCGCTTCTCAGAAGTTGGCAGGAAAAATAGAAATTCAATGGAACTGTGGTGACTTAGTGGCGTCCAATCGGTAGCGTCGTGTAATTCATCGGTTTGGGGGAAACTATAATGTCATCTGTTTCATTGAGCGATACGATCAGTGAGTTAAACCCGTTGACAAATTTCCCCGACGAAAATCCCAATCCCGTGATGCGATTGTCGAGTAAGGGTCGATTGTTATATGCCAATCATGCGAGTCAACCCCTGTTACAAAACTGGAATCAGCAGGTGGGGGAGAGTATCAGGGGTGGGGGCATGTCGATGCTTTGCGAAGCGATCGAATCCGGAATTCAACAACAGGAAGATTTTGACTGTGGGGATAAGGTATTCACGGTTGTATTTGCTCCGGTTGCCGGTAGTGATTATGTCAATCTATATGCCCTCGATACCACCGGCAAGAAGAAGATAGAGCTGGCACTGCAAACTGCATTGGATGAAGTAGGGTTGCTTAAAAATCGTCTGCAACAGGAAAATCACTATTTACAGGATGAGATAAAGCAGGTGCATGGAGCCGATGCCATTATTGGTAATAGCAAGGTCCAGGAAAAGCTGCTTGAAAAAATAGGCCAGGTCGCAAAAACCGATACCACAGTACTGATAACGGGTGAGACGGGTACCGGTAAGGAATTACTGGCAAGAGCTATACATGCGGCAAGTCAGCGTAAAAATCGCCCATTGGTTAAAATAAACTGCGCTACGCTACCGGCCGGCCTGATCGAAAATGAATTGTTTGGTCACGAAAAAGGGGCCTATACCGGGGCGACGGAGCGAAAAACAGGCAGATTCGAACTGGCCAATGGCGGCACTATTTTCCTCGATGAAATTGGTGATCTGCCGCTCGAATTGCAGGCAAAATTATTACGAGTATTACAGGAAGGTGAGCTGGAGCGGGTGGGTGGTAATTCGACTATTTACGTCGATGTGCGGGTAATTGCCGCTACCAATAGAAACCTGGCCGACAGTATCTCTGCCGGAGAATTTCGTGAAGACCTGTATTACCGACTTAACGTGTTTCCTATTCTTAGTCCACCACTGAGGAAGCGAAAAAATGATATTGCCCTGCTGACAAATCATTTTCTGCAGAAATACGGCGTTAAAATTGGCAAACGATTTGATTCGATCGAGGCACCGGTTCTGGCCCGATTACAGGCCTATAACTGGCCGGGTAATGTGCGTGAACTGGAAAATATCATCGAGCGCGCGATTATCCTGTCGGAAGGACCTTCGTTGCAACTGGAGGAAGCATTCGATTTAAATTTGACCTCGCAAAACCCGCAACGGACGGATAAAACCATCGGGGAAATGGAGCAGGAAATGATGAAAAACGCCCTAGAAGACTGTGGATGGAAAATTGAAGGGGATGGTGGTGCAGCGGCCAGGCTGGGTTTGGCGCCGAGCACCCTACGCGAGAGAATAAAGAAGTATGGCCTGCGCAGGAAAGCGCCTGCAGTTGTCAGGTACCTGTCGGCCTGATTGCGTTTTAAGTTAGTGGTCAAACCTTGGTTGTTCGACCACAAGTGTTAAAAAATTACCTTCAAATGCGAATTTAAAATGATACTCAAGCGTAGACGCAACTCCGCAATAGTCATACAATACTCCCTCAAGAAGATGCCGCTTCCGCGGTGTTAATGTCTTAAGAGTTTTCGACAAGGGGAGAGCCGTTGGTTCCTCTTGTTCGTGTGCGCACGCATTTTTTTGAACGCGGAGGGTTTGTGCCAAAACCAGCAATATTGGTCCTGCAGGACGGGACCATATTTGAAGGTCGATCGATCGGAATCGACGGAATTACCTCTGGTGAGGTTGTTTTTAATACCGCGATGACCGGCTACCAGGAAATTCTCACCGACCCCTCTTATTGCCGACAAATTGTCACGCTGACATATCCCCATATTGGAAACACCGGTGTCAATAGCGAGGATGAAGAAGCCACCGACATCCATGCCAGTGGATTGATCATCAGGGACCTGCCCCTGCAGGCGAGTAACTGGCGCAGCGAGGGCAGCCTGGAAGATTATCTGGTTGACCGTAATGTGATCGCAATCGCAGATATTGATACCCGCAAACTGACGCGTTTACTGCGCGATAAGGGTGCACAAAATGGAGCAATAATGGCCGCGGACAGCATCTTGGCCGAGAAAGCCATTGAAGCCGCTCGCTCATTCGCCGGTCTCGCGGGTATGGATCTGGCAAAGGTGGTATCGACAACAAAAGCCTATGACTGGTCACACTCAACCTGGTCATTAGAAACGGGGTACCAGCTTAAAAATGACGGTCGTTTCCATATCGTTGCCTACGATTACGGTATCAAGAAAAATATCCTCTGCATGCTGGTTGATCGTGGCGCCAGGGTTACCGTGGTACCCGCCCAGACAACGGCTGAGTCCGTGTTGAAAATGAATCCCGACGGTGTATTCCTGTCAAACGGACCCGGTGACCCGGAACCCTGCGATTATGCGATCGAGGCGATCGCAAAAATTTTACAGACCGATATCCCGGTATTTGGAATTTGTCTCGGACACCAGCTGCTGAGTCTGGCTTGCGGTGCGAAATCCATGAAAATGAAATTCGGCCATCACGGGGCCAATCATCCGGTGCAAAACCTCGATAGTGGTAAAGTAATGATTAGCAGCCAGAATCACGGGTTTGCCGTTGATGAAGAGAGCCTGCCGGATTGTCTGCGTGCAACCCACAGGTCCCTGTTCGACGATAGCCTGCAAGCGGTACACCATAACGACAGGGCGGCATTCGGTTTTCAGGGGCACCCGGAAGCTAGCCCCGGACCACACGACGTCGCGTCTTTATTTGACCATTTCTTCGAATTGATAGAGGCGCAGGCGAACCATGTTGCCAATGCGCGGAAAGCCTGATGCCGCGCCGAACTGATATAAAATCGGTACTAATTATAGGTGCAGGCCCTATTGTAATCGGCCAGGCCTGCGAATTTGACTACTCGGGTGCCCAGGCCTGCAAGGCCTTAAAGGAGGAAGGCATTCGTGTTATTTTGATCAATTCGAATCCCGCTACCATTATGACCGATCCGGACTCGGCAGATTCGATCTATATTGAGCCGATAAACTGGAAGGTGGTAGAAAAGATTATCAAAAAGGAGCGGCCGGATGTGTTGCTGCCGACCATGGGAGGACAAACCGCACTCAACTGTGCACTCGATCTGGATCGTGAAGGTGTATTGAAAAAATACAAGGTAGATATGATCGGCGCCAGTCGCGAGGCCATCGATATGGCCGAAGATCGCGAACTGTTCCGCAAGGCCATGACGGAAATCGGTCTGCATACGCCACGCGCGTTTATTGCACACAGTCTCGAAGAAGCCTGGCAGGGTCAATCGCAGATAGGCTTTCCAGTGATTATTAGACCTTCCTTCACAATGGGTGGTAGTGGTGGCGGAATCGCCTACAACAAGGAAGAGTTCGAAGACATCATCAAACGTGGACTGGATTTATCGCCAACCTCCGAGGTGCTGATCGAAACCTCGGTGCTGGGCTGGAAAGAATACGAAATGGAAGTGGTGCGCGATAAAAAAGATAACTGCATCATCATTTGTTCGATCGAAAATGTAGATCCAATGGGCGTGCATACCGGTGATTCGATTACCGTGGCACCGGCACAAACCCTGACCGACAAGGAATACCAGATTATGCGCAACGCCTCGCTCGCGGTATTACGCAAAATCGGGGTCGAAACCGGTGGCTCGAATGTCCAGTTTGCGATTAATCCGGTCGACGGGGAAATGATAATAATCGAGATGAATCCGAGGGTATCACGCTCTTCAGCGCTAGCATCCAAGGCCACCGGGTTTCCGATTGCCAAGATTGCAGCGAAGCTGGCCATAGGTTACACGCTTGACGAATTGCGCAATGATATTACCGGCGGTGCTACCCCGGCTTCGTTTGAGCCGACTATCGACTATGTGGTCACAAAGATACCCCGCTTTACCTTTGAAAAATTTCCGCAAGCCGACGATCGATTGTCGACGCAGATGAAATCGGTTGGCGAGGTCATGGCCATTGGCCGCAGTTTTCAGGAATCTTTCCAGAAAGCGCTACGCGGATTGGAGACTGGTGTCGATGGTCTGGACGAAATAGTCGACCAGACATTGAGCGAAGATGAGCTCGAAGATCTCTATCGCAAGGAACTACGCCTGCCCGGTGCTAAACGAATCTGGTATGTCGCGGATGCGTTTCGCTCCGGTTACAGCCAGGAGAAAATTTTTCAACACACCGCTATCGACCCCTGGTTTTTGGCGCAGATCGAAGATTTGGTCTGTACAGAAAAAGATTTAACAGGCAAAAAAGTGGAAAAACTGACAGCCGACGAGTTTCGTTTCCTCAAACGAAAAGGCTTTTCCGACAGCCGCCTGGCAAAACTACTCGCCAGTACCGAACTCGATATCGGAAACCGCCGGCGAGAAATGGGTGTGCGTCCCGTCTATAAACGTGTCGATACCTGTGCGGCGGAATTTTCTTCAGCGACCGCCTACCTGTATTCAAGCTACGAGCAGGAGTGCGAAGCCGATCCAGGTGATCGAGATAAAATCATCGTCCTCGGTGGTGGTCCAAACCGGATCGGGCAGGGTATCGAATTCGATTACTGCTGTGTACACGCTGCGATGGCGCTGCGTGAAGATGGATATGAAACAATCATGATCAACTGTAATCCTGAAACGGTTTCGACCGATTATGATACGTCGGATCGACTCTATTTCGAGCCGCTGACCTTTGAAGATGTGCTCGAAGTCATCCACCTGGAGAAGCCCAAGGGAGTGATTGTACAGTTTGGTGGGCAGACGCCGTTAAATCTCGCGCGTGCGCTCGAAGCGGCCGATGTTCCTATCATCGGCACGACGCCTGATTCCATCGATCTGGCCGAAGACCGCGAGAGATTCCAGCAGTTAATCGATCGGCTCGGTTTACGCCAACCGCCTAATCGAATCGCTTTCGATGTTGAAACCTCGGTTGACCTCGCCGAGCAGGTCGGGTTTCCTCTGGTTGTACGGCCATCGTATGTGTTGGGTGGGCGGGCAATGGAGATCGTTTATGATCAGGAAGACCTGGCGCGATACATGAAACAGGCGGTTCAGGTAACCCAGGATTCACCGGTGCTGCTGGACCGCTTTCTGGACGAGGCGGTCGAGGTCGATGTAGACGCGGTATGTGACGGTGAAAACGTGTTGATCGGTGGTTTGATGGAGCATATTGAACAGGCCGGGGTACATTCCGGAGACTCTGCCTGTTCACTGCCTCCCTACACATTATCCGCTGAAATCCAGCAACAGCTGTGTGAACAGGTTAGCCTGATGGCTAAAGCGCTAGGTGTGGTTGGCTTGATGAATACCCAGTTTGCAATCAAGGGCAATGATATCTATATCCTTGAGGTCAATCCGCGCGCATCCCGTACTGTGCCGTTCGTGTCCAAGGCCACCGGCCTGGCGTTGGCGAAAGTCGCGGCGCGCTGCATGGTCGGGCAGACACTCTCACAACAGCGATGCACCGAACAGGTCGTGCCGGAATTTGTGTCAGTGAAAGAATCGGTATTTCCATTTGCCAAATTCCACGGGGTGGATCCGATCCTGGGGCCTGAAATGAAGTCGACAGGCGAGGTTATGGGAATCGGAAAATCTTTCGCCGAAGCATTTGCCAAGGGTATGATAGCCGCAGGTGGCGAAATACCCGAACCGGGTACGGTATTCCTCAGTGTTCGCGATAACGACAAGAAAGGCATAGTTGATCTTGCCAGGTCCTTTCAGGAGCGGGGCTTTAATCTTGTAGCCACGGGTGGTACCGCCAAGGTGATCCAGGCAGCCGGTATCAACTGTCGACAGGTCAACAAGGTGAAAGAAGGCAGACCACATGTCGTCGATATGATAAAAAACGATGAAATTGTATTAATTGTCAATACCACCGAAGGCCGTTCGGCAATAGCCGATTCCTATACCATACGTCGAGAGGCATTAATGCATTCGGTCAGTTATACCACGACCCTTTCGGGTGGCAGGGCCACTTGCATGGCGATGTCGCATCGCGAAATAAAAGACGTCTACCGGTTGCAATCGTTACATTAAGTACTCGTTCAGGGAATTAACTATGAATCAAATACCGCTGACTGCCGTGGGGGCAGAAAGGCTTAAAGAAGAACTGAAGAACCTTAAATTTGTCAAAAGACCCCGCGTGGTAGAGGCGATTGCGGTAGCCAGAGACCATGGCGACCTGAAGGAAAATGCTGAATATCACGCGGCACGGGAAGAACAGGGTTTCATGGAAGGACGAATCGCCGAGCTAGAGACCGCTTTGTCTAATGCTCAAATTATTGACGTGACACAACTA